>Ga0182226_1000090_pt1 | contig 15876 bp, 13 predicted proteins | sample G6R1MG_27_FD_129658 | JGI IMG/M metagenome (GOLD analysis project Ga0182226, IMG submission 129658) | Miscanthus phyllosphere microbial communities from Michigan, USA - G6R1_MAIN_07NOV2016_LD1 MG | ecosystem: Host-associated > Plants > Phyllosphere > Phylloplane/Leaf | place: USA: Michigan...
CTGCGTTTCCTCAGGGTCCACGTTCGTGCGCGGACTCTCTGCGTATTGAGGCTTCGATAGCCGCTGGCCGAAACCAGTCAACGGGGCGGTTTCGGCTCGGCTATCGGAGTGAGCGACTTGTCAGGGCGAGCGGGATTGTCGAGCCAGTGGAAGCGGCCGCCGGCGCGGCTGATCCCACCCCTGCGCAAGCGGGCTTCGCGTCGAGCGGGCCAAGCAACGGTTCGAGTTCGATAGATCGGCGGGCGAGGGTTCAGACTCAACTGGTGGGCTTGGTGGCCCCAGAGGCTAACGAACGCGCACTCGCCACCGCGCGGAGGAGCATAAAGCCAGGTCCTGGAACCACGCCTACCGTGACGTTCCGCGGTCGTCTGCGAGCCAATGTCCGTCCTGGGAAGGTCCGCTTCCCGGCTGTCGACGCAGCAGAGATCTACGACTGGGTTGGGTGGATTTATGCCAGCCCGCTTCCGGGATGAACCAACGGAAGCGCGGACGATCGACATGTGCCGGGAATTGATCATCCGCTCCCGATCGGTCGGATCGAGGGTGATCGAGACGCACGTTGCGGTCGGGCACTTCGATCACCCCGTTGCATCCGACGTTCGTTGGGCGTGGCCAAACGTCATGGAGCGACTGTGTCGATGTGCGTGATGTCGGATGCCGGGATCGAGACGCGCGACAGCACAGGCGGAGGCGTCGGACCGGGCGGAAAGGTGGTCTCCCACCCCCCGCCCAGAGCCTTGGACAGGGCAACGAAGTCCGTGGAGATCGCCGCCGTCGCCTGGACGAGGCTGGTCTCGGCCTGCAGCACGGTCTGCGAGGCTTGGAGGACCGTGGTGAAGATCTCGACGCCTTGCGTGTAGCGCGCCCGAGACAGGGACAGCGCCTGTCGCGCGTCAGCCACCTGCCTAGCGAGGCGCGCCCGCCTCGCTTCGTCTCCCTTGAGCGACGCGAGCGCGTTGACGACGTCGTGCCAGCCCTGGAGGACCGCCTTCTGATAGGCGATCGCCGCCTCCTGCTGTCTGGCACGCTGAAGCACGAGGTTCGATCGCAACCGGCCGCCCTCGAACAGCGGGATCGAGATCGACGGGCCCACGTTCATGTATTGCAGGGACGAACCGCGGAAGATCTTGCCCGGATCGACCGCGTTCACGGTCGGGCTCGCACTCAGCGTCACGGTCGGGAAGAACTGCGCTTCGGCGACCCCGATCTCGGCGACGGCGGAATGGAGATTCGCTTCCGCCCGCCGAATGTCGGGTCGACGCAGGACCAGGCTCGACGGCAACCCCACCGGCACGCGCGGCGGTACTGGCGGGATCGACCGACCGGTCACAAGCTCCTGCGACAGGGCGAGCGGTGGCTCGCCCAGCAGCAGCGAGATCGCGTTGATCTGCTGGATCTCCTGTTGCTGGAGCTGTGGCAACTGCGCCTTGATCGCCTCGACCTGCTGGGCCGCGTTGGCCGTGTCGAGGCCGCTGACGAGGCCCTTCTGCTGGCGGATCCGAACCACGTCGAGGATCTGCTCGTTGACCTGGATGTTCGCCAGATCGATCCGGATCTGCTCCTGGGTGCCGCGGAGCTGCACGTAGTCACGCGCCAGTTCGGCCTGACTGGAGACCAGCGCGTCGCGTCGCTGCTCCGCCGACGCGTCGGCCTGTGCCTGTGCGGATTCGACGGATCGGCGGACGCGGCCCCAGAGATCGAGTTCCCAGGACGCATCGAAGCCGAGGGTGTAGCTCTCGAACCCGTTCGTCAGCGGCGCGGTCAGGCTGCCGCTGGATGTGGCTGAGGTTCCGCTTCCGGAGGCGCCGCCGAGGGAACTCGACAGCAGCCCGATCGTGCCGTTCTTGCTGAACTGCTGCCGGTAGGCATTGCCCTGACCGTTGAGCATCGGCAGCCCGGCGGCGGCCGCGGTGCCGAGCTGTGCCCTACTCTCGAACAGGCGCGCCGTGGCGGTCTGCACATCGAGGTTCTGCGACGCGACGCGGTCTTCGAGCTGCGCCAGGATCGGATCGCGGAAGGCGAGCCACCACGCCACCGCCGGCTCCGCCGCGCTGGTGCGCGCCAGGAGCGGGAGCGGCGTCCGAGTTTCAAGGCCGGTGTCGAGGTAGTCGCTCGACTCCGTGATCGTCGGGGCGGGGGGCATGAAATCCGGACCGACCGTGCAACCGGCCAGCCCGAGTCCGACGGTCGCGAGGGCCGCGCAGCCACGTTGCCGATGGTGTCGACGGAGAGCCATGTCAGTGTCCTCCGCCGCCGCCTTGCGCGGTCTTGGCCGAGATCAGGAAGCAGAGCGGCACGACGAGGAAGGCTATCACCGCCGTGTATTGAAAGACGTTGCCGTACGCCAGGATCTGCGCCTGCTTCATGTAGGTCTGGTAGGTGTGGGCGATGGCCTGCTGGTGCACGACGGACGCGGCGCGGCCCAGCGACCGGAGGGTGTGCTCGCTCTCCTGGATCAGCGTGTTGTAGCCCTGCCGGAGCGGCGTCATGAAACCCGACAGGTGAGCTTGGTCGGATTGCGTCCGCTCCGTTACGGCAGCCGTGGACAGCGAAATCCCCAGCGATCCGAACACGTTGCGGAACATCGAGAACAGCGCCGCGCCGTCGCTTCGGTATTTCTGGGGCAGGGTCAGGTAGGCGATGGTCGAGATCGGCACGAACAGGAAGCCCAGCGCGGCCGTCTGCAAGGAACGCATGAGCACCAGCGTCCTGAAGTCGATGTCGGGCGAAAGCTTGCTCGAATACATGAGCGCAGTCCCCATCAGGGCGAAGCCGAACATGACGATGTAGCGGGTCTGCACGACCTTCATGAGTTGTCCGACGATCGGGATCAGGATGATCACCACGACCCCGCCCGGCGAGAGGATCAGGCCGGACTGCAGGGCCGGGTAGCCGAGCACGTTCTGGGCGAACTGCGGGATGATGACCGCGCTCGCGTACAGGGCGAACCCCATGGCACCGATGAGGACGCAGCCCATGGCGAAGTTCTTGTCCTTGAAGACCTCCAGGTCGATGATCGGCTTCCGGGCGGTCAGCAGCCAGCAGATCGCCCCGAAGGTGCCGAGGAAGCCCAGGACCCCCATGGTGCGTATGAACGGCGAACCGAACCAGCCATCGTCCTCGCCGCGGTCGATCATGATCTGCATGCAACCGATGCCGATCACGATGAGGGATAGACCGATATAGTCGATGCCGCGCTTGGTCTTGCGCTTCTCCGTCTCCGAGGGCGGGTCCTGCACCAGGACGCCATTGGCGATGACCGCCACGATCCCGACGGGCACGTTGACGAAGAAGATCCAGCGCCAGTCGAGGTGCTCCACGAGGTAGCCCCCGAGCGTCGGCCCGAGGACGGGGGCCACGATGGTGGCCACAGCAGTGACCCCGAAAGCCGCCCCACGCTTGGACGGCGGGAACGTGTCGAGGATGATCGCCTGCTGGCTCGGCTGCAGTCCGCCTCCGAAGAAGCCCTGCATCAGGCGGAAGACGATGATCTGCCCGAGGCTCTGCGAGATGCCGCATAGGAACGACGACACCGTGAACATCCCGATGCAGATCAGGAAATAGCGCTTGCGCCCGATCGTGTCCGAGAGCCAGCCCGCGATGGTCAGCACGATGCCGTTTGCGACGAGGTAGGCGGTGAGCGTGTAGGTCGCCTCGTCGCTCGATGCGGCGAGCGAGCCGGCGATGTACGGTAGGGCGACGTTGACGATGGTGGTGTCCAGGATCTCCATGAACGCCGCCAACGTGACCGCGATGGCGATCAGCCAGGGGTTGTAGGCCGGCTTCCAGCCTTGGTTCTGGTCCTGGCTCATTTGAGCAGCACCGTCGGCTCGACGCTGATGCCCAAGGGTAGCGGCTCGTCCTTCCTCAGTCCGGAATCGATCACGATCTTCACTGGCACCCGCTGGACGATCTTGATGAAGTTGCCGGTGGCGTTCTCGGCCGGGAAGGCCGAGAACTTCGAGCCGGAGCCGCGCTGGATCGAGTCGACATGGCCGTGCAGGTCGAGGTCGGGATAGGCGTCCACCGTGATGGTGACCTGCTGACCGGGCCGCATGCCGTCGAGTTCGGTCTCCTTGTAGTTGGCCGTGATCCAGGCATCCGTGGTGACCAGGGACATGACCTGCTGGCCGGCCGTGAGGTAGTCGCCGACATTGACGTTGCGCTTCGTGACCCAGCCATCCTGGGGCGCGCGAACTACGCTCCACTCGACATTGAGGATGGCTTGGTCGAGCTGGCCCTTGGCCTGCTCCGCCTGTCCTTGCAACTGATCGACCTGCTGCTCGGACTGGCCGATGTTCTGCTGGACCGGCATGGCCTGGACGACGCGGGCCTCGGCCTGCTCGACCTGCGCCTTCGCCTGCTGGTAGTTCGACGCCGTGGTGTCCACGTCCTGCTGTGTGGTCGCCAGTTTGGGCAGGCTCTTCTGTCGGTCGTAGTTCGCCTGCTGCAAGGCGAGGTTGGCCCGTGCCGAGGCGAGGTTCGCCTGAGCGAGTTGGAGCGCGGCCGGAAAGTTCTTCCTGGCGATCTCGACGCCAAGTTTTTGGTTGGCGACCTGCGCCTTGTTGGCGTCGAGCTGACCTTGGGCCTGCTCCTGCCGATAGACGTACTGTCGGGGATCGATGCGGAACAGCGGGTCGCCCTTGCGGACGAACTGGTTGTCGGTCACGTCCAGGGCGACCACCTGCCCGGCGACTTGCGGCGCGACCGTGACGATATTGCCATCGGTATAGGCATCATCGGTCGTGGCCTTGCCGCGGGTAGACAGCCAGAAGTAGAGCCCGCCGCCGATCATCAGCAGAACCACGAGAGCGGCGATGCCGATCACCAGCGGTCGCCGCTTCTTGCGCTTGTTGGCGTCCTGATCCTCGCCGGCATCCCGCTTATTAGAGCCTTGCTCCGGTGTATCGTCCCGCCGCTTCGGTTTCCTGTCTCGACCGCGCTCTCCGTTGCGCTCGTGCCGATCCGAGCCGTCGTACTCGGAGCGGTCGTCGCCCGAGGAGGTCCGACGCCTTCGGTCCTCGGCAGGATCGTCGTACTCGATGTCCCGATAGCCATCGGAACGAGGCTGCCGATCGTCCGGAGCCGAGCGCTCACTTCGGTCGGTGTCCCGACGTCCGCCGGCATCGGGCGCGCCGGACCGTGAGCGCCCCCGGTCGTCAGCTCCGGACCCGACATCGAGATAATCGCGCCGGCTGCGTGAGCGGTCATACGGGCGGGAACGGCTATCCGCGTCGTCGGTCATGGATGGAGCTTGGAACCTTATCGACGGCGTGGTCTGGCGGAACACTAGGTCGCGCGACCGGCTTGCCTTATGGATGGCCGGCACAACCGAACCCGGCGGTTCGGATAAGCGCGGGTGAACCGATCGATGTCAAGCGCCGCGGTTGTCGACCAAAAGATGCCGCGCGGGCCCATCCCACGCGGCGCGCGGCGACGTGGGGAGATCGCTCGGGCCGCCGAGCAGGTATTCCTTCAGTATGGCTTTGCCGACACGACCATGAAGATGGTCGCTCTAGCCGCAGGTGCATCCAAGGAGACGCTCTATCGCCACTTCGGCAGCAAGGAAGATCTGTTTTTAGAAATCGTGAACAACCGAAATAACGAGGTCAGACAGACACTCGACGCGGAGCTTGAGAGCGATCGACCCATTCCGATCATCTTGCGATCCGTGGGTATCTCGCTGCTGGAATGCATGTGCAGCCCCACGGTCGTAGCACTCGCTCGCATCATCGTGAACGAGACACCCCGGTATCCGGCACTCGGGGATGCCTTCTACGCGATGGCCCCCGGTCGCACGCTTCAGAAGCTCACCCGTTATCTCACGGACGCCAAAGCCCGGGGGGAATTCGTCGGCGACGCACCGGGGTTGGCTGCAGAGATCTACACCGGGAGCGTCGTGGGCAAGTTCGTCCCGCTGATGCTGTTCACTCCGCACTCCTTCGCCATCGATCGAGCGCAGATCGAAGCGCATGTCGACGAGGTGGTGCGAACATTCTCGAAGTCGTACGTCGCCCGGCGTCGAACGCGGTCATCCGGATGAAGGTCGCCTTCCTCGCCGAACGGTTCGGTAGGGAGCGATCCGACGTCCGAAGTTCCCCGCACCGAAATGGGCTCGCAGCGTCTGGCAAGACGCCTGCCCGCGTTCTGCGGCGGGATACTACGTGATCAGTAAGGTGGGCAGCGTCCGGTTTCGGAGTATGCCGCAATGGCCAAAGAGCAACCGATACGGGTCCCGATCGAACGCTCCGAACGCGGACCGGGAGGTGAGGATGCTCCCTCCGCCTCGAGACGACCTGACCGTCTTCCATCCGCCGGAGGCGGATCTCAGCGGCGGGCGCGTGGAGCCATCGCATGGACGGGCTCGCCGTCTCCGCCTGTGCCGCCGCGGTTGACCTCGGCCTGCGTGTCGACCACGAAGGCCAGGACCACCGCATCCTCGATCGCCTGAACCGGGATGCGACCGGCCCCCGTCGCCAGCCTGCTTTCGGCGTCGCCGAAGCTCTGGCCATCGGCCATGACGCATCCTTCGAACACGAAGAAGTAGGTCCTCCGGCCGGGTTCCGTCGGCAGGATCGTGGTCTCCCCCGCCGCGATGCGGATGTCGCGGCAATGAACGGCATTGCGGACATGGAAGTGGGCCCCGCTTCCGGCCGGCCCGAACACGTCACGCCATATGTTTGCACGCGGCACCGGAAGCCAGCCGTGCTGGATGCAGAGCTCCAAATCTTTGGCATGCGGCCGAATGAAGATTTACAGCATGCGCCGCGGCGGGTCGTCGTTGCGGACGCGCTCTTCGCGCCGAAGACCCCAGCCGGCGTTCATGACCATGAGATGATCCGCGTCGGGCGTGAGATGGCCGCCCTCGGGGGCGTCGTGGCGCATCACACCGGTCGGGACCCAATAAGACGATCTCGTCGGCGGCATGCTCGTGGAGCTTGATGTGCGTCCCCGGCGCGAGGAATGATTCCATGATCGTCGCGAGCGGTCCACGACCATGGTCGGTGTCTTCCGGCTCGAGGTGACCCGGTAGATAGGCCCGGGCGACGAACCCGTCGCCATCGATGGCATTCTCGGTCGTGCGCGTCGCCCTGTGGATCCTCGTCGGATCGACCTCCCGGCTCGTTGCGCCGGAGAACGTACGGGTCACCGGCCAACGTTCCCGGCCCGTCCGCGTGCCATCCTGCATCCTTCCCGTTGATAGAACCCCCGAGCCCCGAAGCCCGCTCGACCGAAGAACGGTATCCAAGGCATGCGCGGGCCCGCCTACAAGGGTCGCAAGCGTCGGATCGGTGAGGTCGAATTCCCCGGCCCATGCGGCACGGTACAGGCCCAGCGTGCTCTCGACGACGGACGCCAGGATGCCCTACGCCCGCATCTCGGCCATCGACGACGCGTCGGCGACAAACTCGTACCGGATCGGCCGGCCGTGGATCCCTGCCAGACCTTTCCCGACCCAGCCGATCGGGATGGCCACGCGAGCCTCCCGTCGATGGGGCGGAATGTGGATGCAAGGGGGCTGGCGGGATATGCCCGTCAGGCCGCCTCGGGCATGCGGTCCAGGAGCTTGTCGAGGGTGATCGGGTAATCCCGTACCCGGATGCCGGTCGCGTTGTAGACGGCGTTCGCTACCGCCGCTCCGACCCCGCAGATACCGAGTTCGCCGACGCCCTTGGCCTTCATCGGTGAGGAGATCGGATCGACCTCGTCGAGGAAGATCACCTCCTGGTGCGGGATGTCTGCGTGGACCGGCACCTCGTATCCGGCGAGGTCGTGGTTGGCGAAGAAGCCGCGCTTGGTGTCGACCGCGAGTTCCTCCATCAGCGCTGCGCCGGTGCCCATGGTCATCCCACCGATGACTTGGTTGCGAGCCGATTTAGGGTTGAGGATGCGCCCGGCGGCGCACACTGCCAGCATGCGCCGGACCCGGATCTCGGCCGTGTGCACGTCCACCCCGACCTCGACGAAGTGGGCGCCGAAGGTCGAGAGTTGGTACTGCTTCGACAGATCTCCGAACTCGATGGCGTCCTCGGCCGTGAGATCCCCCTTCGCCGCGGCTTCGCCGAGTGGGACCGCGCGGTTGCCGGAACGGACCTCGCCGTCTGCGAACACGGCGTCGGCGGAATTGATGCCGAGCCGCTGCGCCACGGCCTCCCGCAGCTTCACGCAGGCTGCGTAGACACCCGATGTCGAGGAGTTCGCTCCGAATTGGCCCCCCGATCCGGAGGAAACCGGGAAGTCGGAGTCGCCGAGGCGGACGACGACATTGTCCAGGGGCAAACCCATCATCTCGGCGGCCGTCTGCGCGATGATGGTGTAGCTGCCAGTCCCGACGTCCGTCATGTCGGTCTCGACCGTGACCATTCCTCGACCGTCCAAGCGGACCCGAGCCCCGGACTTCAACGACATGTTGTCTCGGTAGGCCGAGGCCATGCCGACCCCGACGAGCCACTGCCCGTCCCTGACCCTGCCTGGGGTCGGGCTGCGCTTGGCCCAACCGAACTTCTTCGATCCCAGGTTTAGGCAACCTACGAGGTCGCGATGCGAGAAGCGCCGGTCCGGCTTGTTGGGATCGACCTGAGTGTCGTTGCGCAAGCGGAACTCCACCGGATCCATCCCGAGCTTCTCCGCCATCTCGTCCATGGCCACTTCAAGCACCATCAGGCCCGGGGCCTCGCCGGGTGCACGCATGGCGTTGCCTTCGGGAAGATCGAGTTGGGCAAGTTTCATGGCCATGAGGCGGTTGGCACCGGCGTAGAGCATCCTGGTCTGGTTCACTGCCGTCTCGGGACTGCCGTCGGGAAGGTTGCCCGAGGTGCTCTCGTGAGCGATCGCCGTGATCGTGCCGTCCTTCGTCGCACCGATGCGCACGCGCTGGATCGTGGCGGGCCGGTGGGTGGTGTTGTTGGCGATGAGGGGGCGGGTCAGAGCAACCTTCACCGGTCGCCCGGCCGCCTTGGCGCCGAGGGCGGCGAGCACGGCGTCGGCGCGCACGAACAGCTTGCCACCGAACCCTCCGCCGACGAAGGGCGCGTCGAGCCGGACGTTCTCCTTCGGGACACCGAGGATCTTGGCGAGGCTGCCATGGCCCCAGGCGATCATCTGGTTCGACGTCCAGAGCGTGACCTTGTCGCCGTCCCAAGCCGCGACGGTCGCGTGCGGCTCCATCATGGCGTGGCTCTCGTCGGCGGTGCTGTAGGTCTCGTCCAACGTCACTGGGGCTTCGGCGAACGCGCCTTCGAAATCGCCGACCCGCTCTTCGCCGGCACCGCCGCTTCCCTCTTGGCTGTCGGCCGGGACGGGCTTGGCGGCTGACGCCTCGGCCGCAAGATCGTATTTGCCGTCCTCGGGCAGGTAGTCGACCCGGACGAGGAAAGCCGCCGCACGAGCCTGCTCGAAGGTCTCCGCCACCACGACGGCGACGGCTTGGTGGTAGTGCTGCACACGGTCGCCACCGAACAGATAGGCCGTGTTCATCTTGCCCCGTTCGAGCCGAGGCGTTTCGAGTGTGGTCACGACGGCGAGTACGCCAGGCGCGGCCTTCGCCTCGTCGACATGCATGGCACCGATGCGGCCCCTCGCGATGCCGGCACCGAGCACGTAGCCGTACGCTTGATTCGCCACGACGTCGTGGCGCTCGTAGGCATAGGCGGCCGTGCCGGTGGTCTTGTACTTGCCGTCGATGCGGTCGGTCGCCTTGCCCACGACCTTGAGCTGATCGATCGGGTTCTGGCCGGCGGGGGTGTCGAACTTCATGGCTCAGGCCCTCGCTTGGTTGATTGCCGCCGTGAGCGCGCGCTCGGCGAGCTTCAGCTTGTAGGCGTTCTGCTCGGTCGGCTTCGCCCCAGCGAAGACCTTGTCGGTTACAGCCTTCGCCCCGCGCGGCAGGTCGGCTTCGGCCGCCTCGACGCGCCAGGGCCGCGGCGCCACCCCGCCGAAGGCGACGTGGCCGGATCCGTCCTTGCCGAGGATCGCGGCCACCGACACGAGAGCGTAGGCGTACGAGGCGCGGTCGCGGACCTTGCGGTAGATGTGCGTGCCGACGACGGGCTTGGGCAGCGTCACAGCGGTGACGAGCTCGCCCGGCTTAAGTATGGTGTCGACGTCCGGACGGTCGCCGGGCAGGCGATGGAACTCCTCGATCGGGATCGTCCGGGCACCGCCCTTTGCGTCGACGGTCTCGACCTTGGCGTCGAGGACGCGCATCGCCACCGCCATGTCGCCGGGATACGTGGCGATGCAGGCGTCGCTGGCGCCGATGACGGCGAGCTGGCGCGACACGCCGTCGAGGGCCGAACAGCCCGAGCCGGGCTGGCGTTTGTTGCAGGCCTGCGCCGTGTCGTAGAAGTACGGACATCGGGTCCGCTGCAGCAGGTTGCCGGCGGTGGTCGCCTTGTTGCGCAGCTGTCCGGAGGCCCCCGCGAGCAGGGCCCGCGACAGCACCCCGTAATCCGTCCGTACCCTCGGATCGGCGGCGAGGTCGGTGTTGCGCACCAGCGCGCCGATGCGCAGGCCGCCCTCCGGCGTCGGCTCGACCCTGTCGAGCCCGAGCCCGTTCACGTCGACGAGGTGGGTCGGCGTCTCGATCTGCAGCTTCATCAGGTCGAGCAGATTGGTGCCGCCGGCGATGAACTTGGCGTTCGGCTTGGCGGCGACGGCGGCGGCCGCCTCTGCGGGCGTGCCCGGGCGCTCGTAGGTGAAGGACTTCATGCCTGCCTCCTGGCAACCTCGGTCATCGCCTCGACGATGTTGGAATAGGCTCCGCAGCGGCAGATGTTGCCGCTCATGCGCTCACGGATCTCGGCGTCCGTAACCTGCATCGGGGCGTTCAGATCCGCCGTGACGTGGCTCGGAATGCCGGCCTTGATCTCGGCGAGCACGGCGACGCCCGAGCAGATCTGGCCCGGGGTGCAGTAGCCGCACTGGTAGCCGTCGTGCGCGACGAAGGCGGCCTGCATCGGATGGAGGTCGTCAGGTCCTCCCAGCCCCTCGATGGTGGTGATCTCGGACCCCTGGTGCATGACCGCGAGGGTCAGGCAGGCGTTGATGCGCCGGCCGTCGACGATCATCGTGCAGGCGCCGCATTGACCGTGATCGCAGCCCTTCTTCGAGCCGGTCAGGTGCAGGTGTTCGCGCGCAGCGTCGAGCAGGCTTGTGCGGGTATCGAGTTCGAGCTCGCGCCGCTGGCCGTTCACGTTCAGGACGACCTTCGCCATCACCGGCTTGTCCGTCCCGGCCGGAGCGTCGCCGGCGGCTGCGGGCGCCGAAGCCAGGGCCGCCGCGGCGGAAGCTCCGATCATCAGGTCTCTCCGATTGAATTCGTGGTCTTCGGGATTAGGCAACTCGGTCTCCGGATGCGCGGCGGGCGGATGATCGACCGGGGGCCGTCCATCGAAGGCATGCCGGACACAACACGGGCACCCTGGATTGGCTCCAAGCTACGGCTCTTGGCCGCAACGCCCGGGAGCCGATCGATCGCCGGCCCGTGGGCGTTCCTTTCGGAACGGGGCCCCCGTGCCGCCGGGGACGCAACGGTGTCGCCGTTCGGTCGATCGCGATCCGATGGAGGCGGCCGGGGCCAGCCGTTCAAAGGAACGCCTGCCCGAAGCACGGCCTCGACCTCGTCGGCGGCCCTCCGTCCACTGTCGTGGGCCCCGTGGGCGGTCGTGAAATCGCAGGGGTGCGTCGCCTCGCCCGCGAAGAAGAGCCGGTCCTCGAATGGTCGCGCCAGCGTTGCCCGCGCCAGCCTTGCCCGCGCCTGGGATTGCCCCGGAAGGGCGCAGCTGTACGCGCCGCCGATGGCCGCCATCCGGCTCCAGGACGTCGCCGCAAGCGGACGCATCGCCGAGGCCGCATCGCTGCCGAACAGGGCGGCCAGCTCCGCCGAAACGTGGGTCAATCCTGCCGCCGGCCCTTACTCCTCCACGATCCGTGCACCGTGGCTCCCGAGGAACACCTCGATCCCCGGCCATCCGTCGGGGCGGATGGAATAGGCGGCCGATCTCGTGTCGTGCAGGTTGCCATGGGCATGGCTTTCCGGCTCGAAGGCGCCCTCGCGCAGACCTGGAGGAAGAGCTTCTCGTTGCGGCCGAGAGGCAGGACGGCGGCGGCCTCGCGCCATGGATCGGCGCCGGCGGGGAGGCGGATCGCATCGCCCGCCAGGACCGCCGTCGAGACCGTCCGGATGGCCGCGCCGGCCCGGACGGTGCCGGCGCAGGTGGTGACTGCGACGCCGTCCGAGGTGAGGTCGATCTGCGCGGCTGGAGTGGCCAGTTCCAGCTCAGGGGTGGGCCGCAGGCTCGCTGCGATCAGCGTGCCGTACGCAAGCTTGAGCCTATGCTTGAAAAGCGGCAGGTCATTCCCGATGCAGTCGAGTGGGGCCAAGCTTCGCGCATCGGAAACACTGACGATCGCCGCCGGGCATCAAAGGGCTCCCATCGAGGCATCTCATCCATCGTGGGAGATCGTCATCGTGAAAGGCTGAAACGGCTCAAGTTTTCAAGGTTATACCTGAGCCGCTCCGAAGTCGTGAACATTGGTTCGACTATTGGCGCGTCACGAGAGTCTCGCGTGCCGTCACCAGGGCCTCGATGAGCCGGGTCAGGCGTCGGATCGAACCGCCCCGCCATCCCCGCCGGATCAGCGAAACCGCGTCGCCGTCGAGGGCCGGCAGAAAGGCGGGGTCGAGCCCGCGATCGGCCGCGATCTGCGCCAGGATCGGCGCGAGGAGGGCCTCGAGATGCACTGCGCTGGGCGCGGACATCTCTAGAATTCGCAAGCGGTCGAGCAGCGGACCGGGCAAACCTTTCACGCTGTTGCACGTGGCAAGCCACGACACGTGGCTCAGGTCGACCTCGACTTGGAAGGCCGGGTCTTGGTAGGTCCGGGCGGTCTCCGGCTCGAGCATCGGCAACAATGCGTTCCAGAGTCGACCATTGTCGGTCCGGGTCGCAGCCTTCTCAAGTTCGTCGACCAGCATGAGCGGGTTGGCGCAGCCGGCCCTGGCCACTGCCATGACCGCGTGCGCCGGCTCCGACGTCGCCCAGCGCCGATCGAGTCCGCCGATAGACGCCCCCGAATCCCGCGTCGCATCCACCCGCCAGAGCACCAGCCCGAGATGATGGGCCAACCGGGTCCCGAGCCGGCTCTTACCGGCGCCGGGCGGGCCGACCAAGAGCGTCGGACGCAGCGTCGCATGCGTCCGACCGACCAGATCGGCGAGCAGCCGGTCGACGGTGCCGCGGGCGTACGGGAACTCGAACAGCAACGCCGCACGCACCGCTGCGAGATCCGGAACCGGCGTCAGCGGCAACGGCTTGCCGATGATATGCTCGTAGCCGCGGGTGACGCCCTTGCCGCGATCGGTCCCGGTCTCTTGGACCGCCGGGACAACCATGACGTGCCCATCCGGCGAGAGTTCGGATTTGAGAGCGTCATCCGGCGCCTCCGCCCGACCCGGGGTCGCCTTGTCGCGGTGGCGCGCCTCGCTGCGGGCGAGCGAGGCCTCGACGGCTTTTCGCTTGCGCCGCTCTTGCGTCGCCGCGTGATCCGCCAGCGGCTGCATCATGCGCTGCCCGACCGGCACGAGCGCGCGGACCAACGGTACTCCGTCGGCGAACGGATCGTGGGCGCCGGCGGCCAGCGCCGCCGCCGCCGCGGCCGCGGTGCTGGCTTCACCCGAGAGTTCCAGCAGGGCGTCCGCGAACGCATCGCTCCAAGCCGTTTGCAGGGCGGTTGCGAGATCGGTGGCGCCGATCACGTCGGCGTCCGAGTCGGCATCGGGTTCGGAGGACCGGCCGAGCGAGAGACGCGTCTGCGCCTCCGCGAGGCCGGAGAGTTGCAGGCTGAGGCCTGAGATCGCGTCGCATTCGAGCCAGAGCGGCCGAGCCAGACGCGCGGCAGCCTCGCGATCATCGCCGCCGCAGGAGAGCAGCATCACGATATCCGCGAGCGCCCGCGCCGCCGGTTGGTCGCGCTCGACCGCCCACGCGTCGAGAAATCCGGTCAGAGCGCATCGGGGTGCGATCCACCGATGATCGTGCCACAGGTCGCCACCCGATGCGGCGATCGCCGCGCTCCAGGCTTGGACCGGCACCTCGGCCTCGGGGGCGAGGGCGGTGATCTCGACGGCGAGGCCGATGCAGGCGGCGGGAATGCGCAGGGTAGGGTCGAGGCAGGCCCGCAGGCGCCGCGGCAACATGGGCTGCAGCAGGCGCCGTGCCGCCTTGGGATCGACCTGCAGGATCGGCGGTTTTGACGAGAAAGCCATCCTTTGCCCCCTTCAGCGCTCGGAGACAGCGGTGACGCGGTCGGGGCCGCGTCGCGCGGCGGAGCGCCAAGCCCTGGCGAGCCATAGGGCCCCGAGGTCGGCCCGACGCCGCGCCCGCCGCCCGAGCACGTGTGCGAGCAGGTCGATGCACGCAGGGTCCCCCAGCGCCGCGCACAACAGGATCGCCGACATCGCCGGGTCCAGACGCTCCGGCAGGATCGTGCCTTCGGCGAGAACATTGATTGCGACGCCGATCGCTGCGGTCGGATCGGCTTTGCAGGCGGCCCCCCAGTCGGAGGAGGGCAGCGGCGGCGTATCCAGGAGAGCGGCCCGTAGACGGCGTTGCGCGTCCAGGTCGAGTACCATGGGGGCGAGGACGCGCCACCACGTCAGAGGGGGCACGGGCTCGACGGGCGTACGGGGTCTGCCGGCATCAGGGGAGGCAGTTGAGTTCATCAAGATAGACCTAGAGAGCGCACCGGCGCACAGGCGCACGGCACGGCGGTGATCGGAGGGGTGAAAGGCGCGCCGGGCCATCGGCCGGCGCCAAGGCATGCGATCAGCGCGCGGGCGGCTCGGGGCGACGGGGGAGCGCGTCGTCCTCGCCGATGCCGAGGCTCGCCAGCGCGACCGTGAGCAGGTCCGGGACGGCGCCGCGCAGGCGGCGCTGAAGCACCGCCGTCACGGCCTCGACCGCGGCCGTGACCGGCACCGCGAACAAGCCGTCGATTGCGGGACCTGAGATCGTCAGATCATCGCTGTAGCCGGCACGTCCGTAGACATCGATCAGCACAGCGCGCGCGGACGCGACCTCGAAGCCCAGACTGGCCAGAAAGGCCCGGCCCTGGACCTGAGCGCAGCGCAAAATCCACTCGACCTGATGGACTTTTCTGGCCTCGTTCTTGCCGGAACCCCGTTTGACCTCGGCGATGATGGCACGGCTCTCGTGCCGATCGACCACGACGAGGTCGAGGAACACGGTCTGGGCCACGGGTCCTGAGAGCGCGATCGACATGTCGCCGAGCTGCGCGACGGTGCTTGCGCGCACCAGTTCCTGGGTGGGATTTGTGATGGGCATCGCGACACCCCGGAGCACGATGTAGCGGCCGCTGCGCTCGAGGGCGTCCGTCATGGCCATCTCGATCAGGCCGCCATGGCGTTTGACCACGGAGGCCAGCACCGACCCGAGCTGCGACAGGCCGGGCCCGAGCAGAGGATCCGGCACGAAGGTCGCCCTGAGAGCGCCGTCGACCGCCGCCTCGGCGGCCGTGAGCAACTCGCTCCCGCAAGCCCGCGGGATCACGGCGTGGGTGAAGCCGCAGCCGGCGGCAGCCGCGCTGCCGAGCGGGACGGTGATGCGTGTGTGATGCTCCGGACTGGGGGCGGGCTGGCCGCGCGCAGATATCCGATGCCGGACGCCGCGGTGGGCGGCCGGGTGGGAAACGACGATGGGCATAAGGGGGGTCCGTCCAGGTGACGCCCGCCCGCCTGCGTCCCCCGCGATGCGACAGGACGACAGGCAGGGTCGTGCCGCGGGCCGTGGCCCCCCGGCATCGAGCGGGCGTCTGGGTTGCAGGAAAGCGAGACAGGGCGCGTCCGCACCGGGC
>Ga0182226_1000092_pt1 | contig 15664 bp, 14 predicted proteins | sample G6R1MG_27_FD_129658 | JGI IMG/M metagenome (GOLD analysis project Ga0182226, IMG submission 129658) | Miscanthus phyllosphere microbial communities from Michigan, USA - G6R1_MAIN_07NOV2016_LD1 MG | ecosystem: Host-associated > Plants > Phyllosphere > Phylloplane/Leaf | place: USA: Michigan...
CGGGCGCGACTACGAGGAGAGCCAGTTCAACCGCGCCATCCAGGCCAAGCGCCAGGCCGGCTCGTTGTTCAAGCTGTTCGTCTACCTCACGGCCTACGAGACGGGGTTCACGCCCGAGACCGTGCTGGTCGACCGGCCGACCCAGATCGGCGACTGGGAGCCGCAGAATTCCACGGGTCGCTTCAAGGGCGCGATGCCCCTGCGCACGGCCTTCGCGCAATCCGTCAACACCGTGGCGGCGCAGCTCGCCGACGAGGTCGGCATTCCGGCGGTCATCGCCACGGCGCGACGCCTCGGCGTCAGCTCCGAGTTGCCCAACGTGCCGAGCCTCGCCCTCGGCTCGGCGGAGGTGACCCTGCTGGAGATGACCCGCGCCTATGCGGGCGTCCTCGCCGGCCTCGCGCCCGTCGACGCCTACGGCGTCCACGCCATCCGGGGCGCCGCGCCGCAACCGCTCTATCTCCGTCCCGACACGCGGGGCGGCAAGGCCCTGCCGACGGAGGCGCGGGCCATGATGCTCGAATCGCTCCAGGCCGTGGTCGATGGCGGCACCGGCAAGGGCGCGCGGGTCTCGGGGCTGCCCGTGGGGGGCAAGACCGGCACCACGCAGGATTACCGCGACGCCTGGTTCGTCGGGATGACGCCGGACCTCATCGTGGGCGTCTGGGTCGGCAACGACGACAACGCGTCCATGAACCGCGTCGGCGGCGGCGACATCCCGGCCTCCCTGTTCCATGACTTCATCCAGCGCGCCTCCGCCCAGATGGCACGCGGGCGCAAGCGGCCCTCGGCGGCACGGGCGGAACCTGCCCCGGCGACGCCGCCGGTCCCTCCCCGCGAGGTGACGTCCGCCGCCGGCACGGCCATCGGGGGCGTGCCCGAGGTGATCGACACCGGCACCCTGGCGTTCCGAGGCCGCACGGTGCGGCTGCTCGGGGTCGACGGCGAGAGCGGCGCCCTCGCGCGGCAGCTCGCCCGCTACCTGCGCCGCCGCGACGTGGTCTGCACCCCCGCGGCCGGGGGCGGCGATGCCGCCCTGCGCTGCCAGATCGACGGGAACGACCTCTCCGCCATCATCCTGGCAGCCGGCGGCGGCCGCGCCTCCGAGGACGCGCCGGCCGATCTCCTGGCGGCGGAGGAGCAGGCACGCTCGGAACGGCTCGGCCTGTGGGGCCGGGAGCGCTGAAGACGCGTCCTACCGGAACGGCGGCTCGTCGAAACTCCGCAGCTTGCGCGAGTGCAGGCCGTGCCGGTCTGCCCGCAGGAGATCGAGGGCGGCGAGGCCGATGAGCAGGTGTTCGGCCACCGCCCGCTCGTAGAAGGCGTTGGCCGATCCCGGCAGCTTGATCTCGCCGTGCAGCGGCTTGTCCGAGACGCACAGGAGCGTGCCGTAAGGGACCCGCAGGCGGTAGCCCTGCGCCGCGATGGTGCCGCTCTCCATATCGACGCCGATGGCCCGCGACAGGTTGATCCGCCGCCGCTCCTGCGAGAAGCGCAGCTCCCAGTTGCGGTCGTCGTAGGTCACCACCGTACCGGTGCGCAGGCGCCGCTTCAGGGCGTCGCTGGCCTCGCCGGTGACGCCGGCCGCCGCCGCCTGGAGGGCGAGCTGGACTTCGGCGAGCGCCGGCACCGGCACGTCCGGCGGCACGAGTTCGTCGAGGATGCGGTCGCGGCGGAAATAGCCGTGCGCCAGCACGTAGTCGCCGATGGTCTGCGACTGGCGCAAGCCTCCGCAATGGCCGACCATGAGCCAGCAATGCGGGCGCAACACCGCGAGATGATCCGTGATGGTCTTGGCGTTGGCGGGGCCGACGCCGATGTTGACCAGCGTCGTGCCCTGCATGGTGCCGTCGGGACCGCGCGCCACGAGGTGATAGGCCGGCATCTGCGATTTGTGCCACGGCGAGGCGGCGACGAGGGCGGCGGGATCGGCGGAGGCCGCTTCCGCCCGCGAGACCGAGATGCCGCCGGGCAGGACCAGGCGCTCGAACCCCTCCTCGCCGCCGGCCAGCCGCTCCAGCCCGTGCCGGATGAAGCCGTCGACGTAGCGATGGTAGTTGGTGAGCAGGATCCACGGCTGCACGTCGCGCCAGTCGCAACCGGTGTAGTGGACGAGGCGGCGGAGCGAATAATCCACCCGGATGGCGTCGAACAGGGCGAGCGGCCGGGGCGCGTCGGGCAGGTCCTGCCACAGGCCATCGGCGATCTCGTCGCCGACCACGGAGAGCAGGGGCACGGGAAAGTAGGTGGCGAGGTCGCGCGGCGTCACCCCGGCCCGCCCGAGGTCGAGCCCCGGTTCGAGGACATAGGGGTATGGGATCTCCTGCGCGCTCAAGCCCACTTCGAGACTGACGCCGTAGTCGCGCACGAGAGGCGTCAGCTGTTCGAGGAGGTAGCCGCGAAAATGCGCGGGCTGCGTCACCGTCGTGGCGTAGGTGCCGGGCGCCTGGAGTTTCGCCGTGGCGCGGGAGACGCGCGGCATCGGCCCCACGGGCTGGTAGGTGATGCGCAACTCGGGGTAGCGGAACCGAAGCCGCTCCGTGGCGTCGGGCGCCGGCCCACCGTCGAGGTAGCGGGCCAATGCCGCCTGGAGGGCATCGGTCGCGCTCCGGTGCAGGGCGGCGAGCCGGTCGACGGCGGTCTCGGGATCGGGCACCGACTCCATCGGTCGCAATTCGTCGCGGATCACGGTGTCTCCTCGCTGAATTCTTCGCGAGATGTACACCGCCGCCGGGCGCGGTGCGACCGGACCGGGCTTGCGAGGGTGACAGGAAGCGGCCGACATGCGGCTTTGCACCGGAGTCTCATCGTGACCGCACCCGTCGAACGTCGTCCCGGCGAGGAGACCATCGCGCTGCCCGCCGCCTACGATGCGGGTCTCTACTTCATCGGCCGCATCCGCACGCCGTGGGCCGAGCGTCGGGACTGTCCGAAGAACGGACTTCAGACGGACGCCGCCTGTACCCTCATCCTCGATCCGGCCTACGGCCCGGGGCTGCAGAACCTCTCGGGCGCGAGCCATCTCATCGTGCTCTACTGGATGGACGAAGCCGCGCGCGACATCGTCCGCCAGCGGCCGCGCCACGCCACGGGCACGCGCGGCACCTTCTCCCTGCGCTCGCCGGCCCGGCCCAACCCCATCGCGCTGTCGGTGGTGGAACATTTGGGGATCGACGGGCTCAGCGTGCGCGTCCGCGGCCTCGATTGCCGCGACGGCACGCCGCTCCTCGACATCAAGCCGTATTACGCCTCGACGGATGCGCGCCCCGACGCGACGGTGGAGCGCGCCGGGGCAAACTGATCCTAAGGACTCCGGCTGCTCACTTCGGATGAGCTGGATGCGACGGGCCCCTTCTCCTGAAAGGAGAGGGGGCCCCCGCTTGTCAAAGACCAGATAGATCGATTCGAGACCGTATCAGGCCGCATGAACCTGACCGTCGGCGCCGTGAAACTTGCGGGGCGTGCCCTTCGGCGGCGCCTTGATCCGGTACCAGCCGACATAGAGGGCGGGCAGGAAGAACAGGGTCAGGAAGGTGGCGGCGAGGATGCCGCCGATCATGGCGTAGGCCATCGGGCCCCAGAACACCTCGCGGGCGATGGGCACGAGGCCGAAGCTCGCCGCCGCCGCCGTCAGCAGGATCGGCCGCATGCGGTGGCAGGTGGCGTCCACCACGGCGTCCCAGGGCGCCAGCCCGTCGCGCTCGTACTCGTCGATCTGGGTCACGAGGATCACCGAGTTGCGCACGATGATGCCGATGAGGGCGAGCACACCGAGGATGGCGACGAAGCCCATGGGCTTGTCGAACAGCAGCAGGGCCGCCGCCACGCCGATGATGCCCAGCGGCGCCACGCTGGCCACCAGAAACAGCTTCTGGAAGCTCTGAAGCTGGATCATTAGGAACACTGCCATGGTGAGCAGCATCACGGGCGCCACCGCCGCGATGGGACCCTGCCCCTTGGCGCTCTCCTCCACGGCGCCGCCCACCGCGAGGGTGTAGCCGTCGGGCAACCCCTTGGCGAAGGCGGTGATGTCCTTGTCGAGTTCCGTCACCACGGTCTGCGGCTGCGTCCCGTCGGCGATGGAGGCGCGCACCGTGATGGTCGGCAGGCGGTCGCGGCGCCAGACGATGGGCTGTTCGAGCTCGTACCCGATGGTCGCGAAGGCGAGCAGCGGAACGACGTTGCCGTTGGCGAGCGGGATCTGCAGGGTCGCGAGGGTGTCGAGGGAGTTGCGCTCCACCGCCTGGGCGCGGCCGACCACGTTGACGAGGTAGATCGAGTCGCGCACCTGCGTGATCGCCTGCCCGCCGACGATGCCGTTGAGGATCCCGGCGATGTCCTCGGACGTGACGCCGAGCTGGCGCGCCTTGTCCTGGATGATGTCGACCTTCAGCACCTTGCCGGGCTCGTTCCAGTCGAAGGTCGGAACGTTGAGGTGGGCATTGCCGCCGACGATGTTGGCGAGCTTGAGGGCGTGCCCGCGCAGGGCCTGAAGGTCGGGACCGCTGAGCCGGTATTGCACCGGGCGTCCCACGGGGGGCCCGAGGTCGAGGGAGTGGATGAGGAAATCCGTGCCGACGAATTTCTCGCGCGCCAGGGCTTCGAGCTTCACCTTCATCCGCTCACGCGCCGCGATGGACTTCGTCTCGATGACGATCTGGCCGAAGAAGGCGTTGCCGAGCTGCTGGTCGAGGGGCAGGTAGAACCGCACGGCGCCCTGGCCGACATAGGAACTCCAGCGCGCGATCTCGGGATCGCCCTTCAGGGTGGCCTCGAACCGGTCCATCTGGGCCTTGGTCTCGGCGATGCTCGCATTCTGCGGGAGGGTCATGTCGACCAGCAGCTCGGGCCGGTCGGAGGCCGGGAAGAACTGCTGCTGCACGTGGCCCATGCCGACGATAGCCGCCCCGAGGAGGCCGATACAGGCCGCCACCGTGGTCCAGCGCCAGCGCATGGCGGCGAGCAGCATGGCGGAGAACACCCGCATGAGGCGGCCGGGCTGGTCGTGCGGCTTGTGCTTCATGGTGGCCGGCAGGAGCTTCACGCCGATGAGGGGCGCGAACAGAACCGCCACCACCCACGAGACGAGGAGCGAGGCGGCGATGACCACGAACAGGCTGTAGGTGTACTCGCCCGCCGAGGAGCCGTTGAAGCCGATGGGCAGGAAGCCCGCCACCGTCACCAGGGTGCCGGTCAGCATCGGGAAGGCCGTGGAGGTGTAGGCGAAGGTCGCGGCCTTCTTCAGGTTGTCGCCGACTTCGAGGCGCGCGACCATCATCTCGACGGTGATCATGGCGTCGTCGACGAGCAGCCCGAGGGCGATGATGAGGGCGCCGAGCGAGATGCGCTGAAGGGTGACGCCCATGACCTGCATCACCACGAACACGATGGCGAGCACCAGGGGGATCGACAGGGAGACGACGAGGCCGGCGCGCCAGCCCAGGCTCACGAAGCTCACCGCGAGCACGATGACCACGGCCTCGACCAGGGCCTTGGTGAAGCCGCCCACCGCCTCCTCGACGATTCTCGGCTGGTCCGAGACGAGATGAATGCCGACGCCCACGGGCAACTCGCCCTCGAGCTTGCGCATCCGCTGCTTCAGATCGTGGCCGAAGGTGAGGAGGTTGCCCGACGGCTGCATGGCGATGGCGAGGCCGATGGCCGGCTCGCCGTTGTAGCGGAACAGGGCGGTCGGCGGATCGGTGAAGCCGCGCGAGATCTCGGCGACGTCGGAGAGGCGGAAGAACCGGTCGTTGACCCGCAGGTTGATGGCCCGGAGGCTGTCCTCCGAGACGAACTGTCCGCCGACGCGCACGGAGACCCGCTCCGGCCCGGCCTGGATCACGCCGGAGGGCGCGATGGCGTTCTGGCTCTGCAGGGTCTTGATCACCGAGTTCATGTCGAGGCCGAGGCCCGCGAGCTTGCGCACGGAGAAGTCGAGGTAGATCACCTCGTCCTGGGCGCCGAGCAGGATCATCTTGCCGGCGTTGGGCACGGACTTCACGGCGGCGCGCACGCGCTCAACGTAGTCGCGCAACCCGCGCATGCTGATCCCGTCGGCCGTGAAGGCGTAGACGTTGCCGAACACGTCGCCGAACTCGTCGTTGAAGAACGGCCCCTGCATCCCTTGCGGGAACGTGCCCTGGATGTCGCCGATGCGCTTGCGCACCTGATAGAAGATCGCCGGAATGGTCTTCGGCGGCGTCGTCTCGCGCAGCTGCACGAACACCGTGGCCTGGCCCGGCGTGGTGTAGGAGCGGCTGAAATCGACGGCGTCGATCTGCTGCAACTCCTTCTCGATGCGCTCGGTGACCTGATCGAGGGTGTCGCCGATGGTGGCGCCGGGCCACCGGGCCTGCACGATCATGGTCTTGATGGCGAAGGGCGGGTCTTCCTCGCGGCCGAGCTTCTCGTAGGCGAGCACGCCGGCGAGCATGGAGATCAGCATGAGGAACCAGACGAAGGAGCGATGCTCCAGGGCCCATTCCGACAGGTTGAAGTGCTTCACGGGATCAGTCTCGCGAACCGGGTCAGGGCGTGGCGTCGGGCAGGCGCACGGCCTGACCCTCGCTCAGCGAATGGATGCCGGCCACGACCACGCGGTCGCCGGCGCTCAGACCGTCCGTGACGGTGGCGCGCCCCGAGGCCCGTTTCGTCACCGTGACGGCCCGGCGGCTCACGGCCTTGCCGGCGGCATCCACGAGCCAGACGAAATCGCGGTTCTCCATCCTCAGGATGGCGGCGGAGGGCAGCAGGTAATGGGGCGCGACCCGCCGCGACAGGGACACCGTGAGGGTCGAGCCGAGGCGGAAGGCGGGGGACGGCGCCAGCAAGGTCATGCGGATGCGCCGCGTGCGGGTGACCCGGTCGGCGAACGGGGCCGTCTCGCGGACGCGGGCCGTGGCGGTGACGTCGGGCGCGCTCTGGAGGGCGACGGTGAACTCGGCGTCCGTCGACATCGCCCCGACGAGGTCCTCCGGGATATCGACCACGGCCTCGCGCTCCTCCGGGCGGGCGAGGGTGAGCACCGCCTGACCGGCGCTGAGTACCTGGCCCACTTCCGCCGAGCGCACGGTGACGACGCCGTCGAAATCGGCGTGGAGTTCGGTGTAGCCGATCTGGTCGCGGGCCTTCTGCAGGCTGGCCTGGGCCTGGGCGAGGCGGGCCTGGGCCGTATCGCGGCTCGCCACGGCACTGTCGAGCTGAGCCTGGGTGACGTTGCCGCCGGCCATCAGCTTGCGGCGGCGGCTCTCCGTGGCGCTCGCGTTCTCGGCCTGGGCCTCGGCATCGGCGAGATCGGCTTCCGCCCGCGTCAGGGCGAAGCGCGGCACCACCGGATCGAGGGCGGCGAGGCGCTGCCCCTTCTTCACGACGTCGCCCACGGTGACGTCGCGGGCGACCATGCGGCCGGCGATCTGAAAGCCGATCTCGGATTGATAGCGCGGCGCCACGAAGCCCGCGAAGGGGCCGAACATCTCGGTGGCGACGGGCTTGGCGGTGACCGTCAGGACCGGGCGGATGGGGGGCGGACCGGCTTCCTGTTCGGGCTTGCAGGCCCCGAGGGCGAGGGCGGCCGCCACGAGGGCCAACAACCGGTGGCGCATCATGAGGTGGATCACCGGGCGGCTCCGAGGGTCTGGGCCACGGCGACCGTCTGGCCCGGCCGGAGCAGCTGGATGCCGGCGATCACCACCTCCTCGCCGGGCTCGACCCCGCTCGCCAGCGCGATGGTGTCGGGGGCGTAGCGCTCCAGGGTGACGGCGCGCGGCGCGACGGTGCCGGTCTTCGGGTCGCGCACCCAGACGGCGGGGCCGTTCTGCCAGCGGTAGAGGGCCGACCACGGCAGCACGATGGCCTCGCGGGGGTGGAACTTGCCGGTGCCGATCACCACGGCCCCGAGGGACATGGCCGGCGGCGTCGATTCGAGGCCGACCTTGACCCGCACGGTTCCGGAGGCGGCATCCACGCTGGGCGAGATTTCCCGAACCCGGCCGACCGCCGTCACCTTCGGGTCGGCCTGGAGGGCGATGGCCACGGTCTCGCTCTCGGGCGGCGCCGCCAGCACGGCCTCGAAGATGTTGAACACGGCGTCGCGCGGGCCGTCCTGAGCCATGGTCAGCACGGTCTGGCCGGCCTGCACCACCTGCCCCACCTCGAAGGAGCGGCTGAGGACGATGCCGTCCACCCCTGCCTTGAGGTCGGTGTAGGAGAACTGCTCCTGCGCGGTGCCGAGCGCCGCCTTGGCGGAATCCACCGCCGCCTGGGTGGTGCGCAGCTGCTGCTCGGCGTCGTCGTAGCTCGGGCGCGTGGTGTAGCCGCTCGCCATCAGGCTTTCCTGGCGCTTGAAGTTGACCTTGGCCTGGGTGAGCAGGGCTTCGGCCGAGGTCAGGGCCGCCTGGGCGTTGGCGAGGTTGGCGCGCTGCTCCTGCGGATCGAGGCGGGCCAGCACCTGATCGGCCCGGATGTGGTCGCCGACCTCGACGAGGCGCGCGGCGATCTTGCCCGGCGCGCGAAAGGCGACGTTGACCTGGGACTGCGCCTCGATATCGCCCGTGAAGATGAGATCCGAGCTGATGGTGGTGCGCTTGGCCACCACCGTGCGCACCAGGGCGAGTTCGGGCGCCTTGTCGGCGCCGGGCTTGCTCTCCTCGGCCAGCGCCACGGAGAAACCGGCGAGCAGGGACATCGTTGCGACCAGGAGCCTTGCCCAAGGTCGGATCGCTGAAAACCCCGTCATCGTTTCCGCCCGTCCCGACTGCGCCCCTATCGGCCGAAACTCCTATCTGCTATCTTACCGACCGTCCAGACGGTTTTGAACATAGGCAGGCGATGACCAAGGCGCGCACACGGCGCGAAGACCGCCCGGCGATCATCCTCGATGCCGCCGAACGGCTCATCCGGCGCTCGGGGACGCGCACCCTGACCATCGACGCCGTGGCGGCCGAAGCGGCCTTGAGCAAGGGCGGCGTGCTGCACCATTACGGCTCGAAGGATGCGCTGATCCAGGCGCTGGCCGAGCGCAAGCTCGGGCTCATCCGCGACAGCATCGCGGCCCACGAGGCCGAGCAGGGACCCGGCCCGGCGGCCCTGCCCCTGGCCCTCATCGCCCATGCCCGGCAGATCTACGCGGACGAGGAGGGGTTTCCCCGCGCCCTGCTCCTCGCCTCGGCGGAGAATCCGGAGGCCTTCGCGGGGTTCAACGCCTTCCTCAAGGAGCGTCTCACGCAGATGGAGGACGTGGCCTGCTGCCCCGGCGCCGGGGCGGTCCTCACCTTCGCGGCCCTCGGCCTGCTGCTGACGCGGACCCTGGGCTTCCACACCATCGAGGGGGCGGACCTCGCCCGGCTGTTCGACGCCATGGAGCGGATCGCGCGCGACTTGCCGAAGGGTGGCGCCGGGACGGCGTGAGGCTCAATCCTGCGCCGCCGCCATGGCCTCGAACACCAGGGCGTGGCGGGCCGCCAGGGCGTCGATGTCCGTGGCGTAGCCGCCGCCGATCACCGCCACGAGGGGGATGCCGCGGGCGCGGGCCGCCGCGACGACGTGGCGATCCCGCGCGGCCAGTCCGGCCTCCGTGAGGGCGAGACGGCCGAGGCGGTCGTCGCGGTGGGGATCGACGCCGGCATTGTAGAACACGAGGTCGGGCGCGACGGCGTCGAGCACCGGGCCGACATGGGCCTCAAGGGCCGCGAGGTAATCGGCATCCTCCAGCCCGTCGGCCAAGCCGACATCGCGGTCGCCGGGGATCTTGCGGGTCGGATAGTTCTTCTCGGCATGGAGCGAAAGGGTGAACAGGTCGGGCGTGTCCGACAGGCAATCGGCGGTGCCGTCACCCTGGTGGACGTCGCAATCGACCACGACGGCGCGGGTGATCGCCCCCTCCCGCAGCAGGGCCCGGGCCGCGATGGCCACATCGTTGAAGATGCAGAACCCGGCACCGGTCTCGCGCCGGGCGTGGTGGCTGCCCCCCGCCGCGCTCCCCGCGAGGCCGCCCGCCAGGGCGAGGCGGGCCGCCAGCAGGGTACCGGCGACGGAGGCCCGGGAACGGGCGAGGACGCTGGCTTCCACGGGCAGGCCGATCTCGCGGGCGACGGCGCGCGGCACATCGAGGGCGAAGATCGCGTCGACATAGGCCCGATCGTGGATCCCGGCGATGAGGTCCCGCCCCGCCGGCTCCGGTCGCACGAAGCCGTTGGGCACCAGCCCCTTGTCCAGGAGTACCTCCGACAGGCGGCGGTACTTGCCCATGGGGAAACGGTGCCCGTCCGGCAGGGTCGCCTGGTAATCCGGATGGTAGACGATGGGTGGAACCCCCACGCGAACGCCCTCCGCAGCCTGTCGCGATCGCCGTCATACGATTGAAGCGGAACGGCTGTTAGGCCCGTCAGGACGACGGGGGCGCGGCACGATGTCGGCCTTTGGGGAGACGCGACGGATGCTGGACGACGCCTGGACCGGAACGGACCTCGCCCTCGCGTTGTGCCTCGCCCTGACCCTCATCAACCTCGCGAGTCTCGGCCTCGCGGCCCTGCGCCTTGGGGGCCGGCGCGACGCCTCGATCTTCCCGGCGCAGGCGCCTGTCTCCCTCGTGCGCCCGGTCTGCGGCCTCGAGCCCTTCAGCGAAGAGATGCTCACCCGGGGCTTTCGCCTCGCGCATCCGAACTACGAACTCATCTTCTGCGTCGCCGACCGGGCCGACCCCATCGTTCCCCTGCTGCGTCGCCTCATGGCGGCGCATCCGGACATTCCGTCCCGCCTCATCGTCGGCGACGAGCGCATCAGCGACAATCCGAAGCTCAACAATTGCGTGCGCGGCTGGGAAGCGGCCCGCCACGACTGGGTGGTGCTGGCCGATTCCAACGTGCTGATGCCGCCGGACTACCTGCAGCGACTCCAGGCGGCGTGGCGGCCCGACACCGGTCTCGTCTGCTCGACGCCCATCGGGGCGCGGCCGGACGGCTTCTTCGCCGAGATCGAGTGCGCCTTCCTCAACACCCTGCAGGCCCGCTGGCAATATGCCGGCGAGGCGGTCGGCCTCGGCTTCGCCCAGGGCAAGAGCATGCTCTGGCACAAGCCGTTCCTCGAAGCGCGCGGCGGCATCCGGGCGCTCGCCGCCGAGATCGCCGAAGATGCGGCGGCGACGAAGCTGGTCCGGGCGGCCGGCGCCCGCGTCCACCTCGTGGCGAGTCCGTTCGAGCAGCCCCTGGGCCGGCGCCGCCTCGCCGAGGTCTGGGCGCGGCAATTGCGCTGGGCGCGCCTGCGACGCGTGACCTTTCCGGCCTTCTTCGCGCCCGAGCTCGGCACCGGGCCACTCCTGCCCTTCGGACTCGCCTTGATGGCGGCCCCCTCTCCGGCCCTTGCGGCGTCGCTCTGCGGCCTCGCCGTCCTCTGGTACGGCGCCGAACTCGCCCTCGCCTACCGCGCCGGCTGGTATCGCGGACCGCGCCTGCTCCTCGCGTTCCTCGTGCGCGACACGTTGTTCCCGGCGATCTGGGCCGGGGCCTGGATGCGAGGCGCCATCGTGTGGCGCGGCAACGCCATGGATATCCGACCGAAAGCCCCCGCCCGCCTGCGGACGCGGGCCACGGTTGCCTGAGCTTCCGGGGCGCTCCCTGCCCTGGTAAGTCGAGGCATGAAGATCGGCATCCTCGAAACCGGCAACCCGCCCGAGCGGCTGGCGGCCGATTACCCCACCTACGGCCGGATGGCCGCCGATCTCGTCGGCCCCGATCACGCCTACACCCTCTATGCCGTAGCCGAGGGCGTGCTCCCGGCCGATCCGGCGATCGAGGAGGCCTACCTCATCACCGGCTCGCCCGCCGGGGTCTACGAGCCCCTGCCGTGGATCGCCGCCCTCATGGATTTCCTGCGGTCCGTCCCGCCAGAGACGCCCCTCGTCGGCATCTGCTTCGGCCATCAGGCGATGGCTTCGGCCTTCGGCGGGCGGGTGGCGAAATCCGACAAGGGCTGGGGGCTCGGCCTACAGACCTACGCGATCCACGCGCGGGCACCGTGGATGGACGACGCCCGCGAGATCGCCGTGCCGGCGATCCATCAGGATCAGGTACTCGAACCGCCACCCGGCGCCCGGACGCTCGCCGGCAACGCCTTCGCGCCCCACGGCGTCCTGCATTACGAAGACCGGCGAGCCCTCTCGTTCCAGGTCCACCCGGAATTCACGCACGCTTATGCCACCGCCCTGATCGCGGGACATCGCCCGGCGGTGCCGCACGCGCCGGCAGTCCACGACGCGGCCCTCGCCTCGCTCGCGCGCCCCGGCGACGGACCGCGCCTCGGCGGCTGGATCAGGCGATTTCTGGAAACCGGGACTTGAAGATGGTGCGGGCGGTCGGAATCGAACCGACACTCCTTGCGGAACCGGATTTTGAGTCCGGCGCGTCTACCAGTTCCACCACGCCCGCAGCCCCCGCCTCTTGCCACACCTTCGCGATTCGGGCCAGCGGAGATTTCCCGCCAGCCCGTGCTCGCCACTCCCCTCCGGCTGTGCTCAAAGGGCGTCGCTCGATGACTCTCTTCCGGATACAGACCCGCCCATGATCCGCCGCCTCTACGAATGGATCCTCGCGCTCGCGGGCAAGCCCTCGGCGCCCTGGGCGCTCGGGGCCGTGGCGTTCGCCGAGAGTTCGTTCTTTCCGGTGCCGCCCGACGTGATGATGGTCCCCATGGCGGTGAGCCGGCCCGACCGGGTGTGGTTCTATGCCCTCATCACCACCCTCGCCTCCGTGGCCGGCGGCGTGCTCGGCTACGCCATCGGCGCCCTGCTGTTCGATTCCGTCGGCCAGTGGCTATTCCGCGTCTATGGCCTCTCCGACAAGGCCGCGACATTCCAGGCCTCCTATGCCGAGTACGGACACTGGGTGATCCTGCTGAAGGGGCTGACGCCGATCCCGTTCAAGCTCGTGACCATCACGTCGGGCTTCGCCCATTACGACCTGTTCTGGTTCGTCGTGCTGTCGCTCATCACCCGGGGCGCCCGGTTCTTCCTCCTGGCGGGACTTCTCGGCCGCTACGGCGTTCAGATCCGCGGGGTGCTCGACCGGCACCTCAACGTCGTCGCGGCCATCGCGGTCGCGGTCATCATCCTCGGCTTCGTGCTGTTCAAGGTGCTGCTCTAAATGGACTACGCGACCCTGCTGCGCCTGCGTCGCAGCGCCCTGTTCCTCGTCCTGGCCTCGGCGGCGACGCTGGCCGTCGCCCTCACGTTCCAGTTCTGGCTCGGCTACGTGCCGTGCAAGCTCTGCCTGACGGAGCGCATTCCCTATTACGCCGCGATCCCCCTCGGCCTCCTGGGGCTCGTCCTGCCGGAGCGTTGGAGTCGCCTCGCCCTCGGCCTCGCGGCCCTCGGCCTCCTCTACGGGGCGGGCCTCAGCGTCTATCACGCGGGCGCCGAATGGGCGCTGTGGGCCGGCCCGACGGATTGCGGCGGCGGCTCCGGGGCGGCACCCGCGACGGTGACGGATTTCCGTGCCACCCTCGAGACCACGCGGGTGGCCGATTGCTCCACCGCCGCGTGGCGTTACCTCGGCATTTCCCTGGCCGGCTGGAACGCCGTCGTGGCCTTCCTCCTGGCTTCCGTCTCGGGGACGAGCGCCGCCAGGCGCTGACGGATCAGTGCCGGTCCTCGGCGGCCGGCGGCAGGGGGGCGACCTCGATGCCCTCCTCCACCAGGGCCTGCGCCTCGTCGCGGGTGGCCTCACCGTAGATCGGGCGGGCGGGGGTCTCGCCGTAATGCATCCGCCGCGCCTCCTCGGGGAAGGCCGTGCCGACATCGTCGGCGGTGCGGGTCACGTGTTCGCGCACGGCCCGCATCAGCGCGCGGATGCGCTGCTCGGGCTCCGACAGCAGGGGCGGGGGTTGGGGCGCCGCAACCGGCAGCGCCTCGGCGCCGTCCGCGGATGGCGGGCGCGCCTCCCCCCGGTCGGTGCGCGCCACGGCCGGGGCCATCATCCCCTTCGTCACCCGCGACGAACCGCAGAGCGGACAGGCGACGAGGCCGCGCGCCGCCTGCGCGTCGTACGACTCGCTCGACGGAAACCAGCTCTCGAACTCGTGGCCGCCGTCGCAGGCGAGGGTGTAGCGGATCATGAACGGGCTCGGGTCGCGGTCAGGCGGGGCGCCCGATCCGCTCCACGGTGAACGGCCGGGCGTGCAGGAGCGCCGGGATGCGGGCGCGGGCGTCCGTGACGCGGGCGAGGTCGATCTCGGCCAGGATGATGCAGGGTTCGTTGCCACCGGCATCCGCCAGAACCTTGCCCCACGGATCGACGATGAGCGAGTGGCCGTACGTGTCGCGCCCGTCTTCGTGATGGCCGCCCTGCGCCGCCGAGATCATGAACGAGCCGGTCTCGATGGCGCGCGCCCGGTGCAGCACGTGCCAATGCGCCTCGCCGGTCTGCTGGGTGAAGCAGGCCGGGGCGGTGAGGATCGAAGCGCCCGCCTCGGCCAGCGCCCGGAACAGGGCTGGGAAGCGGATATCGTAGCAGATGGCGACGCCGATGGGCGCCCACGGCGTCTCGGCCACCACGGCGCAGGCCCCGCCCGTATAGGTCGAGGATTCGCGCCAGCGCTCACCGTTGGGCAAATCGACGTCGTAGAGATGGACCTTGTCGTAGGAGGCGGTGATCGCCCCCTCGGAATCGATGAGAAAGGCGCGGTTGGCGATCTTGTCGCCGTTGCGCACGGCGAGCGACCCGATCTGCACGACGATCCCGCGCTCGCGCGCCACCTCGCGCAGGGCGCTCAGGGTCGGGTCCTCGTCCGGCCCGGTGACGTTGGCGAACAGCCGCGCCTTGTCGCGCTCGACCAGGGAGGTCATCTCCGGGGTCTGGACGTAGTGCGCGCCGGCCTGCGCCGCCTCGCGCACGAGGGCCACCGCCGCGTCGCGGTTGGCGAGGGGGTCGCGGCCCGAGCGCATCTGCACGCAGGCGGCGGTGAAGCGGGGGGCGGCGCTCACGAGGCGGCCACCATCGGCTCGAGCTTGCCCGCGCCGTTGAGGGCGTAGAGGTCGTCGCAGCCGCCGACATGGGTCTCGCCCACGAAGATCTGCGGCACGCTCGTCCGCCCCCCGGCCCGCTGGACCATGGTGGCGCGGGACCCGGACGTCTTCTCCACGTCGATTTCCGTGAAGGCGATGCCCTTTTCGCGAAGCAGACTCTTGGCTGCCGAGCAGTAAGGGCACCAGGCGGTGGTGTAGATCGTGACCGGCTTCATGTCGCAGGGCCCCAAGGCATGTCAGGCCGCTTATAGGCGAGCCCCGCCCCTGTTCCTACTGCGGCGTTCCACGCAAGGGCGCGTGTGTCGGTCAGGCCGCCAGGAGTTTCTCGACCTCGTTGACGAGATCGCGCAGGTGGAACGGCTTCGACAGGACCTTGGCGTCCTTTGGGGCCTTCGAATCCGGGTTGAGCGCCACGGCGGCGAAACCCGTGATGAACATCACCTTGATGTCGGGGTCGAGTTCCGTGGCGCGGCGCGCCAGCTCGATGCCGTCCATCTCGGGCATCACGATATCGGTGAGCAGGAGTTCGAACGGCTCCTCGCGCAGGCGGTTGTACGCCGAGAGCCCGTTGTCGAACGAGAGCACGTCGTAGCCGGCATTCTGCAACGCCTTGGCCAGGAACCGGCGCATGTCGTTGTCGTCTTCCGC
>Ga0182226_1000093_pt1 | contig 15625 bp, 14 predicted proteins | sample G6R1MG_27_FD_129658 | JGI IMG/M metagenome (GOLD analysis project Ga0182226, IMG submission 129658) | Miscanthus phyllosphere microbial communities from Michigan, USA - G6R1_MAIN_07NOV2016_LD1 MG | ecosystem: Host-associated > Plants > Phyllosphere > Phylloplane/Leaf | place: USA: Michigan...
GCCGCGATGATACCAAAGTGGCTCAGAGCAGCATCGAGGTCAGGCCCGCCCGGCATGAAGAAGATCGAAGCGATCATCAAGCCTTTCAAACTGGACGAGGTGAAGGAAGCCCTCCAGGAGGTCGGCCTGCAGGGCATCACGGTCATCGAGGCCAAGGGCTTCGGCCGCCAGAAGGGGCACACCGAACTCTACCGCGGCGCCGAGTACGTGGTGGATTTCCTGCCCAAGGTGAAGCTCGAGATCGTGCTGTCTGACGCCCTGGTGGAGGGCGCCGTCGAGGCCATCCGCAAATCGGCCCAGACCGGGCGCATCGGCGACGGCAAGATCTTCGTCTCGACCATCGAGGAAGCGATCCGCATCCGCACCGGCGAGACCGGCACCGACGCGATCTGAACGCCCCGCTCCGACACGACGGTGTCATCCTCGGGTGCTCCAACGCCCCGGGGCGGCGGTCTTTCCGCGCGTGTGGAACCCGGCGAGGCGTGACGGAATCGACGGCCTCTCTCCGCTGGATGGCGTTTTCTTCCCGCGCACCGGGTCCATGCCGCGCAAAAACCCTATAAACCCAGCCCATCCGCGCGCCGCCTTTCGGCGGCGCGCGGCAAAACCACGGCTGAATGCCGCGAACGCAGGAGACTCCCGAGGATGGCCAAGACTGCAGCCGACGTCCTGAAGGAAATCAAGGACAACGACGTCAAGTACGTGGACTTCCGCTTCACCGACCCGCGCGGCAAGTGGCAGCACGTGACGTTCGACGCTTCCCTCGTGGACGACGAGATTTTCACCGACGGCACCATGTTCGACGGCTCGTCCATCGCCGGCTGGAAGGCCATCAACGAGTCCGACATGCTGCTGATGCCGGACCCGGCCACCGCCTGCATGGACCCGTTCTTCTCCGCCTCCACCATGTCCATCGTCTGCGACGTGCTGGAGCCCTCCACGGGCGCGCCCTACAGCCGCGATCCGCGCGGCACGGCCAAGCTCGCGGAAGCCTACCTCAAGTCCACGGGCATCGGCGACACGATCTATGTCGGCCCCGAGGCCGAGTTCTTCGTGTTCGACGACGTGAAGTTCGCCTCCGACCCGTACCAGACCGGCTTCAAGCTCGATTCCACCGAGCTGCCGATCAACGGCTTCACCGATTACGAGGGCGGCAACCTCGGCCACCGCATCCCCATGAAGGGCGGCTACTTCCCGGTGCCGCCGCAGGATTCGGCCCAGGACATGCGCGGTGAGATGCTCGCCGCCATGCAGTCCATGGGCGTGAAGGTCGAGAAGCACCACCACGAGGTGGCGAGCGCCCAGCACGAGCTCGGCATGAAGTTCGACACCCTCACCCTGCTCGCCGACCACATGCAGGTCTACAAGTACTGCATCCACAACGTCGCCCAGAGCTACGGCAAGACCGCGACGTTCATGCCGAAGCCCGTCTACGGCGACAACGGCTCGGGCATGCACGTGCACCAGTCGATCTGGAAGGACGGCAAGCCGCTGTTCGCCGGCGACAAGTACGCCGATCTCAGCCAGGAATGCCTCTGGTACATCGGCGGCATCATCAAGCACGCCAAGGCGCTCAACGCCTTCACCAACCCGTCGACCAACTCCTACAAGCGTCTGGTGCCGGGCTACGAGGCCCCCGTGCTGCTGGCCTACTCGGCCCGCAACCGCTCGGCCTCCTGCCGGATTCCGTGGACGACGAACCCGAAGGCCAAGCGCGTCGAGGTCCGCTTCCCCGATCCCATGGCGAACCCCTACCTCGCCTTCTCGGCCCTGCTCATGGCCGGCCTCGACGGCATCCTGAACAAGATCGATCCGGGCCAGGCCATGGACAAGGATCTCTACGACCTGCCGCCGCGCGAGTTGAAGCAGATCCCGACCGTCTGCGGCTCGCTGCGCGAGGCCCTGGAAAACCTCGACCGCGACCGCGCCTTCCTCAAGATGGGCAACGTCTTCACCGACGATCAGATCGACTCGTTCATCGAGCTCAAGATGACGGAAGTGATGCGCTACGAGATGACCCCGCACCCCGTCGAGTTCACGATGTACTACTCGCTCTGAGGCGAGCGGGCCGGGCGTTCGCGCCCGGCTTTTTTCGGATTGTTCGCAACGCCGGGGCCTCGAAAGGGGGGCTCCGGCGTTTCGCGTTCCACCATTCGTTCAAGCCCTGCAAATCTGCTAATATTCCCTTATAGGAATAATAACTAATTTGGAGGGGTGAGTTTGATATTGTCGAACGCGACGCTCCTCCTGCAGGCGAAGTGGCTGAATAGGTCGTGCCGCGTTCAGGTTGCCTTTCAACGGTTACGTCTGTCCCTGCGTGCGTATCATGCCGATCAACCTCGCGTACCTGCCGGAAATCCGAACGGCGGCCAATGGACGGACGGTGACGCGAGTGATGGCTCTGTTTCCGGTGACGATGGGCAGCTCGTTCACGTCTCGGATGAAGTCGACCGTCGATACCCGGTCTTGCTTTCCGAAGAGGAGGTGCGCGGTGGACATACGCTGCGCGATCACGTCGGCAGAACAGACGAACAAATGCTATTTCGTGTTCAGTCAAGCAAGAGAAAATTTCCGGTTGTAACATTTGGTTTTCGTCGAGATTGCTCGTTTGAATCTTCAGACACCGCAAATGATTTTGTCAATCGCACGATAGCGCGGAATTCCTCTGAGGTTGACGATGCGGCAAATGGAAAAGAACCGGAAGCTTTTATTGCATCTCGATTTGGATCTAAAACTGGGCGAGAGGCCTACACCGCAGGTCGACTGGATCCATATAGGCGCACCACTTACGGTGTCGGGGTTTTAATTCGGCATGACCCACGCAGCCCCCCGCGGATACCGGGTCTATACCGCTTACCCACGCAACGATGGAGGTTGACGTGCAGGCATCCCCGGAATTCCTGAAGTTCGGCCGCTGGTTTATACAGGACATCGATCGCATCGCGCCGACGCTCGACGGGATGTACGAGTTCGTTCTCAAACATTTTCGTGGCGAAGAGCGTGTCCGGCTGCGGGAGTTCATCGACCGAGCGCTCCGCGAGGCGTCCGACGAGACGTTGGAACGGCTGTGGACGGAAACGGATGCCGACATCTACTTTCCGACGGCGCAGGACATGCGTACATTTCTGACCGGCGCCCGCGACCGGCTGTGAGAGCGCTTTCGTTCGCATTGCGCAGAGCGAGCCGGGCGATGGACCCGGCCCGATTAGGTGGCAGCAGGTACGGGTCGGCTCAATGACCGACTGGGCTGCCGCGCCAAAGCAGTGCAGCCCACCGCCATCGCCGCCGGTCGCAAGGTCTGCTAGGGCGAACCGCCATGCTTCGCACCGTCCTCTTCCGCCTGCATTGGATCCTGGGCCTGACGGCCGGGCTAGTCCTCGTCCTCGTCGCCGTGACGGGGGCCTTGATGAGTTACGAGGAGGCCATCGGCGATTGGGCGGATCACGACCGGGCCTTCGTCGCCGTCCAGACTACGCCCCGCCTCGGCCCCGAGGCGTTGATCACCCGCCTGGAGGCGCAGCGGCCGGGCCTGAGGGTCAACTCCCTCACACTCTCGGACGACCCGGCGCGGAGCCCCCGCATTCGCTTCGCCGCCGCGGACAAGACCGGCGCCCGGCCGCCCTCGGCTTATCTCGATCCGTATGACGGGCGGGACCTCGGCGCGCCGCGCCTGGAAGGGGCCTTCGCGACAATCCGCGACCTGCACCGCTGGCTCCTCCTGCCGGGGGAAGGCAAGGGCTGGGGCCGAAGCATCACCGGCGCCAGCGCCATCGCGCTCCTGGTCTTCCTCGGAACCGGCCTCTATCTGCGCTGGCCAAAGATTCATTCCTGGCGGATCTGGCTGAAACCGAATCTCGCGCGTCCGGGCCGCCCGCGCTGGTGGTCGCTCCACACCATCGCGGGCACCTGGCTGCTACCGGTCTATGCAACCATCGCCCTGTCCGGCCTGTGGTGGTCCTACGACTGGTACCGGGACGCCGCGACCTGGGTGCTGACGGGCGAAGGTCCGCGCGCGAAGCCCGCCCGCGCGCCCGGTCGCGCGAAGGAACCGCCGGCCCTCGACAAGGCCTGGGCCACGTTCCAGACCGGGGAAGGCCGGGATGCGACCCTCGCCATCCTGACGGTCCCCGGCCCCGACGCGGGCACGATCCGCATCCGTTACCAGCGCGGCGCGTCCCCCCTTCGCAACGAGGCGACGTTCGACTCGGCCACAGGCGCGCAGGTCTCCGCCGCCCGCGACGCCGACAAGGCGCTCGGCCGGCGCGTGGCCGACAACATGCTCGAAGTGCATCGCGGACGCTTCTTCGGCGACGTGATCGCATTCGTGTTCTTCGCGGCGTCGTTGCTGATGCCCCTGCTCGCGGCGAGCGGCCTCGTTCTCTACGTCCTGCGCCGTCGCGCGGCCCGGCGGCGTGGGCGGGCGACGGCCGGGGGGATCGGTGTGACGCAGGGCCTGAACGCCTGACAGAACGGCTTGGCCGCGCCGTCCCATGGGTCCAAACTGCAGGCGCGCGGGTCGCCAGACGCCCGCCTCAGGGAGACTTTCGCCATGCCCCTCGTGCGCCCCGCCCTCCTCCTCGCCGCCGCGACCATGGTGGCGACCTGTGCCCACGCGGAGGGGGATGCCCGCATCACCGGCCTCTGGAAGCTCGTCTCCTACGAGGTCGAGATTCGGTCGAGCGGGGAGAAGGACCCGGTGATGGGCGCACACCCCACCGGCTACGCCTACTTCACCCCCGAGGGCCGGGTGTTCTTCAATCTGACCGGCGAGGGCCGCAAGGCCGCCAAGGACGCCGAGGGCAAGGCCCGGCTCCTCGACACGACGGTGTCCTACACCGGCAAGTTCACGACCACCGGCGACCAGTGGACGACCCGGATCGACACCGCCTGGAATCCCGACTGGGTCGGCACGGACCAGACCCGCACGTTCAAGCTCGACGGCAAGCGGCTCGAAGTGCTCACCCCGTGGCGGATCATGCCGAACTGGGCCAAGCAGGGCGAGACCCGCAGCATCGTCACCTTCGAGCGCGCCACCGACGGTTAGGCTCACGCAGAACAGCGGCGCTTCGTCCCACAAGGAGTCAGCCATGCCCCTCGTCATGCCCGTGATCCTCGGCTCCGTCCGTTCCGACCGCCAGGGTCTGCGCGCCGCGCGCTTCCTCGTGGCACAACTGACAGCGCGCGGCATCGAGGCGCCCCTGGTCGACCCGGCGGACTTGCAGTTGCCGCTCCTCAACCGGATGTACAAGGAGTATCCGTGCGGCGAGGCCCCCCCGGCCCTGGAGGCCCTGGCGAATCTCTATCGCCGCTCGGACGCGTTCGTGGTGGTCTCGGCCGAGTACAATCATTCGATCCCACCGGCACTGTCGAACACCCTCGACCACTTCCTCGAGGAGTATGCGTGGCGCCCCTCCGCCATCTGCTGCTACTCGGCCGGGCAGTACGGCGGCGTGCGCGCGGCCATGCAGTTGCGGGCGATGATGGGTGAACTCGGTGCGTCGAGTATCCCCTCCCTCCTGCCGATCCCCCGTATCGGCAAGGCGCTGGATCCCGACGGAAGCCCGCAGGAGGAATGGCTGACGAAGGCCGCCAGACGCTTCCTCGACGAGTTGGTCTGGTACGCGGAAGCGCTCCGGGAAAAACGCGCGGGCGGCACCCCGTACTGACGACTGGCGCGGCGCTTGCCCGTGGCAGGCGCCAACGCGCTCCAACGGACAGACCCCCATGAACGACGTGAGACACCTCCTCGCCAGCCTCGTGAAGGCGGCCCTGATGGGGGACGACCGCGCCAGCCTCCTCTGGCGCGAGGAGGCGCGCCAGAGCCATGCCCGAATCGTCTCGGACCCGTCTGCGGTGGCCTCCCTCAAGATCGACGGAATGTGGACCCTGGCGGTGGGCGACGCCGAGGCGCCCGAGTTTCGGGAAGCGGAGGGCCAGGTCGAGTTCGGCCTGCCGGCGCTCTGCCCCTTCACCCTCGAAGAGATCACCGCCCCCGGCCTCGACATCGACGCGACGGTGGAGCGCATCCGCAAGTCCGCCGCCACGGGATGAACGGTGTTGAGGGCGCGATCCGTGCCGTTGCCCGCAGGCATCCGCGCGCCCATGTTACGAGAACAGGCCATGATCCTAGGACGGGATCGGCCCACAACTCTTGCGCAGGGTCACGACCCCGCGCCGCGAGCCCGTTCATTTGGCCAAGCGCATCAATCCCAATCCCGGGCGTCCCGCCCTCCCCTCGCGCGACGAGATCCTCGCCTTCATCGCGAACGCGACCGAGAAGGTCGGCAAACGCGAGATCGCGGCGGCCTTCGGCATCAAGGGTGCCGACCGCATCGGCCTCAAGCGCATCCTGAAGGAGATCGAGGAGGACGGGGCCATCGAACGCGGTCGCGGCGGCCTCACCGAGGCGGGGCGCCTGCCGGCGGTGGTCCTCGCCGATATCCGGTCCCGCGACCGCGACGGTGATTTCGTCGCGACCCCCGTCGAGTGGGATGCGGAGAAGGGCCCGCCGCCGAAGATCACCGTGATGGCGCCGCGTCCGGGCCGCAAGCCGGGCCTCGCGGCCCCCGGCATCAACGACCGGGTGCTCCTGCGCGTCGCCCCGACGGAGGGCGAGACCGGGCGCTACAGCGGCCGCGTCATCAAGGTGGTGGGCAAGAACAAGGCCGAGATCATCGGCGTCTACCGCGCCGGGAAGGATGGCGGACGCATCATCCCCGTGGAGAAGCGGGCGCAGGGGCGCGAGATCGCGATCCCGGCCGGGGAGGAGGGCGAGGCCCGCGACGGCGACCTCGTGAGCGTCAGCCTACAGCGTGAGACCCAGTTCGGCCTACCCCAGGGCCGCGTGAAGGAGCGCCTCGGGTCGCTGGGCTCCGAGAAGGCGGTGAGCCTCATCGCGCTCCATCTCCACCACATCCCCCACGTCTTTTCCGCCGCGACCTTGGGCGAGGCCGATGCCGTGGTACCCGCTGGCCTCGACGGCCGCGAGGATTGGCGGGCCGAGCCCCTGATCACCATCGACCCGCCCGACGCCAAGGACCACGACGACGCCGTGATGGCGGTGCCCGATCCCGATCCGGCCAATCCGGGCGGCTTCGTCGTCACCGTAGCCATCGCCGATGTCGCGGCCTATGTCCGCCCCGGCTCGGCGCTGGACCGCGAGGCCCTGATGCGGGGCAATTCGGTCTACTTCCCCGACCGGGTGGTGCCGATGCTGCCCGAACGCATCTCCAACGACCTGTGTTCGCTGCGCGAGCACGAGGACCGCCCGGCGCTCGCCGTGCGCATGGTCGTCACCGCCGACGGGACGAAGCGGCGCCACAGCTTCCACCGGGTGACCATGCGCTCGCGCGCGAAACTGTCCTACGCCCAGGCGCAGGCCGCCATCGACGGAATCGCGGACGAGACGACAACACCTCTCCTCGATCCCGTCCTGCGGCCGCTCTGGGCCGCCTACGAAGCCCTAAGGACGGCGCGGGACGCGCGTGGGCCGCTGGCCCTCGACCTGCCCGAGCGCAAGGTTCTGCTCACCCCGGACGGCGCCGTCGACCGCGTCGTGGTGCCGGTCCGCCTCGATGCGCACCGGCTCATCGAGGAGTTCATGATCCAGGCGAACGTCGCCGCCGCCGAGACCCTGGAGCAGGCGAAACAACCGCTGATCTACCGTGTCCACGACGAGCCGGCCCTGGAGAAGATGCGGGCGCTCGGCGAAGTGCTCGCCTCCATCGGCATCAAGATCCCGAAGGAGGGGGCGCTGCGCCCCGCCCTGTTCAACCGCATCCTCTGCGCCGTGGCCGAGACCGAGCACGCGATCTTCATCAACGAGGTGGTGCTGCGTTCCCAGGCCCAGGCGGTCTACGCCGCGCAGAACCTCGGGCATTTCGGCCTGAACCTGCGCCGCTACGCCCACTTCACCTCGCCGATCCGGCGCTACGCCGACCTCATCGTCCACCGCGCCCTCATCGCGGCCTGCCGCCTCGGGCGCGACGGCCTGTCTTCGGACGTTACCGTGGGGATGCTCGACCAGATCGGCGAGCAGATCTCGGCGGCCGAACGCCGGGCCATGGCGGCCGAGCGCGAGACCATCGACCGTCTCATCGCGCATCATCTCGCCGACCGGGTCGGCGCCGAGTTCACCGGGCAGATCTCGGGCGTGACCCGCTCGGGCCTGTTCATCAAGCTCGACGAGACCGGGGCCGACGGCTTCGTCCCGATCTCGACCCTCGGGGCCGACTTCTACCGCCACGACGAGGCCCGGCACGCCCTCGTGGGCGAGCGTTCGGGCGAAACCCATCGCCTCGGCGACCGGGTCGAGGTGCGTCTCGTCGAGGCCGCCGCCGTGGCCGGCGCCCTGCGGTTCGAGTTGCTGTCGGAGGGCCAATCGCGCCCGACGCGCGGCGCGGCGGGCGCGAAGGCGCGCACGACCCGCAAGGCCGGGGCACCGGGACGCCCCCCCGGGATCCGCAACACCGGGTCGCGTCACCGCGGGTCGCGCCGGTGAGGCGGGTGGTGTAAACGGGTAGGCTCCGACGAACAGGACGGATCCCCCATGACCGCGCGCGTCGAGACCCTGGCCCCCGAACGCACCGGCCTCGTGACCTCCATGACGCGCGGCTTCCTCGGGCGCTGCCCGCATTGCGGCGAGGGGCGGATGTTCGGCCGGTTCCTCAAGGTTCGGCCGGATTGCGACGCCTGCGGGCTGGCCCTGCACAGCCACCGCGCCGACGATCTCCCGCCCTACGTGGTGATCTTCATCGTCGGCCATATCGTCGGGTACTTCATCCTCGAACTCGAGACGAATTACGACGTGCCGCTGTGGTTCCAGCTCAGCTTCTGGCCCCTCGTTACCCTCGGCTCGGCCCTCGCCCTCCTGCAGCCGGTGAAGGGCGCCGTCGTCGGCCTGCAATACGCCCTTGGCATGGGGGGCTTCGCCACGCTACCCGTCGGCGGAAGCGCAGCCGTATCGCCGCCGGAGGAGCCCCAGCGTGGACAGAGCGACATCCGCAGCCCCGGCCTCGGCCCTGCCTGATGCTCCGGAGCGCGGCGTCGCCAAGGTCGCGGCCCTGAGGCCCCGCAACGCCGCGACCCTCATCGTCCTCGACCGCACGAAGCGGACGCCGAAGATCCTGATGGGTCGTCGCCATGCGTCGCTCGCCTTCATGCCCGGCAAGTTCGTGTTTCCGGGCGGGCGCATCGAGCCCGGCGACCGGCTCATGCCCGTGGCCGGTGCGCTCTCGGCGAGAGCCAGCGACGCCCTGGCGCTCCGGGTTCCGCGCGCCTCCCACGGACTCGGTCGCGCCCTGGCGCTGGCCGCCATCCGCGAGACCTACGAGGAAACCGGGCTGATGCTCGGCACTCGCGAGTACGGTCCGCCGGAGACCACGCCCGAAGGCAGCTGGCAGGCATTCCGCGAGGCCGAAATCCTGCCGGACCTCGAAGCCCTGCACTTCATCGCCCGCGCCATCACCCCACCGGGTCGGCCCCGGCGATTCGATACGCGCTTCTTCGCCGTCGACCGCAAGGCGGTGGCGCACGAGGTGCCCGATGTCGTCACGCCGGATTCCGAGTTGGTCGAACTCGCATGGGTGACCTTCGCGGAGGCGCGGCAACTCGACCTGCCCCGGATCACCGGCCTCGTCCTGACGGATCTGGAAGCGCAGGTGGCCGGCAATCTCGCCCCCTATCTGCCGATCCCGTTTTACTACGAGAGCCGGAGCAAGGGACAACGGGAAACCCTGTAGACGCGCTACCTCGAAAGCGGAATCAGGAACTCATTCCCGCCCCGACCCGTTGGAGAACAGGTGTCTTCACGGGAGTTGCGTCATGCTCAAGGGCGGTTTGCTTTGGCTCATCGGCATTCCCCTGCCGATCATCCTGATCATCTACTTCTTCACGGGCTGGTTGCATTAGAAACTGCGATGCGGCCCGCATCCGCACGATGACGAAAAAAGGCCCCGCCTCACCGGCGGGGCCTTTTTCCTATTCCGCCGCGTCGAGGCGGGGCCGCTCGATCTCGGCGCGCTCGCGCTTCACCAGTTCGGCCGTGAGGAACGCCACCTCCAGGGCCTGCTCCGCGTTGAGGCGCGGGTCGCAATAGGTGTGGTAGCGGTCCTGCAGGTCATCGGCCGTGAGCGCCCGGGCGCCGCCGGTGCATTCGGTGACGTCCTTGCCGGTCATCTCCAGGTGGATGCCGCCCGCGATGGTGCCCTCGGCCCGGTGGATGCCGAAGAAGCTCTCGATCTCCTGCATCACCCGCTCGAACGGCCGGGTCTTGTAGCCGCCGGCCGAGATGGTGTTGCCGTGCATGGGATCGCACACCCACACCACCTTGCGGCCCTCGCGCTGCACCGCCCGGATCAGGCCCGGGAGATGATCGCCGACCTTGTCCGCGCCGAAGCGGCAGATCAGGGTGAGCCGTCCGGCCTCGTTGGCGGGGTTGAGCCCATCGATGAGGCCGATCAGACCGTCTCCCGTCATCGACGGCCCGCACTTCAGGCCGATGGGATTCCGGATGCCGCGCGCGTACTCGATATGCGCGTGGTCGGCCTGACGGGTGCGGTCGCCGATCCACAGCATGTGTCCCGACGTGGCGTACCATTCGCCGCTGGTGGAATCGACGCGGGTGAGCGCCTCCTCGTAGCCGAGCAGCAGGGCCTCGTGGCTGGTGTAGAAGTCCGTGGTGCGGACTTCCTGGTGCGTCTCGGGGTTGATCCCGATGGCGCGCATGAAGTCGAGGGCCTCGGTCATGCGCTCGGCGCAATCGGCGTAGCGGGCCGATTGCGGCGAATCCTTCACGAAGCCGAGCATCCAGCGATGCGAGTTCTCGAGGTTGGCATAACCGCCCGTCGCGAAGGCGCGCAGGAGGTTGAGCGTCGCCGCAGACTGCCGGTAGGCTTCGAGCTGCCGACGCGGATCGGGCACGCGGGCCTCCTCCGTGAAGGTCAGGCCGTTGACGATGTCGCCGCGGTAGCTCGGCAGGCTCACGCCGCCGATGGTCTCGGTGGGCGACGAACGCGGTTTCGCGAACTGCCCGGCGATGCGCCCGACCTTCACCACGGGCGAGCCGCCCGCGAAGGTGAGGACCAGGGCCATCTGCAGGAACACGCGAAAGAAATCGCGGATGTTGTCGGCCGAATGCTCGTCGAAGCTCTCGGCGCAATCACCGCCCTGAAGCAGGAAGGCCTCGCCCGTCGAGACCCGTGCCAGGGCCGATTTCAGCTTGCGCGCCTCGCCGGCGAACACCAGGGGCGGAAAGCTCGCGAGCTGGGTCTCGACGGCGGAGAGGGCGGCGGCATCCGGATAGGCCGGGACCTGCTGGATCGGCAGGTCTCGCCAAGATTTCGGCGTCCACCCGGTCTTCGATATCCGACGCTCACCCATGATTGTCTCCCGCCACCCCTCGGCCGGCCGTCTTCACGCGCCGAAGGCGGCGCGGAAAGCGCGGCTTATAGAGGGGTTTGTTCGCGGATGCGAGGGTCGGGTACGGCCGGTCTGCCCTGCTGCCGGATCAGGCTCCGTCGCCCTCCTCGATGGCGATGCCGTGCTCCGACAGGATCCAGAAGATCGCCTCCAGATCCTCCGACGTCACGTCGCGGGGCGGCAGGGCCTCTTCGAGGTCGTCGTAGGTGAGCCGGCGCAGGCGCTGGCCCTCCGCCTTGGCGAGCAGGATATCCACGGCCTTGCGCATATCCTCCGGCAGGGCGTCGTGGCTGGGCAGGCGATCCTCGTCGTCGGGACGCAAGGCCTCCGTAAGCATCCGGTCGATGATCGCCTGACGGCGTTCGTGCGCGTCGTCGTGCTGGTCCATGGGGTTGTTATGGGTCACGGGGCGTGAGCGTCGAGGGGGTGATCCGTACGGGAATCGCCTTGGCGGCCGGAGTCTTCGCTTGTTCGTCGTGGTGCCAGAGGGGAATCAGCGAGTTCAGTTCGGGATAGTAGCCGCCGCAATTGCCCACCGGAATATTGTATTCGATGACCCGCAAGCCCGTCACGGTGCGGGTGAACCCGTCGTCGGACGGCGTCGTGAGATCGACGCTCGCACCGTCGGTCAAGGAGAGGCGCGCGATGTCGGCGGCGTTCATGAACAGGATCATGCGCGTGCCCTTCACGCCCCGGAAGCGGTCGTCGTAGCCGTAGACCGTGGTGTTGAACTGGTCGTTGGAGCGCAGCGTCATGAGGTCGAGGATATCGGCGCCCCGGGCCGGCATGTCGGGATCGGCGTCGAGCCCTTCCGGCACGGTGAAGTTGGCCCTGCCGGTCTCGGTCTCCCACTTCCGCTCGCGGGCCGGGATCGGCTTGTGCAGGCCGCCGGGATCGAACATGCGCCCGTTGAGGTCGTGGAACACGCTCGGATAGGTCGCCTCGATGGCGTCGCGAACCTTGGCGTAATTGCCGACCCAGGCATCCCAATCGACCTTCGGGTTCGGCGCCAGGGTCGCCTTGGCGAGTTCGGCGACAATCCAGGCCTCGGAGCGGACCTGCGGCCCGACCGGTTTGGTGAAGCCGCGCGAGCCGTGGAAGCACGAGGTCGAATCCTCCATGGACACCGCCTGGATGCCCGTGGCCTGGATATCGATCTCGATGCGGCCGAGGCACGGCAGCAGGTAGGCGATCGTGCCGTTGACAAGGTGGGAGCGGTTGAGCTTCGTGGCGATCTGCACGGTCAGGCGCATGCGCCGCCATGCCTCCTCCATCCGCACCGTGTCGGGAATCGCCCGCAGGAAGTTGCCGCCGAGACTGACGAACCCGTTCACCGAGCCGTCGAGGATGCCCTCGCAGGCCTCCACGGTGTTGAGGCCTTTCTCACGGGGCGGCTCGAACCCGTATTGCTCGGCAAGCCGGTTGAGGGGCGCGAGTTCCGGTTTCTCCGTGATGCCCACCGTGCGCTGGCCCTGGACGTTGGAGTGCCCGCGCACGGGGCAGAGGCCGGCGCCCGCCCGCCCGACATTGCCGCGCAGGAGCATGAGGTTGACGAGCATCTGCACCGTCTCGGTGCCCTTGCGGTGCTGGGTCAGGCCCATGCCGTAGACGCCGAGCACGGCGCGGGCCCGCCCGTAGGCCGTGGCGGCGGCTTCGATGGCCGCGCGGGTGAGGCCCGAGCGGGCTTCCAGAACATCCCAATCCTGCGCCTCGCAATAGGCCTTGAACGCATCGATGCCGTGGGTGTGCTCCTCGATGAACGCCACATCGAGGATCCGCGGCCGACCGACGATCCTGGCCTCGTCGTCGGCCGTGAACAACGCCTTGCACATCCCGGTCATGGCCGCCATGTCGCCGCCGGCTTTGACCTGATGGTACTGCGTCGAGATCTCGGTCTCGCTCCGGGTCGCCATCTCGATGGGCGATTGCGGGTTGGTGAAGCGCTCCAGGCCGCGTTCACGCAACGGGTTGAAGGTGAGGATCGGCACCCGGCGCTTGCGCGCCTCCTGCAGGGGATGGAGCATGCGCGGCGCGTTGGAGCCGACGTTCTGCCCGAAGAACAGGATGAGGTCGGTGGTCTCGAAATCCTCCAGCACCGTGGTGCCGACGGGCGAGCCGATGGACGCCTTGAGGCCGACGGATGTCGGCTCGTGGCACATGTTCGAGGAATCCGGCAGGTTGTTGTTGCCGTACATCCGCGCGAACAGCGCGTACATGTACGAGGTTTCGAGGGAGGCCCGGCCCGACGCGTAGCAGACCACGGATTTCGGCTCCAAGGCACGCAGTTCCCGGCCGATCTCCGCGAAGGCCTGCGCCCAGTCCACGGGAACGTAGCGATCGCTCGTGGAATCGTAGCGCAGGGGATGGGTCAGCCGGCCCTTCTCCTCCAGGGCGTAGTCGCTCCACGTGAGGAGTTCGCTCACCGTATGCTCGGCGAAGAAGTCGGGGCCGATGCGCTTTGCCGTCTGCTCCCAGGCCGTCGCCTTGGCGCCGTTTTCGCAATATTCGAACGCCGCCGGCTTCTTCGGCTTGGACCACGCGCAGGAGGTGCACATGAAGCCGTCGGGCTTGTTCTGCTTCATCAGCAGAGCCGCGCCCGAAACGGGGATTTCCTCTCGCAGCAGGATCTCGGCCAGGGACGCGGCGGAGCCCCAGCCACCCGCCGGACCGGTATAGGGTTCGATCTTCGGGTCGGCCATCTTGTCGGTCATGGGGGCTCCGGCTGCGCACGAACGCATTTCGGCAACCCGGCCCGCCCGCCTGCCGTTCCCGCCTGCGACGGCGAGGGCTGCTTACCTCCCTATGGGGGTCCGCATGGTGACGAGTTCCTCGCCGGCCGTGGGATGAACCGCGATGGTCCGGTCGAAATCCGCCTTCGTCGCCCCCATGGTCACGGCGATGCCCACCGCCTGGATGATCTCGCCGGCATCGTGCCCGAGGATGTGGACGCCGACCACCCGGTCGCTGGCGCAGTCGACGAGGATCTTCATCAGGACCTTCTCGTCGCGCCCCGACAGGGTCGCCTTCATCGGGCGGAAGCTCGACCGATAGACGTCGATGCGACCATAGAGCTGGCGCGCCTTGTCCTCGTTGTGGCCGACGACGCCGATCTCCGGCGTCGAGAACACCGCCGTGGGGATGAGATCGTGGTCGACGCACCAGGATTTACCGCCGAACACCGTGTCGGCGAAGGCGTGGCCCTCCCGGATGGCGATGGGGGTGAGGGCGGCGCGGTTCGTAACGTCGCCCACCGCGTAGATCGACGGCACACGGGTCTGCGAGAACGCATCGACGGGGATCGCGCCCGCCTCGTCGAGGTCGATCCCGACCTGCCCGAGCCCCAGGCCCTCGACCTTCGGACGCCGACCCGTGGCGTAGAGCACCTGATCGACCTCCAGGGTGGAGCCGTCGCTCAAGGTGGCACGGATGCCGCCCACGACCTGCTCCAGGCGCTCCACGCTGGTGTTCAGGCGCAGGTCCAGGCGCTTGGCATAAGCTTCGTCGAGGGCGTCGCGGATATCGTCGTCGAAGCCGCGCAGGAGGCGCTCGCCGCGATGTGCCAGGGTGGTCCGCGACCCAAGGGCCGCGAACACCCCGGCGAACTCCACCGCGATGTAGCCGCCACCGACCACGAGGATCCGCTCCGGCAGGGTTTCCAGGTCGAAGACCTCGTTCGACGTGATGGCGAGTTCGCAACCCGGCACCGCCGGAACCTTCACCGGATGGGCGCCGACGGCGACGAGGATCGTCCTGGCCCGCACCCGCCGGTCCGAACCGACGAGACGCACCGTATGGGCGTCCTCGATCACCGCCCGCTCGTGCACGAGGGTGACGCCGGCCTTGCCGAGATTGGTGCCGTAGAGGCCCTCCAGGCGCGCCACCTCGGCGTCGCGCCGGGCCTTGAGCACGCTCCAGTCGAAGCGGGGCTCGGGCACGCTCCAGCCGAACCCCGCCGCATCCTCGAACTCGTCGCGGAACCGGCCGGCATAGACCATGAGCTTCTTCGGCACGCAGCCGCGGATCACGCAGGTGCCGCCGACCCGGTATTCCTCCGCCAGCTGGACCCGGGCGCCGTGCCCGGCGGCGATCCGCGCGGCCCGCACCCCGCCGGAACCGCCGCCGATGACGAACAGATCGACGTCGTAATCCTGGCTCATGCGTTCCGTCCCGGCGAAGGCTGCGTCAGCCCCTCCATCGCCCGAACCCC
>Ga0182226_1000095_pt1 | contig 15420 bp, 14 predicted proteins | sample G6R1MG_27_FD_129658 | JGI IMG/M metagenome (GOLD analysis project Ga0182226, IMG submission 129658) | Miscanthus phyllosphere microbial communities from Michigan, USA - G6R1_MAIN_07NOV2016_LD1 MG | ecosystem: Host-associated > Plants > Phyllosphere > Phylloplane/Leaf | place: USA: Michigan...
ACCCGCTCGGCGGTGCCGTGGAAGCGGGCGAGGTCCGCCTCGGCGCGGATCATCGCGAAGGAGCGGGCGTAGATCGCCTGCCCGTCGCGCAGATAGTCGAGGCGCGAACTCATGCGGGCGAACTCATGGGTCGGAAGTCCTGAAGGCGTGAGCAAGGGAAGTCGCCGAATCCGCACTCCTTACGCGGTCCAGCACGGCCTCGAAAGTGAGTTGCAGCGCCGGCTCGGCATCGGGGCGGCCGTCGAGGACGATGCCGTAACGCCCGGCATGGCCCACGAGGGTGAGGCTGGCCGAGCCCGGATGGGCGCAGCCCTTGGCGCAGCCGGACACGTGGGCGTCGACGCGCGAGCCCCGCAGGGCCTCGGCGAGGCGGGCGGCGTCCGTCAGCGTCGGGGTCGAGCCGGAGGCGCAGGCGGGGGCACCGGGGCAGGCCGCGACCGCCCCGCGCGGATCGTCGGCCGCGTCGATGAACCCTTGGCGCGCGAGGGCGTCGCGGGCGTTTCGCGCGGTGTCGCGGTCCTGGGTCACGAGGACGATGCCGCGGGTCGGGCCGAAGGCGAGGTGGGGGGCGCCGAGGCGCTCGCTCCATTCGGCGAGATGCGCGAGGCCGTCCGCCGTGCAGCGCCCGAACGCCGCCTCGACGGCCAGCGCCGTGCCGTCGCCGAACTCGTGCAGGCCGGGCGCCAGGGGCGGAAGGGCGGCCGGCGCCGTCACGCGGTCGGCGGGTCTTGTCTCTCGCCAGAGGTCGAGGTCGCGCAGGCGCCGGGCACCGCTCGTCGCCAGGGCGCTCAGCCATTCAGCAACGGACGCGAGGGCTTCGATCTGTGAGATGGGCGCGAACCAGACCAAGCCGTCCGGCCCGGCGAGGGCGGGGGCGATCCGGTCGGGACCGAGGACGTGCAAGGCGATGTCGGCTTCCGCCGCCCCGAGGCCGAAGCCGCCGGCGGCGTCGATGGCCACCAGGGTCTTGGCCGGCAGGCCGGGAACTGCGCGCCCGGCCGCCTCCACGGCGTTCGCGAGGGTGTCGTGGTCGAACAGCGGCGGCGTCAGGGTGAGGCGTTGCGGGCCGCCATCTTCGCGCACGTCGCCGAGGCCGAAGGCCGCGAGGTGATCGGCGAGGGGCCCCTGCGTCTCCGGCGTGACGCCGCGGATCTGCAGGTTGGCCCGTGCGGTCACATCGATATGACCGTTGCCGAACCGCCGGGCGCCCTCCGCCACGGCCCGCGCCTGAGGGGCTGTGAGGCGCCCGAGGGGCGGGTGGACGCGGGCGAGGAGGCCGTCGCCCGTGGGCATGGGACGGGCGAGGCTCGGGCACCAGCCGCGCCGGCTCGGCGCTTCGGGCAGAACACGGCGGGCGACGCTCATTCGGCCGCCTCCGGCATCAGTTCGTCCGCCGCCATGGCGTTGCGGCGGGTGTTCCACATCCCCCGGCGCCGGGCCTCGTCGAAGCGTTCGAGGATGGCGCGGGTCGCCTCCGGGTTGGCGGCCCGCAGGGCCTCGAAGGTGTCGAGGTCGGCGACGAGGGCGCCGTAGAGCCGGTCGAGGTCGGCATCCGATACGGCGTCCGTGGTGGCGGCCAGCACGAAGACCGCATCGACCCCCTGCGCCAGTTCCTGGGCGCCGCGATAGCCGTGACGCAGCTGCGCCGCGATCCAGCGGGGATGGGCGAGCTTGCCGCGAATCAGCCGGGCCGCGTCCTCGCGGGCCGTGCGGGCCTTCGGGGTGTCCGGCATCGCCACGTCGAGGCTGTAGAGGGCCGGTTGCGCGCCGGTGAGCCCGGCGGCGGCGGAAAACCCTCCCATGGCCTCCACGGCGGCGTCGCCGTCGAGGAGGTCGCGCTCGGCGACGTCGAAGGCGTGGACGTAGGCATCGGCCTGCGCCACGCGGGCGGCGAATCCGGCATCGGCTACATCCTCGGCGCCGCCATAGGCGTGCGAGGTGGCGTCGAGATAGGCGCGACCGAGGTCGTCGCGGCTCTCCCAGGCGCCGTCGAGGACGAGGCCGCCGGCCCCGGCGCCGTAGTGGCCGGGGGCGGCGCCGTAGACGCGGGGGCCGGCCTCGCCCCGGCGCCGGGCGGCGGCGAGGGGATTTTCGGCATCGTCCTCGTCGCGGGCCGCGACGGCGTCGGCCGCGCGGGCGAGGAGCGCCAGGGTGTCGGGGAAGGTGTCGCGAAACGCGCCCGAGACCCGCACGGTCACGTCGATGCGGGGCCGGTCGAGGAGGGCCAGCGGCAGCACCTCGAAGCCGGTGACGCGGGTCGAGGCGTGGTCCCATGTCGGACGCACCCCCATGAGCGCGAGGGCGTGGGCGACGTCCTCGCCGCCCGTGCGGAGCGTCGGCGAGGCCCAGAGATCCATGACGATGCGGGCGGGATACTCGCCCTCGTCCTGCAGGTAGCGCCGCACCACGGCATCGGCGGCTTTCGCACCCAGCGTCGTCGCGGCGCGGGTCGGCAGGCTGCGCGGATCGAGGGTGGTGAGGTTGCGCCCCGTGGGCATCACGTCCGTGCGCCCGCGCGACGGCGAGCCGGCCGGGCCGGGGGGCACGAAGCGCCCGTCGAGGGCAGCGAGCAGCCCGTCGCGCTCGGCCGTCGCGCAGGCGGCGACCGCCGGGGGCGCGTCGGGGGCGGCCCGGCCGAAGACGTGGAGGCCGACGCGGGTCACGACCTCGCCGAGGTCGCACAGATGCGCGTCGAGGGCCGACAGCGCGTCCGGCATGGCCGTGCCGGTATCGATTCCCGCGCTGGCGAGCAGCCCGGCCGATTCCGCCTCGTCCAGGATGGTGCGGGCCAGGATCGCGGCGCGGCGCGGATCGAGGACGCTCGCGGCCGAATATTCCTCGACGAGTTCGCGCAACCGCGCCGCCTCCGGGTCGAGGCCGGCGCACTCCGTCTGGGGGGTGAGGTGGCCGAGGGCGACGCCGCCGAGGCGCCGCTTCAGGGGGGCGGCCTCGCCCGGATCATCGACGATGAATGGATAGATCACGGGCAGGGACCCGACGGCGCGCGCCGGCCAGCAATCCGGCGACAGGGCCACGGCCTTGCCGGGCAGCCATTCCGTGGTGCCGTGGGTGCCGAGGTGGATCAGGGCGTCGAACCTGTTTCGCAGTCCGAGGTGGAACGCCAGATAGGCATGGGTCGGGACCGCATCGGGGTCGTGATATCCAGCCTTGCGGTCGGTGGAGCGGCCCCGGTCGGGCTGGAGGAACAGGGCGACGTGGCCGTCAAGGCGTCGACTATCTTCCCGCTCCGTCATCCCGGGGTCGCGCAGCGGAACCCGGGATCCAGAAACGCAAGGCTCGCCAAGTTTTCCACTGTCGGCGACTCCGGGTTCCGGGTTCGCCTGTGGCGCTCCGGAATGACAGTGCGGTCCGCCTGTCAAGCCGCGCGTCGAGGATCGCACGGTACGCTGCTGTCGAGCATCGCACGACGCATCAGCTCGTGAAGCGTCTGCCACAACCATGGGGAAGCGAAACCCGCCGTCCCGGCACAGGGGATCGGCCTCGGGTTCGCCCCAGGCTTCGATCAGCTCGGCGCGGGCGCCCTCCGGCAGCCCATCGAACCATGCGCGATACGCGTCGAGGCCCACGAAAAAGTCGCGTGGCCCGTGCGTGAGGGCGCGCATGAGCCTGTCCGCGTCCGGCAGGGGCCCGGCGGCGTAGCCCGCGTCGCGCAAGTCCGCCACGATGGCCCGCGCGCTCTCCGGCGTGTCGAGCCCGACGGCGAAGCCGGCCCGGCCACCGCGCGCGGGGTAATCCGAGAGGACCACGGCGAGGCGGCGGTCCGCGCGAGGCGTTTGAGCGAGGCGCGTCCAGGCCGCCGCCCGGTCGGCGAGCGCCGCGATGCCCTCGGGGTAGGGGCGCGCCCGGCGCTCGGAGAAGCCGTCGATCTCCGGACCCTCCTCCTTGAACGAGATGGGAAAGCCCGACAGGCGCCCGTCGAATTCCGGGAGCGCCACCTGCATGGCGAGGTCGGCCGCCGCCAGACCCCGGGCCGAGGCCGCCCAGGCGGCCCGCGCGGCGCCGACGGTGTAGGCCTGGATCACCGGGCAATCGGCGCCGTCGAGGACGAAGTCCGCATCCTCGCGGGCCGAAAACGCCGTGGCGGCGATGAGGACGGTGGGTGTGTCGGCCGCGATCGTGTCGCGCAGGGCGCCCACCGCCGCCGGGTCCTTGAGGCTCGACACCGCCACCATCGTCACCCGGAAGCCGCGCGCCTGCAGGGCATCGCCGAGGGCCGCGAGGGGGGCGGTGTCGCCCGACAGGATGGCCGAGCGGTAGACGACGACCAGAGCCAGGGGCGCTACGCCTCGATGCAGGGGGCGTCCGGCGGCCACGGCGCGGTCGCGGTCGATGGGGCCGCAGCCGGGGCAGCAGACGAAGCCGCGCGGCAGGGCTTGGGGCTCTTCCACCGTGACGGGAAACCCGATCTCGGCGGCGAGGCGCCCGAGCATCCGGCGCAGGTTCTCCGCGCCGCCCGCCCGGAAATAGGCGTCGAGGACGGGGGCGAGGTCGGGCGCCGTAGAGAAGGCGTCGAGGCGCGGATCGGGCCGGTCGTCGCCCGGCAGGACCACGAGCTTGACGCCGCCCATCCGCGCGGCGGCGGCGGCGCGCTCGATGCCGTAGCGCCAGTAATCGAGGCCGCCGAGGCAGCGGATGACCACGATCTTCGAGCGCGCGATCACGCCATCGACGTAGAGATCCACCGACATGGGGTGGCGCAGCTTCGCGAGCTTGGCGAGGCGCAGGGTCGGTCCGGTTGTCTCGGTCGCGCCGGCCTCCCTCTCTTGGAAGGAGGGGGATGGGGTGAGGTGTGTGGCGTCTTCGGAAAGGTCACGCGCCTCATCCTGTCCCTCTCCTCCCAGGAGAGGGGACCCGCGCTCGATTGTCCGGAGCGCGGAGGGCGGAAAGGCCTGTGCGTAGGCGCCCGCGATCCCGAACAGGTCGGAATCCGTGAACGACAGGACGACGATGTCCCCCGGCGCCTGACCGAGATCGATGGCGGCTTCGCCCTCGTCGAGGGAGACCGTATCGATGCGGATCAGGTGCATGGGGTCATCCCGTCAAGGTTCAGCCTGCCAAGGCGGCGGCCACCGCGTCCCGGTCGAAGCCCTTGAGGCCGATGACGACGAGGCGGCCGTCGCGGGCTTCCGCGCCCTTCCACGGACGGTCGTAATGGTGGGCGATGCGGGTGCCGACGCCCTGAACCACGAGGCGCATGGGCTTGCCGGTGACCTCGGCGAAACCCTTGATGCGCAGGACGCCGGGGGTTTCGGCGGCGCGAGCGACGCGGATCGCCAGATCCTCGGCGGTTCCGGTGGCGCGGATGGGCAGGGCCACGGTGTCGAAATCGTCGTGGTCGTGGTCCTCGCCGTCGCCGTGATGCGAGGGCCGGGCGTCGAGGTCGTCCTCCGCTGCGGCGCCGAGGCCGAGGACCACGCGCGGGTCGAGGCGGCCGTGCTCGGCCTCCACCATCTTCACGGCGCGGGGCAGGTGGGCGTTTACCTCGGCACGGACCTTGGCGCGGCCGGCTTCGTCGAGGAGGTCGGCCTTGTTCATCACCACGAGGTCGGCGCAGAGGAGCTGGTCCTCGAACACCTCTTCGAGGGGATTGTCGTGATCGACGTTGGCATCCTCGGCGCGCTGGGCGGCGGAGGCGGCCGGATCGTCGGCGAAGACGCCCGCCGCCACGGCCGGGCCGTCGATGACGGCGATGACGCCGTCCACCGTCACCCGCGAGCGGATCGCCGGCCACTGGAACGCCTGGACGAGCGGCTTCGGCAGGGCGAGGCCCGAGGTCTCGATGAGGATGTGTTCGGGCGGATCGGCCCGGTCGAGGAGCTTGTTGAGGGCGGGCACGAAATCGTCCGCCACGGTGCAGCAGATGCAGCCGTTGGCGAGTTCGACGATGTCCTCGTCGCCGCAGCCCTCGATGCCGCAGGCGGCCAGGAACGAGCCGTCGAAGCCGATGTCACCGAACTCGTTGACGATGATGGCGAGGCGCCGACCGTTCGCGTTCTCCACGAGGTGGCGCACGAGCGTCGTCTTGCCGGCCCCGAGGAAGCCGGTGACGATGGTGCAGGGGATCTTGTCCACGAGGCTCATTCGGCAGTGTCCGGTGTCGCGAGCGGGGGGATGCGGGCGACGACGCCCTTGCGGAATTCCTGGGGCCGCGCCTTCCACGGCACGATGCCGTCCGACGTCTGCCCGTAGAGGCCGACGCCTTCGAGGATGGTGCGGGCGGACGACGCGGCGTCGAGGTCGCCGTAGACGTAGGTCCAGCGCCCGCGCGAGGCCACCGCCACGGTGCAGGGGCGTTTGCACACGGAGAGGCACTCGACCCCCTCGATGCGCAGGCCGGCGCCGGCGTGTTCGCCGGCCGCCTCCTGCAACGCCGCCAGCAGGCGGGCGCCCGTGCGAGGCTCGGCCTCGTCGCCCGCCGCCCGGCAGGTGGTGCAGACGTAGAGGGTGACGGTGTCGTTCGAAGGATCAGGCACGCGCCGTCGCCTTGCGGCCGAACAGGGTCCAGGCCCAGCCATAGGCGAGCCCGATCACCGCCCAGAACACGAAGGCGATGCCCAGCGACCGCGCGGCGAACTGCGCCGCGTAGCCCGCCGGCAGGGCGGAGGCGGCGTGGCTCGTCTCCGGCGCGCCAGCGAGATGCGGCGCCACGAGGAGTACGAGCCCGCCCGCGATGGCGATGGGGGAGCGTCGCACGGCGATGAGGTAGAGCCCCATGGCCGTGGCGGCGCCCGTCATCACCCACCAGAACTGGCGCTCGGCGAGCGGCGCGGCGTCCATGCCGGGGAGTTCGGGCGGCAGGCCGAGGGCCGGCGCCAGGGCGACGGCGACGAAGCCCGCGATGGCGAAGCGCAGGGCCGTCTCGGGCGTCGGCTCCCGCCCGCAGGCGAGGAGCACGGCCCCGAGGAGCAGGGCGTAGCCGACGCCGCCCACCAGGGTGGCGAGCGCCGTGAACGCCATGCGGGGCAGGCCGGGACCCGGCTGCCATTCGGGCGCGACTTCACCGCCGGAGACGGACGGGTCCTTGGTGCCATGGTCGTGCCCGCCATGCACCCGCACCACGAGGGAAGCGAAATGGGGGACGACGGTGGAGGCCTGCGTCTCGTAACGCTCGGCCGCGACGATGAGCGGCGAGGTGAGCGCGAATTGCAGGCCCGACGCGACGACAGCCGCGAGGAAGCCGGCGACGAGAGCCGCCGACACGAGCCGGATGATCATGGGAGTGTCTGCCTGCGGCGCGGGGCGCTCAGTGGCAGGGGAAGTTCTGGGTGTGGCGGAAATCGTGCGCCGCGTTGTGCAGGGCCATCGCCGGAGCGAAGCCCGCCATGAACACGAGGCCGAGGCCGAGGAAGGCGGCGACGAGCACGGCGCCGAGGCGCTCGTTGGTGCGGGTGCCGGCGAGAACGAGGGTGTCGGTGGTCATCGGTCGGTCTCCTGGCCGCCCCGCCGGCGGCCGTGATCTCAAGGTGAGGATGGCGATCCCCGGTGCCGGACGGCAGGTCTCCTGGCTCGCGGGTCGTCCGGTCCTGCCGCCTTCCCGGATCGCTCCAGTGGCCGAAGGCAGGCCCGTCTCCGCTCACAGTTGCGGGGGCAGCCGTGGTTTCAGGGCCTGTGACCCCTCACCGCGTTCCCTTTTCACCCCGTCGCCGGGGCACCGTCCGATCTCAGGCTTCTACGCGCTTCGCGGACCGGTGACAACGTGAGCCCCCGCCGTTTCCGCCTTCTTTGACCACAGGCCCGTGTTCTGGGTTAGAGCAGGCGCATGCCGCAGCCTCCTCCCCACCTGACCCTCGTCCTCGGCGGCGCCCGCTCGGGCAAGAGCGTCCATGCCGAAGGGCTGATCGAGGCCTGCCCCGCCCCCTGGCTCTATCTCGCCACCGCCCAGGCCTGGGACGACGAGATGCGCGACCGCATCGCGCTTCACCGCGACCGGCGCTCAGTGGCCTGGATCACGCAGGACGTGCCCCTGGCCCTTCCGGAGGCCATCGCCGCCGCGACGGGGCCGGTGCTGGTGGATTGCCTCACCCTCTGGCTCACGAATCTCATCCTGTCGGAGGCCGATGTCGAGGCCGCCACCGGGGCGCTGCTCGCGGCTTGCGCCGTGGCGCCCGGCCCCCTGGTGCTCGTGGGCAACGAGGTCGGCCTCGGCATCGTCCCCGACAACGCCCTCGCCCGCCGCTTCCGCGACGCCGCCGGGCGCCTGCATCAGCGCCTCGCGCAGCAGGCCGACCGCGTGGTGTTCCTGGTGGCGGGCCTGCCGATGATCGTGAAACCCCAACCTGGAGATCCCGCATGAGCGATGCCGACCGCCACCGCGAGAAGATGGAGAAGCGGAAAGCCGTGCAGGATGCCGAGGTGGCGGAAAAGACCATCGAGAAGGGCCTGCTCATCGTCAACACCGGCCCCGGCAAGGGCAAGACCACGGCGGCCCTCGGGCTGATGCTGCGGGCGCTGGGTCACGGCTGGCGCGTCGGCGTGGTGCAGTTCATCAAGGGCGCCTGGGACACGGGCGAGAAGCACGCCCTGAAGGCCTTCGGCGACCGGATCGACTGGCATACCCTCGGTGAGGGCTTCACCTGGGAGACGCAGGACAAGGCCCGCGACATCGCGGCGGCCGAGCACGCCTGGGCCAAGGCCCTCGACCTCATGGCCGACCCGACCATCCGCCTCGTGGTGCTCGACGAACTCAACATCGCCCTGCGGTACGATTATCTGGATCTCGAGGCCGTGGTGGCGGCGTTCCGGGCGCGCCGGCCCGACCTCCACGTCGTCGTCACCGGCCGCAACGCCAAGCCGGCGCTCATCGAGGCCGCCGACCTCGTCACCGAGATGGGCGTCGTGAAGCACCACTTCGCGGCGGGCGTGAAGGCGCAGGAGGGCATCGAGTTTTGAGGCGGGCGGCCCTGATGCTGGCGGTCCTGACGACGGCGGCCTCGGGCGCCCGCGCCGAGCCAGTACCCGTCTGGCCCGACTCCTATCTCGGCCGGGTCGAGGCGCTGGCGGTGATGCAGGATCTCAATGCGCGGCTGCTGGCGAGCCGCAGCGCCACCACCACCCTGGAGGCGTGGTGCGGTGCCCACGGCATGGCCGAGCCCGCCCGCCTCTCTGCCGATCTCCAGCGCGGCCTCGACGAGCCGGCGTCGCCCGAGACCCGCGCCCGCCTCGGGGTCGGCCCGGACACGCCCCTGCGCTATCGCCGGGTCCGCCTGAGGTGCGGCGACCATGTCCTGTCGGAGGCCGACAACTGGTACGTGCCGGACCGGCTGACGCCCGAGATGAACCGGAGCCTGGAGGCGACCGACACGCCGTTCGGCCGCGCCGTCCAGGCCCTGGCGCCGACCCGCCAGACGGTGGCGTCGGAGACCCTGTGGCATCCCCTGCCGGAGGGGTGGGCGCAGGCCCCGGCGCCGGCCGCGACCTGCGGCGCCCTCGCGATCCCGATGCAGCTCTTCCGTCACCGGGCGGTGCTGTTCATGGGGGAGCGGGTGCCCTTCGCCGAGGTCGTCGAGACCTACGGGTCGGCGATCCTCGCCTTTTCCCGCGCCGCGCGCGCACCCGATCCCGCCTGCGCCCCGTCGCCGCCCCGGTGACGCCGTGATAGGGCCGTGGTCCCACCCGAACCGTAAGCTCGCCCCATGACCGCCCGCGCCATCATGATCCAGGGCACGGGCTCGGATGTCGGCAAGTCCCTCATCGTGGCGGGCCTCGCCCGCGTGTTCGTCCGGCGCGGCCTGCGGGTGCGGCCGTTCAAGCCGCAGAACATGTCGAACAACGCCGCCGTCACGGCCGAGGGCGGCGAGATCGGCCGGGCGCAGGCGCTCCAGGCGCGGGCCGCCGGGGTGGCGCCCTCCGTCCACATGAACCCGGTGCTGCTCAAGCCCCAATCCGAGACCGGAAGCCAGATCGTGGTCCAGGGGCGGATGGTTGGCCAAGCGGGGGCACGCGACTACCAGGGCTGGAAGCCGCGCCTCCTCGCCTCCGTGCTGGAGAGCTTCTCGCTGCTGAAGGCGGAGGCCGACCTCGTTCTCGTGGAAGGCGCCGGCTCGGCCTCGGAGGTGAACCTGCGCGCCGGCGACATCGCCAATATGGGCTTTGCCCGCGCCTCGAACACGCCGGTGGTGCTGCTCGGCGACATCGACCGGGGCGGGGTCATCGCCAGCCTCGTCGGCACGAAGGCGGTGATCGATCCCGACGATGCCGCCATGATCCGGGGCTTCCTCGTCAACCGGTTCCGGGGCGATCCGAGCCTGTTCTCCGACGGCATGGCCCTCATCGCGGAGCGGACGGGCTGGCCCGCCCTCGGCCTGATCCCGCATTTCCCGTTAGCCGCCCGCCTGCCGGCCGAGGACGTTCTGGGGCTCGTCGGCTCCGGGGCCGGAGCCGCCGGCCGCAAGGTGGTGGCCGTGCCGGTGCTGCCGCGCATCGCCAATTTCGACGATCTCGATCCGTTGCGGGCCGAGGCGAACGTGTCCGTGGTGCTGGTGCGGCCGGGCGAACCGATCCCCGTCTGCGACCTCGTCCTGCTGCCGGGCTCGAAGACCACGCTCGCCGATCTCGACGCCTTCCGTGACCAAGGCTGGGACATCGACCTCGCGGCCCATGTCCGCCGTGGCGGCCGGGTGCTGGGGCTGTGCGGCGGCTACCAGATGCTCGGACGCACGCTCTCCGATCCGCACGGGATCGAGGGCGCCCCCCGGACGGTGCCGGGGCTCGGCCTCCTCGACGTCGCGACCGTGATGACGCCGGTCAAACGTCTGGAGGCCGTCACGGGCACCACCCTGGCGGACGGCGTGCCGTTCGCCGGCTACGAAATGCATGTGGGCGACACCACCGGCCCCGATGCCGGGCGGCCCCTCGTGCGCCTCGCCGATGGCCGGCCGGACGGGGCGGTCTCGGCCGATGGCCGGGTCGCCGGCACCTACGTCCACGGTCTCTTCGCCGACGACGTCCAGCGGGCGGCTTGGCTCGCGCGCCTCGGCGCCGCGCCGAGCGGCGTCGCCTACGAGGCCGGGATCGAGGCGGTGCTCGAGGCGCTCGCCGATCACCTCGAAGCCCATGTGGCGTGCGACCGCCTGCTCGACTTGGCGGGATAAGAGCGCTGCACACGACGCCCGACCCAGGGGGCGTTCTCGTTCCGAAGCCGACGGCGCGGCGGGCGTTTCGTGAGAGGCGCCACGGACGGTGCGGTCGAGGCCCTTTGGAGACTTGGCATGCGTCTCACGCTGAGGCATCGTGAGGTCAGAGGACAATTCCAATCACGATTTCGTGAGTGCGCCCCTTCGCTCTCCTATCCTCAAGGTTGTCTTTGTACGGAAGGGTTGAGGCGCGCGGGATCAGAGACCTTGGAAGAACAACATCCTCTCCCCGTATCCGAGCCCAACCCCGCAGGGTCTGTGCCCGGAGCCGATGCCGTTACGCACGGCGCGCGCCCGGATGGTATGCCGATGCTGATCACGGATCCGCGGCAGCCGGACAATCCCATCGTCTTCGCCAACGATGCCTTCTCGAAGCTCACGGGCTATGGGCGCGATGAGGTCCTGGGCCGGAACTGCCGGTTCCTCCAGGGCCCCGAGACGGACCGGGGTGATATCGGACGGGTGAAGGAGGCCATCAGGCAGCGCGTTCCCATCGAGCTCGACCTGCGCAACCATCGCAAGGACGGCACCCTGTTCTGGAACCGGATCTACCTCGCCCCCGTCTTCGATGCGGAGGGCGAACTGACACATTTCTTCGCGTCGCAGTTCGACGTGACCCGCGAGAAGGATCGCCCCTCGATCTTCGCGCGCCTCGGAACGCTGCTGAGGTCGAAATCGGGCGCGCCATCGGCCTGATCCAGTGCCCGCTTTAGGGAAGCGGGCACTGAACACCAATCCCGGACGCCGCCTGAGGACAACCGGACGCCGCCATTCCCGAAGGAATCAAACGGAGTTCGTGTGAGACGATCTCCGCGTCATCCGAGCGGGATCGTCCCTCAAAGCCCGTACGGCGCCCGCACCCCTACGGGATCGCCACCGCATACTCGTGCGGCGCCCCGTTGAGGGCGCTGTCGAACACCACCAGCAAGCGCCCGGGGCCGAGGCGGACGATGCCCTCGGGTTTCGCCCGCGCGTCGTCGCCGTCGAGGGGCGCGATTGTCCCCAGGGGCGTGACCTTGCCGGAGGGAAGTTCGGCGAGGAAGAGGCCGTAGGGGACGCTCAGGCCGTTGCGGGTCGGCCCCGACAGCACGAGGAGGCGCCCGTCCGGCAGGGCGGTGAGGTCGCGGATGCCCGCATCCGGCCCGAGGGCGAGGGGGATCGTCACGGGCGTCGCCGCGAGCGGCCCGTTGCCGGGGGCGAACAGGGGAGCGACCGGCACGGAAACGAGGAAGGCTTTGCCGTCGAGGACCGGCGCGCGCAGGCCGGCATAGAGCGTGTCCCCGATCACCGCGAGGCCCTCGACGTTGAGGCCGGACCGGGGCTGGCCGGCCGCGCGCGGTTCGAGGGCGCTGAGGACGTAGGCCCCCACCGTGTCGGCGGCTCTGAGGGCGTCGCTCAGGCGGAAGGTGGTCTCGACCCGGGCGCCCGTGCCGGCGGCGTCCGGATGCAGGCGGGCGAGGAGGGCGGTGGATTGTTTGAATTCGCGCCCCCGCCGGCTGCAGCCGTGGGAGCCGGTGACGTAGAAGTCCGGGGCCGCATAGGCCACGGCCTCACCGTCCAGTTCCCGGTACGGGCCCTGGCCGAGGGTGCATTCCCCCGTGGTCGGAGGCGCGCCGACGGTGGCCTTCGGTGGCCTGCGCCCGGCGATGTCGACGATGGCGCCGGGCGTCAGGGTGGTGCCGTCGAGGGTGACGAACTGCGCGCCCGCCGCCTCGTCGTCCACCACCAGACAGGTGCGCGGCCCCGCTGTCCCCGGTGCGCAGGCGATGCCCGAGATGTCCTCCGCCGGTTTACCTTCCCCCTTCTTGTTGATCTCTCCCATGAGACCCGGGGTCACGGTGTAAGGCTGGCCCACGGGCTGCAGCACCTGCGCGCCGGCCGGTGACAGCAGCGCCAGCGCCGACGCCAGGGTGAGGAGGGAACGACGCATCTTCGGGGGCTCCGGTGGAGGGGCGGTCTCGGGATCGGGGCGGTTTCGGGATCATGACATGGCGACCGCGAGGGCACCGAGGGCAAGGGCGGCCAGCGCGAACAGCAGCCCACAGGCCGTGCGGTAGAGCCTGAGCGCCCGTTCGACGTCGGCCGGCCCCGCCTCGGCCCGCCCGTCCCCCATCCAGGCATCCTCGACCCGCGTGGCGCCGTAGACGCGGGGGCCGGCGAGGCGCAGGCCGAGGGCCCCGGCCATGGCGGCCTCCGGCCAGCCGGCATTGGGCGAGCGGTGGCGGCCGGCATCGCGCAGGAGGGCGCGCCACGCCGCGCCCGGCGAGGCGCCGGCGTGGAACAGGGCCGCGACGACGAGGAGGCCGCCGGCCAGCCGCGAGGCGGGAAGGTTCACGAGATCGTCGAGGCGGGCCGCGGCCCAGCCATAGGCTTCGTGGCGCGGCGTGCGGTGGCCGATCATGCTGTCGGCGGTGTTGATCGCCTTGTAGAGCGCTCCACCCGGCAAGCCGCCGAGGCCGATCCAGAAGGCCGGAGCCACGATCCCGTCGGAAAAGTTCTCGGCCAGACTCTCGATGGCGGCGCGACAGATGCCGGCCTCGTCGAGGCTTTCGGGGTCGCGGCCGACGATCATCGACACGGCGGCACGCCCCCCGGCCACGCCGTCACGGCGCAGGTCGGCGGCGACGCGGGCGACGTGGTCGTGGAGGCTGCGCTGGGCCGGCAGGCTGGCGCACAGGAGGGCGAGGGCCGCGACGCCGCCCCATGGACCGAGAAGCGACGCGAGGGCCGTCAGCGCGAACGCCATGGCTCCGACCACGGCCAGCAGGACGAGGAGTCCCGCCACCCCCATGGCCCGGCGCCGGGCCGGGCGACCCTGGTTCAGGCGCCCGTCGAGGCCGGCGATGAGGCCGCCGATCCAGGTGACAGGGTGGCCGAGCGCCCTGTAGAGCCGGTCGGGATAGCCGCATGCCGCCTCGGCGGCCAGCGCGAGCAGCAGGACGACGAGCGTATCGGGCGGATGGGTGAGGGCGGTCCAGGACATTCGGTGTCGGTGAGCGGGGCGTCCCCCATCGCGCATGGCGGCGATCTCGACGCGGCCCGCACCCTGTTTCCGGATGCGCCCGCGCCGTGGATCGACCTCTCGACGGGGATCAATCCCGTGCCCTATCCCTGTCCGCCCCTGGAGGCCAGTGCGTTCCGGCGCCTGCCGTCGCCCGCCGACCTCGCGGCCCTCAAGGCGGCGGCGGCGCAAGCCTACGGCGTCGTCGATCCGGCCGGGATCGTGGCGGCGCCCGGCACCCAGATCCTCATCGAGACCCTGCCGCGCCTCGTGGCGCAGGGACGCGTCGCCGTGGTCGGGCCGACCTATGCCGAGCATGCCGCAGCCTGGGCGCGGGCCGGACACGCCGTCGCGGCGGTGTCGGATCTCGACATGTCAGATCTCGACGTGGCGGCCGACGTGGTGGTGGTGGTCAACCCCAACAATCCGGACGGGCGGAGTTGGGACGCCGCGAGCCTCCTGGCCTGCGCCGCGCGACAGCACGCGTGTGGCGGCCTCCTCGTGGTGGACGAGGCCTTCGCGGATCTCGAATCCCTCGACTCCCTCGGCCCCCGCCTGCGGCCGGGCCTCGTGGTGTTGCGCTCCTTCGGCAAGACTTATGGGCTCGCCGGCCTGCGCCTCGGCTTCGCCCTGACGGAGCCGGGCCTCGCCGCGCGCATCGCCGAGGCCTTGGGGCCCTGGGCCGTGTCCGGTCCGGCCCTGGCCATCGGCCACGCGGCCCTTTCCGATGCCGCGTGGCGTGAGGCCGCCGCCCTCGCGCGCGACGCCGATGCGGACCGCCTCGACCGGCTGATCGCACGGGCCGGCGGCCGGGTCGTCGGCGGCACCCGCCTGTTCCGGACGGCCGACTTCCCCGATGGGCCGGGCCTGTTCCGGCGGCTCGGCGCGGCCGGGATCTACGTCCGGCGCTTCGCCGCCGCGCCGTCCCGCCTGCGCTTCGGCCTGCCGGCGGACCGGACCGAATGGTGCCGGCTCTCGCGGGTCCTCAAGTAGCCTTCGTCCGCCGCTCCAGAAGCGCGACGAGGAGGCCGCCCCCCGAGAGGACGAGGCCCACGGCGCAGACGCCGGACCAGCCCGCCGCCAGGAAGGCCTGGCTCCCCGCGAAGGCGCCGAGGGCGCCGAACACGAACATCACGGTGAACAGCACGGTGTTGACCCGTCCGCGCGCCCCCGGAACCAGGGCGTAGACCCGGGTCTGGTTGGCGATGAGCGCGCCGTTGAGGCCGATATCGATGAGGAGGACGCCGAGGCCCACGGTCACGAGGG
>Ga0182226_1000096_pt1 | contig 15330 bp, 14 predicted proteins | sample G6R1MG_27_FD_129658 | JGI IMG/M metagenome (GOLD analysis project Ga0182226, IMG submission 129658) | Miscanthus phyllosphere microbial communities from Michigan, USA - G6R1_MAIN_07NOV2016_LD1 MG | ecosystem: Host-associated > Plants > Phyllosphere > Phylloplane/Leaf | place: USA: Michigan...
CCCTGACCGCAACATCTCTCAAGGACCGTTAACATGGCGAACACCGCGATCCCCGGCGCCGGCTCCAGCAAGACCGGCAAGATCACCCAGGTCATCGGCCCCGTCGTCGACGTGGCCTTCGACGGCCATCTCCCCGAGATCCTGAACGCCCTCGAGACCAAGAACAACGGCAACCGCCTCGTTCTCGAAGTCGCCATGCAGCTCGGCGAGAGCACCGTGCGCTGCATCGCCATGGACACCTCCGAGGGCCTGGTCCGCGGCCAGGAGGTCACCGACACCGGCGAGGCCATCAAGGTGCCGGTGGGCTTCAACACCCTGGGCCGCATCATGAACGTCATCGGCGAGCCCATCGACGAGGCCGGCCCGATCCAGTCCGAGACGCTCCGCGCCATCCACCAGCCGGCGCCCGCCTATTCCGAGCAGTCCACCGAGTCGCAGATCCTCGTCACCGGCATCAAGGTGGTGGATCTCCTCGCCCCCTACGCCAAGGGCGGCAAGATCGGCCTGTTCGGCGGCGCCGGCGTCGGCAAGACCGTGCTGATCATGGAGCTCATCAACAACATCGCCAAGGTGCACTCCGGCTACTCGGTGTTCGCCGGCGTCGGTGAGCGCACCCGCGAGGGCAACGATCTCTACCACGAGATGATCGAGTCCAAGGTGAACATGGACCCGAAGGAGCACAACGGCTCGGCCGAAGGCTCCAAGTGCGCCCTCGTGTACGGCCAGATGAACGAGTCCCCCGGCGCCCGCTCGCGCGTGGCGCTGACCGGCCTCACCATCGCGGAAGACTTCCGCGATCAGGGCCAGGACGTGCTGTTCTTCGTGGACAACATCTTCCGCTTTACCCAGGCCGGCTCGGAAGTGTCGGCGCTGCTCGGCCGCATCCCCTCCGCCGTGGGCTACCAGCCGACGCTGGCCACGGACATGGGCGCCCTGCAGGAGCGCATCACCACGACCACCAAGGGCTCGATCACCTCGGTGCAGGCCATCTACGTGCCGGCCGACGATCTGACCGATCCGGCGCCCGCCGCCTCGTTCGCCCACCTCGACGCCACGACGGTGCTCTCGCGCTCCATCGCCGAGAAGGGCATCTACCCGGCCGTGGATCCCCTGGACTCCACCTCGCGCATGCTCAACCCCGCCGTGCTGGGTGACGAGCACTACGAGGTCGCCCGCAAGGTCCAGCAGACCCTGCAGCGCTACAAGGCCCTGCAGGACATCATCGCCATCCTGGGCATGGACGAGCTGTCGGAAGAGGACAAGCTCACCGTGGCCCGCGCCCGCAAGATCGAGCGCTTCTTCTCGCAGCCCTTCTCGGTGGCCGAGATCTTCACCGGCTCGCCCGGCATCCAGGTGCCGCTGGCCGACACGATCAAGGGCTTCAAGGGCCTCGTGAACGGCGACTACGACGATCTGCCGGAGGCGGCGTTCTACATGGTCGGCACCATCGAGGACGCCAAGGAGAAGGCGAAGAAGATCGCCGCGGCCGCCTGATCTTGAACGCCAGGATCGGTCTCCTCCTCGTCGGCCTCGTGGTCGGCGGTCTGGTCGGGTATCTCACCCGGCCCCAGGCCGCCGAGATCCGGATCGGCGATTTCAGCCTCGAAGTTCAGGGTGACAAGCCGGCGGGAACCTCCGGCGGTGCCCTGACCACGGGCCAGATGCAGCATATCGGCATCTTCGCCGTCATCGGCGCGGCGCTGGGCCTCGGGATCGGCTTCGTAGCCGGTCGCGGCCGGGCCTGACCCAACCACGGCGCACGGCCCCGGGCCGCGCGCCGTTTCTCAAGAGCCAACACACCCGAACCGGGATTCGCGACGCCATGGCCACCTTCCAGTTCGATTTCGTCGGCCCCGAGCGCACGGTGTATTCCGGCCCCATCGAGGCCGTGCAGCTGCCCGGCATCGACGGCGAGATGACCGTCCTCCCCGGCCACGCCCCCGTGCTCACGGCCCTCAAGGTCGGCGTCATCGTGATCAACGAGGCGGGTCACGCCGGCAAGCGCGTCCTCGTGCGCGGCGGTTTCGCCGATATCGGACCGACCTCCGTCACCGTCATCGCCGAGCGGGCCAACCCGTTCGAGGAAATCACGCCGGACTCCCTCGACCGCGACATCGCCGCCCTCGAACTGCAGCGCGACGCGACGACGGATTTCGGCAAGAAGGAAGAGCTGAACGGCCAGATCGTCCAGCTCAAGGACGCCAAGGTCGCCCTGGCCCTCTAACGATCAGGCGAGGGCGCGGGCCAGCAGGGTTTCCCGCGCCTCAGCCCCCTCCGGACAGCCGGCCGCGAGCCAGAATGTCCGCGCGCGGCCGAGACGCCGCCCGATCTCCGGCCCCGCCGCAAGGCCATGCGCCACGAGATCCGCCCCCGTGAGGGGAAAGGCCGGCACCGGCACATCGCCCCGCGCCATCGCCCCGAGCAGCTCGCGGGCCCCGTCCGTGAGAACGGGCCGCGATCCACCCGCCAGGGCCACAACGGCGAGATCGAGGCTTCGTGCCCCATGGGTCGCCGCGAGGCCGCGCAGGGCCGCCGCGTCCATGGTGTCCCGCCCCTTCACCGCATCGAGCGCCCGCCCATAGGCACCGAGCCCGGCCTGCTCGGCCTTCGACAGGCGCAGGCGCTCGGCCAGCCGCTCGGCATCGGCGGCGGAAAAGACCGCCAGCGCCGCGAGCCGCGCCGCCGCGTCGTGGGGCGCCCTTACCACCCGCTCCAACCGGCTGAGATCGCCGATCCCGCCGATGAGCCGGCCGAGCAGCCCGGTCTCGCTCAAGGTGGTGAGCGCCGTCACGCTCGCGGGCGCCATCAAGAGCTTCAGGAGTTCGGCTCGCACGCGCTCGCGCGACAGGCCGTCGAGGGCGTCGCGGGCGGCGATGCAGGCGGCGAGCCCCTCGGGATCGGGCGCACCGGCGCCGTAGCGGGCCTGGAACCGGAAGAACCGCAGGATGCGCAGGGCGTCCTCGCGGATGCGGGTCCGGGCCGCCCCGATGAAGCGCACACGCCCGGCCGCGAGGTCGGCGATCCCGTCCGTGGTGTCGTGGACCGTGCCGGCGGCATCGACCGAGAGGGCGTTGATGGTGAAGTCCCGCCGCTCGGCGTCACGGGCGAAATCCAGGCCGAACCGCACCACGGCATGGCGGCCGTCGGTCTCGACGTCCTCCCGCAGGGTCGTGACCTCGAACGTGTGCCCCTCCGCCATCAGCGTCACGGTGCCGTGCTCGATGCCCGTGGGGATGCTGCGCAGGCCCGCCGCCGCCGCGCGGGCGATGACGGCGTCGGGCGTCAGGGTGGTGGCGAGATCGATGTCGTCGGAGGCGCGCCCGAGCAGGGCATCGCGGACGCAGCCGCCGACGAGGCGGGTCTCCTCGCCCGCGACCGCCAGGGCTTCGAGCACCCGCCCGACACCGGGCATCGCCAGGAGGCGGCGGGGGCCGTCCGGATCGAAGGCCGTCACCGAAACTCCCCCGGCACCACGACGCCGTTCTCCAGATGCGGGGGCACGTAGCCGCCGCGATGGCGCTCGCCGAGCAGGCCGGTGGCCACGAGGGCGAGGATGGCGAGGACGAGGCCCGTTAGGGTCAGGCGGAACACCTTGCCGTCCCAGTGGGCCTTGTCGTGGGGATGCCGGCCGCTGAGGGCGAGGTATCCGGCGAACAGCAGGAACGGCAGGAGGAAGAGGGCGACTTCCTCGACGAGCTTACGGATCATGACTCTTCCACGCGGGACGCCGGATCGGGATACAGGCGCTCGTGAAGGTTGTTCACGATGCCGGCCGTCACGCCCCAGATCCGGTGGGCGCCGTAGGGAATCACATAGTAGCGCCGGGTGCGTCCCCGCCAGTCCGCGCTCTCGATTCGCCGCAGGCTGCGATCGAGGAGATGGGCGAGCGGTGCCTCGAAGATCGCCGCCACCTCGGCGGGGTTGGGGCGCAAGGGGGCGTCCGGATCGACGAGGCCGAGCACCGGGATCACCAGGAAGCCCGTGGCCGAGAGGTAGGGGTCGAGGTAGCCCAGCGTCCGGATCGCTGCCGCTTCGAGGCCGATCTCCTCGTGGGCCTCGCGCAGCGCGGCGGCGGCGGGGCTGGCGTCGCCGGGATCGATCTTGCCGCCCGGAAACGCGATCTGTCCCGAATGGTCGCGCAGATGGGCCGAGCGCACGGTGAAGATGACGCCGAGCCCCTCGGGGCGGGGCACCACGGGGACCAGCACCGCCGCGCGGCGATGCGGCCCCTCCGGGACGACCTCGGGGCCGTCGAGGTCGTGGTCGCCGCGGGGATTGGCGGTTCGTTCGCCGGGTTCCGGCGGCTCCGTGTCGAGGGAACGGGCGGCGCGGGCGACGAGGTCGGCGACGGCGTCCCCGTTCATGCCTCGGCGACGGGCGTGATCCGGTGGAACAGGCCGCCGGCGGCGATGCCGAGCCAGCCGTCGCGCTCCTCGGCGAGGGCCACGAGATCGTAGGTCAGGGCCCGCGTCACCAGGGCCCAGAGGCCGCGTCGGACATGGACGTAGGGGCGCAAGCCGCCGTCCTTGTCCTCCTCGAACCGCAGGGCATGGTCCGCATCCACCGCCACGAGGTCGTCGACGTTGGTGCGGATCGCGATGCGGCGGGTATCGCCGTCGCCCTCCACGGCCATCTCGACGGCGACGAAGGCCGCGTCCTCCACGGTGATGCCGACGCTCTCGGCCGGCGTCACCAGCACCACGCGTCCATCGGGCTCGCGGCGCAGGATCGAGGCGAACAGCTTGACGAGGGCGGGACGCCGGATCGGCGCGCCGTCGTGGAACCAAGTCCCGTCGGCGGCGATGCGCATGTCGATGGCGCCGCAATAGGGCGGGTTCCACCGCTCGACGGGCGGGGGGCCGCGCCGGGGCAGGTCGCCGAGGGCGGCGCTCAGGCGGTCGATGGTCGGATCGGACGGAAGCGCGGTCATCGCCGTGAGATAGCGCCTCCCGCCCCGTTGGGAACAGCCGGAATGCGGCGGGAGCCCGACCGATTCGCGGCCCGAAAGGCACTGTCAAACGATAGCCTTGCGCCTGCGGCGTCGCGCCGACCTTGCCAGGGCGACGCAATCGGCGCCACACTCCGCCTCCCCGAACACAGCCGCGACCCGATCAGGCGTGGCCCCCGCGAGGCCCGACACCGCATGACGCAAGGCTCCCAGCCGGCCACGACCCTCGATGACGGCATCGTCGCCACGGCGGAAGCCTGTCTCGGGGCGGTGGGCAAGGCGCGCGAGGCGGTCCACCGGGTGATCTTCGGCCAGGAGCAGGTGGTCGATCTCTCGCTCATCACCATCCTGGCGGGCGGGCACGGCCTCCTCGTCGGCCTGCCGGGCCTCGCCAAGACGAAGCTCGTCGAGACCCTCGGCACGGTGCTCGGCCTCGACGGCCGCCGCGTCCAGTTCACCCCCGACCTCATGCCGTCCGACATCCTCGGCACCGAAATCCTCGACGAGGACGCCAACCGCCACCGCTCGTTCCGCTTCGTGAAGGGGCCAGTCTTCACCCAGCTCCTCATGGCCGACGAGATCAACCGCGCGAGCCCGCGCACCCAATCGGCCCTGCTCCAGGCCATGCAGGAGCATTTCGTCTCCGTGGCGGGCGAGCGCCACGACCTGCCGCGTCCCTTCCACGTGCTCGCGACTCAGAACCCCATCGAGCAGGAGGGCACCTACCCGCTGCCCGAGGCGCAGCTCGACCGGTTCCTGCTGGAGATCGACGTCGGGTATCCCGATCGGGCCGCCGAGCGCCGCATCCTCATCGAGACCACGGGTGTCGACGAGCACAAGCCCCAGGCAGTGATGGACACCGAGCAGTTGCTCACGGCCCAGCGCCTCGTGCGCCGCCTTCCCGTGGGCGACGCCGTGGTGGACGCGATCCTCGACCTCGTGCGCTCGGCCCGGCCCGAGGGCGGCGATCCCTCCCTCAAGGGCAAGCTCCTGTGGGGGCCGGGCCCCCGCGCGAGTCAGGCCCTGACCCTGGCGGTGCGGGCCCGCGCCCTCATCGAGGGCCGCGTCGCCCCCTCCCTCGCCGACGTGAAGGCGCTCGCCGAACCCGTCCTCAAGCACCGCATGGCGCTGAGTTTCGCGGCCCGCGCCGACGGCGAGACCGTTCCGGGTCTCATCGCCGGGCTGGCGGCCAAGCTCTAGGCCGTGGCCATGGCCCCCACGCGCGTCTTGCCCGCCGAGGCCCGTACGCCGGGGCGGCGCGAGACCGAGAGCGCGCTCAGCCTCGCCGAGCGGATGCCGCGCCTGATCCTCGAGGCCCGCCGGGTCTCCACCACCCTGGCGCACGGCCTGCACGGCCGCCGCCGGGCGGGGCCGGGCGAGAGCTTCTGGCAGTTCCGCCCCTTCGTGGCCGGGGAGGCGGCGGCGCGCATCGACTGGCGCCGCTCGGCCCGCGACGACCGGCTCTACGTGCGCGAGCGCGAATGGGAGGCCGCCCACAACATCTGGTTCTGGGTCGACCGCTCCGCCTCCATGGGCTTTGCCTCGCACCTCGCCCAGGCGCCGAAGGTGGAGCGCGCCCTGGTGCTGGCCTTCGCCCTCGCGGATGCCCTGGTGGAGGGCGGCGAGCGCGTGGGACTTCTCGGCCTCACCCGCGCCGTCACGTCGCGTCGCATCGTCGAGACCCTGGCCCAGGCCCTCGTGGGCGACCGGGCCGGTTTGGAGAGGGACGTCCCGCCCCGCGCCACGCCCGGCCGCTTCGACGAGGCGATCCTCGTCAGCGATTTCCTCTCACCGCTGCCCGAGGTGAAAGCCGCCGTCGACGCGATCGCGGCGCACGGCACCCACGGCCACCTCGTGTCCATCGCCGACCCCGTCGAGGAGACTTTCCCGTTCTCGGGCCAAGCGGTGCTGCACGATCCGGAAACGAGCCGGAGCCTGGCCATTGGTGACGCCGGCGCCTGGGGCGACGCCTACCGTGAGCGCCTCGCCGCGCACCGGGCCGGGCTCGCCGAGATCGCCCGCGCGCAGGGCTGGACCCTAACCCTCCACCGCACCGACCGACCGGCCAGCGAAGCCGCCCTGCGCCTGCTCACCCTCGTGGCCGCCGCGCGCGGGACCGGCTGAGGACCCCAACCGTGCTCGGATTGCCCCTGACCTTCGCCGCCCCCCTGGCGCTCGCCGCGCTGATCGCCCTGCCGGCCCTGTGGTTCCTCCTGCGGGTGACGCCGCCGCGCCCGCGCCGCATCGACTTTCCGCCCTTGGCGATCATGGCCGACCTGCTGCCGAGGCGCGAAACGCCGGCCCGCACCCCGCCCTGGCTCCTCATCCTGCGCCTGCTCGTGGCCGCCTGCCTCATCCTCGCCGTGTCCGGCCCGGTCTGGAACCCGTCGGGCCTCGGCGGGGCGGCGGGCCGCACGCCCCTCGCGGTGCTGATCGACAACGGCTTCTCCGCCGCCCACGACTGGCGCGAGCGCTTGGCCGTCGCCGAGGACACCGTCGAGGCCGCCGCGCGGGACGGGCGCCCCGTCGCCCTGGTGGCGCTCGCCGACCCTTCGGCCGCCGTCGAGGCGCGCAGCCCGGCCGATGCCCTGGAGCGCCTGCGCGCCATCGCGCCCCGGCCGTACCTCGCCGCGCGCGGTCCCCACCTGGTCACCCTCGCGACCTTCCTCGACCGCAACCCGGGCGCCGCCGCCCTCTGGATCAGCGACGGCGTCGCCGCGCCGGGGGAGGGCGGCTTCTCGAAAAGTCTGGCCGACCTCCTCGCGAAGCAAGGCACGGCCCTGACCATCCTGCGGGCGGACCGTCCACCGGCCCTGGCCCTGTCGGGCGCCGAATCCGGCGGGCGCCTCACCGTCCATGCCCTGCGGGCGTCCGTCAACGGACGCGACGGCGGCACCGTGCGGGCCCTCGACCAGAAGGGCCTGCCGCTGGCGGAGGCCGGCTTCACCTTCGCGGACGGCGCCACCGCGGCGGAAGTCGGCTTCGACCTGCCGGTGGAACTGCGCAACGGCATCAGCCGCCTCGAAATCCTCGGCGAGCGTTCGGCCGGGGCCGTCACCCTGGTGGACGAGCGCGGCAAGCGCCGCCGCGTCGGCCTCGTCTTCGGCGGCACCAGCGATCAGGCCCAGCCCCTGCTGGCGCCGACCCACTATCTCTCGAAGGCGCTCGCACCCTTCGCCGACGTGCTGGAGCCGCGCGGGGCCAAGGGGGTCGCCGAATCCATCGCCCAGATGCTCGACGGGCAGGTCTCGGTCCTCGTGCTCGCCGATGTCGGGGCCCTCGACGCCGCCACCCAGGAGCGCGTCGAGTCCTTCGTCGATGGAGGCGGCCTGCTCCTGCGCTTCGCCGGGCCGCGTCTGGCCGCCGGCAACGATCCCCTCGTGCCCGTGCGCCTGCGCCGGGGCGGGCGGACGCTCGGCGGAACCCTGTCGTGGGACAGCCCGAAGACGCTCGCCCCCTTCGCCCCCGAGAGTCCGTTCGCCGGCCTCACCCCCCCGGCCGATATCGGCGTGCGCCGCCAGATCCTGGCCGAGCCCGATGGCGACCTGCCGGGCCGGACCTGGGCCTCCCTGCAGGACGGCACCCCCATCGTCACCGCGCAGAAGCGGGGGCAGGGGCTCGTGGTCCTGTTCCACGTCACCGCCGACACCACGTGGTCGAACCTGCCCCTGTCGGGCCTGTTCATCGACATGCTGCGCCGGGTGGTGGCGCTCGCCGGCACCGGAGCCAAACCGGCCGGCGAGGCGGCCCGCGCCCCGGCGGCGATCCTCGCCCCGCGCCTCGTCCTCGACGGCTTCGGTGCCCTCGGAAGCCCGCCCGCCGGCGCCACCGCCGTGCCGGCGGACTACGCCGAGCGCGGTTCGTTCGAGCATCCGCCCGGCTTCTACGGCCCGCCGGAGGGCGGCATCGCCGTCAACGCCCTGACGGCGAACGACCGCCTGACCGCCCTCGACTTCGCCCCCCTCTCCGCCGCCCGCACGGGCTCCCTGGCCGGCGCCGAGACCCTGGATCTGCGCGCCGCGCTCTTCACCCTGGCCCTCATGCTCCTTCTCCTCGACACCCTGGCGGGCCTCTGGCTCGGCGGCTTCCTGCGCCGCGTCGGCGGACGGGCGGCGACGGCCGCCCTCGTGCTCGTCCTCGCCATGCCCGGCCTCGTGCCCGATCCGGCGCAGGCCCAGACCCAGACCCAGACGGCCGGTAAATCGGGCCCCATCGAATCGGCCCTCGTCACCCGCCTCGCCTACGTCATCACCGGCGACGAAGCGGTGGATGCGGCGAGCCGGGCGGGGCTCACCGGCCTGACGCAGGTGCTCGCCAACCGCACGGCCCTGGAGCCGGGCGAGCCCATCGGCATCGATCCGGCCAAGGACGAACTCGCCTTCTATCCCCTGATCTACTGGCCCATCGCCGCCAATCGGCCGCAGCCGAGCGCGGCTGCGATCCGCCGTATCGATGCCTTCATGCGCAACGGCGGCACCGTGCTGTTCGATACCCGCGACGCCCTCACGGCCCGCCCCGGCGGCCCACCGACCCCGGAAGCCCTGTATCTGCGCACCATGCTGTCCACCCTCGAAGTCCCCGAGCTGGAGCCGGTGCCGCCCGACCACGTGCTGACCAAGGCGTTCTACCTCGTGGACAGTTTTCCGGGCCGCTACGCCACGGGCCAGACCTGGGTCGAGGCCCTGCCGCCCGCCGCCGAGGGCACGGAGCGCCGTCCGGCGCGGGCGGGCGACGGCGTCTCGCCCATCATCATCACGGGCAACGATCTCGCCGCCGCCTGGGCTGTCGGCAAGCGCGGCGAGCCGCTCTACCCCGTCGTCGGGGGCGAGGAGCGCCAGCGCGAGATGGCGTTTCGCGGCGGCGTGAACGTCGTGATCTACACGCTCACCGGCAATTACAAGGCGGATCAGGTCCACGTGCCGGCCCTGCTGGAGCGCCTGGGCCAGTGAACGAACTTTCAAACGAGAAAGAGGCCCCGCGCCGATGCTGAGCCTCAGTTTCACCCCCCTCGTGCCGTGGCCGGTGCTGGCCGGCTTCGGCGTCCTCGTCGCGGTGTTCGCCGTCCTGGCGCTCCTGGCGCGCGGCGGCACGGCGATCCTGCGGGCCCTGGCGCTGGCCCTCGTCCTGCTGGCGCTCGCCAACCCCGCCCTGGTGCGCGAGGACCGCGAGCCGGTCAAAGACGTCGTGGCCGTGGTGGTGGACCGTTCGGGCTCGCAGGCGCTGGGCGACCGGCCGGCCATAACCGACGCCGTGCGGGCCGAACTCCAGCGCCGCTTCGGCGCCCTGACGGGGATCGAGCCCCGCTTCATCGACGTGCCCGACGCCAAGGACAGCGACGACGGCACCCAACTGTTCACCGCCCTGTCTCAAGCGCTCGCCGACGTGCCGCCCGAGCGGCTGGCCGGAGTGGTTATGCTCACCGACGGCGTGGTGCACGACATCCCGGCCTCGGCGGCGGCCCTGGGGATCAAGGGGCCGCTCCACGTCCTCGTCACCGGTCACCCGGACGAGCGCGACCGTCAGATCAAGCTCATCGAGGCGCCGCGCTTCGGCATCGTCGGACGCGATCTCACGATCCGCGCCGAGGTGATGGAGCGCGGCGGCACCGGCAACGCCGTCGTCACCGTCCGCCGGGACGGCGAGGAGGTGGGGCGGCGCAGCTTCCCCACGGGCAAGCCGTTCTCGCTCACCATGCGGATCGAGCATGGCGGCCCCAACGTCGTCGAGATCGAGGTCGAGCCGTTGCCGGGCGAACTCACCACGGTGAACAACCGCGCGGTCCTGCCCATCGAAGGCATTCGCGAAAAGCTCCGGGTGCTGCTGGTCTCGGGCGAGCCGCACCAGGGCGAGCGGACGTGGCGCAACCTGCTGAAATCCGACGCCAACGTCGATCTCGTGCACTTCACGATTCTCCGTCCCCCGGAGAAGCAGGACGGCACCCCGATCTCGGAACTCTCCCTCATCGCGTTCCCGACGCGGGAGCTGTTCGTGCAGAAGATCAAGGATTTCGACCTCATCATCTTCGACCGCTACGCCAACCAGAGCGTGCTGCCCTCGGCCTATTTCGACAACATCGTCCGCTACGTCCGCGACGGCGGCGCGCTCCTCATCGCGGCGGGGCCGGAATTCGCCGGCCCGGCGAGCCTCGCGCGCACCCGGCTCTCGGCGATCCTGCCGGGCGAGCCCAACGGCCGCGTCGTCGAGCAGCCCTACAAGGCGGGCTTGACCGCCACGGGCGCCCGCCATCCCGTCACCCGCGCCCTGCCGGGCGCGGAGGCGTCGCCCCCGGCCTGGGGCGACTGGCTGCGCATCGTCTCGGCCGGGGTGAAGCCCGGCATCCAGCCGATCCTCCAGGGGCCGAACGCCCTGCCGCTCCTCGCCCTCTCGCGGGAGGACAAGGGCCGCGTCGCCCTGCTGCTGTCGGACCACGCCTGGCTGTGGGCGCGGGGCTACCAGGAGGGCGGCCCCTATCTCGATCTCCTGCGGCGGCTGGGCCACTGGCTCATGAAGGAGCCGGCCCTGGAGGAGGAGGCCCTGCGGGCGACGACCACGGGCCACGGCCGCGAGGTCAGGGTCGAGCGTCAGACCATGGCCGACGCGATCGAGCCCGTCACCGTCACGGGGCCGACGGGGGCCGAACGCAGCCTCACCCTGACCCAGGCCGAGCCGGGCCTGTTCGCCACCACCTTCGAGGCGGAGCAGCTCGGGCTCCACACCCTGCGCTCGGGCAACCTCGTGGCCTTCGTGAGCGTCGGCCCGCCGAACCCGCGCGAGCTCACGGACGTGTTCAGCGACACCGAACGCCTCAAGGCTCTGGCCGAAGCGACGGGCGGCTCGATCCGCCGGGTGGCGGACGCCGGCGGCACGGTGGTGCCGCGCCTCCAGACCGTGCGGAGCGGCCGCGCGAGCGGCGCCGACTGGATCGGCTTCCGCCCGAGCGACAGCGCCAACATCCGGGGCGTCGCGGTCTATCCCCTGGCGCTGGGCCTCTGGGCGCTCGCGGCCCTGGCGGCGGCGGTCCTCGCCATGTGGCTGGTGGAGGGACGGCGCGGCCGGTCGGCGTGAGGGGCGCCTACGCCCCCCGGCCTTCGAAGAACCGGGCAATCTCCGCCGCCGCGCGGTCCGGCGCCTCGCGATGGGGGAAGTGGCCGACGCCCTCGAACGGGGCGAGGTCCAATTGCGAAAAGGTTTCGCCGAGGCGGTCGGTCCAGGCGTAGGGAAACAGCGGGTCGGCGGTGCCCCAGCGGATTCCCGTGGGGACCGCGATGGGGGGCTGGGGCGGTGCCCGGCCCTCGATCATGGCGAGGCGTCCGCTCTGAGCGCTGACGTACCAGTTGAAGCCCCCCTGGAGGTTGCCGGGGGCCATGTACGTGTCGACGAAGGCCTCGATCACATCGTCGAAGGCGTTCGGATTGCCCCCGGCCCAGTGGCGCAGGAAGTGCCCGATATGAAGCCGGCAGGCTTCGCGGGACGAGCCCACGAGGGCGGCAGCGAACGGCTTGAGGTGGAACGACTGGTACCAGATCTCGGCCAGCATCTCCGGTGCGGCGAGGCGCGGACCGATGCCGGGATACGGGCAATCGAAGAAGAACAGCCCGGAGAGGCGCTCCGGCGCGGCTCGCCCGAGGGCCTGCCCGACATAGGCTCCGACATCGTGCCCGACCACGCCTGCCCGATCGATTCCCAAGGCGTCGAGGAGGCCGACCAGATCGGCTGCGTGCACCGCGGCACCGGCCTTGTCCGAGGGACCGGCATCGGGCTTCTCGCTTTCGCCGAAGCCCCGTAGATCGGGTGCGATGAGGTCGAACCGCTCGGCAAGCCGGTTCATCACCGGCTCCCAGGTCAGCCAGAATTCCGGCCAGCCGTGCAGGAGCAGGAGGGGCTGGCCCCGGCCCACCCGCGCGACGTGCAGGGTGACGCCGTTGGTCCGCACGGTCTCGTGGCGGATAGTCGAGGGGTTGTCGGTCATCGGTCACCTCCGCGCGGGGGCCGCGCGGGGGATCAACGCGGGCGGACCGCGCTCACGTTCCCGGAGACCGTCTCGCAAGCGCCGGGCACGAGTTCGCACCACAGGAAGCGGGCGGGATCGACGGGGCCGGGCGGGACGAGCCGGCCGGGCGGCACCGGGGTGAAGCCGAAGCGCCGGTAATACGGCGCGTCGCCCACCAGCACGACGAGGCCGTGGCCGGCGGCACGGGCGGCATCCAGCGCCGTGTGCATCAGGCGGCTGCCGATGCCGCGTCCCTCGAAGCTCGGATCGACGGTGAGCGGCCCGAGCACCAGCAAGGGCCCTCGGGCCTCTGCCGGCCACAGGCGCACGGAGCCGACGAGGTAGGAGCCGACGAGGGCCGTGAAGCACAGATCCGCCACGGGCGCGCTGCCCTCGCGCAGGCGGTAGGCCGTGCGGGCGAAGCGGCCCGGCCCGAAGGCGCGGGCGTGCAGGCGCTCGATGGCGGGCGCGTCCCCCGGATGCTCGGGGCGCAGGATCATCGGCAGGGCGATCAAGAGGCCCGGGCCGAGAAATCGATGCGCGGGTCGATCCAGGTATAGATCAGGTCCGACAGCAGGTTCACCGCCAGCCCCACGAGGGAGAAGATATAGAGGGTCGCGAACACCACCGGATAGTCGCGCCCGACGATGGAGGTGAAGGACAGGAGCCCGAGGCCGTCGAGGGAGAAGATCGTCTCGATGAGGAGCGAGCCCGTGAAGAAGGCCGAGATGAAGGCCGCCGGAAAGCCCGCGATGACGATGAGCATGGCGTTGCGGAACACGTGCCCGTAGAGCACCCGGCGCTCGGACAGGCCCTTCATCCGCGCGGTCAGCACGTATTGCTTGCGGATCTCGTCGAGGAACGAGTTTTTCGTCAGCAGGGTCGAGGTCGCGAAGGCGCCGAGGACGAGGGCGGTGAGCGGCAGGGCCATGTGCCAGGCGTAATCCACCACCTTGCCCCACAGGCTCAAGGCTTCGAAGTTCTCGCTGGTAAGGCCGCGCAAGGGGAAGATCTGAAGGAACGAGCCGCCGGCGAACAGGATGATCAGGGCGATGCCGAACAGGAAGCTCGGGATCGCGTAGCCGATGATGACCACGCCCGAGGTCCAGAGGTCGAAGCGCGAGCCGTCACGCACCGCCTTGCGGATGCCCAGCGGTATCGAGATGGCGTAGGAGATCAGCGTCATCCACAGGCCGAGCGAAATCGACACCGGCAGGCGCTCGCGGATGAGTTGCAGCACCGACACGTCGCGAAAGTAGCTGTTGCCGAAATCGAACCGGGCATAGTCCCAGATCATCTTCAGGAAGCGCTCGGGGGCCGGCTTGTCGAAGCCGAATTGCTGTTCGAGCTTCTTGATGAAGGCTGGATCGAGCCCCTGCGCCCCGCGATAGCGCGCATTGGTCTCGCCCCCGCCCGCATTGGCCCGCGCCGCGCCGCCGAGGTCGCCGGCGCCGCCGGTGATGCGCGACAGGCTGCCTTCCCCCTGGCCCTGGATCTGCGCCAGCACCCGCTCGACGGGGCCGCCGGGGGCGAACTGCACGATGGCGAAGGTGATGAGCATGATGCCGAGGATCGTCGGCACCATGAGGGCGAGGCGGCGCAGGATGTAGGCGAACACGCGGGGGACCTCAGTTGCGGCCGATGCGCCGGGCCTTGTCGGAATCGTACCACCACACGCCCGGCACGCCGAGGTCGTAGGCGGGCCCCTTGGCGGGACGGCCGTAGACATCCCACAGGGCGAGGCGGTGATCGGCCTTGTACCACATGGGCACCCAGTAGCGTCCGGCCCGCAGGGTCCGGTCGAGGGCCCGGCAGGCGGTGACGAGGTCGGCCCGGGTGCGCGCGTCGGCGACCCGGTCGAGGAGCCGGTCGATGGCCGGGCTGCTGATCCCCGCGAGGTTGTTGGAGCCCGGCGTCGTGGCACTCCGCGATCCGTAGGCCTCGCGCAATTCGGCCCCCGGATTCACGCCGCTGGCGTAGCGGCGCGAGGTGACGTCGAAGTCGAAATCCTTGAGACGCGCCTGGTACTGCGAGGCATCGACGAGGCGGATGCGGGCCTTGATGCCGATGAGGCCGAGGTTGCGGATGAACGGGTGCGTCACCGGCTCGAACACCGGATCGGCGTCGAGGAACTCGATCTCCAGGGGCTTGCCGCCGGGAAGCCGCACCACCCCGCCCTCGCGGGTGCAGCCGGCCTCGCGCAGCAGCGCCACGGCGCGGCTGAGATTGGCCCGGTCCTGCCCCGAGCCGTCCGACTCCGGCGGCATCCAGGCTTCCCCGAACACCTCCGCCGGCAGGTCGGCGCGCAGGGGGTCGAGGAGGGCGAGTTCGGCGGCGTCGGGCGTGCCCGTGGCCTTGAGGTCGGAATTCTCGAAGAACGAGGCGGTGCGGA
>Ga0182226_1000097_pt1 | contig 15196 bp, 12 predicted proteins | sample G6R1MG_27_FD_129658 | JGI IMG/M metagenome (GOLD analysis project Ga0182226, IMG submission 129658) | Miscanthus phyllosphere microbial communities from Michigan, USA - G6R1_MAIN_07NOV2016_LD1 MG | ecosystem: Host-associated > Plants > Phyllosphere > Phylloplane/Leaf | place: USA: Michigan...
ACATCGAGGGCCTGCGCGAGCGGGTCCAGACGGTGCTCAACCTCGACGTGCCGGTGGAGGACTGGGCCAAGGAGGAGGGCATCGCCGACGAGGAGATGCGCGACCGCCTGCGCCAGGCGGCGGACGAGGCCTACGGCGTGCGCGTCGAGAAGAACACGCCCGAGGTGATGACCTACGTCGAGAAGCAGGTGCTCCTGCAGACCCTCGACCACCTCTGGCGCGAGCACCTCGTCACCCTCGACCACCTGCGCCAGGTGGTGGGCTGGCGCGGCGTGGCCCAGCGCGATCCCCTGAACGAGTACAAGTCGGAGGCCTTCGACCTCTTCAACGGCCTCGTCGGCAGCCTGCGCGAGCAGGTGACGCAGCAGCTCTCGCGCATCGAGATCATGTACGAGGATCCGGCCTCCGCCGAGGCCTCGTTCGCCTCCCCCGCCCTGCCGCCGATGTTCGCCCAGCACCTCGATCCCGTCACCGGCGAGAACGAGATGGCCGAGTCCGGCACGGGCAGCGCCGGTGGCGCCGGGCCGGCCTACGGCTACGCCGCGCAGGCCATGCCGACGGACACGGCCGTGCTGGAGCGCGACCCCTCGGACGCCACCACCTGGGGCCGGGTCGCGCGCAACGAGCCCTGCCCCTGCGGCTCGGGCAAGAAGTACAAGCACTGCCACGGCACCTTCGCGGCCTGATGCGATGACCGACGTCGTCTACGGCGTCGAACCGAGCCTCGACGCGGCGGCGTTCCGCCGCGTCCTCGTCGAATCGGGTCTGGCGCCGCGCCGGCCCGCCGACGATCTGCCCCGGCTCGCCCGGATGCTGGCTGCGGCCGACCTCGTCGTCACTGCCCGTCGCGACGGCGCGCTGCTCGGCGTCGCCCGCACGCTCACGGACTTCGCCTTCTGCGCCTACCTCTCGGATCTGGCCGTGTGCCGGTCGGCGCAGGGGCTCGGGATCGGCCGGGGCCTGATCGCCGCCACCCGCACGGCCGTGGGCCCGCAGGCCTCGCTCCTGCTGACGGCCGCCCCCGATGCGGTGGGCTTCTACGAACGGATCGCCATGCCCCGCGTCCCCGACGCCTTCCGGTACGACCGGGAGGCGTGAGGGGCCGTTCCCCTACACCGTTACCTGGGTGCCGACTTCCACCACCCGTCCCGTGGGGATCTGGAAGAAGTCCGTCGCGTCGTTGGCGTTCTTGGCGAGCGTGATGAAGATCCGATCCTGCCAGAGCGGCATGCCCGAATGGGCCGCCGGGCGGATGGAGCGCCGCGACAGGAAGAACGACGTCGCCATGATGTCGAACTTGAAGCCCTGCTTCTTCAGGAGCGTCAGGGTCCGAGGGATGTTCGGCGATTCCATGTAGCCGAACTTCATCACCACCTTGGAGAAATGCGGGCCGATGGGCTCGATGTGGACGCGGTCCGCCAAACGGGCGCGGGGCGTGTCCACGGTCTCCACGGTGAGCACCACGTTCTTCTCATGCAGCACCTTGTTGTGCTTGAGATTGTGCAGCAGGGCCGCCGGGGCGATGTAGGGATCGCTCGTGAGGAACACCGCCGTGCCGCGCACGTGGTGGGGCGGGCTCTTTTCCAGCATGCCGACGAGTTCGGCGAGCGGCACGTCGGTCTTGCGGGTCTTGTTGATGAGGATCGCGACGCCGCGCACCCAGGTCCACATCACCACGATGAGGGCGCCGGCGAACAGCAGGGGCACGTAGCCGCCCTCGAACACCTTGAGCATGTTCGACAGCAGGAACAGGAACTCGAGGGCCGCGAACGGCAGGATCGCGAGGCCGGCGGCCAGCGGCGACCAGTTCCAGGTCTTCCACAGCACGAGGAAGGCGAGGCTCGCGGTGATGAGCATCGTGCCGGTGACGGCGATGCCGTAGGCCGAGGCGAGGGCCGCCGACGAGCGGAACAGGATCGCCAGGATGACGACGCCGACCATGAGGAGGGCGTTGATCTGCGGCAGGTAGATCTGGCCGGAATGAGATTCCGAGGTGTGGCGGATCTCGAGGCGCGGCAGCAGCCCGAGCTGGATCGCCTGACGCGACAGGGAGAAGGCGCCGGTGATCACCGCCTGGCTCGCCGTCACCGTGGCGGCGGTGGCGAGCAGCACCATGGGCAGCAGGCCCCATTCGGGTACGAGCTGGAAGAACGGATCGGTGGTGTCGGGCTTCGCCAGCACGAGGTCGGCCTGACCGAAGTAGTTGAGCACGAGGCAGGGGGCGACGAGGCAGAGCCACGCGATCTGGATCGGCCGGCGGCCGAAATGCCCGAGATCGGCGAACAGGGCCTCGGCTCCCGTCACCGCGAGGAACACGGCGCCGAGCGCCACCAGGGCGCCGGTGCCGTGCCCGAGGAGATAATGCACGGCGTAGTACGGGTTCAGGGCCCAGAACACGTCCGGCATCGCGACGATGTGCGGCAGGGCGGCGAGCGCCATGGCGCCGAACCACAGGGCCATGATCGGCCCGAAGAAGCTCGCGACCTTCCCCGTTCCCCGGTTCTGGATGAGGAACAGCGGCACGATGATCGCGACGGTGATGGGCAGGACGTAGGCGTCGAAGGCCGGGGTGACGAGCTTGAGCCCCTCCACGGCCGACAGCACCGAGATGGCGGGGGTGATGATGGCGTCGCCGTAGAACAGCGAGGCGCCGAGCAGCCCGAGCATGAACACGATGCGCGAGCCGCCCAGGGCCGAGCGGGCGAGCGCCATGAGCGAGAGGATGCCGCCCTCGCCGTTGTTGTCCATCCGCATGAGGATGACGACGTACTTGATGGTGACGATGAGCAGCAGCGCCCACAGGATGAGGGAGGCGACGCCCAGCACCTCCTCGCGCAGGAGAATGCCGTCGGCGCGGGCCGAGACCAGGGCCTCCCGGAACGCGTAGAGCGGGCTCGTCCCGATATCGCCGTAGACGACGCCGATGGAGCCCAGCACCAGGGTCCACAGGCTGGCGGGCGCATGGCCCCGCCCGGTCTCGGCATCCGAGCCCGGCGCAGACGGATCACCGCCCTCGGGTTTCGGACCGGGCGCACTCGGAGTGGCGGATTGCGTCATGCGGCTCGATCGCGACGTGTTGCGAACCCGGGCTTTTCGCGATGCGCCTTCGGAGGCGGGCGAAGAACGGCGGGGCCGGTCCCGACGAGGTCGGGCGGCAAGGTTAGGCTGCGTTCACGCTATCACGCGCCGCAGCATGGGAGAACGGCAACCCGCGCGGGATTGCCGTTCGGCCACAGGGCATGGTGCGGGCCGCCTTAGGACGGCGGGCTCTGACGGGACCTACTCGGCGGCGCTGCGCGCACCCGAGCCGAAACGCCGTTCGATGTAGTCGGTCACCACGGTCTCGAAATCCTTGGCCAGCGTCGGCCCGCGCAGGGTCATGGCCTTCTTGCCGTCGATGAAGACCGGGGCGGTCGGGGTTTCGCCGGTGCCGGGGAGCGAGATGCCGATATCGGCGTGCTTCGATTCGCCCGGACCGTTGACGATGCAGCCCATCACCGCGACGTTGAGGCCCTCGACGCCCGGATAGGCCTTCTTCCACTCGGGCATGGAATTGACGATCCAGCTCTGGATGTCGCGGGCGAGCTCCTGGAACGTCGTCGAGGTGGTGCGGCCGCAGCCCGGGCAGGCCGCCACGAGGGGCACGAAGGTGCGGAACCCCATGGTCTGCAGGAGTTCCTGCGCGGCCTTCACCTCCACGGTGCGGTCGCCGCCGGGCTCCGGGGTGAGCGAGTAGCGGATGGTGTCGCCGATGCCTTCCTGCAGCAGCACGCCGATGGCGGCGGAGGCCGCGACCAAGCCCTTCGAGCCCATGCCCGCCTCGGTGAGGCCGAGGTGGATGGCGAAGTCCGAGCGGCGCGCCACTTCGCGGTAGACGGCGATGAGATCCTGCACCGCCGAGACCTTGGCGGAGAGGATGATCCGATCCTTCGGCAGGCCGAGTTCCACGGCCCGCTCGGCCGAGGACAGGGCCGAGCGCACCATGGCCTCGCGCATCACCGCGCGGGCGTCGATGGGCCGGGGCGACCGGGCGTTCTCGTCCATGAGGTGGGTGAGGAGGGCTTCGTCGAGGGAGCCCCAGTTGGCGCCGATGCGTACGGTCTTGCCGTAGCGGATCGCCTGCTCGATGATCGTCGAGAACTGGGTGTCCTTCTTCTCCTTGAAGCCGACGTTGCCGGGATTGATCCGGTACTTGGCCAGCGCCTCGGCGCAGGCCGGATGATCGGCCAGGAGCTTGTGACCGATGTAGTGGAAGTCGCCGACGAGGGGCACGTGGATGCCGATGCGGTCGAGGCGTTCGCGGATCTTCGGCACCGCCACCGCCGCCTCGTCGCGATCGACGGTGATGCGGACGAGTTCGGAACCGGCCCGCGCCAACTGGGCGACCTGGGCCACGGTGCCGTCGATGTCGGCGGTGTCGGTGTTGGTCATCGACTGCACGACGATGGGGGCACCGCCACCGACCGTGACGGCGCCTTCGCCCGAGCCGATGGTGACGCCGACGGTGCGGTGGCGGGGGCTCGGACCGGCGATCTCGGGGGCGGTGCCGTTGATCGGGTTGGCGGGGGTCGCGTCCATGGCTTCCATCGTTGATCCGTGCGCTCCGGGGAACCTCCGCCGGCTTGGCGGTCGGTCCCACGTCGAGGACACCTTCCGGGTCCGGCGGGCGATCCGCCGGTGGCGTCCACGACGCCCTCTTGTTCTACGCCCTCGACCGTTTAGCTGAGATGACGGTTGGCGGGCGTCAAGCCCGTCGCGTCTCGGCCGTCGAAAAGCGCTGGTCTGCTGTCGATCCTATCCCATGTCCGATCCGGAGCGCGATGTCGAGTTCATCGCGGCGTCGAGCGAGGGGCTGGGCTGCACGGGATCGAGGAACCGCTCCGGTCCCGGCCGACTTGTTGCTGTGTCGCATCATATATTGCGGTGCACCATCCCCGGAGGCCCCATGCTCGACGCGCACCCGCAGGCACCCCTCGATACGCCGGCCGATATCGGTCCGGGCGGCTCCTGTCCGGACCATGCCACGGCGCCCACACGGGTGCTCGCCGGCCCCCGTGCCGAGAAGACCGTGGCGCTGGCGCTTCAGGGCGGCGGCGCCCATGGCGCCTTCACCTGGGGCGTCCTCGATGCCCTGATCGAGGACGGACGCCTCGGGTTCGAGGCCCTGACGGGCGCCAGCGCCGGGGCCATGAACGCCGTCGTGATGGTGGATGGCTGGCTCGAAGGCGGACCCGACGGGGCCCGCGCGGCCCTGGAGAAATTCTGGCGCGAGGTGAGCCTCGACGGCGATCTCTGGCCGGCCCAGCGCGGGGCCATCAACGGCCTGTTCGCCCTGTGGAAGGACAATCCCGTCATCGAGTTCTGGGGGCGGGTGCTCAAGACCAGCCCGTACGCGTCGAACCCCCTGAACTACAATCCCCTGCGCAAGGCACTCGCCGCGCAGGTGGATTTCGAACGCCTGCGCAAGGCCGAGACGGCGGCCCTGTTCGTGTCGGCCACCAATGTCTGGACCGGCAAGCTCGCGGTGTTCGAACGCGCGGACCTGAAGGTCGATCACCTCATGGCCTCGGCCTGCCTGCCGACGGTGTTCCAGGCCGTGGAGATCGACGGGGTGCCCTATTGGGACGGCGGCTATCTCGGCAATCCGCCCCTCTATCCCCTGTATCGCGGCGCGGAGACCCGCGACATCCTCCTCGTGCAGATCAATCCGGTGGAGCGTCGCGAGACGCCGCGCACGCAGCAGGAAATTCAGGACCGTCTCAACGAGATCACCTTCAACGCCAACCTCATGCGCGAATTGCGGGCCATCGATTTCCTCGACGGTCTCATCGCCGAAGGCGTGCTCGTCCAAGGCAATTACAAGCCGCAATACGTCCACCGCATCGACGGGACCGGCGCCCTCGACGATTATCAGGCCTCCACCCGCCTCGATGCCCGCTGGCGGATCTTCGAGCGCCTGCGCGACAAGGGCCGGACCGCCGCCCAGGCCTGGCTCGCGGAAACCTACGATCAGGTCGGCCGCCGCTGCAGCCTGAACCTCCAGGCGACTTACACGTAGGGCTGCACGGAGACTTGAAGCCGGGACCCCGCGAACCGGCGGAACGATTTCGGGACCGGCGGGATTAATCCCGCCGCTCGTGCGTTGACCCTGTATGACGTCCGAACCGATCCGGCCCGGCTCCGCCACCTCCATCGTCGATCTCATGGTGCCCCTGCGGCGCTATGCGCGCTCCCTCACGCGCGATAGCCTCCGTGCGGACGACCTCGTGCACGACGCCCTGGTGCGGGCCCTCGAATCCGGCCAGATCCATCGGCCCAACACCAATCTGCGCACTTGGATGATGACGGTGCTGCACAACGTCTTCATCGACGATCAGCGTCGCAAACGCGTGGAATCGCGTCACGCCGAATCCCTGGTGCAGATGAGCGACGAGGTGGCGCAGCCGGCCCAGGAGTCCCAGGTCCGCCTCGCCCAGATCCGCCGCGCCTTCCTCACCCTGCCGGAAGAGCAGCGCGCCGCCCTCCACCTCGTGACCCTCGAAGGCATGGCCTATGCCGACGCCGCCGCCGTCCTCGGTATTCCCATCGGAACCCTGATGTCGCGGCTCGGCCGTGGCCGGGCGGCCCTGCGGGCGTTCGAAGAGGGTGAGCGCGCGTTGCCCGACCGCCAAGCGCCACCGGCGGAGAGGCCGCATCTCCGCCTCGTTCCCCAGCAGGACAAGGCCGGGACAGGTCTTGAAGGCCGAGCCGCCGGAAAGAGCTGAACGGCGCGAACGTCTGACCGAACCGCGCTGGAAAGCCCGGTTTTCCCAAGCTCGCAGGGTCGGGAAGCGAGATCCTTGAACCCCCGAGATCCTCGGACATCAGAGACACGGAACGTCGGGCCGAGGCGAGCATGCCCCGGAGGGCAGCTCCCGAACCCGACGATCCGACCCCAAGCACAGCCGAAGGAGTCGCCGGGGCGGCGACGGCCCGACCGATCCGGGCGGTGGACCATCGGCACACAGGCGCAGGCCAGAACCGAATGGAAGCGACAGCCATGGTCGATCCGATTACCGACACCGATCTCACCGCCTTCGTCGACGGCCAGCTCGATATGACCCGACGCCTCGACGTCGAGGCCCACCTCGCGCGTCATCCCGAGACCGCCGCCCGGGTGATGGCCGAGATGCACGACCGGGACGCCCTGCGCGAGGCCTTCGCGCCGTCGCCCGGTCCGGGACCCGAGCGCAATCGCATGGCGGCCCGGCGCCTCGACCGTTCCCTGGCCTGGCGCCGTGTCGGCGAACGCCTGCGCCGCGCCGCCGTCATCGCGCTCCTCGTCGGCGCCGGGTGGCTCGCGCATTCGGACAGTTTCCTGCTCGGGGTGCCGGACACCTTCGCTGCGCCGGTGGACCCGACCCTGGTGGCCGATGCCCGCAACGCCCGCGAGGCGGCGCAGATCCGGGGACGCCTGGCCGCCCAGCGCACCACGGCCTACGACCGCGCCGGCATCGCCGGGGCTACGGGAATCGCCCTGCCCGATCTTCCGGCGGACTGGACCGTGCGCGATGTCCAGATCGTGCCCGCCCGCTACGGCACCGGCGTCGAGGTGGTGATCGATGCCGGAGCGCTCGGTGAACTCTCCCTGTTCGCGACGCACGGCGGCAAGGCCGGTCAGGGCGAAGGCGAAGTCACGAGCCCCGGTGACGGCGAGACCGCCTACTGGGTCACCGGACGGACGGCCTATGCCCTGAGCGGGCAGGATCACGCGGGGATTCAGGCCGCCGCGCAGCGCTTGGCGGCAAAGCCGACGAAACTCTAGGGACGGCGGCCCGCCAGCGCGCGGGCTCCGGCGATCGCCTTCGAAAAGCGGCCCTTCGGCGGGTGTCGCGTGACAGCCCGACCGTCCTTCGTCAGCGACCGTCGGGCCACAAAGCCCGACGGCTCCTGCGACGGTTCGGGTCAGTCCGCGACGATTGGGATCAGGCGGCGGCGAGGTGTCGGCGACCGAGGGCGCGCAGGCCCCGGAACGGCAGGAGCATCAGTCGAGCGACGCCCGTGAGGGCGAGAACGAGGACAACCGTCAAAACGACCGAAAGGGTCTTGATCATCGGGGCACCTGCTTCGTGACCGGAACGTCGTGGCTCCGGAAAGGAGGCCCGACCGTCACCCCTCAGACAAATCCCCAACTTCGGCGAAACTGAGAGCGTTCGCGAAATGAAGGACGCTCGGGCCGGACGGCCACGAAGGCCGGAAGCGGATGCGCGTACATCCGGCGTCATCCGTTCCGGCCTCGTGGTCCCACCCGGCTTGAGCGGCGGGGCCGCTTCCGGAGTGGGTCGACCTTACGACGCCATGGTTAACGAACCGTGGCGGCGGCCCCTCATCCCGTGTCCGGTTGATCCATTCGCTTTGTGCAAGCGCGGGTCCCCTCTCCTTTCAGGAGAGGGAGGTCCTCGCGCGTGAGCCATCCGAGGCAGTCAACCAGAAACCGAGTTACAGCATCGAAGGAACCCGATCGGCGGCCAGGATGGCCCGGGCCTGTTCGGCGTCGATGTCCATCCTGGCGATGAGGCTTTCGGCCGAATCGAAACGTTCTTCGCCGCGGATATGCGCCACGACCTCGACGGTGATGGTCTGGCCGTAGAGGTCGCCGGAGAACGCGAACAGGTTGACTTCGAGGAGCGGTGCACCGTCGTCGAAGGTCGGGCGGCGGCCGTAGCTCGCCACCCCGTCCCGCACGCCGCCATCGGCCAGGGCCACCCGCACGGCGTAGATCCCGTGGGCGAGGCCGCAATCGGACAGGGCCACGTTGGCGGTCGGATAGCCCAGGGTGCGTCCGCGCTTGTCGCCGTGCTGCACCACCCCGGACACGAACCAGCGATAGCCGAGGAGCGCGTTGGCCCGGGCGACATCGCCCGCCGCCAGGGCCGAACGGATCGCACTCGACGAGACCGGTTCCAGGGCCTTCTCCGAATTCATGGCGTTCTCCGAAGACGCATCGGTTGAGGAAACGGGAGACAGGGAAACGGGAGGCAAGGAAACCGGAGGCAAGGAAACCGGAGGCAAGGAAACCGGAGGAATGATGCGGCAGCTCAGGCCCGCATCGGCGCACAGGGCGGCGAGGACCGCCGGTGTGCCCTCGCGGCCACGCCCGAAGTGAAAATCGTGCCCGACGACGACGCCGGAGAGGCCGAGATCGCGCACGAGCAGCGTCTCGACGAAGGCACGCGCCCCGGTCCCCGCGAGGGCGGCATCGAACCGGCGCACCACGAGACCGTCGAGGCCGAGACGCGCGAACACCCGTTCCTTGGCCGCCGCGTCGGACAGGCGGAACATCGGCAGGTGCGGCACGAAATAGGCGCGCGGATGCGGCTCGAAGGTGAGGGCCACGGCGGGACGCCCGGCCGCGGCCGCCGTCTCGCGCACGGCGGCGATGAGGGCGCGGTGCCCGAAATGGACACCGTCGAAGTTACCGATGGCCGCAAGGGCGCCGGACAGCACCGACGGCATCGGTTCGTCCTCGCGGCAAACCGTGAAAGGGCGGCCCCGCTCAGGAGCCGGAACCGACAAAGCTGTCTTGTCGCCGGACGGCATCTGATCCTAGCTTGGCTGTGGCAGAACGGGCACGGTCCGGAGACGCTGCGTTTCGCGGCGGAACCTGTCGAAATCCATCCGAGGGGTCAAGCGAACGGCACCCGCCTCGCTCCGGGATGCCGAAACCCGTCCGCGATTAACGGCTTCTCAAGCCGATGGACCATAGTTTCACGATCAAGGGGCGCGAACATCGATTTGCCCCGGCCCAAATCCGAGCCGTCGCGGCCAGACCGTATCGGCCTCGACCTGATGGAGCAGACGTACCCATGGCCCTCGATCTCGGCATGCCGATCCTCGTCGTCGACGATTATCAGACGATGGTTCGTATCATCCGCAACCTCCTGAAGCAGCTCGGGTTCGAGGAGGTCGACGACGCCTCCGACGGCACCGCCGCCCTCGCCCGCTTGAAGAACCGCAAGTACGGCCTCGTGATCTCCGACTGGAACATGGAGCCGATGACGGGCTACGAGCTCCTGCGCCACGTGCGCGCCGACGAGGCCCTGCGCACCACGCCGTTCATCATGGTCACCGCCGAGTCGAAGACCGAGAACGTCATCGCCGCCAAGAAGGCCGGCGTGAACAACTACATCGTCAAGCCGTTCAACGCCGCGACCTTGAAGAGCAAGATCGAAGCGGTCTGCGGCGCCTGATACGGGCACCGATCCGTCGGGGCGTATCGATGCGACCGCGCGGTGACGGACGGTGGACGAACCGCACGATCCGAAAGGATCGCCCGGGGTTCGTCCCGTCCCACGCGCGAACAGGTTGAATATTCGGACGTCGGGTAAGGAAGGGCGGGAGGCGATGGCACTCGCAAGCAGGGCGCGCAAGCAGAATGCAGCGCCGGAGAAATCATCCCTGATCAGCGAACTCGTGGAGATCGCCGATTACATCGCGCATCTCAGAAAAGAGATCGCCGCCCTTCGGGCCAACGAGCTGACGCGTGATCGTCTGCCCATGGCCCACGAGGAACTCGGCTGTGTCGTCACGGCGACGGCGGGGGCGACGAACTCGATCATGACAGTCGCGGAGGAGATCCTCTCCCTGCCCGACGATGCGAATTATCGATCCGCCGTGGAAATGCGGATGAACGACATCTTCGAGGCCTGCACCTTCCAGGACATCACCGGCCAACGCATCGGCAAGGTCGCTGAAGCCCTGCGCAACCTCGAGACCCGCCTGTCGCGCTTCGCCGCAGCCGTGAAGGCGCGCGACGAGGGGGGGATCGATGCGGAAGAGATGAAGCGCCGGGCGCGCAACGAACTGCTGATCCTGAACGGTCCGCAGGTCAAAGGTCCGGCGACGGCTCAGGACGAGATCGACGCGATGTTCAACTGAGACGATCCCCGCCCGATGGGAGCGGGGATCGTGTCGCGTGGCCGACGCGACGCAGGGGATCCTACCAGACCAAGCGTTCGATGATGGCGTCGGGCCGTACGGATTGAGCGGCGAGCCACGTCGCCACCTCGCCGAGGGTGGCGTGTTCCGTCGAAACGCCGAGTTCCTCGGCGTGAATGCCCCGCGCCACCAGAAGGTTCGGAAGTCCGAACGCCCGGGCGCCTGCGATGTCTGTGCGCAGGGCATCGCCCACGGCGAGAACCCGCTGCGGCTCGGGAGCCGCCAGCCCATCGAGGCCGCCGGCCATGTCCAGGGCCGCCGCATAGACCGGCCGATACGGCTTGCCCGCATACGTGACCGACCCGCCGAGGGCGGCATAGGCCTCGGCGATGAGGCCAGCACAGGGAATCAGCAGCCCGGCCCGCTCGACCACGAGGTCGGGGTTGGCGCAGATCATGGGCACGTTCCGCGCATGCCATTGTTCGAGAACCGCGCGGTAATCCTGCGCCGTCTCACGGGTATCGTCGAACAGGCCGGTGCAGACAACGGTCTCGGCCGCGTCCGCATCGGCCAGCCGAATATCGAGATCGTGGAAGATCGTCGCATCCCGCTCCGGCCCGAGGTGGTGGATGCGCGCGCCCGGCGTCCCCGCGAGCAGGCTGCGGGTGAGGTCGCCCGACGTGAGGATGGCGTCGTACGCTTCGCGCGGCACGCCGTATCCGTCGAGGATCGTCTGCACGCCCTTCCACGGGCGAGGCGCGTTGGACACCAGCACGACCCGGCGCGGCCGGGTGCCGCCCGGCCGGGCGCGAAACCGGATCAGGGCGTCGCTCGCCCCCGTATGGGCGCGCACGCCATCGTGCAGCACGCCCCAAACGTCGCACAGGATCACGTCGAACCGGTCGGCGATCTCGCCGAGCCCCGGGATCGTGGGCACGGCACCGGGGTCGGGTGAGGAAAGGGGCATGCGGGAGCCTGTGTCGCCTCGGACGTCGCGGACATCCGGTACTCAAACGAGAAGCCCGCGGCACCGGATCTCCGAGGCCGCAGGCTTGATGATCTCTGGCTTCGGACCGGGACCCGTCGCGGATCGCGGGATTCGGAGCGGGCTAACCCGCCCGCCGCAGGAAATCCCGGAACGGACGGCGCTGCGGCGGCGGCTCCGGCTCGTCGTTGGCCGAGGATGGCGGGGCCGGCGGCAGCAAGTCCGGTGCCGGCGAGGCCAGGACTTCGGAGCGGACGGCACGGGCGGGCGCAAAGACGGTGCCCTGGGCCAGGGGCACGTTGAGATCGAGGAGATCCGGCACGTCCGTCTCGCGCTCGACGCGGTTGACCACGAGCTGGATGCCGGCCCGGTTGAGGGTGGGGACGAGATCCTCCACGACGATATCGGTCATGGCCTCGTGGGCGCTCGGGCGCAGCAGCATGTCGGCCGGCACCTTCACCTGCGAGACGCCGTGATCGGCCAGCGTCGACGCATCGAGATTGAGATCCACGGGGCGATCGAGGATGACGCCGACGAGGCCGCGCAGACCCGCCAGGAGCCCGGACTGCTCGGCGTCGAGATTGCGCCAGCTCGTCTGCGGCAGGGCCACGACGAGGCGCCCGGCGAGATCCGGCTCGTCGGCGACGAGGCGATTGAGGGAACGCAGGAAGCCTGGCTCGAACAGGGAGAGCGGCGACAGGCCGTAGGCGACGGTGGCCCGGCTGCCGCGCCCGGCCAGATGCCGCGCCACGGTGGCGGCGCGCTGGAGCATCCGCCGGTCGAGGTCCGTGGTCCGGCCATGGCGTTCGAGGACGGACAGGAACGCGTCGGGCGTGAGCAGGGTGCTGGACGCCACCTCGTCCGTTCCCGCGACGCGCAGGCGCGCCACAGCCTCGTAGGACACCACCTTGCGCTGCGGCAGGGAAACCAGGGGCTGGAGATGGATTTCGAGGCCGCCCGCGTCGAAGGCCGTCAGGACCGCGCTCTCGTGAGCGGCTTCACGGGCCGCCGTCTCGGCGGGGTCCGCCTCGAGGATCCGGGGCGTCCATGCCTTCGCCTGGGGTGCGGCGGCACGGGGCTGAGCCACGATCTCGGGCTCGACGGGTGGGAGTACGGGTGCCGCGGGCACGGGTACCGGCGCGGGCGGAGGCGTCGCCTTGAGAACGGTGATCTCCCCATCCTGCGCCGCCACCACGGCGGCGAGTTCACGCACGATGCCGCTGAGCAGGCCGATTTCGGCGGTGACCTCCTCGACGCCGACGACGAGGGCCGCCGTCGTCTCGTCCTGCTGGATCGCGGTACCGACGACGGGCGCGGCCTCTTCCGTGCGGAGATGCGCGCGCATCTGCTGCTCGGCGATGAGCCGGGTGACGGCCTCGATGCGCTGGAGGCGCTGGGACATGACTTCGACGTCGCTCGAAAGCGTGTCGATCCGGCCGGAGAGGGCTTCGGCCCGGCGATAGGCGAGGAGCCCGCCGAGACCGCTGACGATGGCCAAGCCGAACGCACCGGCCAGGGGAGCGTAGAGTGACGCGGGCGCCAGGGCGCCGAGACCGAACAGACTAACGAGTCCGAGGAGACTCAGAATCAATAGGCCGCGACGCCGGCCAACGATTCGGGGCATCGGGAAACTTTCTCTTGAATGACGCTCAGACAAGAACGCGGAAAATGACTCTTCGAATCAGCCCCCGGGAGGGGAGCCCGATCTTAACTCTTTTTTCGCTGAGACGTCGGGCCGTCACAAGGCATCCGCCACGGGACCCACGTATTTTTCCGCCTGTGTGACTTCGGTTTTTGATCAGTGTGCTTGCATCGCGGACGCACCCGGCCATCATGGGCCGGAACCGGCTTCGAGGCTGAAGGATTCCCTGTGCCATGGAAGCGATGCGCGCTGATCTGCTGATGCAGGTGGATGGCATGACCTGCGACGGCTGCGCCCAGGCGGTGCGGCGGGCGATCCTCCACCTCGATCCCGAGGCGCAGGTGGCGGTGGACCTCGACCACGGTCGCGTCGCCGTCACCACCCGCGAACAGGGCCTCACCGTGGCCGAGGCCCTGACCCAGGCCGGATACACGGCGACGGCCATGACGGGCTGACAGGTCGCCGGATCTGAACGAAATTTTGTTCGTGCGTTGAAAATTTCCGACGCGCTTTTCCCGTGCCGTTCCATCAAACTGGTGTGATCGCACGAGGATCGATCCCGCACGCGCCTGACGGGTGCCGGGATCGCGAACGCCAAAACGCGCCTCCTTCGGCGCGAACAAAAATGACCGGGAGAGACGAGGCATGCCGTCAGACATCGAGATCGCCCGCGCGGCGACCCTGAAGCCGATCACCGAGGTGGCCGCGAAGGTCGGCATCCCGGACGAGGCGCTCCACACCTACGGACGGCATATCGCCAAGATCGACCACGGCTTCATCAAGGGCCTGGAGAGCAAGCCCGAGGGCAAGCTCGTCCTCGTGACGGCCATCAGCCCGACGCCGGCCGGCGAGGGCAAGACCACCACGACGGTGGGTCTCGGCGACGCGCTCAACCGCATCGGCAAGAAGACCATGATCGCCCTGCGCGAACCCTCGCTCGGCCCGTGCTTCGGCATGAAGGGCGGGGCGGCCGGCGGCGGCAAGGCCCAGGTCGTGCCGATGGAGCAGATCAACCTGCACTTCACGGGCGATTTCCATGCGATCACGTCGGCGCACTCGCTCGCCGCCGCCCTCATCGACAACCACGTCTACTGGGCCAACGAGCTCAACATCGACGTGCGGCGCATCCATTGGCGCCGCGTGGTCGATATGAACGACCGGGCCCTGCGCGCGATCACCCAGTCGCTGGGCGGCGTCGCCAACGGCTTCCCGCGCGAGGACGGCTTCGACATCACCGTGGCCTCGGAGGTCATGGCGGTGTTCTGTCTGGCCCGCGACCTCGACGACCTCGAAGCGCGGCTCGGCCGCATCGTCATCGCAGAGACCCGCGACCGCAAGCCGGTGACCCTCAAGGACGTCAAGGCCACGGGCGCCATGACCGTGCTGCTGAAGGACGCCCTGCAGCCCAACCTCGTCCAGACGCTCGAGGGCAACCCCGCCCTCATCCACGGCGGCCCCTTCGCCAACATCGCGCATGGCTGCAACTCGGTGATCGCGACGCAGACCGGGCTGAAGCTCGCCGACTACGTGGTGACGGAGGCCGGCTTCGGCGCGGATCTGGGTGCCGAGAAGTTCATCGACATCAAGTGCCGCCAGACCGGGCTCCAGCCCTCGGCCGTGGTGATCGTGGCCACCGTGCGGGCGCTCAAGAT
>Ga0182226_1000098_pt1 | contig 15115 bp, 7 predicted proteins | sample G6R1MG_27_FD_129658 | JGI IMG/M metagenome (GOLD analysis project Ga0182226, IMG submission 129658) | Miscanthus phyllosphere microbial communities from Michigan, USA - G6R1_MAIN_07NOV2016_LD1 MG | ecosystem: Host-associated > Plants > Phyllosphere > Phylloplane/Leaf | place: USA: Michigan...
GGTCGACCGGTTCGAGCGCGGCCTCATCCGCGAGGAGCTGTTCATGGCCGGCGGCGACGTGCGGCTGGCCGCCGAATCCCTCGGCACCCCGCGAAAGACCCTCTACGACAAGATCGCCCGCCATGGCCTGACGCCGACGGATTACCGGTAGCGGGCTCGGTGCCGCGCCGCATCGCCGGGTTCCATCGAGGACGATTCGGCCTGAGGATCGGACGCACGCGGTATCCGATCCGTCCGGATCCCCGCCCCGAAGGATGTCGGGAAGACCCGGCCCGCCCGCGAACCCCGCCCCGGAGTCTTCATTTCGTCGCCGCGCGCGGGAGATCTTCCGCCGCGTCACGGCATCAGCCGTTCGAGTTGGATCGACTGGGCCGGGCGGACACCATCGCGATCCGAAGTCTTTGAAGGTGGCTTAGCCGGCGGCGCGCGTTCAAAAGACTTGATGGCCATGGACGCCGAAAGGCTCGGCCAAGAAGAGGTTGATCAGGTCTTAATTTTGTTAGGAAACTCGAAAGTTGTTTCCCATAAATTTTTCGTGTTGGTTTCGACCTGGCCCCACGGAAAGCATCGGCGCATGAAGTTTCTCGACAACCTGAGTCTGCTCGCCAAGATCGCAATTCCGCTGACCGTCACGATCCTGCTGTCGATCGGGCTCATCGCCTATGCCCGCTCGGCCCTGACCAGCCTCGCGCACGAGACCCAAACCATCGCCAAGATCCAGACGGCGCGGCAGGCCCATATCCTGAACCTGCAGATCGCCCTGACGGAAGCCACGGTGCAGAACCGCAACATCATGATCGAGACCGACCCCGTCCGGCTGAACGGGTTCCAGACCCGGCAATCCGCCGCCATGAAGGCAAGCTATGCGGCACTGGATCGCCTCGTCGCCCTCGAGGATTCCCCCGAGCGGACGGCGGCCAACCAGAGCATGCGGGCGGGCCTGGACGAGTATTACGCCATCGTCGCACGCTCGACGGCGCTCGGCATGAAGGGGGAGAAGGCCCCGGCCATGCGAATCGCCCAGGAAGAGGCGTCCCCGCGCCGCGCGAAGCTCCGGGAAGAGACCGAGCGGCGCGGCGCCATCATCGAAGGGCAGCTCAAGGCGGCGGCCGAGGCGGCGGACAACCTCGCGGCCTCGTCGACGACCCTCCTCATCCTGGCGGCGACCGTGGGCCTGCTGGCGGCCACGGGCCTTGCCGTCGCCATCGTGGTGCTCGGGGTCGCTCGGCCGATCACCCGCATGGCGACCTCCATGGACCGCCTCGCCCGGGGCGACCTCGATATCACGGCGGAGGGCGTGGAACGCCGGGACGAGGTCGGGCTCCTCGCCCGCTCCCTCCAGGTGTTCCGGGACAACGCCGTGACGGCTCGCCGTCTCGCGGCCGAGCAGCGGGCGGAGAACGACGCGAAGATGCGCCGCGCCGAGGTTCTCGACGGACTGACCAAGCGCTTCGAGGCCAACGTCTCGGCCTTGACCCAGGGATTGGCGGGCGCGGCGACCGAGATGGAGGCCACCGCCCAGTCCATGTCCGCCACCGCCGAACAGGCGATCCAGCAGGCGACCTCCGTCGCCGTGGTCGCCGGGCAGACCTCCGGCAACGTCCAGACCGTGGCCGCCGCCACCGAGGAGATGTCCGCCTCCATTCAGGAGATCGTCTCCCAGGTCGGCCAATCCTCCACCTTCGCCGGCCGGGCCGTGGACGATACCCGCCGGACCGAGACCGCCGCCCAGAAGCTCTCCGGGGTCGCCGACGGCATCACCGAAGTGGTTGCCATGATTCAGGCCATCGCGGGCCAGACGAACCTGCTGGCGCTAAACGCCACCATCGAGGCAGCCCGGGCCGGCGAGGCGGGTCGCGGCTTCGCCGTCGTCGCCACCGAGGTGAAGGAACTCGCCGGCCAGACGGCACGGGCCACCGACGACATCCGCCAGAAGATCGGCGAGATCCAGTCCGTGACGGGCGAAGTCGTCCACGACATCGGGCGCATCGGCCAGACCATCGCCGAGATGTCCGCCTTCTCGTCCGGCATCGCCGCCGCCATGGAAGAGCAGAGCGCCGCGACCCAGGAGATCGCCCGCAACGTTCAGGAAGCCGCCGCGGGCACGCGAAGCGTCACGGGCAATGTCGAGCACCTCCGCGCGGGAGCGGGGACGACGGGCGCGGCCGCCACCCAGGTGCTCGGGGCCGCCAAGGAACTGGCGCGCCATTCCGAGAGCCTCCGCCAGGAGGTGGGGCACTTCCTCGCCGGGGTGAAGGCGGCTTGATCCGGCGGGATGCCTGATCCCGTGTCCGGTCGATCGCTTCGGATCGACCGGACACGACAGGGTCCCCTCTCCTTCCGGGAGAGGGGACCCGCGCCGACCGGAGACCGGACAGATCGACCGAAAATCCGATCACGCGGCCTTGCGGGTGCCCTTGGCGTTGGCGCCGGCCCGGCCCTTCGACGTGGTCTTGCCGCCGTCCTTGCCGGTTTCCGCGTCGTCGCCCTCATCCTCGGACTCGTCGTCCTCGGCGTCGTCCTCCCCCTCCTGATCGGCCTCGGAATTGAGGGTCTCGGCGATCTCCGACAGGAGGGCGTCGGTCTTCTTCTCCTCCTCCAGGGTCTCGTTGAGGAGGGCCGCGGCGTCCGCGTAGCCGAGCTGACCGGCCCAGGTCTTCAGGGTGCCGTAGCGGGCGATCTCGTAATGCTCGACGGCCTGGGCGCAGGCGGCCAGAACGGCGTCGGCGGCCGGGCTGCCGGCGAACTCCTCCAGATCCTCCTCCATCTCCGACACGATGCCCTGCATCGCCTCGCAGGTCTTGGCGCGGGCCGGCTTGCCGATGATCTCGAACACCTGGGTCAGGCGCTCCACCTGTCCGGCGCTCTCCTCCGCATGGGTCTCGAACGCCTGACGCAACGCGTCGTTCTCGGCGGATTTGGCGGCCTTCTTCAGGGCTTTCACGGATTGCTTCTCGGCGTAATAGACGTCCTTCAGGGTCTCGTAGAAGGCGTCGTTCAGCGTCTTCGTCTTGCCAGCCATGGTCATGCCTCGTCTCGCAGGGCCCCGACCCAAGGTCGAAGCCAATTCAGGTTAGAAAATCCGAGCGGCTCATCGAGAAATCACCCGCGCCGAGCCTTGCCAGCCAGCGTAATGGGCGAGTCGATCGGGCAGGAAACGCTGCCCATACGCATCGGCTCCCGGCGATATTTTTGAGCCGCACAGGAACAACGTTCAGCCCGCCGCATCACGCCCCCGACCCATGCGGCGCCGTGGCCGCGTCGCCGCGACGCCGGCCTTGCAATCGCCCGGCGTTCGGGGAGAAGCGCGGCGAGACCGCGCCCGGCGGGACCGGCGCGCCGGACGACGGCCGGGCTTGGCGCCGATCGTGCATCCCCTCCCCCACCCAACCGACAGCCCCCGTGCCCATGACCGACCGCACCCCGCCCCACCCGGCCGCCCGCCTCCGGTACGCCACTGTCCGGAGGACCGCGCCGACGACGGGAGCGGAACGGTGAGCGAACTCGACGACTGGGCCGAGCGCCGGCGGCTGGCCGAGCAGGCGCGGGGCGAACGCCCCTGGTCCCTGTGGGGGCCGTACCTGGCCGAACGGCAATGGGGCACGGTCCGCGAGGATTACAGCCGCGACGGCGACGCGTGGCGCTCCCTGCCCCACGACGAGGCCCGCTCGCGCGCCTACCGCTGGGGCGAGGACGGGCTCGCCGGAATCTGCGACGACCGCGGCCACCTCTGCCTCTCGCTCGCCCTGTGGAACGGGCGCGACCACATCCTCAAGGAGCGCCTGTTCGGCCTCACCAACGCGGAGGGCAACCATGGCGAGGACGTGAAGGAGGTCTATCACTACCTCGACGCGGTCCCGAGCCACGCCTACCTCAAGATGCTCTACCGCTATCCGCAGGGCGCCTTTCCCTATGCGGACCTCGTGGCGGAAGGGCGCCGCCGGGGCCGCGACGCGCCCGAATACGAGATCGAGGACACCGGCATCTTCGACGGGATGCGCTTCTTCGACGTCACGGTGGAATACGCCAAGGAGGATGCCGACGACATCCACGCCACCATCACGGCGGTGAATCGCGGCCCCGAGGCGGCCGACCTCCACCTCGTGCCGCAACTCTGGTTCCGCAACACCTGGTCGTGGAAGGAGACCGCGCGCCCGCGCCTGGAGATCGGCCCGGACGGCGCCGTCGCGTGCACGCATCCGCGCCTCGGCCCCTATCGCCTCACCTTCGACGGGGCGCCGGAGGTGCTGTTCTGCGAGAACGACACGAACCTGCGCCTGCACGGCTGGCAGCCCGACGCGGCCGGCCCGTTCAAGGACGGCCTGCACGCGGCCATCGTGAACGGCGACGACTCCGCCATTCGCCGCGACGGCGGCACCAAGCTCGGCCTGCACTATGCCTGCCGCCTCGCCCCCGGCGAGACCCGGCGCGTCTCCCTGCGCCTCGCCGCCGGCCGGCGCCCGCGCCCCGTCGACCACGAAGGCGCCATCCTGCACCGCCGCATCGCCGAGGCGAACGCGTTCTACGACGGCCTTCAGGACGGCATCGTCGACCCGGATGCGCGGTCGATCTTCCGGCAGGCCGCCGCCGGCCTGATCTGGTCGAAGCAGCTCTACACCTTCGACGTTCGCCTGTGGCTGAAGGGCGATCCCTTACAGCCGACGCCGCCGCACGAGCGCGACGGCGGCCGCAACATCCAGTGGCGCCACTTCGCGGCGGCCGACGTGCTCTCCATGCCGGACACCTGGGAATATCCCTGGTTCGCCGCCTGGGACCTCGCGTTCCAGTGCCTGCCGCTCGCCCTCCTCGACCCGGATTTCGCCAAGCGCCAGCTCCTGCTGCTCACGCGCGAATGGTACATGCACCCCAACGGCCAGTTGCCGGCCTACGAGTGGGAGTTCGGCGACGCCAACCCGCCGGTCCATGCCTGGGCGGCCTACCGGGTGTTCGAGATCGACCGCGACCGGCGCGGGGGCCGGGGCGACCTCGCCTTCCTGGAGGGGGTGTTCCACAAGCTCCTCATCAACTTCACCTGGTGGGTGAACCGCAAGGACGCCGATAGCCGCAACGTGTTCCAGGGCGGCTTCCTCGGCCTCGACAATGTCGGGGTGTTCGACCGCTCGCGCCCGCCCCCCGGCTTCGGCCGCATCCATCAGGCCGACGGCACCGCCTGGATGGCGATGTACGCCCTCAACATGATGCGCATCGCCCTCGAACTCGCGCTCCACAACGACGTCTACGAGAGCACCGCCTCGAAGTTCTTCGAGCACTTCCTCCTCATCGCCGAGGCCATGACCGACATGGGGGGCGAAGGCGGCGGCGAGGGCTTCGGCCTGTGGGACGAGGAGGACGAGTTCTACTACGACGAGGTCGATATCCCCGGCGGCGGCATGCTGCCCCTGCGGGTGCGCTCGGTGGTGGGCCTCGTGCCGCTCTTCGCCGTCGAGGTGATCGAGCCCTCCGTGCTCCAGCGCCTGCCGGATTTCTCCCGGCGGATGAACTGGGTGCTGGAGAACCGCCCGCATCTCGCCTGCCTCGTCTCGCGCTGGACCGAGGGCGGGGTGGGCGACCGCAAGCTGCTGTCTCTGCTGCGCGGCCACCGCATGAAGGCGCTCCTGCGGCGGATGCTCGACGAGGCGGAGTTCCTGTCCGACCACGGCATCCGCTCCCTGTCGCGGGCGCATCTCGAGCATCCCTACGCGCTGGACGAGTTCGGCGCCCGGTTCACCGTGCGCTACGACCCGGCGGATTCGACCTCGAACATGTTCGGCGGCAACTCGAACTGGCGCGGCCCCGTGTGGATGCCGATGAACTACCTCATCGTCGAGGCCCTGCGCCGCTTCCACACCTATTACGGCGACGACTTCCTCGTGGAATATCCCACGGGCTCCGGCACGTCCCTGACGCTCGCCGCCATCGCCGACGCCCTGGAGGACCGGCTCATCGGCCTGTTCGCCAAGAATGCGGACGGGCGCCGCCCCATCTTCGGCAACCGCGAACCGATCCCCACGGCGCCGGGCGAGGACGACGCCCTCCTGTTCCACGAGTTCTTCGACGGCGACACCGGCCGGGGCCTCGGCGCCTCCCACCAGACCGGCTGGACCGCCCTCGTCCTCAACCTGCTCCACCACCGGGCGCGGCGCCCGGGCGGGCCGGACGAGGCGCTGCCGTAACCCCATCTCTCACGGATCCTGACCCGCGGGTGCCCCGATCCCCGCGGGCATCGCCCGTGGGACGAGGCGGCTTTCGGCGAACGGATTGGAAACGCATCGCCCCGACGGGCGCGGCCGGTCGGGCGCGATGACCTCCGGGCACGGCCCCGGCGCCCGGCCGTTCGATCGCCACTCCACCCGCACGAGAACTATAATACAGATATTTATTTATTCTATATCAAATATAGATTGATATTATGAAGTTTAGTTCTCTAATTATAAATAAGAATTGAGAGCTTGTTCACGATCTTCGTGCGATAAAGGAGTCCTCGGGTCGGACGCCCCCCAACGCACACCTGGATTGCGAGAAAGCAGCGATGAAGTCAGTCTATGTCCTCGGTCCTTTCGTCGGGGCCGTGTCTCTCGCCGGGCTCTCGGCCGTTCAGGCCAATGACGACGTTCTGCAACGTCAGGCCAACCCGGCCGAGCAGGTGCTCCAGACCGTCGATTACGCCAACACGCGCTATTCCAAGCTGGACCAGATCAACGCCGGCAACGTCAAGAAACTCCGCGCGGCCTGGACGTTCTCGACGGGCGTCCTGCGCGGCCACGAGGGGTCGCCCCTCGTCGTCGGCAACATGATGTACGTCCACACCCCCTTCCCGAACATCGTCTACGCCCTCGACCTCGACAAGGACGGCGTGATCGTCTGGAAGTACGAGCCGAAGCAGGACCCGAACGTGATCCCGGTCATGTGCTGCGACACGGTCAACCGTGGCCTCGCCTATGCCGACGGCGCCGTCATCCTCCATCAGGCCGACACCACCGTCGTCTCCCTCGACGCCAAGTCCGGCAAGGTGAACTGGTCCGTCGTCAACGGCGATCCCAAGAAGGGCGAGACCAACACCGCCACGGTCATGCCCGTGAAGGACAAGGTCATCGTCGGCATCGCGGGCGGCGAGTTCGGCGTGCAGTGCCACGTCACCGCCTACGACCTGAAGACCGGCAAGCGGGTGTGGCGCGGCTACTCCGTCGGCCCCGACGAGCAGCTGATCATGGACCCCGAGAAGACCACGTCGCTCGGCAAGCCCGTCAGCAAGGATTCCTCGATCAGGACCTGGGAAGGCGACCAGTGGAAGACCGGCGGCGCTTGCACCTGGGGCTGGTTCTCCTACGACCCGAAGCTCGACCTGATGTATTACGGCTCGGGCAATCCCTCGACCTGGAACCCCGTCCAGCGTCCGGGCGACAACAAGTGGTCCATGACCATCTGGGCGCGGAACCCCGATACCGGCATGGCCAAGTGGGTCTACCAGATGACCCCCCACGACGAGTGGGACTACGACGGCATCAACGAGATGATCCTCACGGATCAGACAATCGACGGCCGAGAGCGCACGCTCCTCACCCACTTCGACCGGAACGGCTTCGCCTATACCCTCGATCGCGCCACGGGCGAATTGCTGGTCGCCGAGAAGTACGATCCGGCGGTGAACTGGGCCTCCAAGGTCGACATGGACAAGGGGTCCAAGACCTACGGCCGTCCGCTGCTCGTCGAGCGGTATTCGACCGAGCAGAACGGTGAGGACACCAACTCCAAGGGCATCTGCCCCGCCTCCCTCGGCAGCAAGGACCAGCAGCCCGCCGCCTTTTCACCGAGGACCGGCCTGTTCTACGTGCCGGGCAATCACGTCTGCATGGACTACGAGCCGTTCCGGGTGAGCTACACCCCCGGTCAGCCCTATGTCGGCGCGACGCTCGCCATGTACCCCGCCCCCAACAGCCACGGCGGCATGGGTCAGCTCACGGCCTGGGACAACCTCAAGGGCAAGATCGTCTGGTCGAACCCGGAGCAGTTCTCCGTGTGGTCGGGGGTGCTGGCCACCGCCGGCGACGTGGTGTTCTACGGCACCCTGGAAGGTTATCTGAAGGCCGTCGACGCCAAGACGGGTAAGGAACTGTACAAGTTCAAGACCCCGTCGGGCATCATCGGCAACGTGATGACCTACCAGCACAAGGGCAAGCAGTACATCGGCATCCTGTCGGGCGTCGGCGGCTGGGCCGGCATCGGCCTCGCGGCCGGCCTGACCGATCCGAACGCCGGTCTCGGCGCCGTGGGCGGCTACACGGCCCTGTCCCAGTACACCAATCTCGGCGGCCAGCTGACCGTCTTCTCCCTGCCGGAGTAAGACAGCCCTTGATCCGGCGGCCGCTCGAGGGAAGCGGTCGCCGGATCATCCACCGCGCAGACCGTCCGAGATCGCTTTGAGTTCGCGGACCGCGCGGGCGATCTGCTCCTCGGTCAGCGAGGAATAGCCGAACACCAGCATGTCGTCCCGCGCCCCGGGGTCGAAGTCGTAAGCCGCCCCGCTGGACAGGGCATAGACCCCGATGCCGCGTGCGCGGGCCGCGATCTGGATCGTTCGGGCCGGGGGGAAGTCATCCGGGAGGCGCCAGACGAGGTGGAGACCGCTCTCGCCGCCGAGAAGGACCGCCCCGTCGAACGTGCCGCGCAGGGCCGCGATGAGGCAGTCGCGGCGCGCCTTGTAGACCTGCCGCAGCCGGCGCAGGTGTCGGTCGAAATGCCCCTCGTCGATGAAGATGCTGAGGGCGGCCTGCTCCAGCCAGGCCTGGCCGTTGCTCATCCGGGCTTTGAGCATCCGCGCCTCGTCCCAGAACAGGCGCGGGACCGTGGCGAAGCCGATGCGCAGACCCGCCCCGACGGATTTCGAGAATGTCCCGACGTAGAAGACCCGCCGTCCGCCATCGAGACCGGCGAGGGCGGTGAGCGGCGGTCCGTCGTACCGGAAGTCGCTGTCGTAATCGTCCTCGACGATGTAGCTGTCGGTCTCCTCCGCCCATTGCAGGAGGGCGAGGCGCCGCGTCAACGGCATGGTTGAGCCGGTGGGGAACTGGTGCGACGGCGTGACGTAGAGCAGGCTGGCCCTGGTCGCGGGCAGGAGGTCGGTCCGCAGCCCCTCGCCGTCGACGGGAACCGGATGGATCTCCAGCCCGGCGTTCCGGAAGATCAGGGAGGCTCCGAGGTAGCAGGGGTTCTCGATGCAGAGCTGCCGCGTATGCCCCTTCAGCAGGTGGAACACGAGGTTGAGGGCCTCCTGCCCGCCCGTGGTGACGATGACCTGATCCTCGGTGACCGCCACCGCCCGGGCCCGCCGCAGGTGGGTGCTGATGGCCGTGCGCAGGTCGGGCAGGCCGGCCGGATCGCAGTAATCGGTGAGATACGCCGTCTCCCGCCCCAACAGGCGCAGGACGATGCGTCGCCAGATGGCCAGGGGGAAGCCGGCCGGATCGGACCGCCCGACCCAGAAGTCGAGCTCGGGCCGATCGCCGCCGCCGCCGGGCGCGCCCGCGAAGCACAGCAGGGGCTCGCTCGACGCCTCCGGCACCGGCCCGTTCGTGAGGGACCGGCTGCCCTGCTGGATCAGCAGGAGACTGTCCGGCGGGATCGGCTCCACGAACAGGCCGGCCGTCCCCCGCGCCTTGACGTAGCCCTCCGCCGTCAGGCGCTCATAGGCCAGCATCACGGTGTTGCGGGAGACGTGCAGCCGTTCCGCCAGCAGGCGGCTCGGCGGCAGCGCCATCCCGGCCTTGAGCTGGCCGTCGAGGATGATCGCCCGAACCTGATCGAACACCTGTGCCTGAAGCGGCTTCTCGGACCGGGGGTCCAGCGTCAGCGTCAGGTCCACGCGATCCCTCCTGCACGGCGTCGCGCCGCTGTCCTCGCCGCCCGGCGAAGGTCTGCGACAAAACGCTTGGTACCATGACCAACCGTTCCTTTGGCCCTTCCGCCAGTCCAAAATTTGGAATTGTTAGCACTTCAGTGCAGTCTGCTGGCGCACCGGGCCGGCCCGTCAGGCACAATAAGACGGGACGCTCGGCCGTGGAGGAAACATGAACGAGATCGTCAAGCCCGACTCCCTGCTGGCCGCCCAGGCCGAGAGCCTCACCGAGACCTTCTTCGGCGGCTGCCCGCACGACTGCCCCGATACCTGCTCGATGCTGTTCGAGGTCAAGGATGGGGAACTGCTCGGCGTGCGCGGCAACCCCGACCACCCGATGACGCGCGGCGGCCTCTGCGTGAAGCTGAAGGACTACGAGAAGCGCCACTACCACCCGGACCGGCTGCTTTACCCGATGAAGCGGGTCGGGCCGAAGGGCTCGAAGCAGTTCGAGCGCATCACCTGGGACGAGGCGCTGGACACCATCGTCACCCGCTGGAAGGCGATCATCGACCAGCATGGCCCGCAAGCCATCGCGCCCTACAGCTACCTCGGCAACCAGGGCCTCGTGCACGGGCTGAACGGCGGCGACGCGTTCTTCAACCGCATGGGCGCCACGGTGACCGAGCGGACCTTCTGCGGCGAGGGCTCGTGCACCGCGTGGCTCCTCACCGTCGGCCCGACGGCCGGGCTCGACCCGGACAGCTACATCCACTCCAAGTACATCGTGATCTGGGCCTGCAACTCGGTCAGCACCAACCTGCACCACTGGGCCATCGTGAAGGACGCCCAGAAGAAGGGCGCCAAGGTCGTCGTCATCGACGCCTACGCGTCGCGCACGGCCAAGGCCGCCGACTGGCACATCGCCCCGAAGCCCGGCACGGACGGGGCGCTGGCCATGGCGCTGATCAACTCGATCATCGAACAGGGCCTGGTCGATCAGGACTACGTCGACAACTACACGGTCGGTTTCGAGGAGTTGAAGGAGCGGGCCAGCACCCGCACGCCGGACTGGGCCGCCGAGATCACCGGCGTGTCGGCGGAAGACATCCGCACGCTCGCCCGCGAGATGGCGACGGAGCAGCCGGTGGGCATCCGCATGGGTGTGGCCCTGGAGCGCCATTACGGCGGCGGCCAGACCATCCGGGCGGTGTCGTCCATCCCGGCCCTCACCGGCGCGTGGCGCCATGTCGGCGGCGGCGTCACGCAGTTCGGCGTGTGGGAGCACCCCTACAAGTTCGACGTGATGTGCCGGCCCGACCTGATCCCGGAGGGGACCCGCGTCGTCTCCAACCTGCAGATCGGCCGCGCGCTGACCGGCGAGCTGAAGCTCGACCCGCCCATCCTGTCGATGATGTGCTGGAACTCGAACCCCGTCACCCAGGCGCCCGAGACCGACAAGATCGTGCAGGGGCTGATGCGCGAGGACCTGTTCCTGGTCTCGGCCGAGCATTTCATCTCGGACACCGCCTCCTATGCCGACATCCTGCTCCCCGCCACCATGGGCGCCGAGATGGAGGACATGATCCTGTCCTGGGGCCACCTCTACCTCACCTACAACACCAAGTGCGCGGAGGCGCCCGGCGAGGCGATCCCGAACAACGAGATCTTCCGCCAGCTCGCCGCCCGGCTCGGCTTCGAGGAAGAGAACTTCAAGTGGACCGACTCGGAGTGCCTCGAGCACTACGTCGACTGGTCGTCGCCGGCCTGCGAGGGCATCGACCTCGCCTACATGCGCGAGCACGGCTTCGCCCGCCTCAAGGTCGGGACGCCGGACGACCGGGCGCCGCACCGGGAGGGCAACTTCCCGACGCCGACCGGCAAGTGCATGTTCATGGTCGAGGGGGCCACGAACTTCGTCGCGCCGCCGTTCCGGCAGATGTACGAGGGCTTCCAGCCCGGCGAGGCCCTCGATCCGCTGCCCGACTACCTCGGCCCGCGCGAATCGCACACGAACGACCCGGAGCTGGCCAAGCGCTTCCCGCTCAACATCGTCTCGCCGAAAAGCCACTACTTCCTGAACTCCTGCTACGCCAACATGGAGGACAAGCAGAGGGGCCAGGGCGAGCAGTTCGTGATGATCAGCCAGCACGACGCCGACGCCCGCGGCATCCGGGACGGCGACAAGGTGCAGGTCGCCAACGACCGGGGCGCCTTCAAGGGTGTCGCCCGCATCACCGACGACGTGAAGGCCGGCATCGTGGTGGCGACCCTGGGTTACTGGCGCCAGCTCAACGAGGGCACGGTCAACAGCATCTCCTCCGGTGCGTTCACCGACATGGGCCACGCCCCGTCCTTCTCCGACAACCTCGTCGAGGTCGCCCGGACGAACTAACCGAACGAGGCTCCCTCCCCTTTCGGGAGAGGGGGCCTTTCGCGTCGCGCCGATCCGAGACGATCACCCGGAGGCGGTCTCATCCGAACGCCGCTCGCTTCCTCAGGAAGCGCGGAGTTCGGTTGTCCTCGGGCGCCGCGCGGGCTTGCCGATCCGGCGTCCGCTTCCGTCGAGCGGAGGCCGGATCATCCCCGCGCCCACCGCCCCGCCGCGCGGGTCACGGCGCGGCGCAGGGCGCGGGAGAGGTCTTCCACCGAGTAGGGTTTGCGCAGGAACGGGAAACCGTGGGTGCCCTGTTCGGCGAGCACGTGGCTGTAACCCGAGGCGAGAACGACCGGCAGGCTGAAATGGCGGTGGCGGATCTCGCGGGCGAGGTCGATGCCGTTCATGCCCGGCATCACCACGTCGGAGAACACCACGTCGAAGCTGGGCGGCTCCCCCAGGCGGGCGAGGGCCGCCTCGGCGTTGAGCACCCAGGCGGTCTCGTAGCCGAGTTCGCGCAGCGCCTGCATCGCGAAGGCGCCGACCTCCTCGTTGTCCTCCACCACGAGGACGCGGGTGCCGTGGCCGTCGGCGAGGGGTTCGGGTTCCTCCTCGGCTTCCGCCGCCACGGCGCGCGCGCTCTCGCGGGGCAGGTACAGGGTGAAGGTGGTGCCCCGGCCGGGCACGCTCTCCACCACCACCTCGCCGCCCGATTGTTTGGCGAAGCCGAACACCTGGGAGAGGCCCAGCCCCGTGCCCTGCCCCACCCCCTTGGTGGTGAAGAACGGCTCGAAGATCCGGTCGAGATCCTCCTCGGCGATGCCCGTGCCGGTGTCGCGCACGGAGACGGCGACGAAATCCCCCGGCACGCGCGGATGCGCGCGCACGGACGGGATGGCGGCGGTGCTGCGCACTCCGATATCGAGGCAGCCTTCCCCTTCCATGGCGTCCCGGGCGTTGATCGCCATGTTCACCAGGGCGGTGTCGAACTGGCTCGGATCGGCATTGACGAGGTAGGGCACGTCCTGTCCGCCGCGGTCCCGGCTCGGCGCCACCTCCGTGGTGACCCGGATGCGCGCGCCCGTGAGGGTGCCGACCATGTCGGCCACGGCGGCGACGCTCTGGCCGACATCGAACACCGCCGGGGTCAGGGCCTGGCGTCGGGCGAAGGCGAGGAGCTGGCCCGTGAGCTTGGCCGCCCGCGTCACCGTGTCGGAGATGGCGCCGATGTAGCGCTGGCGGCGCTCCTCGGGCAGGTCCGGGCGCTTCAGCAGGTCGGTGGACGAGCGGATCACGGTGAGCAGGTTGTTGAAGTCGTGCGCGACGCCGCCCGTGAGCTGGCCCACGGCCTCGAGCTTCTGCGACTGGCGCAGCTGCTCCTCCAGGGTCCGCCGCTCGGTGACGTCGCGGCCCGCCGCGTAGAAGTGGTCGCCCTGGGGAATCGCGTTCCACGAGATCCAGCGCTCGCCGCCGCCCGCCATCCGCATGCGCACGTCGAGGTTGTCGAGGACGCCGCCGGCCCGCAGGCGCGCGAAGGCGTCCGCCGCCCCCGGCGCGTCGTCGGGATGGAGGTGCCCGTAGAACGACGCCCCGACGAGACCGGTGTCCGACCAGCCGAGCATCTCGGTCCAGGCCGGGTTCACGGCGCGGCAGATCCCGTCGAAGCCGCAGACCACGAGGAGGTCGCGGCTCGCCCGCCACACGAGATCGCGCTCCGTGGTGCGCTCGCGGGCGGTGTCGCGCAGGATGCCCTCGGCCCGGCGCCGGTCGGTGACGTCGTTGAACAGGAGGGCGACCCGGTGCTGGGCGGGCTCGCCGATCCGCAGGGCCTGGATCTCGAACCAGCGCTCCGGCGCCACGGCGCCGCTCTCGAAGCGCACGGCCCGGCCCGACAGGGCGACGGACCCGTAGGTGTCGAGCCAGACCCGATCGACGTCGGGCCGGCATTCGCTGACCCAGCGGCCGACCACGTCGCGCAGGCCCGTCTGGTCCGTGAAGGCCGGATTGGCCTCGATGAACCGGTAATCGACGGCACGGCCCGCCGCGTCGAACCGCAGCTCGATGACGCAGAAGCCGGCATCCAGCGCGTTGAACAGGGTCCGGTAGCGAGCCTCGCTCTCGGCGAGCATGCCCTCTTCGGTCCGGAACCGGGTGACGTCGAGCTGGCTCGCGAAGTAGTAGCGCAGGTGGCCCCGGCCGGTGAACACCGGACTGACGTAGAGCTCGTTGCGGAACGTCGATCCGTCGCGGCGGTAGTTCAGGAGTTCGACGACCACGTCGCGCCGCGCCGCGATGGCGTCCCGTACGCGGGCGATGTCGGCGGGATCGGTGTCCGGCCCCTGGAGGAAGCGGCAGTTGCGGCCGATGAGCTCCTCGGCCGAGTAGCCGCAGAGTTCCTGGAAGGCCCGGTTGGCGAACACGATGGGGTTGTCGGGCAGGTTCGGGTCGGTGACGATCTGCGGCATGCGGGTCTTCTCCGCCGCCGTGAACAGGAGATCGCAATCGATGTCGTGCCCGTCGCCGTCCGGTGCGCGGGCCGGCGCGGCGCCCTCCGCCCGCAGCCGCACGATCTCGGCCACGAGTTCGCGGTTCTCCCGCTGCAGCCGCTCGATCTCGGTGTCCATCCCGCTCGCTTCCGTGGGGGCGGCGACCCATCCGCCCCTGCGCAAACGATCCGGAACGCCGTTGGGTCCCGCGCGACCCATGGAAGCGCCCCCCGATCCGCCCGACCGCGGGGGCCTCACATCCGCGCGGTGATCGTCGCCAGCACCGTCAGGGGCGCGCCCGGCTGGTTGTTGAACTGGTTGAACGGCTGCTCGATGTAGCGCGCATCCGTGAGGTTGCGGGCGTTGATGGCGAAGCGGTACTGCTCGACATCGTAGAACACCGCCGCATCGAGGCGGGTA
>Ga0182226_1000100_pt1 | contig 14869 bp, 14 predicted proteins | sample G6R1MG_27_FD_129658 | JGI IMG/M metagenome (GOLD analysis project Ga0182226, IMG submission 129658) | Miscanthus phyllosphere microbial communities from Michigan, USA - G6R1_MAIN_07NOV2016_LD1 MG | ecosystem: Host-associated > Plants > Phyllosphere > Phylloplane/Leaf | place: USA: Michigan...
GCCGTTCCAAAGGGAGCGGTCGGTGAAAATGCTGTGCGAACCGCCCTGGAACACGATGAGCGCTTTTTGTGGCGTCGGAATCGCAGCGTAGACGTCAATGCGTTCCTGGACCGGCAAGAAGCGGCCGGGGATGCGGATCGTGTCCTACGTCGTGGTCACGTGGAGGGTGGGAACCTCGACCGACGCTAGAACCGCTGCGAGATCGGTCTCGCCGTAGAAGGGTGGCGCCGAGATGACGATGCTCGCCGTGAAGCGCGTGTCCCGGTATCCGATGGGCTTCCCGTCGCGGATCACCTGGGCGCCGGTGAGGATCAGGGGTGTTCGCCCCGTAGGAGTGGCCGGCCGCGACGATGCGTTTCCGGTCGATGGCGGCATGGAAGGAATTCTCGCGGCTGAGCAGGCGGTCGAGGCCGAACCTTACGTCCCGCGTCCGCTTGATGGCCTCGCACTCGTCGGCCGCTCCGTCGAGGCGGTCGAGGAGCAGGATCAGATTACCTCCCACAGAGTCTGGTCGCTGCCGACATGCTGGATGTGCAGGCTGGCGGTTCCCCGCGCCGACCATCCCTCGCCAAGGTCGCTGTAGCTCTTCCGCCAGCCGCCGAGCCCATGGGAGAAGACGATCAGCGGGACCGGTCCCTGCCGGTCCGAGGCGGCAGGACAGTAGAGCCTCGCCGGCACCGCGCGGTTACGTGACGGGTCGACCCACTCGAAGTCGATGAGCCGTGCCTCGGCGGACGCCGTCAGCGCCTCTGCCGGCAGGGACGTAAGGCCGCCCTCTGCACCCGCTGCCAGGGCCATAGTGCCGAAGCGCCGGCGGCTGATGCCACGATTGCTTGGAGCTTAGTAGGCGTCCGAGCGTGGCGGGACGTCGGCGATGATGGGCATGAACGTCTCATGATGTTCGACGGCAGGTTGATCGGGCCGGAGCCTTACGGCCTTCGTTGGACGCCTGGAGGGGCAGCGATGGACGTCTAGTCACTATCCGGAGGCGCTTACGGCACGCCCCGTTCAAGACAAGCCATGGGAAGCTGCTACCCCGCGCCTATGATGGGGGCGACGGAGGACCTCGCCGAAGACCGGGGCACATCCGCCGTTCGGCAAGTGCGTGCACGACCATCTCCCCACTGCGCCCCCGGACGACATGCCGCCTCAAGGCCTCCGCCTCGATGCCGTCCGGAAGCACGGGCATCCTGCAGAGGACGGCTTCCGAGACGAGCACGGACCGCTTCGTCTCTCGGCACAAGCCTTCCAGTCGGACGGTCGCGTTCATGACGTCGCCGAAGTAGGCGATCATGTGCCGATCGACCCTTATCTTGGGCGTGACCACACTGCCGCCATGGAGCGCGGCACGGAGTTGCGGGACGAAACCAAACCTCCTGACCCATCGGTCGCGGTCATCGCGGAGCGTTCGTCGGATCACGAAGACGCAGTCGACGCACCTGGCCCGCTCAACGCCGCGCATCAGCGGCCAGGAGATAATCACGTGATCGCCGACGTAGTCGTCGATAGCGGAGACGATGTGCGTCAGTCTCGATGGGGGACGGTGACGACGATTTTTCCGAACTGTTCGTTCGATTCCATGTAGGCGTGCGCTTCGACGATCTCGTCGAGCGTGAAGGTCTTCGCGATGACCGGCTTCAAGCTACCGCCGGCGAACCCATCGCGGATGAATGCCGATGCACGGGCCAGCCGCTCTTTGTCCCGGATGAACTCGAACAAGGTGTAGCCTCGCAGCGTGAGGGCCTTCTGCATGGCGGCAATGACCGGGAACGGCGTGGGCGCGGTGGCGAGCGCGCCGTAGATGAGGATGACGCCGTGGTGGCTCATCGCCTCGGCGAGCTTCTCGACCTGGGGGCCGCCGACCGGGTCGAACACAAGGCGCGCGCCCTGACCGCCCGTCGCGCGGTTGACCTCGACCACGAGATCCTCCTCGGACGTGACGATCACGCGCGCGGCGCCCGCGTCTTCCAACGCCGCCGCCTTGGCGCGCGTCCGGGTCGTCGCGATCGTGATGGCGCCGACGCTGTTGGCAACCTGGATTGCCGCCAGTCCGACGCTGGAGGACGCGGCGGGGATGATGACCGCATCGCCTTGTCGGAGATGAGCGATGTCGATGAGCGCGCCCCACGCCGTGAGGTAGGCCATCCATACCGCCGCGGATTCGAGCGCCGAGAGGCCGTTCGGGCGTCGGACGACACTGTAAGCCGGCACGATGGCCGTCTCGGCGTAGACTCCGTAATCGTTCATGGAAAAGGCCGGGACGACGCTCACGGAATCGCCCGGTGCGAAGCCGTCGACGCCCTCTCCCAGAGCCTCGATGGTCGCGGACGCTTCGTAGCCGAGACGCGCGGGCAAACGCGGAGCCTCGAGGTAGGCGCCCGACCGGAACATCGCTTCGGCGCGATTGAGGCCGATCGCCTCCACGCGTACGCGCATCTCTCCGCGCTGCGGATCGCCGACCGGGAGATCATCGAACTGCAGCACTTCCGGTCCACCGGTCCGATGGAATCGAACCACCCGTGTCATGGCGATGTGTCCTTCCCCGGTTGCGCTGCGGGCGCGAACGGACCCGGCAGCGGGCGCGCGGCGCCCGCTGTCGAGCGGATGGAAGCGCCTGGAGGAGGCGCCTCGTTATCCGCCGGCAACTCAGGCCGACAGTTTCGTCGTGTTGTGCGGATCGATGACGAACTTCTTGGGCGAGCCCTGGTCGAACATCCGGTACGCTTCGGGCGCCCGTTCGAGCGGGATGACCTCGACGTTCACGACCTTTCCGAGATACGGCATGCGATCCCAGAGGATCGCCATCATCAGATCGCGGTTGTAGTGCATGATCGGCGCCTGACCCGCCGAGATGTGGGGCGACTTGATCCAGGCCTTGCCGAAATCGATACGATACGTCCCGGCTTTGGCCTCCGCGTCGACGGCCTCGGGATCGCCCGCCGTGTAGATACCGGGCGCGCCGACGGCGCCGTTGGCCCGAACGACCGTGATCATCGCGTTGAGGACGGCGGCCGGATCCTCTCCGGCGCCCGGTCCGTTCCCGTGCGCTTCGAAGCCGACGGCATCGACGCCGCAATCCACCTCCCGTTCGCCGAGGATCGCCTCGATCTGGTCGGCGAGCGGTGTCTCGGAGGACAGATCCACGGTCTCGTACCCGGCGTTCTTCACCAGCGCGAGGCGCTTGCTGTTGGTATCGCCCACGATGATGCAGGAGGCGCCGAGGAGATGGGCGGAGGCGGCGGCGCACCGGCCGACGGGGCCTGCGCCCGCGATATAGACCGTCGAACCGTATTTGACGCCGGCCTGGATGCATCCGTGAAAGCCGGTCGGCAGAATATCCGAGAGCAGGGTCAGGTCCTTGATCTTGGACAGCGCCTGATCCTTGTCGGGAAAGCGAAGCAGGTTCCAGTCGGCGTACGGCACCATGAGATAGTCCGACTGTCCGCCCTGCCAGCCGCCGAGATTGAAGCCGTAGGCGCCGCAATCGACCGCATCGTTGACGTTCATGCAGGTGTCGGTGTGGCGCTCCTTGCAATTGCGGCACCGCCCGCACGAAACGTTGAACGGGACCGAGCAGAGGTCGCCTTTCTTGATGAAATGCACGTCGGGCCCGGTCTCGATCACTTCGCCCGTCATCTCGTGGCCGAGCACCATGCCCGCGGGAGCGGGGAACCGGCCGCGGTAGATATGTTGGTCGCTGCCGCAGATGTTGGTGGTGACAATCTTGAGGATCGCCCCGTGCGGCGTCTTGTTGCCCTTGGGATCGACGAGCTTCGGATAGTCGAAGTTCTGAATCTCGACTTTTCTCGGGCCCATGTAGGTAATGACGCGATTGCCTGAGGCCATGACGGTCTTCCTTCCTTCTGGTCTGGATAGAACCGGTTGGATCCGGTGATCCCCTTGGCGCGGTGTCTCAGAGCAGCTTCGTCGCAAGTACGTCGAGCATTTCGATCCGGGGTGGCGCGGCGAAGAGCTCGGGTGTTCGCTCTCTCAAGGCCGCCGCCAGCAGGCCGGAGAGGTGCGCTTGCCGTCCCGCTTCATCGGGAAACGCGTCGAAGATTCCGAACGTCGAGGGGCCGAAGCGGACGCCGAACCACGCGATGGTTCCCGGTTCGTTTTGAACGATGGGCTGGCCGTTTCGCAGAAACGCCTCGACCTCCGCTTCCTTCCCGGGCTTGGCGTCGAGGATGACGAACAGTGCAAACTTGACCATGTGCGTATTCCTTCCGGGTGGGCCGGGGGGAAGCAGGCGTGAACGCCGTTCTCGGACCACGTTGGAACTGATCCCGGGGCCGCCAGAATGCCGAATATGATTGCTATGGCGCCATGGATGAAGATCGAAAACCGGATCTAATCTGGCGAATGCTTCAAGATTGCTGCATCGGACGATGGGTGCGGGTCCAATGCCTCCGCCAGTCTTGCAGAATTCGTCCCAGCGCGTACCCTCGGTCGGAGCGGCGGAAGAGCGTTAGATTAGGGGGGCACGCACATTGCAGCCCTGACGCCGGTCAGTTTGACGTCACGTTCGACCATCCGCCGCGCATTCATCGGCAATCTGCCGGCGGATGGCGTCGGGCTGTGCCCGCAGGGCTCGCAGAACCGCCTGCAGCACGTGCCGCAAGCCGCTGACCTGATCGACGAGATCGAGCACGACCGCGATACCCTCGTCGTTGATCCCAAGATCATGCTGCAGATCTCGGATCAGTTGGGCCCTGGCTAAATCGATCTCGCAGTAATGCCCGACGCCCTCGCGGAACGACGGGACGAGCGAGCCGGTCTCGAGCCAGATCTGAAGTCGATCGGGGCGAAGATCCGCCCGAGCCAGAAATTCGCGCTCGTCCATACCATCCCCCTCTTCACAAACGCCGAGGCCACTCGGCGACCAGTCGTTCGAGCTCGGGATCGGGCCTGTCCGGCAGCTTGATCAGCAGCTTGACGTAGGCGTCGCCGGCTGTGCCGTCCGTCCGCGGAACGCCCTTGCCCTTGAGGCGCAGCACTTTTCCGGAATCGCTCCACTTCGGAACCGTCACAGTCACCGGCCCCGCAGGGGCCGACACCTCGATCCGGCCACCGAGCACCGCCTCGCGCAGCGGAACGCCCTGTTCGAAATGGATGTCGTCGCCCTCGCGTCGGAAGACCGGGTGCGGAAGGACGCCGATCTCGATCAAAGCATCGCCAGGCGGCGCGCCGCCCTGACCCGGTTCCCCCTTGCCGCGCAGGCGGAGCGTCTGTCCATCACGTATGCCCGGCGGGATGCGGACGTCGAGCGTCGAGCCGTCCGGCAGGGTCACCAGGCGGGTGGCGCCGTTGACCGCATCGAGAAAATCGAGGCCCAGCTGATAGCGCACATCGGCGCCACGACGCTTGAGCGTCGACCGACCCCGGCGTCCGAAGATCTCGGAGAGGATGTCGTCGGCATCGAAATCCGCAAAGCCCGCATCGCTCGTATAGGCTTGGTCGGCCGATGCCTCGGCAAAGTCGCGATAGTAGCGCTGTCGGGGCCGCTCGACGCCCGAGATGTCGATCTCGCCGCGATCGAAGCGCGCGCGCTTATCCGGATCGTTCAGCAGATCGTAGGCGCGCGACACGTTCTTGAACTGCTCTTCCGCCTCCGTATTGCCGGGGTTCAGGTCGGGATGGAGCTTGCGCGCGAGCTTGCGGTAGGTTTTCCGGATCGCCTCCGGAGAGGCATCGGTCTTCACGCCGAGAATCGCATAGGGATCGTCGCTCAAGGCTTCCTCCCTGCGCCGTCTTGCGGCGAAGCGCGCAACCCGTTGGGGAAGGCGCCTAATTAATGCTGCTTCGACGTCGCGTTCTCACGGTGATCGCCCCAGGACGCTCCGCGGCGGGTCACGATCACGCGGGCCGGTCGCAGCAGCCGGTCGTGAAGGACGTAGCCCTCCTCCATGACGTCAGCGACGGCCCCAGGCGCAATCGATGGGTCGTCGACCTCCATCATGGCCTCATGCCGCGATGGGTCGAACGGGGCGCCAAGGGCATCGACCCGCTGTACGCCGACGCGCTGCAGGACTCCCATGAGCAGCCGCTCCGTGGCCCGCACCCCATCGATGAGCGACGCGCCCTGGGACGAGGGCTGCTCCGATGCGACGATGGCCCGGCGCAGATTGTCCAGAACCGGCAGAAGCTCGCGGGCGAGGCTGGTCACCGCGAATTGCCGCTCGTCCTCCAGATCGCGCTTGGCTCGACGCCGCGTATTCTCGGCTTCAGCCAAGGCCCGCAATGCGCGGTCCTGAAGCGCGGCGTTCTCGGCCTGCAGCGCTGCGGTCTCGCCCGCGCCCGACTCGGGTGCCGCGCTCGCCACGGGGGCATCCGGGGGTGAGGGCTGCTTGGCGGATGCGGTCGGAGAATCCGCGTGATCCAACGGTTGCTCGGCCATCCCATGCCTCCTTCCAATGTGGATGATGTCAGGCTGCTTGAGCCAAGGTCGAGCCGTTGACGGTGATCTGTCCGTTCAAGATTAGAACCGGGACCGTACTACCGTCCTTGATCACACCCGTGAGCAGCATCTTGGCCAGCGGGTTCTGCAGATGGCGCTGGATCACGCGCTTGAGGGGACGTGCGCCGTAGACCGGATCGTAACCGGCATTGGCGAGCCAGTCCTTGGCCGGGTCCTCGATGTGCAAGGCGATCTTCCGCTCGGCCAACCGTCCTTCGAGGCCTTCGAGCTGGATGTCGACGATCCGGCGCATGTCGCTGCGGCCCAATCGGTTGAACAGGATGATCTCGTCGAGCCGGTTGAGAAATTCCGGCCGGAATGCTCTGCGCACGACCTCCATGACCTGCTCGCGGGCCGCCTCGGCCGGCTGGCCCTCCATCAGGGCGGCCAGGAACTCGGCGCCGAGGTTCGACGTCAAGACGATGATCGTATTGCGGAAATCGACCGTGTTGCCCTGCCCGTCCGTCAGCCGCCCGTCGTCGAGCACCTGCAGCAGGATATTGAAGACATCCGGGTGGGCCTTCTCGACCTCGTCGAAGAGGATCACCTGATAGGGTCGCCGCCGGACCGCCTCCGTCAGAACGCCGCCCTCCTCATAACCGACATAGCCAGGCGGTGCGCCGACGAGCCGCGAGACCGCGTGCTTCTCCATGAATTCGGACATGTCGATGCGCAGCATCGCCCGCTCGTCGTCGAACAGGAATTCAGCCAGTGCCTTGCACAATTCGGTCTTGCCGACCCCGGTCGGCCCGAGAAACAGGAAGGATCCGATAGGCCGGCCCGGGTCCTGCAAGCCCGCGCGGGCCCGCCGAACCGCGTCGGACACGGCGACGACCGCCGGTTCCTGGGCCACGACACGCTGCGTGAGCTTGCTCTCCATCGCGATCAGTTTGTCGCGCTCGCCCTCGAGCATCCGCGTGACGGGAATGCCCGTCCAGCGCGAGACGACGGCGGCGATATCGTCGGCCGTGACCTCCTGCTTGATCAGCCGGCCCTGGCTCGCTTGCATGGCCTCCGCGAGACGCTGCTCCAATTGTGGGATCACGGCGTAGAGGAGTTCGCCTGCGCGGGTCAGGTCGCCGCGGCGTTCCACCTGCTCAAGCTCGATCCTGGCCTGCTCGGCGCGCTCCTTCAGCTGCTTCATCTCGCCGAGCTTCGCCTTCTCGGCCTGCCATTGAGCGGTCAGCTCGGCCTGCTTCGTCTCCAGCGTGCCGAGCTCGTCCTCGACCTTGGTCAGGCGCTCCCGAGCGCCCGGATCCGTCTCCTTCTTCAGAGCTTCCCGCTCGATCTTCAACTGAATCACCCGGCGGTCGATCTCGTCGAGCTCCCGGGGCTTGGATTCCGCTGCGATCCGGAGCCGGCTCGCGGCTTCGTCGACCAAGTCGATCGCCTTGTCGGGGAGGAACCGGTCCGCGATGTAGCGGTGGGACAGCGTGCTGGCGGCGACGATCGCGCTGTCGGTGATCCGCACGCCGTGATGGAGCTCGTACTTCTCCTTCAGGCCGCGCAGGATGGAGATCGTCTCCGCGACCGAGGGTTCGCCGACGAAAACCGGCTGAAAGCGGCGGGCGAGCGCGGCGTCCTTCTCGATATTCTTGCGATACTCATCCAGGGTGGTCGCCCCGATGCAGTGCAACTCGCCGCGGGCCAACGCGGGCTTGAGCATGTTGGAGGCATCCATCGCCCCCTCGGCCTTTCCGGCACCGACGAGGGTGTGCAACTCGTCGATGAAGAGGATCACATCCCCCGAAGCCGTGACCTCCTGAAGGACAGCCTTCAACCGCTCCTCGAACTCGCCCCGGTACTTCGCGCCGGCCAGGAGAGCCCCGAGATCGAGGGACAGGAGACGCCGACCCTTCAGTGTGTCGGGGACGTCGCCGTTGACCATGCGCTGGGCAAGCCCCTCGACGATCGCGGTCTTGCCGACGCCGGGCTCGCCGATCAGCACGGGATTGTTCTTGGTCCGGCGTGAGAGAACCTCGACGGTTCGCCGGATCTCCTCGTCGCGTCCGATGACCGGATCGAGCTTGCCCTGGCGGGCATCCTCCGTGAAATCGCGTGTGTATTTCCTGAGCGCATCGTAGCCGTCCTCGGCCGACGCGCTGTCGGCTTTACGCCCTTTGCGGAGCTCGGCGATCGCGCCGTCGAGGGCCGTCGGCGTCACGCCCGCCTCGCGGAGGAGCTCGCCTGGCCTGTCCGGAGCCTCGGCCAAGGCGAGCAACAGGTATTCGACCGTGACGAAGCTGTCCCCGGCCCCGCGCGCGCGCTCCTCGGCCCGGTCGAACAAGCGCGCGGTTTCGGGCGCCATGAAGATCTGACCGGCACCCCCGCCCTCGACGCTCGGAAGCTTTGCCAGGTCGCGGTCCAGCGCCGTCGCGAGCGCATCCGGGCGGCCGCCCGCGGCCTGGACCAACTGCTTGGCCAAGCCGTCTTCGTCATTGAGCAGCGCCTTCAGGAGGTGCAGCGGCGTAAGTCGCTGGTGGCCGTTGCGCTGAGCCAAGCTCTGCGCAGCCTGGATCGAGCCCTTGAGGTGATCGGTGTAGGTGTCGATCTGCATTGCTGACCCCCGATGATTGACGCTCGCGGCGCGGCAAGGCCTCCCATCCGGCTCGGGCGCACGGAACTGGCGCGTCCGAGCCGGCATCCATGTCGGTCGAAAGCGCTCTAATGGGCGCCCTGGTCCCGGCGACCGTGCTCCTCGAATTCCGCGTCGACCACCTCAGACTGCGCGCCGTTTCCACCGCCATGTGCGCCGGCTGCTTCGGGCGGAGCGCTCACGAACTGCGCCAGCTGCTGGGCCAGCTGCGACAACCGCGCGGTCGCCTGTTTGATGCGATCGACGACCTCGCTTCCGATCGCCTCACGCAGAGCCGCAATCGCCTCCTGCAGCTCCGTCTTCAGACTGCTTGGTACGCGCTCGCCGGCCTCGTCTCGGCTGCGCTCGGCGGTATAGATCGCCGCGTCGGCTTGGTTGCTCGCATCGGCCAATTCTCGGCGCCGCTTGTCTTCCTCGGCGTGGGCCTCGGCTTCCCGCACCATGCGCTGGATCTCGCTCTGTTCCAGCCCGCCCGAAGCCTGGATCCGGATCTGCTGTTCCTTGCCGCTGGCTTTGTCCTTGGCCGCCACGTTGACGATGCCGTTGGCGTCGATGTCGAAGGTCACCTCGATCTGCGGCGTGCCGCGGGGCGCCCGCGGGATGCCGACGAGGTCGAACTGGCCGAGCATCTTGTTGTCGGCCGCCATCTCGCGCTCGCCCTGGAAGACCCGGATCGTGACGGCGTTCTGGTTGTCCTCGGCCGTCGAGAAGGTCTGGCTGCGCTTCGTCGGAATGGTGGTGTTGCGCTCGATCAGCTTGGTCATCACACCGCCGAGCGTCTCGAGGCCGAGCGACAGCGGGGTAACGTCGAGCAGCAGCACATCCTTGACGTCACCCTGGAGCACGCCGGCCTGGATCGCGGCACCGATGGCGACGACCTCATCCGGATTGACGCCCCGATGGGGTTCGCGCCCGAAGAGGTTCTGGACCGTCTCTTGGACCTTCGGCATCCGGGTCTGGCCACCGACGAGGACGACCTCCGCAATGTCGGACGGCAGCACGCCAGCGTCTTTGAGTGCCGCCTGGCACGGCCCGATCGTGCGCTTGATCAGGTCGTCGACGAGAGCTTCGAGCTTGGCGCGCGAGAGCTTGACGGTGAGGTGTTTCGGACCCGCCTGATCGGCCGTGATGAAAGGCAGGTTGACCTCGGTCTGGGTCGCCGAGGACAGCTCGATCTTGGCTTTCTCGGCGGCATCCTTGAGACGCTGCAGCGCGAGCTTATCCTTCGTCAGGTCGATGCCCTGCTCGCGCTTGAACTCGGCCGCAAGGTATTCGACCACGCGGTTGTCGAAGTCCTCGCCGCCCAGGAAGGTGTCGCCGTTCGTGGACTTCACCTCGAACACGCCCTCGCCGATCTCCAAGATCGAGACATCGAAGGTGCCGCCACCCAGGTCGTAGACAGCGACTCGGCCGCTGCCCTTCTTGTCGAGGCCGTAGGCGAGCGCTGCGGCCGTCGGCTCGTTGATGATGCGCATCACTTCGAGGCCGGCGATCCTACCCGCATCCTTGGTGGCTTGGCGCTGCGCGTCGTTGAAGTAGGCCGGGACCGTAATGACGGCCTGCGTGACGGGTTGACCGAGCTTCAACTCTGCGGTCTCACGCATGCGTTGCAGGACATACGCGGAGATCTGGCTGGGGCTGTAGGCTTTGCCCTTGATCTCGACCCAGGCGTCGCCATTCGGTCCAGGCACGATCTTGTAGGGCACCATCGCCATATCTTTTTCGGTAATCGGATCGTCGTAACGCCGCCCGATGAGCCGCTTGATGGCGAAAACGGTGTTTCCCGGATTGGTAATCATCTGCCGCTTGGCCGGTTGCCCAACCAAAACTTCCCCGGACTCCGTGAAGGCCACCACCGACGGAGTCGTGCGCCCGCCCTCGGCGTTCTCAATGACATTGGCTTTGCTGCCATCCATCCAAGCGACACAGGAGTTGGTCGTGCCGAGATCGATGCCGATCGCTTTTGCCATGGGGGATACTCCTTCGTGCCTGCGCGTTGCAGACCGATCGAAACCGAGCCGGTTTCTACTGCCGAGGGCTGCGTGCGGCGGTGAGCGGATGCTAGATCCTGCTTGGCTCGATGACCTGATGCCGATCAGTTTTTCTGAGATATATTGAATTTTGCGAGAGATAATATTTGTAGGGCTCGGCGTATGACCGGTCGTGGCGCCGGCCGGCACCGGCGTCGGGGGCTTATGTTGACAGGACAGCGCACAGGTCTCGCGCTGATCAGCAGTGTGAGGGAGCGACGATCGCGTTGAGCCTATCACCCGGGGGAAGGTGTTTGGGCGGGATCTTCTACCTCCGAGAGCGCGAGCTAATGCCTGAAACGCACAGACTGAATGGCATCCGCCAGATGCTGATAGTCGAACGGCCCATCATGCCGATGGCCGTTGATGAAGAATGTCGGAGTTCCGTTGACGCCGCTTCGAATGCCGCCCTGAAAATCCTGCGCCACCTTCGGTGCATAGGTGTTCATGGCAAGGGCCGCCTCAAGACTGCGCTCCGACAGGCCGAGCGCCCGGGCCGCGTCCATGAGGAACAGCAGGCTCAACTGATCCTGATGCGCGTAGATCGCGTCGTGCATGGCCCAGAACTGGCCGTGCGTCCCCGCGAACTCGGCGGCTTCCGCAGCCGGCCCCGCTTGAGGATGGATCTCGGTCAACGGGAAATGGCGAAAGACGTAAGTGAGGTCGTCGCCGAAATGCTTGCCGAGCCGCAGGACCTGAACATGCGCGAGGCGGCAGTATGGACATTCGTAGTCGCCGTATTCGACGAGCACGACCCGCCCGTCGGCACCACCCCGGATGTGGTCAGCTGCCGAAACCGGCACTCTAAGTTCGGCCATGGCTTGTCTCCTGGTTCTCGAGCCGATCCAGCGCATCGAGAATGCCGTCCGCGCCGGGGTTGACGGCGATCGGGGAGCGGTAGCTCCAGAAGATGATCCCGTCCCGATCCAGGACGAAGAGCGCCCGCTCGCAGACACCTTCGCCATTGCGGTAGGCGCCGTATTGCGAAGCGACGGCGCCCTTCGGCTCGAAGTCCGCGAGCAGCGGAAAATGAAGGTGGCGTGTCTCGGCGAAGGCCTGATGGCACCAGGCACTATCGACGGAAATTCCGACGACTGCGGCGTCGTACTTCCTGAATTCCGGCAGCACCTGATTGTAGAGCGCCATCTGATCTCCGCAAACGGGGCTCCAATCCGCAGGATAGAATGCCAGAACAACAGACCGTCCGCGCAGGTCGTCGAGCGACAACGTCTGGTCGGGTGTGACGTGCAGCGTGAAATCGGGCGCCGAAACCCCGGGCGCCAAGAGCTGTTCCATCCGGAATCTCCTCGAAAGCCTGCAGAGCGGCCAGTCCGCACCTGACCTCCGCGTGTTGATCGCTGGCGTTACCAGAACGGGCGAAGACGAAGGGGGATCTTGCTTCAGGTGGGCCGCGTCGCCCTGACGGGCGTCAGTCCCTTGCGGTTTCGTGTGCCTGCGCCCGGAAACGGGTCCCAGGCCGCACAGGGCGGCACTCATCGGTGCCCGGACGGGTCCGGGATAGTCCCTAGGAGCCCTCCGCATTGTGCGAAATGCGACAATGCCCGATCTACGAGGCTCACGAGGGGGGAGCATCATGCTGCAGTATGGTCACGGCGTGCCCGCTCCCGTCCCGCACAACACTTGGGCGCCCGTCCAGGACCGGGCCGCCGGCGACCTCACGCTCGCGCACATCACCCCGCTGGGGCGAGTCGACCATCACGCTCCAGGCGCGACCCTCTACGCCGAAGGCGATAGCGGAGATTTCGTCTATTGCGTGATTGCCGGGATGGTCCGCACGATCAACGTCAGCCGCGACGGCCATCGCGTCGTGCGCGGGTTCCATCTCTCCGGGGAGTTCTTCGGGATGGAGCGCGCTCACCTGCATGCTTCGTCTGCCGAGGCGGTCAGCGACACGTGGGCCGTACGCTGTTCCCGCTCCCGGTTGGACGCGCTCGCGGCGTCGGACTCGCAGATCGCGAATGCGCTCTGGTCGTGGCTGCTGCGGATGGCGGCGCGCGCCGAGGATCTCTCCGTGCTCGGTCGCGCCAGCGCCGCTGAGAAGCTCGCGTATTTTCTCATCGACTTCATGGGCAGGGTTTCGGCTGCTCGATCGATCGAGCTGCCGATGTCGCGGACCGACATCGGGGATTACCTCGGCCTCTCGAGCGAGACCGTGAGCCGGACATTCACCACGCTGCGCCGCGACGGGCTGATCACCACGCACGGGCGCTACGTGATCCTCCTCAATCCGGGCGCCCTCCAGCGCATGAGCAGCGGGCTGATGCGCCGGCCGAGCTAGCGCGCTCGCCCGCCGAACCGGCATCCGCTTCGGCGGCGAGCGCTTAGAAACAAGGACGTAGAGCCGTTCCTGATTGCAGCGCGGTCGGGAACGGCTCTAGGCCTTCAGCTGCGGCAACACATCTAGGCCGATCTCTTCGAGGACTTCGCCGGCGCTGCGAGCGCCGTACTTGAGGTTCAGGATGACGTGGTGGACGCCGATTGAGCGGAGCGCGACCAGAAAGTCGAGCAGGAACTTGCGACCGCCGCGGAACCCGAGATGAATGGGTTGCGGCGGGTGATCCGGATCGGCGTGAAGATCGACGTAGAGGGATTGAGCGAAGGGCTTGAACGTGCCCGGCGCCACACCTGCCGTGGTGGCCCGCCACCGGGCCGCAAGCTCGGCTTGGCGCTCGAGCGAGCGTGGGTAGGTGATCCACCCGTCCGCGTGTTCGGCGATCCATTCCGGACTCTGCCGGCTCGATCCGGTGACCAGGATGGGCAGCCGTCCGATCGGCTTCGGCACGAGGTCGACGGTGCCGAGCATCTCTCCGAAGCGCGAGTGCAGAGTGGGGAACGCCTCGTCGAGGATCGTCCGGATGACGACGAAGTTCTCGCGAAACAGAACGTCGCGTTCGTCCAGGGGCACGCCAAAGGCCGGAAATTCGATCGGCCGGTCACCCGAGGCTACCCCCATGACGAAACGGCCGCCGGACAGCCGGTCTATGGACGCGGCGGCCTTGGCGGTATGGATTGGGTGGCGCAAGGGGAGGACGATCGACCCGGTCGCCAAGGCAATCTCGCGTGTCTGCGCGGCGATCCAGCCGAGCCAGACCCATGGGTCATAGACCTGCCCGACGTCTCCGAAATTCGGATCCCGCAAGGGGACGTCGCGGCTCCAGAGCGCTGCATAGCCGAGTTCTTCCGCCCGAACCGCCAGACGCTCCTGATCGTGCATGCTCGGCTGGTCGCGCTGGAATGCCTCGATGGGGAAGAAGACGCCGACCGTCAGGTGGCCCGGGGCGAACATGCGCTGAAACCCGGACGTGCCGCTCGGGCGTGCTGCGCTGTGGGGCTGAAGCATGAGAAACCTCCGGAGGTCCGCCGTCGCCTCGCCCTGTTCAGCAATCACGTTCAAAGCCGTTAGGCCCTGACGCAAATCAGCTGGATCCAGGCGCTTGCTGTCGCGCTGGAACGAATGGCCGGAAGGAAGACGCGGCGGTCACGCAGGAGGAAGCGGGTGGGCCGGCCGATCTTTCGTGCGCAACGGACCCTGTACATCGCGCGGCTTGCCCCTGCGACGACTTCGCGGAACAGGGATGTCGAGGGAGCGGATCGGAGGCCCCCTAAGGGACCGGCCGGATGTGCTCACCCCGCGGTGACGGGAGAATGGGCAGCCATCCAGGAGGGAAGCCGATGGAGATACTTGTCCCGATCATCGTGGGGGATGCCCGCGTCTCCAGGGCCGCACGCGTTCCGCGAGATTTGGCTTCAGCGCGGACGGAGAGC
>Ga0182226_1000101_pt1 | contig 14852 bp, 13 predicted proteins | sample G6R1MG_27_FD_129658 | JGI IMG/M metagenome (GOLD analysis project Ga0182226, IMG submission 129658) | Miscanthus phyllosphere microbial communities from Michigan, USA - G6R1_MAIN_07NOV2016_LD1 MG | ecosystem: Host-associated > Plants > Phyllosphere > Phylloplane/Leaf | place: USA: Michigan...
ATCGGCTTGTTGAGACCGAGCTTCGTCCGGATGCCGCGGGGCGACAGGTCGAAGGCGTTCATGAGAACGTCCTCGAGCTTCGCCTCGTCCACCTGGCCGGTGCCGTGCAGGTCGACGTAGATCGACAGGGGCTTGGCGACGCCGATGGCGTAGGCGAGCTGGATCGTGGCCCGCGTCGCGAGGCCGGCCGCGACGACGTTCTTGGCGAGGTAGCGCGCCGCGTAGGCGGCCGAACGATCCACCTTCGTCGGGTCCTTGCCCGAGAAGGCGCCGCCGCCGTGGGGGGCGGCTCCGCCGTAGGTGTCGACGATGATCTTGCGGCCGGTGAGGCCGGCGTCACCATCGGGACCGCCGATGACGAACTTGCCCGTGGGGTTCACGTGCCAGACGGTCTCTTCCGAGACCCAATCCTTCGGCAGGGCCTTCAGGATATAGGGCTCGACAATGGCGCGCACGTCGGCGGAATCGAGGTTCTCGTCGAGGTGCTGGGTCGAGAGCACGATCTGGGTCACGCCCACGGGGCGACCGTTTTCGTAGCGGACCGTGACCTGGCTCTTGGCGTCGGGGCCGAGCTTGGCGGCCTCACCCTGCCGCGCCTTGCGGGCGTCGGCCAGGTCCTTGAGGATCTTGTGGGCGTAGTAGATCGGTGCCGGCATGAGTTCGGGCGTCTCGTCGGACGCGTAGCCGAACATGATGCCCTGGTCGCCCGCGCCCTCGTCCTTGTTACCGGACGAATCGACGCCCTGGGCGATGTCGGCCGACTGGGCGTGGAGGTGGATGGCGATGTCGTTGTTCTTCCAGTGGAAGCCCGACTGCTCGTAGCCGATATCCTTCACCGCCTCGCGGGTGAGGTGCTCCAGATGCTCGAAGGTCACCGAATCGGGACCACGGACCTCGCCCGCGATGACGATGCGGTTGGTGGTCGCCAGGGTCTCGACGCCGAGGCGGGCCTCCGGCATCGCCGCGATGTAGGCATCCACCACCGTGTCGGAGATGCGGTCGCAGACCTTGTCCGGATGACCTTCCGAGACGGACTCGCTCGTGAAGAGGTAATTGGAACGCGCCATGATCAGCAAACCCGGTTCTCGGGTGCGCCTCATGCGATGCAGCTAACCCGGCTTAACGGAAGGACGGGGTTCTGGCATCGCCCTCCGGACCGGTCAAGGCGAAAAACCGAACGCGTCCGGTAAAACGAACGGAACGGCCCATTGTCAGCCCTTGAGCTTGGCGTCGAGGGCGCGGATCGCGGCGGAGAATTCTTTCCGGCGCTCCTCGGAGAAATGCTCGGTCACGTGCCGGGCCACCACCTCCACGAGGCCGTCCCAGCCGTCCTCGGCCACGTAGGGCCGCTGAGGCGGCTCGTTGAAGCCGGTGGGGGCGTCCTCTTCCGCGTGGGCGAGATCCTCGAAGAAGTACGACACCGGCACGCCCGTCATCCGACTGAAGCTGTCGAGATGGATCGCGCTGATGCGGTTGGTGCCCTTCTCGTACTTCTGGAGTTGGGCGGCGGACATGCCGAACCGTTCGGCCACCCGCTTCTGGGTCAGGGATGCCTTCTTGCGCTGCTCGGCGATGCGCCGGCCCACATGCACGTCCCGCGCGTCGGTCTTCTGGCCAGCCATCCTGCTCGTTTCCATCACACGGCTCGTCCGCCGACGCTCGCGACGGGCGAGCACGCCCCGTCGCGACCGAGGCCCCGCACGGTCCGCGGGAATCCGCGATACGGGCTGAGGCGTGGTGGCGTCCCCGGCAGGTCTCGAACCTGCGACCCCAGGTTTCATACCACTTCGGCTTCCGCCGCCGCGCCCTCGCGGACGCGTTCGTGGCCTGGACTATCCCTTCACCATGGGCTTCCGAGGAAGCCGTTAGGTGCCGCCCGTCTAGTCTCTACACCTTCCCGCCTTCCCCGGTGGGGAAGGGCGGGCTTGGCTCGGGATCGGCGGGGCCTGCCTGGGCAGACCCTCGGGCTTTCCCCGAATTTGAGCGGATCCACCGCGCGGTTTCCCCTCGCGGCGCCCAATTGTGTCTAGGAAACCTGTGCTCTGTCCAGCTGAGCTACGGAGACTCACCGGGTCCTTCGTAGCACCAACGCCGGGGCAGGCCAACCGCAACCGTGGGCGCCGTGGCGGGGTCTGTGGCGGGCCTGCCGCAGGGCGGCCGGAAAAGGGGCTCGGACCGACAGGTCGCGCTTGTTCCCCGGCCGCCGCCGCCCACAATACCGGCCGGGATCTTGAGGAGAATCGTTCCACCATGGGGGATCGGCGGCGCATCCGAGTCCGATTCGGCGCGCCCGCCCTCGCCGCCCTGGCGCTTGGCGCCGGGGCGCCGGCCATGGCCGTGGCTCCGGAATGCCGGACCGCCCTCCTGCCGGAGACGGTGCTCACGGCCGTCTCCCCGCGCGGCGAACTCGCCTTCGCGTCCGGCCTGCGCGGCGTCCTCGACGGCCTGCGCTGGCCGGACGCGCCGGACCTCGCCGGAGCCGCCGCCGCGTGGCTGGAGACGCACCGGGGGGTGCCCCTCACCCTCACGGCGCGGGGCGAGACCGACCGCTGGGGCCGCGCCCATCTCGATGCGGTCGCGGCCGACGGCACCGTCGATCTCGCCGGGGGCCTCGTGGCGGCGGGCCTCGCCCTGGTCGATGCGGGCGAGCGCGACAGCCTGTGCCGGCCGGGATTGCTGGCCATGGAAGCGGGCGCCCGCGCCGCCGGTCGCGGCCTGTGGCGCGAGGCCGAGGAGAAGGCTGAGGACGGCGCCACCCTGCGGACGCGGCTCGGCCGCTTCGTCGTCGCGCGCGGGACGATCCTGTGGGTCGGCGAACGGGCGCGGCGCACCTATCTCGACTTCGCCCGGCGCGGCGCCGACGGCCTCACGGTAACCATGTCGAAACGCACATGGCGCCAAGTGCAGGAGCGTGGTTTGAGTGCCGCGACCCTGCGCGGGCGCGTCGTCCGGGTCCGGGGCATCGTCGAGATCTGGCGCGGTCCGACCCTCGATGTGGCGAGCGCGGACATGATCGAGGTTCTCGACGCGGCACAGGCGCAGGGGCGCTGATCGATATGACGGGGGCCATGAATCGGGCCATCAGGGAACGGGGCATGACGGGCGGCGCGACGCGGGCCTCGGGCCTCGCGCGCGGATCGGCGGGTGCGGGGCGCGCGGCTGCGTTACTCGTCTCGGCCCTGCTCTCGGGCTGCATCGGCGACCAGACCGGCGCGACCTTGCAGCCGGCCGTCGTCACCGTGCCGGCGGAGGCGCCCCGCGTCACCGGCCGCGAGCGCACGGCGGCGGATGCCGACCACGCCAAGCTCGTGGCCTCCTTCGGCGGCGAATACAGGGCGCCCGCCGCCCTGAAGCTCCTCACGGAGGTGACGGACCGCCTCGTGCGCGCCACGGACCGACCGGAGGAGACCTACGCCGTCACCCTCCTCGATTCGCCGGTGATCAACGCCTTCGCCCTGCCCAACGGCCGGCTCTACGTCACGCGCGGGCTCCTGGCGCTGGCGAGCGACACCGCCGAGATCGCCGCCGTGCTCTCGCACGAGATCGCCCACGTCACCCTGCGCCACGCCACGGCCCGCACGGAACTGGCGCTCCGCTCGCAGCTCGTGAGCCGGGTCGTCGCCGACGTGCTCAACGATCCGGTCACGGGCGCCCAGTTGCAGAACCAGTCGAAATTCGCCCTGGCGCGGTTCTCGCGCGACCAGGAACTCGAAGCCGACGGCGTCGGGGTGAAGACCCTGGCGCGGGCCGGCTACGACGCGTTCGGCGCCGGGCGCTTCCTGCGCGCCCTCAGCCGCAGCACCGGGCTGAAGGCGGGGACCGGCCAGGGCGGCGAACCCGACATGCTCGCGACCCATCCGGGCACGCAGGAGCGCATCACCCTGGTGACGCGGGCGGCCCGCCTCATCGGCGCCCCCGGCCTCGGGGTCGACGAGCGCGCCCGCTACCTCGCCGCCATCGACGGCATCGCCTACGGCGACAATCCCGGCGACGGCACCGTGCGCGGCCACCGCTTCCTCCATCCCGGACTCGGCATCGCCTTCGAGGTCCCGGACGGGTTCGCCATCGAGAACACCCGCAACGCCGTCCTCGGCACCACGCCGGAGGGCAGCCGCCGCCTCCTGTTCGATCAGGTCGAGACCCCCGCCGGGCAAGGCCTCGAAGACGTGCTGAAGGCGACCTGGAACGATGCCATCGAGGCCGGGTCTCTGGAGAACCGGACCATCGGGGGCCATCCGGCCGTCACCGCCCTGTCGCGCGGTAAGGACTGGACCTTCCGCCTCGCCGCCATCCGGGTCGGCGACGCGACGTTCCGGATGATCATGGCCGCCAAGGGCGCCACCGATCCCGACGCCCCCTTCCGCCGCTGGACGGAGAGCCTTCAGACCATCGGCCCCGCCGAGACCCAGGCCCTGCGCCCCCTACGCATCCAGGTGGTGCAAGCCGTCGCCGGCGACACCGTGGACGGCCTCGCCCGTCGCATGGTGGTGACCGACCGGGCCAGCGACCGCTTCCTCGTTCTCAACGGCCTCGAACGCGGTGCCGCCCTGCGCCCGGGCCAGGGGTACAAGCTCGTCGTCGAGTGAGGCGGCGTCCGCATCCAACGGAAAATTGATCCGGCCCCGCATCGTCTCCCGCCAGGCGGAGGATGCGCCTGCGGTACCGTGTCGGGAGCGGCCAAGAAAATGCTCGGCCCCGTACACGGAGCGGTTTCACATATGAAAGAAACCGGCCATCGTCGTCCCCCGATTCGCGATCGAGCGGCGGGCTTCCCGCGAGATGATTTTGGAATGGGTTCATGCTCGATGCCCTCGGGAGCTTTCTCGACCGAACGAATCTCTCGCCTCATGGAATCTGTCTGCTCTGGCGACCGGAGCTGATCTGGACACACGTCGTCTCGGACTTCGTGATCGGGCTCGCCTACTTCACGATTCCGGTAGCGCTGGGCGTGTTCGTCACCAAGCGCCGCGACGTCGCCTTCGGCTGGATGGCGTGGGCGTTCGCAGGCTTCATCCTCGCCTGCGGCACCACGCACTTCTTCGCGATCTGGACCCTGTGGGTGCCGGACTACGCCGCCGAAGCCTTGTTGAAGGCGCTCACCGCCGTGGCGTCCCTGCTCACCGCGATCCTGCTCTGGGCCCTGCTGCCCCGTGCCCTGGCGCTGCCCTCGCCCGAGACCCTGCGCCGCGCCAATGCCGAACTCGTGGCCCGCGTCCGTGAGCGCGACGAGGCCCTCGAGGCCCTGCGCACCGCCATCAGCGAGCGCGAGCGGGCCGAGGAAATGCTGCGCCAGTCTCAGAAGCTGGAGGCCATCGGCGCCCTCACGGGCGGCGTCGCCCACGATTTCAACAACCTGCTCGGCGTCGTCATCGCCAATCTCGACCGGCTCGCGCGCGCGCCTCTCGATGCCACCGCCGAACGGGCGCGCGGCAATGCCCTGAGAGGCGCCGAGCGGGCGGCGGGACTCGTGCAGAAGATGCTGGCCTTCGCCCGGCGCCAGCCGCTCCAGCCGACCCGCTTCGTCGTCAACACCCTCATCGGCGACCTCTCCGAACTCCTGCGCGGCGCCCTCAACACCGTCGAGCCGCCGGAGATGGATCTGGCCGCCGACCTCTGGCCCGTGCGCGTCGATGCCAACCAGCTCGAGAACATGCTCCTGAACCTCGCGGTGAACGCCCGCGACGCCATGCTGGAGAGCGGACGGCCGAACGGCGGGTGCGCCACGATCCGCACCCGCAACGTGCCCGCCGCCGAAGCCGCCGCCCGCTCCGGCCTCCGGGCCGTGGATCACGTCCTCATCAGCGTCACCGATCGGGGCTGCGGCATGAGCCCGGAGGTCATCGCCCGCGCCTTCGAGCCGTTCTTCACCACCAAGGCCGTGGGCGAGGGAACGGGCCTCGGGCTCAGCCAGGCCTTCGGCTTCGCCAAGCAGTCGGGCGGCCACATCCTCCTCGACAGCCGCCCCGGCCAGGGTACCACCGTGGAGGTCTACCTGCCGCGCGATTGCGAGCCGGTCATCCGCCCGACGGCCCCGGAAACCTTCGCGCCGGTGCCTATCCTCCCCTCCTCCCGCTTCGCCTGATCGGAGAGCCCCCGTGACCGATCCCGCCGCGCTGCGCGTCCTCATTGTCGAGGACGAGTTCATGCTCCTCGACGTGATGGCCGCCGAACTCGAGGATGCGGGCTTCGTCGTGACCCAGGCGACCACGGCGGAAATCGCCCTCGCCCTCCTCGCGGGCGGCGCGGCCATCGACGTCCTGTTCACGGATATCCGCCTGCCCGGGGCCATGGACGGCTGGCAGCTCGCCGAGGCCGCACGCGGGCTGCGGCCGGGCCTGCCCATCGTCTACGCCACGGGCTTCACCCAGACCCCACCGCGCATGGCGGAGGGGAGCCTGTTCTTCACCAAGCCCTATCGCGCCCAGATGATCATCGACGCGATCCGAAGTTTCGCGCCCCCCGCCGCGTAGGTCGCGGGTCGGGCCCCATCTTCGACGCCCGTGTCCGATCGACCGGAGAGGGAACCCGTCGCGCCCAGGCAATCCGCGGCAAGCGACAGAGACAGCAGGCCGCGGTGCGTCCCGGCCGGATCAGGCGGCGGCGAGGGCCAGGGACATCGATTCCTTTTTCATCAGCTCACGGTAGAACCCGTCGAGATGGGTCAGCTTGTCCGGTGAGCCGTCCTGGATGATGCGACCGCCTTCCAGCACCACGATCCGGTCGAAATCCTTCAGGGTCGAGAGCCGGTGGGCGATGGCGATGACCGTGCGGCCCTGCATGAGGTTGGCGAGCGCGTGGCGGATCGCCTCCTCGGACTCGGCGTCGAGGGCCGAGGTCGCCTCGTCGAGGAGCAGGATCGGCGAGTCCTTGAGGATGGCCCGCGCGATGGCGATGCGCTGGCGCTGTCCGCCCGAGAGCTTCACGCCCCGGTCGCCCACGATGGTGTCGAAGCCTTCTGGCAGGGCATCGATGAAGTCCGTGCAGTGGGCGGCGGCGGCGGCCTTCCACACGTCCTCGTCGGAGGCGTCGGGGCGGCCGTAGCGGATGTTCTCGCGCAGCGTCCGGTGGAACATCGAGACGTCCTGCGGCACCACCGTGATGGCCTCGCGCAAGGATTCCTGAGTGACGCGCTGGATGTCCTGCCCGTTGAGGAGGATGCGGCCGCCCTGTGCGTCGTAGAAGCGCTGGATGAGGGAGAACAGGGTCGACTTGCCGCCGCCGGACTTGCCGACGAGGCCGACGCGCTGGCCCGGCTGGATCGCAAGGTCAAAATCCGTGAACACGGCGCGCCCGTCCGGATACGCGAAGGCGACGTGGTCGAAGGTGATCTCGGCGCCCGTACCCGAGAGCGGCACGGCCTCCGGGTGATCGGTGAGGTCGTGGGGTTGCAGCAGGGTGTGCAGGGCCTCGGACAGGCGGGCCGTGTGCTGGGTCGCGTCCACCAGGGCGACGGCGAGGTCGCGGGTGGCGGCGAGGATGCGAATGCCGAGGGTGCAGACCAGGACCACCTGACCGTTCGAGATCGCCCCCGCCTCCCACAGGGTGATGGCCCAGTAGAGCAGGCCGAGGACGGCGAGCACCGTCAGGATGGCGTGAACGATGCGCAGCTTCTCGAGGTAGAGCAGCGACGAGCGGCGGGACCGCATCTCGACCCCGATGGTGCCGTCGAAGCGGACGTATTCGCGCTTGAACGCCGAGAAGGCGCGCACGAGGGGCATGTTGCCGACGAGGTCGACCATCTCGCCGTCGACGCTCGCGGCCTTGGCGGCGAAGTCGTGGTGCAGCGGCGTGCCGGCCGCCGCCATCTTGAACATCAGCACGACGACGGCGGCGAAGACGCCGGCCAGCACGAGGGCCATCGTGAGGCTGACAGTGCCGATGTAGAGGATCGACAGGAACGCGGCCACGCAGGGCGGCATCACGTTGAACACGAACATGTTCTCGACGGTGAAGATCGCGTTCGAGGTCGCGGTGATGCGCGACGCGAGGGTGCCGGGCTGGCGGTCGGCGAAGAACGAGGGCGAGTGCCCGGTCATGTGGCGGAACAGGTCGCGGCGGATGTCGCCGGTCACGCCCACGAAGGTGAACGAGCCCGTGAGGCTCGCCACACGCCAGAGCATGTTGTCGGCGGCGATGAAGCCCACGAGGAGGGCGAGCGCCCCCCAGATCAGCCCCGCCTCGGGGCCTTTGCTCAGGGCGTCGACCACGCCCTTGAGGGCGTAATCCGTGCTGACCGAGAAGCCGACGGCGCCGAGGACGGCGAAGAGGATGACGAGATGCGGCAGGGCTCGCCGGCGCAGGTAGCGCGCCACGAAGGCGAACGGCCTGTCGGCATAGACGCACAGGTCTTCCATCGCGGTGACAATCCCGTGTTCCGGGCAAGGCTGCCCGCTTTCCAAGCAAGGCTGCCCCCTTCGAGGTCGCCTTGCGGACCCTGGTTCTCGAACGACGTCGGCGCGCAGCGCCCACGAAACCGTGTGCCCCCACCGTTCGCAACGCGAAACGCCCGCGAGCGTTGCAGTCTCACGTCCAGCCACGCTCGTTATCGAGGAAGAAACCTGAACGCGGCTTGAGCGGCAAGCGAATTCGATGCCGCCGCCGCCCACCGGTCAGGGGGTGGGCGCCCGGCGGGTTTCCGGCATGATCAGGGCGAGCGTCACGAAGCCGGCGAGGCCCACGAGGGCGAGGCCGAGGAAGGCCGAATGGCTGCCCAGACGGTCGGCCATGATGCCGGCGAGCGACGTCGAAAGCGCCGCCCCGATGCCCATGGCCGTGCCGACGGCCCCCAGGGCGATGTTGAACCGCCCGGTGCCGCGGGTGACGTCCGAGACCACGAGGGGAACCATCACGCCGAACACCGCCGCCGAGACCCCATCGAACACCTGGATCGCCACGAGGAGTTCGGGGCTGTCCGTATAGGCGAACAGCAGACCCCGGATGGGCAGGGCGGCGAAGCCGATGAGCAGCAGGGGCCGGCGGCCCCATCGCTCGGCGGCGCGCCCCACGGCCGGCCCCGAGAGGGCGAGCACCACCTGGGGCACCACGATGCAGGCGGCGATGAGGGCCGTGGCGGTCTCGCTCGCCCGCAGGGTCAGCATGCTGCCGACGAGAGGCAGCATCGCCGCATTGGCGAGGAAGAACAGGGTCATGCACCCGCCGAAGCAGAGCAGCGCCCGGTTGGTGAGGAGCGCGCGTACCGCGCCTTCGCGCTTGGGCTCCGCCGGCCCGTTCGAGACCGGGCTCGCCACGGTCACGGGGCCGATCTCCTCGGCCCGGATGAACGACAGGGCCACCAGGGTGGGGAACATCAGGAAGGCGGTGAGGTAGAACACCGCGTCGTTGGAGAGGTAGTAGCCGCAGGCGCCCATGCCGGCGGCCGCGACGGCGTTGCCGAGCGCCGAGAAGCTGGCGTTGCGCCCGAGCCGCTCGCCGGCCCGGGCGTGGCCGACGAGGCCGATGCTGATGGCTGCGATGGCCGGGGTGAGGATGCAGCTCGCCGCCGAATGCGCCGCCATGGCGAGGATGACGATGAGGAAGTTCGGCCACAGGGCCAGGGCGAAGGCGCTGAGCGCGATGGCCACCACCGAGAACCCGGCGGCGAAGCGCAGGGACCGCATGGCATCGACGAAGGCCCCGCCCGGCACCTGACCGAGGAGGCTGACGAGGCTGCCGATGGTGAGGGCGAAGCCGATATCCGACTGGGTCCACTTCGCCTGCGTGAAGTAGACGGCGAGGAACGGGCCGAACCCCGTCTGCAGGTTGGCGACGAAGAACGCGAACCCGTCGAGGCCGCGACTGCTGGTGCGGGAGATCGCCTTCACGTCGGCGCCCTCCGCGACCGCATCGGCAGAAACCTCGCGCCGGGGCGTGGGGCGGGGCCGGAATTCGGGCCGGGCGACCTCCCTCGGCCTGAGGGCGCGGCGGCCCTTCGGGAGGGGAACCGTCATTTGTCCGGGGATCTCTCGGGCGGCTTGTCCGATGGTTTCTCGGGCGGCACGACGGCGGGACTTGCCGGCGCGGCGACGGGCGGCGTGGCCGCGGCGGGCGCCGGTGTCGGGCCTGCGGCCGGGGCCGGATTCGTCGTGGCGACGGCCGCCGGGGCGGGCTGCTCGCCCTCCGGTACGGAGCTCGCCGGGCCGAGGACCACGATGGGATCGCCCGGTTTGTATTCCGGCGAGACCCGGACCTGGTTGCGGGTCAGTTGCAGCACGAGGCGGCTCGGCTTGCCGTCATGGGTGAAGCGCAGGGCGCGCCAGTCCACGGCGATCTTGCGCGAGCCGACTCCGAGGAAACCGCCGAAATCGATGATGGCCGCGCGCGGCCGCCCCTCCTTGTCGAGGATGATGTCGATGATCCGGCCCATATCCTCGCCGTTGGCGCTGCGCACGGCTTTGCCGAGGACACCCTCGTAATCCGCGGTGTCGAGGACGGTGGCCGGGGTGCCCGTGGGCAGAACCGGTGCGGCGCCCTGCACGGGCACGGGGCCCTGAGCGGGCGCGGCGGTCGGAGCCGGCGCGGGCGGCTGGGCAGGAGCGGCGGTCGGGGCCGGGGCGGATGCGGCCGGCACCGGGGGTGCCGCGGCGGCGGGCGTGGCCGATGCGGCCGGCACCTCGACGGGCTTGCCGTTGGGCTGGGATTCCTCGGCGAGGGCCGATGCGGCGCCGAGGCCGATCGTCGTCGCGGCGATCATCCGGACAAATCTGAACACGTGCGTTCCCCGAGCGATGATCACACCGGTCCCTGCGCAGAACCCTGACCCGTCCGGCGGGTTCCCCCCGCGCGTCGAGCCCCGTCCCTGCGCAACGACCAAGGCGAAGTTGTGAAGGCGCGTCCCCGAACGGCACCTGCCGCGCCGGTTCGCGATCCGGCGGCCAGGATGCAGCAAGAGCCGGGCCGGCCCCGCTCTGCCATCCCGCCCCGCGCTCCGCAATCGCTGCGCGCGGCGAGATCTCCCCAGGATGTATCGGGGGCGGTGGAGCCGCCGCGTCTGGTTTTCGCCAAATCGCCGTCGTACACAGCCCGATGACCGTACAAACCCGCCGCGTGCGGGCTTCCGACCGCCCGAGGATTCCGCCGATGCCCTTCTTCCGTAACGCCAGCGCCATGGCGCTCCTCGCCGCCGCCCTGGGGGGTTGCCAGGCGCTGGGCGGCGGCGGCGGCGTGATGCCGGAAAGCGACGTCGGCCCGCCGCCCTCCATGCGGGGCTCGGTGCCGAACGCGGGCGGCCCGCGCTCGGCCCGCGTCGATCCGGACGGAAACCCGCTCCAGACCACGCCGACCCGGCGTCTCGACCTGCCGCGCTCGGCCGGCGGCGCCGCCCGCTCGGCGGCCTCCGAGGAGCGGCGCATCCGGCGCGAGGACATCGAGGGCAACACCGACAGCCGGTCGGGGTCGGGCGGCGGCGTGGCCCCGAGCCTGGGCTCCGGCGGCGTCGGCGTCGGCGGCAAGTTCTGAGCGCGCACGTTCCGAGACCGAATGCCGGCCCTCCGGGGCCGGCGCGTCAGGCCGGGGAACGCCGCACGCCGTAATGGTCGTCGACGCGTCCGCCGTAGGCCGGATCGGCGAAGGGGTCCTCGCCGGCCCCGTGGGTCGGTGCCCGCTCCAGGGTGTCCCGGTCGATATCGACGACGTAGCCGCCGAGCTCGACGCTGTAGCGGAGCGACCGCCAGGGGAGCGGGTGATAGCTCTCGCCGAGGCCGAGGAACCCGCCGAAGGACAGGACCGCGTAGGCGACCTGCCCCGTGACCTTGTCCACCATGAAGTTGTGCACCGTGCCGAGGTGTTCGCCCGCCGCATCGTAGACCGCCGTGCCCTCGACCCTGTTGGATGCGATGAGGCGGGGCGTCTCGTCGATGGCCACGCCCTCGCCTCGCGGATCGAGCTCGAGGGAGCCGGCCGGTCTCAGGTGGCGCTCGGTGGGCAGGTCTGTCGGCATCGCGGCACTCCGGAAGGTCGGGAACGGCCAACGCACGAGCGCCCCGGCCCGGTTCCCGCACGACGCGAGTCCAAAACCCCAAGCGGGCTAAAGCGAGATCGCGCTGCCGGACGCGGCCGATGCCTCGGCGGGCTCGGCCGCGATGACGGCGCCGAGGCCGCCGATGAGAAGGATGGCCGCGCCGAGGGCGAGGGCGAATGCGGAGAGGATCATGCCGCGACTCCTCGCGCGGGCCTGTTAACGACTCCTTGCCGAGGGACCTCGGTTGGCGGGGGAAGCGAAATCACCCGCAGGGGCGAAGATTTTTGGGGACGCCGCTTTCCTGTGGATCGCGGACCCGCGCCCGGCCTCGGCGCGGCGGCGCGAACCGCCGCGGCCTCGCCGCATCCGCCGGCGGGGTGGGACGGCACGGATGGCTGCCCCCGGATGATCGCGCGCCCGACCGGCAAGAATTTCATCGTTTTGTCAAATACTTGGAGGGATCCAGATGGTTCCCTCCGAACGCCGGCCCGCTTTCATGGGTATCCTCGGGTCCATTCGCGCGGACGCGTTCGGCGCCGACCTTCGGCGATGGACGCGTCGGATTTCCGCGCTCCTTCGGGTTGCCGGCCCATTCACAGCCTGCACGCCCTGTGGACGAGACCGGCGCAGAGGGCGGATTTCCCTTGGAACGGTCGCAACACTGCTTAGTTGTTGCAGCTATGCGCTCCGAGGCCCCGTGCCGTGGGCGTACCCGGCGCTCGCAGCCAAACTTTTCGGAGGACATCCATGGCCAAGGCAACGACCAAGAGTTCCGCCAAGAGCGCGGAGACCAGCGCTGAGACGGGTGACGAGAAGCCGGCCGCCAAGGGCAAGAAGGTCGCCGCCCCCAAGGGTGACGGCGCCAAGCCCAACGCCCTGCAACAGCCCCTGAAGCCCTCCCCCGAACTCGCGGCCGTGGTCGGCGACGCCAACCTCCCCCGTGGCGAGGTGGTGAGCAAGGTTTGGGAATACATCAAGAAGCACGAGCTTCAGAACCCGGAGAACAAGCGCGAGATCCTCGCCGACGACAAGCTCAAGAAGGTGTTCGGCAAGGACAAGTGCACGATGTTCGAAATGAACAAGCACCTGGCCGCCCATCTCAAGTCCATCTGACCCGCCGGGGCCGGTGGCCGACGTCGCCCCGAGCCGACGCGACGTCGTCGGCCTCGCGGCGGTGGGCCTCACGGCCCTCGGCGCGCCGGCACGCGCCGACCCGGTGGCGCGGACGCCTGTGCGCATCGCGATCCTGCTGTTCCCGGGCATGACCGCCCTCGACGTGGTCGGTCCGCAGGCGCTCCTCGCAGGCCTCGCCGGCCCTCGGCTTCACCTCGTCGCCGAGCATTCGGGGCCGGTCGCGAGCGACACGGGCCTCGCCATCGTGGCGACGGCCGATTTCGAGACCTGCCCCCGCGACCTCGACGTGCTGATGGTGCCGGGCGGGGACGGGACGCCCGATCAGATGAGCAACACCCGGCTCCTCGCCTTCCTGAGGGACCGGGCCGCACGGGCCGCCTGGATCACGGGCGTCTGCACGGGGTCGCTGATCCTCGGCGCAGCGGGCCTGCTCGACGGTTACCGCGCGACCTCGCATTGGTGCGTGCGCGACCGCGTCCTTCCGCTCCTCGGGGCGATCCCCGTGGCGGAGCGCGTGGTGTTCGACCGCAACCGCGTGACGGCGGCCGGCGTCTCGGCCGGACTCGATTTCGCCCTGGCCCTGGCGGCCCGCCTGCGCGACCCGGATTACGCCCGCACGAGTCAACTCGTGGCCGAATACGCGCCGCAGCCGCCCTTTTCGGCGGGGACGCCGGAGGCTGCCGGTCCGGCGATCACCGAAGCCGCCAGCGCGATCCTGAGGCACTTGAGCGACCGCTCCCGCGCGGCCGCCCTGGCGCGACGCGGCTGATCCGGGCACGCGTCGGGCGGGACAGGCGCAGCCGACGCACCGCAACCGGCTGGCACACCGGATAAATTACGGTAACGTCCGGGCGTTGCACGCTTCTCCCACAGCGAGACGATGGATGGCCGGCGGTCTAGCGGACGATCTCACCCGGACGAAATCCCTCGAACGGCTCAATGCCGACGCCGAGGGCGGTGAGAACAAGCTCGCCCGAACCCTCGGCCCGTGGAGTCTGATCGCCCTTGGCATAGGCGCGGTGATCGGCGCCGGCCTGTTCTCCCTCACGGGCATCGCGGCCGCCGAACATGCCGGGCCGGCGGTGGTGATCTCCTTCGCCATCGCCTCCCTCGCCTGCGCCTTCGCCGGCATGTGCTACAGCGAACTCGCCGGCATGATCCCGGTGGCCGGCTCGGCCTATACCTACGCCTACGCCACCATGGGCGAACTCGTGGCCTGGATCATCGGCTGGGACCTCGTCCTCGAATACGCGGTGGGCGCCGCCACCGTGTCGGTGAGCTGGTCGAGCTACGTCACCCGCTTCCTGCGCGACACCCTCGGCATCAACCTGCCGCCCGCCCTCGTCCACTCGCCGTTCGAGACCTACGCCCTCGCGGACGGGGCGACGGCCCACGGCCTCGTCAACCTCCCGGCGATCCTCATCATCGTGGCGGCCTCCGCCCTCCTGATGATCGGCATCCGCGAATCGGCCCGCGTCAACGCCGTGGTGGTGATGATCAAGCTCGCCGTGGTGGCCATCGTGGTGGGGGTCGGCCTGTTCTACATCAAAGCGCAGAACTACGTGCCGTTCATCCCCGAGAACACCGGCACCTTCGGCGAGTACGGCTGGAGCGGGATCATGCGCGGCGCCGGTGTCGTGTTCTTCGCCTATGTCGGGTTCGATGCCGTCTCGACCGCCGCGCAGGAGGCCAAGAACCCCCAGCGCAACATGATGATCGGCATCCTGGGGTCGCTCGCCATCTGCACGGTGATCTACATCGC
>Ga0182226_1000102_pt1 | contig 14780 bp, 16 predicted proteins | sample G6R1MG_27_FD_129658 | JGI IMG/M metagenome (GOLD analysis project Ga0182226, IMG submission 129658) | Miscanthus phyllosphere microbial communities from Michigan, USA - G6R1_MAIN_07NOV2016_LD1 MG | ecosystem: Host-associated > Plants > Phyllosphere > Phylloplane/Leaf | place: USA: Michigan...
AGCCTTCACGCTCTCCGACACCGTGCAGAAGCGCTGAAACTGGTCGAGCACCCGGTCGATCCGCGGCATCGCGGCGGCTTGCGCACCGAGCCGGATGTGCACGTCGATCCCGGTGATCCGCAGCCGGCCTTCTGAGTTGCGCGTCACCCGGCAACTGGCCTCGGCGGCGACGCCCTGCGCGTCCTGCCGGAACTTGCCCAGGGCGAAGACCAGGCTGGCGCACAGGCAGTTCGCCACCCCGGCGATCAGCATTTGCTCCGGGACCGGACCGGTGCCGCCGCCGATCGGGGGCGCCTCGTCGGTGAGGAGGCCGGGCAGGGCGGCGCCGAAATCGACCGTGAAGACGTAAGCGCCGACCTGGGTGATCCGGATCGTCGGTCCCGCTTCCATCGGCGCCCTCCCCGGCTTCTTGAAGGAGCCAACGCTCGATCACGAGGCGTGTTCGGCCCCGGGCCGATGCAATCGTCGGCCGGATGATTTTCGGAGCCGAACGCCGTAGTACGGTTGCTCCACCGACCCGGCAGCCAAACCCCCCGATCCGATGACGAGCCTTGAGACCCTGATGCCGCTCCTGGAGCGGATCGCCACCGCGCTGGAGCGGGCCGCACCGCCCGTCCCGCCGGCTTTCGACCCGAACGCCGCCGACGCCTTCCTGTGGGGACCCGAGCGGCGGCTCACCCCGGTGCCCCAGGTGGCCCGGGTTGAGATCGGCCTGCTCACCGGTATCGATCGGGCCCGCGACACGCTGATCGAGAACACCGAGCGCTTCGCCCGCGGCCTGCCGGCCAACAACGCCCTGCTCTGGGGCGCCCGCGGCATGGGCAAGTCGTCGCTGGTCAAGGCGGCCCATGCCGAGATCAACGCCCGCCGGCCGGAGGGCGCGTTGCCGATGAAGCTGGTGGAGATCCACCGGGAAGATATCGAGGCCCTGCCCGACCTGATGGCGCTGCTGCGGCCCGATCCGCATCGCTGGCTGGTCTATTGCGACGACCTGTCCTTCGACGGCGACGACACCTCGTACAAGTCGCTCAAGACCGCGCTGGACGGCGGCATCGAGGGTCGGCCCGGCAACGTGCTGTTCTACGCCACCTCGAACCGCCGACACCTGCTCGCCCGCGATATGGTCGAGAACGAGCGCTCGACGGCGATCAACCCCGGCGAGGCCGTTGAAGAGAAGGTTTCGCTCTCGGACCGGTTCGGCCTCTGGCTCGGCTTCCACAAATGCAGCCAGGACGAGTTTCTGGCGATGATCCGGGCCTATGCCGAGCGCTACGGCCTCGACCTGCCGCCCGAGCGCCTGCGCGCCGAGGCGCTGGAATGGGCCACCACCCGCGGCTCCCGCTCCGGCCGCACCGCCTTCCAGTTCATCCAGGATCTCGCCGGGCGGATGGGGAAGGTGCTGGATTGAGACGGTCCGACGCCTGAAGCATCCGGCCCGCGCTCGCCCCGTCATTGCGAGCGGAGCGAAGCAACCCAGGGCTACGCACCCTCCTGGGATCGCGGGCTGCGCTGGGTCGCTTCGCTCCGCTCGCGATGACGGCTTGGCATCTCAAAAGTCGATGGAAGCCGACAGCCACACGGTGCGCGGGGCGCCCAGGATGAGGGCGCCGTTCGGGTTGGCGATCCAGTAGTGGTTGTCGGTGACGTTGCTCATCGTCGCCCGCAGCGTGACCGGCTTGTCTTGCACGAGCGTTGCGTAGCGCAGGCCGAGATCCAGGGTCGTCCAGTCCGGGATCCTCGGGAAGGGCAGGTCGGTGAACGTCGTGCCGGCATAGGACGCGCCGGTATAGACCACTGTGGCGATCGCCGTGAGGCCACGCAGGACCGGCGTGTCCCATTCGAGGCCCGTGGTGGCCTGGAAGCGCGGTGCGCCGGTTGCGGGATTGCCGTCGTAGAGGCCGCCCCGGGTCCGGCGCCAGCGGGCGTCGAGCAGGGTCGCGCCGACGATGACGCGCAGGTCGGGCACGATCTCGCCGAAGATCGTCCCCTCGAAGCCGCGATTCCGCTGCGTGCCGCCGACGCCGAAGACATTGGTCACGGGATCGACGTTCCCGGCCGGCTGGGTGATCTGGAAGGCGGCCAGCGTCGCCCCGAAAGTCTTGAAGTCGAGCTTCGCGCCGATCTCGTATTGCCGCGACCGGGCCGGCGGGAAGGTCTGCGTGGAGTTGATCGCGGAGCCGGGCGCCTTCAGCGCCGTCAGGCCCTGAACCGCGTTGGCGTAGACCGACAGCACCTCGGTGGGCCGTACCACCAGGCCGAAGGCCGGGGTCGTCGCGCTCTTGTCGTAGGTGTTGCTCAGGAGGCCCGTGACCGGGGCGTAGGTGCCGAGCTCGATCTCCTGCCGGCGGGCGCCCACCATCAGCTCGACCAGCCCGTCGGCCACCGACATCGTGTCGGCCACGGCGTAGCTCGTCATCCGGTCGTAGCTCGCCCGGCCCCGGGGGAATGCAGATTTCGGTTGCCCCGGCCAGGCCAGGCGGACAGGCGCGTAGAGGTTGGAGTCATAGTCCGGGTAGGTGATCTGACCGAGCGTCAGATCCTGGTCGAGATACATCGCGGTGAACACGGCCTCGTGCTTGATCCAACCCGTCTCGAAGTGCGCCCGGGCCCCCGCCTCGCCCGACAGCGTCGACGTGTCGCCGGTCTGGAAAATCGAGTTCACTTTGGTCCGCCCGGTCCGGTCCAGGAGGGTGAAGGCAGGATTCTCCTGCTTGTCGTAGATGAACCGGTTGCCGCCGAGCGCCGCGAACAGCGTGATGTCCGAGGTCAGGTCGAATTCCGCCCGCCCCAGAGTGGTGAGGCTGTCGGAACGGGAGAAATCGAAGTTCTGGGACATGTTCCGGCGTGGGTCGGGCGCCCGGGGCACGCGCAGGCCCTGCACCGGATTGCCGCCGCGGGTCTGGGCATCATAGGCGTCGTGCTGATAGATGACGTCGAGGAACAGGCGGAGGCGGTCGCCGTCATAGTCGAGGGCCAGCGAGCCGACGCCGTTGCGCTGGGCGGTGCGGTCGATCGGCGTGGCGCCGCCCAAACCTGCGCCGTTGATCCGCACGCCGATCTGCTTCGCGTCGCCGTAGCGCCGCGCCACGTCGATCTCTGCGCCGCTCCGCGTCGTGGAGGCGTAATCGACGGTCGCCCGGTTGAGCGGCTCGTCGCCCGCGCGCTTGGTGACGACGTTCACCGTGCCGGCGACGCTGCCGAAGATTGAGGCCCCGAACAGGAACGCCGCCGGACCCTTGAGCACCTCGATCCGTTCGAGGGGGGCCGGATTGATCCGGTAATCCGGCACGAGGCCGTACAGGCCGTTCAGGGCGAACTCGCGGTTGTCGACCCGGAAGCCGCGGATCGTCAGCGCGTCGTAGCGGTTGCCGCTGCCGATCGAGGCACGAACCGATGGGTCCGTGCGCGTCAGGACATCGCCGACGCTGACCGCCTGGAGGTCGCGGATCGTCTTCTCGGTGTAGCTCGCCGTGCTGAACGGCGTGCGCATGTAATCCCGGTTGCCGAGGATCCCGAGCCGGCTGCCGCGGGCGACCTGGCCACCGGGAAAAGCCTTCGGCAGGCCGCCCGTCTCCCCCTGCCCCACCCGGCCCGCTGTCGGATTGTGCGATTCGACCGAGAGCGTTTCGAGTTGGACCGAAATTATTGCAGGGTGGATCGAGTTTTCCTGCGCCGTCGCGGTGTGGTTCGCCGTGAGGAGAAGCGTTGCCAGGGGTGCAATATGGCGGATGTATATGCTGGGCATGAAAAAGCGAGCGCCGATCTAGTCGCGAAACCATGTCGGCGATCGATTCCTCTGTCCGAACAGCGGACCGGCGTGGGAATCATCATTGCACCAACAGATCGCCGCTAGCAGTGGCAAGATGTTGGATCAAGAAATTAAACCTAGATTTTATAAATTGTAATTTGTCGAACAGAGATACTATTTGAATATTTTTCGTAACTCTGTGGTATAGATTTGTTGATGCCGTGAATTTTCAATATGCGTTGCCTTAAAAGCGTTGATATCCAATCTTTTGCTTTGTCCAAGGTTGTCGGAGCGCAGCGTAGCTCTCGAAGGATCCCTGCACCCGGCTGCACGGGTCCTGGAGAAATCCCTTCGAGGTCCGCTTCGCGGGCGCCTCAGAATGACGGGGTTGTATGGAATCGCCGGGTATTGCGGAGGGCGGCGGGGATTTGGATATCCGGCGCTGCTGCGCGGGGCCTACCGCCCGCTCGATCCAAACCCGCCCGCACCCCGGCCGGAGCCCGACCCGGGCTCGTCTTCCAGCATGGTCAAGACCGGCCGGGTCACGCGTGTGAAAACCAGCTGCGCGATCCGGTCCCCGGGCTCGACCCGGATCGGATTCGCGGCGTCACGGTTCCAGGCCGAGACCATCAGGGGGCCTTCATAATCCGCATCGATCACGCCGGTCCCGTTGCCGAGCACGAGGCCGTCGCGATGGCCGCGGCCGGAGCGGGGGAAGATCAGGCCGCACCAGTCGGGGTTGCGGATCAGCACGCTGAAGCCGGCCGGGATCAGGGCCGGCGCGCTCCCGGGCGACAGGACCAGTGGCTCGTCCAGGCAGGCATGCAGGTCGAGGCCGGCGGCAGCCGCCGAGCCCCAGCGCGGAAACCCCCAGCCCCGCAGCCGTGGGTCGAGGATGCGCAGGCCGACTTCCGGCAGCAGGCTCACGCGCCGAACCGCGCGATCACCTCGGCCAGGGTCAAGATGCGCCGGGCGGCTTCGACATGCAGGCGCTCGACCATGCGCCCGTCCAACGCGATGACGCCCTGGTCCTGATTCTCCGGCGCGTCGAAGGCCGCCACCACCCGGCGCGCTTCGGCAATGTCCGCCTCGTCCGGTCCAAAGGCGGCGTTGGCCGGGCCGATCTGGCTCGGATGGATCAGCATCTTGCCATCAAAACCGAGATCGCGACCTTCGGCGCATTCCGCCTCGAAACCGGCACCATCCCGCAGGTCGGTGAAGACGCCGTCGATCGCCTCGATCTCGTAGGCCCGGGCGGCGGCCAGGACCTGCATCAGCCAGGGGCGCAGGGCTGCCCGCCCCGGGGGGCGGATCCGGGCCGCGGTCACGAGGTCGTTGGGGCCGATCACCAGGGCCGCGAGCCGTCCATCGACGTCCCGGGCGGCGCCGGCGATCTCGGCGGCGTTGACCACCGCCATCGGGGTCTCGATCATCGCCCAGATGCGGGTCGCAGGCGGAGCCCCGAGCCGGCGCAGGCGCGAGCCTACGGCGATCAGCGCGTCGGAGCTGCGCACCTTCGGCACCAGGATCGCGTCGGCCCCGGCCCCGGCCAAAGCCGCGAGGTCGGCCTCGCCGGCCTCGGTTTCGGGCGGGTTGATCCGCACCACGACCTCGCGCGGGCCGAAGCCCCGTGCCGAGACGACGGCAGCCACCGTGGCGCGAGCCTCTTCCTTCCGCTCCGGGGCGACGCCGTCCTCCAGGTCGATCAGGATCACGTCGGCGGGGAGCGTGCGCGCCTTCTCGAGGGCACGGGCATTCGACCCGGGCATGGCCAGCACGCTGCGGCGGGGACGGATCTCGCTCATCACGCTTCTCCCGGGCCGGCGGAACACCCTTCGGATCGCCGATAGCTTTCCGCCGCGTCCCGGGCAAGAACGCATCGTGGGGCAAGACGATGCGTTCACGATCGATTGCGGGGGCGGGATGGCGCGCTGGGTCGCGGGGCTCGACGGCTGCCGGGGGGCCTGGGCGGGGGCGCTCCTCGACCTCGACGATCCGGAGCGGCACCGCTGTGCCCTGTTTGCCGACGTGGCGAGCCTGCTCGATGCGCCGGAGCAGCCGCTGATCGTTGGCATCGACATGCCGATCGGGCTGCCGGACCGGATCCTTGGGGGTGGCAGGGGCGCCGACCGGGCCGCCCGGGCCCGGCTCGGACCCGCCCGATCCTCGGTCTTCCCGATGCCGCCCCGCACGGCTGTCTACGCGCCCGATTATGATTCCGCGAAGGCCGCCTCGCGGGCGGCCAGCGAGCCGCCCTTCGCGCCCTCAATCCAGGGCTACAATATCTTCCGCTCCGTCCGCGCCGTGGACACGCTCCTGCGGGCGCGGCCAGAGCTGCTGTCGCGGGTCCACGAGGTCCATCCGGAAGTCGCGTTCCACGCCCTCAACGGCGGCCGCCCCCTTGGCCTGCCGAAGAAGGGTGTTCGGGCTCGAGAGGGCTTGGCCCTGCGCCGGACTCTGCTTGACGCGGCCGGCCTTCCGGCTGCCCTGCTGGACGCCCGGGTGAAGGGGGTGCCGGCCGACGACCACCTCGACGCCCTGGCCGCCCTGGTGGTGGCCCGGGACATCCTCGATGGATGCGCTGTGCCGTTGCCGGACTCGCCGGAGCGAGATGCGTATGGCCTGCCCGTGGTGATCTGGGCACCCGCCGTGCGGGATTGCCGATGAGCCGCCTCGAAGCTGGGCCGTGGCGCTGAATTCTCCTGGATCACGCCCTCGACCGGTGTCCGTTCGGACCGTCGCGCTCTAGCTCAGTCCCATGAGTGCCCCGCATCCCCTCCCGATCCGCCATGTCGCCCGGGCGATCGTTCTCGACCCGCAGGATCGGATCCTGCTGATCGCCTACGCGTCGGTCCATGCGAAGGGGCCGGACGGCGAGCCGCTGCGGTTCTGGTTCATGCCGGGGGGCGGGCTGGAACCGGGTGAGGACCACGTCACCGCCTGTCGGCGGGAACTGGGCGAGGAGATTGGCCGCGACGATGTCGCGATCGGCCCGCAGGTCGCGGCCTGCGACGGCCCGTTCCACCTCTTCCGCCAGTCACGGGACGCCCGCGAGCGCTACTTCCTGGTCCGCCTGCCCGACGACCGGGTCGATACCAGCCGTCTCGCCGAGACCGAGGACAACCCGGTGATCGGGACCCGCTGGTGGCCGCTCGCCGCGTTGCGGGGCAGTAGTGAGCGCGTCGAGCCGGCGGGTCTTGCCGATCTCGCGATCGATCTTGCCGCAGGGACTATTCCGACCCGGCCGCGCGTTCTGACTTGGCACGATCAGTGATCCCGATCTCGCATGTGCGAGATCATCGAACCCGATGGAGATTGCATGTTCCCTGAATTCCTGACCGAGGGCTACCGCGCGTTCCTGGCCGACCGGTTCCCGACCGAGCGCCGACGCTTCGCGCAGCTCGCCCAGAGCCAGGAGCCCCAGATCCTGGTGATCAGCTGCTGCGACAGTCGCGTGGCTCCCGAGGCTATCTTCGACGCCGGCCCCGGCGAGCTGTTCGTGATCCGCAACGTGGCCAACATCGTGCCGACCTACGAGCCGGACGGCGCCTATCACGGCACCTCGGCGGCCATCGAGTTCGCGGTCCAGGCTCTGGAGGTGAAGCACATCGTCGTGCTCGGCCACGCCACCTGCGGCGGCATCAAGGCCTTCGCCAACAAGGCTGCGCCGCTCTCGAGCAGCAACTTCATCGGCAAGTGGGTCTCGCTCGTGGCGCCTGCCGAGGCGAAGGCAGGCGATTCGAGCGCCCCGGACTACCTGACCAGGATGGAGCACGCCATGGTCAGCCAGAGCATGGAAAACCTCTTAAGCTTCCCGTTCATCAAGGAGCGGGTCGAGGGGGGGCGGCTCAACATCCACGGCGCGCATTTCGGCGTGGCCAACGGTGTGCTGCTGGTGCGTGATTCCGAGACCGGGGACTTCCATCCGGCGGTGGACCAAGCCGGCCGGAAGGTTCTGCCAACCGCAGTCGCTTGCGATTGAGGAACTGCGTCACGGCAAGGCGCCGGGCCCGATCGCGATTTGGAAGGGCCCGGCCCATAGGACGGTTTGACCGGTAAAGGCTCCGTCGGGTGGCGTAGCCGCGCGCGGGATACCCAGGCCTCCTGCTCTTCCTGTGAGGCTGGGCGATCGTAGATCGCTCGGCCTCGAAGAACGCTCCCGTTATCTTGGCGATCCCTGGAGGGCTCTTTCGAGGCCCGTCGACGCAATCATCAACGTCTTCGGGATCAGACAAAAAAAGGCGGCGGGCCTGCGCCCACCGCCTCGCGCTGTGCCGCCCGGCCGAGGCCGGGCGATCCAACAAATTACATGGCGCCCGGCAGACGCTGGGCGTTGTCGTAATGCATCTGCAGGGTCGGGAGTGCCTGCTGGGCGTAGTTGCGCAGGGCCGGGCTCGGGCCACCCTGGGCATAGGCCTGGGTCATGGCGATCGTCATCTGATGCGCCTGGATCTGCTGGTTCGCATAGAGACGGTCAAAACGCGGGCCGGCCGGGGTGGACGACAGCTCGGCGAGCATCGCCTGCTGCTCCGGACTCGGCGGGACAACCGTGGACGCGCCGGTCGCCATGGCATCGCCGCGGCCGAGGCGGCTGCCCGCCTGCGCACCGTTGGCTGCACCGGTACCGGCGCCCTGGAGACCGCCGACAGGACCACCCGCCAGGGTGCCGCCGACCACGCCCGTCGCCGCGCCGACGCCGGCACCGACAGCGCCGCCCGCCACGGCAAGCGGAGCGGTCACGAGGCCGCCGAGGCCTTCGTCGCGCGTCGCCATGTAATTGTTCTCGCCGCCGGCCAGGGCAACGTTGGCAGCGCGGTGGTCACGGATCGCCTCTTGGGCGTAGGACCGGATCTTCGGATTGCGCGACTTCGACAGCGCAATCTGCGAGGACTGGATCTCGAAGGCGTTCGCCTGCATCGACTGCAAACGGAAATCGTTGGCACCCTGCGCGAAGGCCGGGGTCGACAGAGCCAGGACGAGCGCGGACGCAGCAGCGTAGTTCTTCAGCATGGGAACCTCGAGTTCGAGTGAAGACGCGAACCGGCACACTGGGCCAGGGGCGGAAGCCTGGACCTCATCCGAGGACCAAGATCTCGCAGCCGAAACCGTGCGGCGACACGTTCGCGAATTGGTTCGACAACGGGGCTATCGGCCTATGGTTCCTGCCGTTTTTTGCTTAGGGCCGGGGATTAAGGAGACTCTACTGGTGCAATCGGCTCCGTGATCCTGATCGAAGTTCAGATCCTGCGCGCGGTCGCTGCCCTGATGGTGGTCTGGCACCACGCGCGGCACGAGGCCGAGCTGATGGCCGCGCGTGGCGCGGGGCCGGCCCTCGATCCCGGTACGCTTCTGCCGTGGTGGGGCGGGGTCGACTTGTTCTTCGTGATCTCGGGCCTCGTCATCGTGCATGCGAGCGGAAGACTGTTCGGAGCGCCCGGCGGGCGGGTCCGTTTCCTGGCCCACCGGGTCGCCCGGGTGGTACCGCTCTACTGGCTGGTGAGCCTGCTTTATCTGGCGCTCGCCCTGGCACGCCCCGACCTCCTCGGGGATGCGGCGACCCTGGTGCGGGTGCCCGGCACGATCCTGGCCGGGTTCCTGTTCTGGCCGGCGGCCAGGCCGGACGGCATCGTCCAGCCCCTCTACGGACTCGGCTGGACCCTCAATTACGAGGCGTTCTTCTACGCGTTGTTCGCCCTCGGCCTCGGCTTCGGCCGGCGCGGTGCCGTGGCCTGGCTCGCCCTAGCCCTGGTGACGCTGGTCGCCGTGGGCGTTCTGGTGCCCGGACTGCCGGTGCCGGTCCGGTTCTGGGCGAATCCGATCGTGCTGGAATTCTTGCTCGGCGCCGGGCTCGCCCTGGCCCACCGCGAAGGCTTCGCGCCGAAACGTGCGCTGCGCCTCGGCTCGGCGATCTTGGGATGCCTCGGGCTGAGCCTGGCCGCCCGCCTGCTCGTCGGCGACGGGGCCGCCGACGGCGTCCTGCGCCCGCTGCTTGTCGGCCTGCCGGCTTGTCTGCTGGTGGCCGCCGCGCTCGGGCCGAAGCGGTCGGCAGCTCAGGTCGCGGCGCTGCCGGTGCTGATGCGCGGGCTGGTGCGTCTCGGGGACGCTTCCTACGCCCTCTACCTCGTTCATCCCTTCGCTCTGCGTCTGGGGCGCGAGGCGTTGCTCAGGGTCGGCCTCGCCCCGGCCCTGCATCCCTGGGGCAGCCTCGTCGCGATGCTCGCCCTCAGCGTCGTGGCGGGTCTGCTGGTCCGTCGCTGTGTCGAGGGGCCCCTGACCCGGTGGCTGCGGGCGCGTCTCGATCCCGGCGAAGCGCAAAACCGTGTGCGCGCCGCCTCAGTCCCGGTTCCCCCCGGGCACCGGGCGGATTAGCCTCACGCGTTGGAGGAGGATGCTGCGATGAAGACCTTGCTCGTTCCCGTCGCGATGCATGACGGCCTGACCTCCGTGTTCGAGACGACCCGGCTCGCGGCGTCGCGCTTCGGGAGCCTGATCGAGGGCGTGTCCCTGCGACCGGCGCTCGCCGAGTACGTTCCGGTCGACATGGTCGGCGGCATGACCTGGCTGCGCGACGAGGAGGCCGATCGAGCCGAGGCCGAGGAGGCGGGTGGCCGCTTCGTCGCCTTCATGGACACCGCCGGCATTCCGCGGCACGCCCGCGACGGCCTCTGCATCCCCGAGAAGGTGGCCGATGCCGGACCGCGCTATCGCTGGCGGCAGGACGTGCCCGCTGGCGACGCGTTCCTCGGCCAATATGCCCGGTTGTTCTCGGCCACCGTCGTCGGCCGCCCCGGGACCACTGACAACGCCCCGCGCATGACCACCTTCGAGACCGCCCTGTTCGAGGGCGGCCGCCCGATCTTGCTGGCCCCTCCGGTCGCCCCCACGACGTTGGGCGACGCCATTCTGATCGCCTGGAACGGCTCCACCGAGACCGCTCGGGCGGTGGCTTTCGCCATGCCGTTCCTGCGCCGAGCCGAGCGTGTGCTGGTTCTCAGTGTCGAGGGCGGGATGGTCCCGGGGCCGAGTGCGCAGGACCTCGCGCAGGCCCTTGCGTGTGAGGGTGTGGCAGCCTCGCACCGGGCCCTCCCGGCCGGCCGCCGCGCGCCGGGCGAGACCTTCTTGGCGGAAGCCAAGGCGTTTGGCTGCGATCTCCTGATCAAGGGCGCCTACACCCAGAGCCGACTGCGCCAGATGATTTTCGGCGGCGTCACCAGCCATGTGCTGGCCCATGCCGACATGCCGGTTCTGCTCGCACATTGATTAGATCTGGAACCGCCGTGCGCCCCTGGCGTTCGGCCACCGCAGCCGGATCAGGATCCCCGTGACGACAGCCGTGACCCGACTCCTTCTCGCCTCCCTATTGATGGTCGCTGCCGCGGCCGCCGTACAGGCGCAACCCACCACTGCCCGGTTCCGCGGCACGGTTGAATGGGCCGAGGCCGACCGCCTCCAGATCCGCCGACCTGGCGGAAGCAGCCTCACCCTGCGGATGAACCCGCGCACCCGCGTCTTCGCGGTGACCGAGGCGGCCCTACGCAATATCAAACCCGAGAGCTACGTCAGCGTGCTGGCCGGGCCTGGGGCCGAGCCCCTGCGGGCCAAGGCCGTAACCCTGTACTCGCCTTCGGAACGTGGCTTCGAAGCGGGGACCCAGCCCTGGGATACCGATCCGGGCGCAACCTTCACGGCGGGCTGGGTCGCCGATCTGAAGCGCGGCCGCCCGCTTCAGCTGACTTTAGGCTATGGCGGCGGTCAGGCGAGCTTCACGGTGCCGGCTGGGACCCCGATCACTGCGATCGCACCGGGCGAGAAGGCTCTGCTCGAGCCCGGCGCGGCCGTCACCTTGTTCACCCAGTCTGGACCGGACGGCGCCCTCTCGGTCGGTACGATCGCGGTGGGCCGACAGGGGGCCGTGCCGTCATTCTGACCGGCGGGCCCCAGGTTGATGTCGCGTCACCGATCCGCGCATCCGAGAGGCGCGCCGCGGCGTAAGCTGCGCTACATCGTTTTTCCATGACCGAGTCTGCCTTCGCCCTCGATCCGCGCCTCACCGCCGACACCGTCGAGGTGGGCGACCTCGCCCTGTGCCGCGTGCTGCTGATGGATGATGCCCGGTTCCCCTGGCTGATCCTGGTGCCGCGCCGGCCCGATGTCTCGGAGATTACCGATCTGTCCGAGGCTGATGCCGCGGATCTCTGGCGGGAGATTCGCATCGCCACCGGGGTGATGCAGACGCTGTCGAAGCCCGACAAGGTCAATGTCGGGGCGCTCGGCAACGTGGTGGCGCAGCTCCACGTCCACGTGGTCGGCCGCTTCCGCTCCGACCCGGCCTGGCCTGGGCCGGTCTGGGGCTTCGAGACGCGAAAGCCCTACCCGTTCCATGCCCGCGCCCAGCTGATCGAGCGCGCCGGCGCCCTGTTCTCCGCGGCCTGACCCTTCCATGACCGATCCCCGCGACACGCTCGGCTTCGTCCGCAACCGCCTCGACCGGCACTCGGCCGAGCAGCCGGAGGAGGCGGTGCCGGCCTTCGATGCGCCGGATGCGCGCCTCGTCCTGATCTGCGGCGACTGGATCGTGCTGCGGGGGGCGACCGCGCTGATCACCACAGCGGATGCACCCGAGTTGCTGGGGACGCGGATCTTCCTCGGCCATCGGGACGGAGGTCCGGTCTTCGCCGCCTCGGCGCCGGCCGAGGCCGCAGAGGGCTTCGCCGCGGGCGAGACCCGCACCCTCGACCTGCGCGCCATCGCCACCGAGTCCGCCGTGGAGGCCGAGGAGCTGGGCCTGCTCGCCGTGGCCAAATCGATGCTCGACTGGCACGCCCGCCACGGCTTCTGCGCCAATTGCGGAACCGCCACTGTGGCGAAGGCCGGTGGCTTCCGGCGGGAATGTCCGGCCTGCAATGCGCATCATTTCCCCCGGGTCGACCCGGTGGTGATCATGCTGGTGCGCCGAGGCGAGACCTGCCTGCTCGGCCGGGGGCCGCATTTCCGCCCGCACATGTACTCGTGCCTCGCCGGCTTCCTCGAGCCTGGCGAGACCATCGAGGACGCGGTGCGCCGCGAGGTTTTCGAGGAGACCCGGATCCGGGTCGGCGCCGTCACCTACCGGACCTCGCAGCCCTGGCCGTTCCCGTCCTCCCTGATGCTGGGCTGCGCCGCCGAGGCCCTCGACGGCGCCATCGTGACCGATCCGACTGAGCTGGAGGACGCCCGCTGGTTCGACCGCGCGGCCGTCGCCGCCATGCTGGCCGGCACCCATCCCGAAGGCATCCAGGCCCCGCCGCCGATGGCGATCGCCAACTACCTGATGCGGGCGTTCGTGGCGGGTGAGACCTGAGCGTCCGCTTGTTCTAGCCCTTCCCACCCGTCTGCCGGCTGGGGTCGTCGGCGGGGTTGATGTAGTTCAGCCCGAACGGGCCGGAGCCGTTGACCTGCAACTCCACCGGCTCATCGGTGGTCCAGAGGGAATGGGGCATGTCCTCCGGCAGGAAGACGAAGCCTCCGGCCTTCAGCGCCGCGCCCTTGGCCTTGTCGAGCGTCTCCCCGTGCTCGTGGTAGATTGAGCCCGACAGGATCGTCAGCGTCTCCGCCTTCGAATGCGTATGCGGCGCGATCACCGTGTTGGCCGGGAACTTCAGCCGCAGCACGAACGGGCCGGGCTTGGCCGGATCGCCGGCGACCTGGCTGATCTGCGTGCCCTTCGGCAGGTTCGCCGGCCCCGGTCCGTAGACCACCGACGCCCCGTCGGGCTTCACCACCATCCCGGGCGCGTCGTGATCCGCCGCAAGGGCCGGCCCGGCCGCGACGAGCATGGCCGCGACACCGAGCCAAGAACGGGTTGTCATGGAGCGCCTCCCAATTCCCGCGGGCGTCTTTCGCCCCCGCAGCCCTTTTCTGGCGCTGGCTTGGCGGTTTCCCAGGCGCGGGCGCTGGCACAGATTGTCGCGGGGTTGTAGGGGCACCGCTTCAGCGGGGCAGTCGTCTGGCCGGTTCGACCGCGGTCATCGTTCTTGAGCTGTTCGGTAGACGTCATCCCGACTGCGCTTGCCGACAGCGACCACGGTCACCGTGATCGCTTCATCGCTGACCCGGTAGACCAAGCGTTAGCCGGAGGCGCGCAACTTGATCTTGTAGCAAGCCTTCAATTCGGCCCCGTGCAGCCGGTCCGCTGGGACATGCGGTGCCTCCAACCGCTCGGCGAGCTTGGCCTTGAACTGCTGGCGGACGGTATCGCCGAGCTTGCGCCATTCCTTCAGAGCGGAGGGAAGGAATTGCAGCTCATAGCTCATCCAGCGCGACCTTCACTGGCACCTCGCCGGATCGCGCTCGGATCAGAGTGGTCAGCTCGGCGTCGTCGATCAACTCCATCATCGCCTCGTAGGCGGCCGGGGAGACCATGTAGGCCATGACACGGTTGTGGTTGAGGATTGCGACGGTCTCGCCTTGCGCCTCGCTCAATACGTTGGAGGGGCTCCTCTTCAGATCCGACACGCTCACGGCCACGTTCGCCAGCACGGCCTGCATCTTAAACTCCGAAGGGTCTCGTTCTGCCTGCGAAATTCAATACCAAACTCGGTACTGAATTTCGACTCGTCAAACGCTTACCCTTCGGCTCAGATCGCCACCCGCGTCGGCGCGGCCTCAGCCGGTACCGCGGCCCGCATTTCCGAGAACGCCTCGCCCACCATCAGCAGCGCCGGCCCATCGAATCCGGCTGCCTCGACTCGGTCGGCGAGGTCGGCGGCGGTGCCGCGCAGTGAGGCTTGATTCGGGCGGCTGACGTTGAAGACCAGCAAAGCCGGCGTCAAAGGCGCCAGCCCCTCTTCCACCGCCCGGGCGAGCAGCGCCCGCAACGTGCGCTTGGGCATGTAGACCACCGTGGTCACGCTCGGATCGGCGAGCGCCCCCCAGTTGAGGTCGTCCGGCAGGGCGCCGCGGCGGTCGTGGCCGGTAACGAATTGCAGGCGGCGGGCGGCGTCGCGGTGGGTCAGCGACAGGCCCAGCGCCGCCGCCGCCCCCTGCGCGGCCG
>Ga0182226_1000103_pt1 | contig 14594 bp, 16 predicted proteins | sample G6R1MG_27_FD_129658 | JGI IMG/M metagenome (GOLD analysis project Ga0182226, IMG submission 129658) | Miscanthus phyllosphere microbial communities from Michigan, USA - G6R1_MAIN_07NOV2016_LD1 MG | ecosystem: Host-associated > Plants > Phyllosphere > Phylloplane/Leaf | place: USA: Michigan...
AGCATGAGCAACCGGATGTGGGGCGGGCGCTTCGCGAGCGGCCCCGCCGAGATCATGGAGGAGATCAACGCCTCCATCGGGTTCGACAAGCGCCTCGCGCCCCAGGACATCCGCGGCTCCCTCGCGCATGTGACGATGCTGGGCGACGCCGGTATCCTGCCGAAGGCCGATGTGGCGGCGATTCAAGACGGTCTCAAGGCCGTGGCCACGGAAATCGAGGCCGGCGGCTTCGTGTTCAAGCGCGAACTCGAGGACATCCACATGTCCGTCGAGAGCCGGCTCACCGAGATCGTCGGCCCCGCCGCCGGACGCCTGCACACGGCCCGCTCGCGCAACGATCAGGTCGCCACCGACATGAAGCTGTGGGTGCGCGACACCCTCGACAGCCTCGACGAACAGGCCGCCGGCCTGCAGCGGGCCTTGGCCGAGAAGGCTCTGCAGCATGCCGGCACCGTGATGCCGGGCTTCACCCACCTGCAATCGGCCCAGCCCGTCACCTTCGGGCACCATTGCCTCGCCTACGTCGAGATGCTGGCCCGCGACCGGGGCCGCTTTCGCGATGCCCGCGCCCGTCTGAACGAATGTCCGCTCGGGGCGGCGGCCCTCGCCGGCACCTCATTCCCCATCGACCGGCACGCCACGGCGGCGGCTTTGGGCTTCGACCGCCCGACGGCCAATTCCCTCGATTCCGTGGCCGACCGCGACTTCGCCCTCGAAGCCCTCGCCGCCGCCTCCATCTGCGCCGTCCACCTCTCGCGCTTCGCCGAGGAACTCGTGGTCTGGACCTCGGCGCAGTTCGACTTCGTGCGCCTGTCGGACGGCTACACCACCGGCTCGTCGATCATGCCGCAGAAGCGCAACCCGGATGCCGCCGAACTCGTGCGCGCCAAGTCCGGCCGGGTCATCGGCGCGCTCACGGGCCTGCTCATCGTCATGAAGGGCCTGCCGCTCGCCTATTCGAAGGACATGCAGGAGGATAAGGAAGGCACCTTCGACGCCCTCCAGGCCCTGTCCCTGTGCCTCGCCGCCATGACCGGCATGGTGCGGGATCTGGAGCCCAACGCCCCCGTCCTGGCCCGTGCCGCCGGCTCCGGCTACGCCACCGCCACGGATCTCGCCGACTGGCTGGTGCGCGAACTCGGCCTGCCGTTCCGGGAGGCCCACCACGTCACCGGCCGCCTCGTCGGCGCGGCCTCCGCTCGCCAGGTCGGCCTCGAAGAGCTCACCCTCGACGAGATGCGGGCGGCCGAGCCCCGGATCACCGACGCCGTCTATGCCGTGCTCGGTGTGGAGAACTCCGTGTCGAGCCGCACCAGCTACGGCGGCACCGCGCCCGACAACGTGCGGGCCCAGGCCACGCGCTGGCTCGGCCTGCTCGGTGCGCAAGACGAGAAAGCCTGAGAAAAGCTGGGCCGCGACGCGTGGCGTTCACGGCCCAGCTATGTGATCCTGCCTATGGGCCTCTCGCGACCGCGCCCGTGCGTTCGCGACCGCCCCGAAACCTGCCCGAGCCCGTTCGGAGATCGCGCATGCCCGTCGAGAGTTGGATTGTGACGGACGACGTTCCCGGCCTCGCCGCACAGGCCACGGACCGCATCGACGCCGTCCTCGCCCGCCTGGGCGAGGCCGAGCGCACGGCGTTCTGGGCCTCCGTGCGCAAGTGCTACAACACCCCCTACAACGATCCGAAGCCGCGGGCGCTGCCGACGCTTCAGACCCTGAACGCGGAGGCGCGGCCGGTTCCGCCGCTGCAGGCGACGGCCGGGTCCGCCGGCTCGGAACGGTCGATCCCGATGGCGGCAATCCCCGTGGCGGGCTTTGCCGTCGAGGCCCACGCGTCGTAAGCGCGTCCCACACCAGCCCCGGTCCGACACGGTCTCGCCCACAAGGTTTCTCATGCTCCTCGACGTCCGGCGCTGCCTCCTCCTCGGGCTCACGACGGCTCTCCTGTGCGGGCCGGCGGCCCTCACGGGCGTCGGATCGCCCCTCGGGGCCGGGCTGGTCCAGGCCCAGGAGGCGGCCCCCGAAGCGGCCGAGGACACCGGCCGCAAGCGCCGCCGCACCCGTTCGGGCAAGGGCGGAAAAGCCGTGATGGCCCCCGGCATGCAGCAGGCGACGCCGGTGGCGATCTTCGGCGACTGGAATGTCTTCGCCAACGGCCAGGGCAAGACCCGCGTGTGCTACGCCATCGCCCAGCCGACCACGCGCACGCCGAAAACCCTGGCGCGCGACACGGCCTACCTGTTCGTCACCGTGCGCAAGGGCGAGAACATCGCCAACGAGGTCGCGGTGATGCTGGGCTTCCCGGCCAAACCCGCCGCCAGCCAGGCCGCCAACGCCAAGGTCACGGCCGCTCCCACGGACCCGGCCATCCACCTGGGCACCGCCCGCTACGGTCTGGTCATCAAGGACAACAACGCCTGGCTCCAGAACCAGGCCGAGGAAACCCGCGTCGTCACCGAGATGGCGCGCACGGCCAAGCTCCAGGTCAAGACCACGTCCATGCGCGGCAACCCGACCAACGACGAATACGCCCTGGCGGGCTTCGGCGAGGCGATGAAGCGCGCCCGCGAGGAGTGCAAGTAGACGCGAAAACGCCGCGCCTCCGGAGGGACGCGGCGCTTCCGTCGAGACGGTGGCATACTGCTTCCGGTTAATCACTTCGGAATGGCCTGGCGCAACGGGCTCCCTCTCCTGAAAGGAGAGGGAGCCCGCGCTTGCAACAGACTGAACGGATCAGCCCAAAACGTCTCAGATGGCCTGAAGACGCCGTCCCTCGGCCGGACGGCTCCGATAACCCGATCGGGTCCGGAACCGCTCGCGGGCGGCGCGGGCCGCCTGCTCGACGCTGCCGAACACCGTTCCGTCGAGGAGGTCGAAGTCGCGCTGCGACGAGAAGAACCGCACGCCGCCGTGTTCCGGCACGGCGATCCCGGCCGTGATCTCGCCGATCTCGATGATGCGGGTCGGCGCCGGTTCGGCGCGGCGCCGGGGCGCGGGGTCGGCATGCAGTTCGTTGCGGGCGCGCAGGGCCTGGAGATCGGCGAGCGGCGGGGCGAGCGAGCGCTGGTTCAGGGCACGGGCGGCGGTCTCTGCGTGAGGGTACGACATGGGTTCGAAATCTCCTGATGACGGCCATGCGGCCGCTCCCGGCACACGGCCGGGCTGTGATGGGCTGGACGGTCCACGGCGGGGATCAGCGTCGACAGCAATCGCAGGACATCGGGAGGGATTGGCAAAACAGAATGGTCAGCACAGCAAGTCATCCCTATCGTATAAGGACCACGAGGCGCGGGCGCATCGCAGTGCTTTAGCGTTTGGTGACGCGGCGCAAGCTACACACTTCAAATCACCGCGGCGCGGCGGCGGTGAAGACCGCCGCCGAACACCCTCAAGATGCTGTGTGGCGGTGGTTTCGTCAACGGATCGATCTTTCGAATGCACCGCCTTGCGTGGCAGGAAGCGCCCCCGACAAAGCCTGCCGCGACAGCTTCCTTCGGTTCGGCCTCACGCCGCCGCGACCAACCCGGCGAACAGGCGGAAATCGTCGAACACGCGCGCGGCGCCGGCGGTGACGAGGTCCGCTCCCGTCCGGTCGTGGGCCCAGTGGCCGCCGCCGGTGAAGCCGAGGACGCGCATGCCCGCGGCGCGGGCCGCCTGCACGCCCGGCACGCTGTCCTCGACGACGAGGCAGGCTTCCGGCGGCGCGCCCATGCTGGCGGCGGCATGCAGGAACAGGTCCGGGGCCGGCTTGCCCCGCGCCACCAGGGTTGAAGAATAGATCCGTCCCTCGAACAGGGGCGCCAAGCCCGTGAGCCCGAGGGTGTGGGCGAGCCGGACCGGATCGGACGACGAGGCGACGCAACGCGGCAGGGCGAGGCCCGCCACGGCGTCCGCCACGCCCGGCATCGCCAGGAGCCCGGCATCGAACGCCCGCAGGGTGTCGGCCTTCACCGCCGCGACGAAGTCGTCCGGCACGGTCACGGCGTAATCGCGCACGATATGGGCCATGATCGACGCCATGGAGGTACCGGCGAAGCGCACCCGCACGGTCTCGACATCGATGGGGACGCCGATCCGGTTGAGGCCGAGGGTGAGGCGAAGGAGACTGATCGGCTCGCTGTCGACGAGGACGCCGTCGCAATCGAAGATGATCAGCGAGAGGGGCGCATGCGGATCCGCGTGCGGCGCGGGCGCGGCGGCGATTGGGTCGGTCAAGGGTCGTCCCCGGAGGCGGGCGTGGTGCGAAGCCCGGGCGGTGTCGCATGGGCCGGGTCGCGCTCGCAATGCGGCATCGCTCGGAGGCATGGCTTGCACGGGCGGGCGCCCGCCCCTACTCAAGGCCCGACCGGCTTTCGACCGGTGGGTGTGACCGGGCTCGATGCTTCGCTTCCTCAGCCGTTTCCTCGGCCTCGTTCTCCTGGCGGCGGGCTTCGTCGGCTTCGTCTATGACGGCGCCCGCTCCATCGCGAACAACGGACTGCGGGTGACGACGGTGAGCGACCTGCTGTTCACCCTGTTCAAGGACCGGGCGAGCGCCCTGCAGGGCACCGTCGAGGGCGTCGCCCCGTGGCTCTGGCAGATCCTCGTGCTGCCCCTGACGCTTGCGCCCGCCGCCCTCCTGGGCCTCGGCCTCGGGGCGTTCCTCCTGTGGCTCGCCCAGCCCGGCCGCGAGCCCGTGGGATTCTTGAGCCGCCCGTAAGTCGCCGGGGCGACAGCTTAATCCCCCAGCGCGCGTGCCGTCGCGCACGCGCCGGACGGGTGCGCGTTTGCGTGGCACGCGGCGCGGCTTATGATCCGGACGGAATCGTCGCGTGGACGATCGTCGGGCGTTTCGCCCTCCGTAACCGGATTTTCCATGGTTCGCCTCCTCGTCGCCACTCTTGCCGTGCCCCTGCTGGCGACGGTCGCCGTCGCGCCGACGGTCGCCCTCGCCCAGACGCCCGGACCAGCGGGGGCCCGCAACATCACCTCCACGGGCGTCACCAAGCCGCCGGGGCGGGCCGGCGCGCCGTTCACGCGCTCGACCACGGAAGCCGACATGGCCAAGGCCCAGCGGGCCGCCGCCATCCGCGACAAGGCGTGGGATTCGAAGATGCGCACCACCATGGGCTCCATCTGCAAGGGCTGCTGAATCCCTCGGTGCCGCTGCGATGATCCGCTTCGAAGGCGTCTCGAAGCGCTTCGCCGGCGCCCCCCGGCCGGCCGTCGCGGCCATCGATCTCGTGATCCCGGAGGGCGAGACCTGCGCCCTCATCGGCCCGTCGGGCTGCGGCAAATCCACGACCCTGCGGATGGTCAACCGGCTGGTGGAGCCGGATGCCGGCATCGTCCGCCTGGCCAGTGAGGATGTCGGACATGTCGATCCGATCCGGCTGCGGCGCCGCATCGGCTACGTGCTCCAGGGGGTGGGCCTGTTCCCGCACCGGAGCGTCGCCCGCAACATCGCCACCGTGCCGGAACTTCTGGGCTGGCCCAAGGCCCGCGTCGCCGAACGCGTCGACGCCATGCTCGACCTCGTCGGCCTCGATCCGGCGGAGTTTCGCAACCGCCGGCCCGATGCCCTCTCGGGCGGGCAGCGCCAGCGCGTCGGCGTCGCACGGGCACTCGCTGCCGATCCGCCGGTCCTGCTCATGGACGAGCCGTTCGGCGCCGTCGATCCCGTGGCGCGCGGTCGCCTCCAGGCCGAGATCGGCGCCATCCTGAAGCGCCTGCACAAGACCGTCATCCTGGTGACCCACGACCTCGACGAGGCCGTGCGGATGGGCGACCGCATCGTGCTCATGCGCGCCGGCCGCATCGTCCAGGCCGACACTCCCGACCGCCTCCTCGCGCACCCGGCCGATGCCTTCGTGGCGGATTTCACCGGGCCGGATCGCGCCCTGCGGCGCCTCGCCGGGCTGACGGTCGACGCCCTCGCGGAGCCCGAACCGGCCGAGGGCGCGCCGACCATCGCGTCCGACGCCTCCGTGCGCGACGCCCTGGCGCTCCTCCTCGAGACCGGCAGCGAGCGCCTCGCCGTCACGGGTCCCGACGGCCCCAAGAGTCTCAGCCTCGCGGCGATCAGGGCCACGGCGTCCGCCTGAGCCGGCGGACGCCGGAGGGTTTCAGCTTCCCGGCGTCAGCTTCAGGATCTTGCCGTCCGGGCCGTCCGTCACAGCGTAGACCGCCCCGTCCGGGCCGGTCTTCACGTCGCGGATGCGGGCCTCCAGGGGAATGCGCTCCTCGGTGACGACCTTGTCGCCGTCGAGCTTCACGGCCACGATCCCCTGGCTGGCGAGGCCGCCGATGAGGAAGGCGTCCTTCCAGGCCGGGAACTTGTCGCCCGTATAGAGCGCCATGCCGGAGGGGCCGATCACCGGGTCCCAGTAATAGACCGGCTGAGCGGTGCCGGCGGCCTGCGTCTTGCCCTCGCCGATCTTCTCGCCCGAATACTCGATGCCGTAGCTCACCTCGGGCCAGCCGTAATTCACTCCCGGGCGCGGACGGTTCAGCTCGTCGCCACCGCGCGGGCCGTGCTCGACGGTCCAGAGCCGGCCCTGCGGGTCGAGGGCGGCCGACTGGACGTTGCGGTGGCCGTAGGACCAGATCTCGGGCTTGGCCTTCTCGCCGCCCGTGAACGGGTTGTCCTTGGCGGCGTTGCCGTCCGTGTCGATGCGAAACACCTTGCCGAGGCCGCTGGTGAGGTCCTGGGCCTGGACGCGGGTAACCTTGTCGGACCGCTCGCCGACCGTGACGAACAGTTTGCCGTCCGGCGCGAAGACGAGGCGCGAGCCGAAATGCTTGTCGCCGTCGTAGGTCGGCATCTGGCGGAAGATCACCTTCACGTCGTCGAGGCGGGCCGCACCCTTGTCCTCCACGAGCTTGGCGCGGGCGACCGTGGTGCCGTTGCCCTTCTCGCGGGGCTCGGCGTAGCTGAAGTAGATCAGGCGGTCGGCCACGAAGCTCGGGCTCAGCGCCACGTCGAGGAGGCCGCCCTGGCCCTTGGCATCGACCTTCGGCACGCCGGGAATCGCCGGCCCGGCCGTGCCGTCCTTGCCCACGATGCGCAGAGTGCCGCCCTTCTCGGTGACGAGCATGCGCCCGTCGGGCAGGAATTCGAGGGCCCAGGGGCTGTCGAGGCCCTTGGCCACGGTCTCGACCTTCACCTTCGTGGCCTCAGCGGGCTTGGGCGCCCGGGTCTGGTTCGGCAGGAGCGGCTTGTAGGTGGTGTTGGGCGCCTCCGTCTCGGCGGGCGTGGTGCCGGCGGCGTCCGAGGTCGGCGCCGTGAAGGCTTCGCCCTCGACCCGTGGCTGCCGGGGGGCGGTGCCCGCCTCCTGTGCGAAGGCGCTCGCGGGCAATCCGGCGAGGGCGAGGGTGGCGAGCAGGGTCTGGGAGATGCGCTTCACGTCGGATTGTCCTCCAGGGCGGCGGCGTGCCGTGTGGGGCGGCTCCGGCGCGCGAGGCGGCCGCGAACGTCCCGCCCGGCCGCTGATGCGCGCGGGTGAGGGGGAGATGGGGCGAGGCCGGCGGTTTGACGAGGGCCGCCGTGGTCCGCCTGACGAGTTCCTGAAGCCCGTGCGGGGCGGTGGGCGAGGCTTGCGGTGGACAAGGCTTGCGGCGGACGAGGTCCTGCCCCGCAGGGACCGCGTGCCGCCTTGACCGTCCCGCCCGGCGAGCCCAAGTCTCGCGTGAAGCGCCGCTTGTGCGGTGCACCTCCCTTCGTCGCCGACGAGGCGCGTTCGGGGGATGCGCTCCGGCGCGCAGCACGAAAGGGACCGCGATGGCCACGGTGAAGGTAACGGACGCGAGTTTCGAGCAGGACGTCCTCAAGTCCGCCGAGCCCGTGGTGGTGGATTTCTGGGCCGAGTGGTGCGGCCCCTGCCGGCAGATCGGCCCGGCCCTCGAGGAGATCTCCACCGATCTCCAGGGACGGGTGAAGATCGCCAAGGTCAACGTCGACGAGAACCCCGGCATTGCCGCGAAATACGGCATCCGCTCGATCCCGACCCTGCTGATCTTCAAGAACGGCGAACTGGCGAGCCAGAAGGTCGGCGCCGCCCCGAAGGGCGATCTTTCGCGCTGGATCCAGGCGAGCGCCTGAGCTGAAAACGCCCGGCTCCCGATGATGGGAGCCGCGTGCCCCGGCGGTGCTCCGCCGGGGCGTCGAGGGCCGATTCACGGTCCGGGTCCGGTTGAGCCTGGTGCTCCCGCCACACCCGGCAGCGAACGTGCAGGCGCCGTGTGTCCCATCGTGGCCCGCATCCGCAAATTCGTCGCCTTGGGACCGAACATCGCGCGTTGATCAAACCGCCGCCTTGGTCCGGACACCCGCGATGACGACCACCTCCGAGTCCCACTTCGAACACCTCATCCCCGGCGATCCCATGCCGGTGTTCAAGTCGCGCACGGCCAAGTTCGAGCGCTTCTCCTGGGACACCCTGGCCGGCCGCTACATCGTGTTCTGCTTCTTCGGCACGGCCGGGGACGCGGCGGGCCGCGCGGGCGGTCGAGGCCCTGGGCCGGGACCGCGCCCTGTTCGACGATGACCGCTTCACCGTCTTCGGCGTCAGCGTCGATCCGTCCGATGAAGCCCAAGCCAGCGTCGCCGACGCCATGCCGGGGGGCCGCTTCGCGTGGGATTTCGATCTCGCGGCGAGCAAGCTCTGCGGCGCGGTGCCGACGAACAGCCCCGCCGGGCAGATGCCGTTCCGGCGCTGCTGGCTCGTGGTCGATCCGACCCTGTATGTCCTGTCGCGGTTCGACTTTCTGGCGGACAACGACCACGAGGTGTTCTTCGCCGGCCTCGAGACCCTGCCGCACCCGCAAAACTTCGCCGGAGTCGAGATACCGGGCGTTCGAGGGCGCGCCGTGAGCTTTCCCGAATACAACACCCGCGGCTACAAGGCCCTGCCCGGCTGGGCCATCGTCTTTCCCGGCGCAGCCCTGCACGCGGTCTCCCGCGTCTCGAGCGGCCGCCGCTACGCCTTCCTGCCCTTCGTGTACGATGAGGTGGGCGCGGAGATCCGGGCGCGGAACATGGATCGGCTCAGCCTGACGGCGTGAGGCGGGGCAGGCATTCGCTCTTCCGGCAGCCGAATCTCTGCCTTTGGCGGGTTGTGCGAGTCCCCTCTCCGTTCGGGAGAGGGGCCTGTCGTGCTCCCGTCGATTCCCGAGGCTTGCGAGACCGGTCCAGAACCCGTGACGATACGAGCCCGCCGGCCCGCAACACCTCACCCCCGCGCCAGGGCCTCCACCGTCGGGGCCCGCAGCCCGTCGGCAAGGGCGATCAGGGCGCCATGGACGGGGTCGGCGCGATTGTAGGTGGTCGGGGTGCCGGACAGGTCGCTCACGGAGCCACCGGCTTCCCGCAGCAGCAGGTCGGCGCCGGCGAGATCCCAGTCGCGTGCGTCCGACGAGACGAGGCCGACATCGATGGAGCCCTCCGCCACGCGGGCGACGCGCAAGGCGAGGGACGGCACCCGCTCTACCACGACGAAATCGGGCTTCACGCCGTCCCGCGTGGCGCCGCGCGCGAGTGTCTCCATCATGGGTTTGGGTCCCGTCACCCGGGCGCCCGGCAGGGCGACCTGGCCCGACACCCGCAGAGGTTCGCCGTTGCGCGTTGCGCCGTGGCCCGCCACGGCCTCGTAGAAGTGATCGTGCACGGGCGCGTGCACGAAGCCGAGCACCGGCTGCCCCTTCGACAACAGGGCCACCGAGATCGACCAGTCCGGATGCCCGGTGAGGAAGGCACGGGTGCCGTCGATGGGATCGACGATCCAGACGAGATCCGCCCCGAGGCGCACGGAATCGTCGGCCGTCTCCTCCGACAGCCACGCCGCCGCCGGCAGCAGGGCGCTCAGGCGGATCTTCAGGAAGGTGTCGACGGCGACATCCGCCTCCGTGACCGGTGAGCCGCCGGTCTTCGACCAGACCCGTGCCTCCGTGTGCTTGCCCGCCCGGTAGAACGGCAGGGCGAGGCCGGCCGCCTCGCGGATCGTCTCGCGCAGGGCCGGCACGAGGGCGTGGATCGTCTCCGGGACTCTGGCGGGCATGCGGCTCCGTTCGGATCGTGGCTGGAAGGGGAGGGAGAACGCAAACGCGGGCGATGTCGCGCAGCGCGGCGCCGTCGCGTCCGTTGTAGGGTGCCTGTCCGGTCGCCACAAGGATCGTCGCGCAGAGGTCGATACGCGCAAGTCTCGACGATCAGCGCAAGGAACCGTTGAGCATTCTTGGCATGAGCCCCCTGTCCATATTCGCTTAACGCTCACTCTTAAGGTCGCTGGAGGAGATCAGGGGCCATTCTGCTTGTCATAGACGGACGGTCTCACAGAGGCCGTTGCTTCCAACAGAAGGTCCGAGCCATGAACACTTTCGCAAACATGAACCACGCCTCGGCCGCCAACGAGACCGCCGCCGCCGAGAGCACCCCCGGGATGCCCGCCTTCGTCGCCGCCCGCCTGCCGGTGTTCGGCCGCGCCGCCGCCCTGCGCCCCGTGGGCGTGGCCCTGGCCTTCTCGGAGGACGCCTCCGACGCCTGCGGCGAGGATCGCTTCGATCTGCTCCTGATGGCTGCGGACGGCACCGTCATCGAGCGGCTCGGCCCGTTCTGCGAGGACGAGGTGGTGGCCGTGTGGCGCGATGTCGCCGACAAGTCCGGCCTGCCCCGGATGATCGTGAAGGAGGATGGCGGCCTCGCCACCGTCTCGCGCCAGCTCGGCCCCGTGGCCCTCGGCCTCACCCGCACCCGCCGCCGCCACGGCCTGCTCTCCGGCCGCCGCCCGCGCTTCCTCGTGCGCCGCAAGCCCGCGTCCCTGCCCGTGCGCCCCCTCATCCATCGCGGCGAGAACGAGATCGTGGCCGGCGGCGCCTGCTGAAGCGTTCGGCCTATCCCATCCAGGCCCGCAAGCCAGCATCCAGGGCGAGGCCGGCAAACAGGATCAGACCCGCGTCGCGGTTCGATCGAAACAGCATGAGGGCCCTGCGCCCGTCCCCCGCTTCCAGGCGGACCGTCTGCCATCCGAGATGCGCGGCGAACCCGGCGACGCCGAGGAGCCCGACGAGTCCGGCACCGGCCGAGAGGGCCGACAGGGCGACAAGGCCCGCGGCCACGGCGTAGCAGGCCCCGATGGCGGCCTTGAGGCGCGGCCCGAAGGTGCGGGCCGAGGAGCGAATCCCCGCGATGGCATCGTCCTCGATGTCCTGCACCGCGTAGATCGTGTCGTAGCCCACCACCCACGCGATGGTGCCGGCATAGAGCAGCCAGGCCGGGGCATCGAGGCGGCCGAACACCGCCACCCATCCCATCAGGGCGCCCCAGGCGAAGGCGAGGCCGAGCACGAGCTGCGGCATCGACATCACGCGCTTCATGAACGGATAGATCGCCACGGGCGCGAGCGACGCGATTCCGACCGCGATGGCGGCGGCGTTGAACTGCAGCAGCACCGCGAGGCCGACGAGGGTCTGGGCCACGAGGAACACGGCCGCCTGGCGGGCGCGCACCTGCCCCGAGGGGAGGGGGCGCGAGCGGGTCCGCTCCACCTGGGCGTCGAGGTCGCGGTCGGCGATGTCGTTGTAGGTCGAGCCCGCCCCCCGCATCGCGACGGCGCCGACGAGGAACAGGACCAGATGGGCGAGGTTCGGCGCCGTGCCGGACGCGATGGCGGCGAGCGCCGCCGACCACCAGCACGGCAGCAGCAGCAGCCACCAGCCGATGGGACGGTCGATGCGGGCGAGGCGCAGGTAGGGCCGCGCCCGCCGGGGCGCCCACCGGTCGACCCAATGGCCGGTCACGGCATCGGCGACGGGGCGCTCGAACGGGGGAGGGGGCGCAGACGTTCCGCTCATGCCCCGGCGTATGGCCGGGATTCCCGCCGGGACACAAGCCGGCGGATTACGGAGCGTCGATCAGAGCGCGCCCTGGGGCATCCGCATGGCACCCGTCAATCCGGGGCCGCCGAGGAGACCGCCACCGCCGCCGCCGTTCTGGGCCTGGGCGCGGGCCTGGGCTTCCATCTTGGACGCCTGGGCTGCGATGCCGCAGATCTTCGTGCGGATGCCGCCGACCTTGATGTGGTCCGCCTTGAAGCCCTCGGCGAAGGAATCGGGAATCGAGCACCATTCCTTGTTGGCGGTGATCCACTTCAAACCTTCGGCGCCGTTGTTCTGAAGCTTGCCGAACAGGGCGCAGGCTTCCTGCGGGGTCATCTTCTTCTTGGAGTTCGAGGCGGCGTTGGCCTTGGCCACGAGATCCTTGCGGGCCTGCAGGGTCTTCTGGATCGCGCCGCATTCGGGGGCCTGGGCGAAGGCCGCACTCGCGACGAACGGGGAGCCCGCAAGGGCGACGGCGACCGCCGCGATGATCTTGAACGACATGCTCTGACTTTCCCTCAAAGTCTCCCCGGCGCCCCGGCGGGAGCCCTGCCCCTGACCGCCGACGCGTTTGACCGAATTCGCTGCGGCCCGGGCCGTGCGATCGAATCCCGGGGGTGTTTCGCCATAGGAATGTGGCTTCATTCCAGTCGCAAACCGCCGGGGCCGTTCGACCGTGGGCAAAGGCGACAAAATCGGCGTTCGTAACCTTTCGGCAACACTTCGTTCGGTGGGCGCGCCGGGGGACGTTGACAGGGGCCATGCGCCACGCGACCACCGCCCCATGGCCGCCTACGATTTCACCGCCCCCCGTCTCCACGTCGCGGACGATCTCGTGCCGGGCGCCGTCCTTCCCCTCGAACGCGCGCAGGCGAACTACCTGCTCAACGTCCTGCGGCGCGGCCCGGACGATCCCGTGCTGCTGTTCAACGGGCGAGACGGCGAGTGGCGCGCGACCCTGGCGCAGAGCGGCCGCAAGAGCGCCGATCTCGTGGTACGGGACCAGACCCGGCCGCAGACGCCGCGGCCGGACCTGCACTACCTGTTCGCGCCCCTGAAGAGCGCACGCCTCGATTACCTCGCCCAGAAGGCCGTCGAGATGGGGGCCGGGACGATCCGCCCGGTCTTCACCCGCTACACGCAGGGCGAGCGCCTCAACCTCGATCGCCTGCGGGCCAACGCCGTCGAGGCCGCCGAGCAATGCGGCATCCTCGCCCTGCCGGAGATTTCCGAGGCGGTCCGCCTGCCCGTTGCCCTGGCCGAGCTCGCGCCCAAGCGCCTGCTCGTGTTCTGCGACGAGGACGCGCCCCTGTCAGACCCCATCGCGGCCCTGCGCGGGGCGGCCGATCCGGCGACACCGCCGCCCCTCGCGGTGCTGGTCGGCCCGGAGGGCGGCTTCGCGCCGGAGGAGCGCGCCCTCATCGCGGCCCGTCCGAACACCGTCGCCCTGTCGTTGGGGCCGCGCATCCTGCGGGCCGATACGGCCGCCGTGGCGGTGCTCGCCCTGGTTCAGTCGGTGCTGGGGGACACACGCTGACGCGCCGCGCCGTTGCGTCCGTTGTTCGCATGACGGCCGTGGATTAAGGAGACGCCAATCCCGATGGGGCCTCCGCGACCCCGGTCGGGCCGGCTCCTCACCCGAACGCTTTTGACGACGAGGCCGGCGCATGGCGCGCGATACGTCCGACACGACGCCGCTGACGACGCGGGACGAGCTGATCGCGTGGTTCGCCGAGGGCGAGAAACCGCCCGCGCGCTTCGCCATCGGCACCGAACACGAGAAGGTGCCGTTCTACCGCGACGGCAACCGCCCCGTCCCCTACGAGGGACCGGCGGGGATCCGGGCCCTCCTCGAAGGTGTGGCACGCGAGACCGGCTGGGACGCCATCGAGGATGCCGGTCATCTCATCGGCCTCGCCGGGCAGGAGGGCGGGGCCATCTCCCTCGAGCCCGGCGGCCAGTTCGAACTCTCCGGCGCGCCGCTCGCCGACGTGCATGCCACCGTGGCCGAGCTGCGCACCCACCTCGATGCGGCCAAGCGCGTGGCCGAGCCCCTCGGCATCGGCTTCCTCGACCTCGGCATGAGTCCGAAATGGACCCGGGCCGAAACCCCGGTGATGCCGAAGAGCCGCTACCGGATCATGGCCGGCTACATGCCGAAGGTCGGGTCGCTCGGCCTCGACATGATGCTGCGCACCGCCACCGTGCAGGTGAATCTCGATTTCGCCTCCGAAGCCGACATGGTCGCCAAGATGCGCGTCGCCCTGGCGCTGCAGCCCGTGGCGACGGCCCTGTTCGCCAATTCGCCGTTCACCGACGGGCGCCCCAACGGCTTCCTGTCGCGGCGCTCCGAGATCTGGCGCGACACCGATCCCGACCGCACCGGCATGCTGCCCCGGGCTTTCGCGCCGGGCTTCGGCTACGAATCTTACGTCGACTGGCTCCTCGACATGCCGATGTACTTCGTCAAGCGTGGCGAGACCTATCACGACGTCTCCGGCGCTTCGTTCCGCGATCTGATGGCGGGTAAACTCGCCGCCCTGCCGGGCGAGCGCGCGACGGTGTCGGACTGGGCCAATCACGCCTCCACCGCCTTCCCGGAGGTGCGGCTCAAGCGTTTCCTCGAGATGCGCGGCGCCGATGTCGGTGGTCCGGAGATGATCGCCGCCCAGGCCGCCTTCTGGGTCGGACTGCTCTACGACGACGCGGCCCTGGCCGCAGCCTGGGACATCGCCAAGGGC
>Ga0182226_1000104_pt1 | contig 14545 bp, 16 predicted proteins | sample G6R1MG_27_FD_129658 | JGI IMG/M metagenome (GOLD analysis project Ga0182226, IMG submission 129658) | Miscanthus phyllosphere microbial communities from Michigan, USA - G6R1_MAIN_07NOV2016_LD1 MG | ecosystem: Host-associated > Plants > Phyllosphere > Phylloplane/Leaf | place: USA: Michigan...
GCGCCGCTTCGACGAGAACGAGGTGCTGGTCGATTTCGACGACATCTCCACGGACGTCTATTTCATCGCCTCCGGCGAGGTCCGCATCCTGAACCGGACCCAGTCCGGCAAGGAGGTGATCCTGGGCGAGATGCGCGGCGGCGCCTTCTTCGGCGAGCTCGCGGCCATCGACGGCATCGGCCGCTCGGCCAACGTCACGGCGCTGACCCGCGGCGAGGTCTGCGTGGTACCGGCCGCCGTGTTCCGGCAGATGGTGTTCGCCTCCGAAGCCATCGCCGACCGGCTGTTCCGTCTGCTGGCCAAGCGCGTGCGCGAACTCAACACCCGGCTTATGGAGCACGCGCTCCTCGACCTGAAGCACCGGCTCTATGCCGAGTTGCTGCGCCTCTCGGTTCCGCGGTCGGGCACGTCGGGGGAGCGGGTCGTGTCGCCGCCGCCCTACCATCATGTGCTGGCCGCCCGGATCGGCTGCCGCCGCGAACAGGTCACCCGCGAGTTCACCGCCATGGCCGCCGAGGGGCTGGTCGACCGCACCCGCGGCGCCCTGGTCCTGCGCCGGCCGGACCTGCTCGAGGCGCGCGTGGCCGAGGCATTGCGCGAGGATTCCTGACGCCTTGGCGGATGCACCCGCGCTGCGCCTGCGGCTGGAGGATCTGACCAAACGCTTCGGCACACACGTCGCCGTCGATGCGGTCAACCTCGACTTGGACCCCGGGGAGTTCTTCTGCCTGCTCGGGCCGTCCGGCTGCGGGAAAAGCACGCTGCTGCGCATGATCGCGGGCTTCGAGACCCCGAGTTCGGGCCGTGTCCGCCTCGGTGACCAGGACCTGACCGCCCTGCCGCCCCATCGGCGGCCGGTGAACATGATGTTCCAGTCCTACGCCCTGTTCCCGCATATGAGCGTGGCCAGGAATGTCGGTTACGGCCTCGCGGGACTGGGCCGGACCGTCGCCACCGCCCGGGTGTCGGAGTTGCTGCGTCTCGTCCAGCTTGACGGCTTCGCCGATCGCCGGCCGGAGTCCCTTTCCGGTGGCCAGCGGCAGCGGGTCGCTCTGGCCCGCGCGCTCGCCCGCGAGCCGAAGCTGCTCCTGCTGGACGAACCCCTCGGCGCCCTCGATCGCGGCCTGCGCGAGGAGACCCAGGCCGAGTTGCGGGCCGTGCAGCGCCGCCTCGGAACCGCCTTCGTGGTGGTGACCCACGATCCGGAGGAAGCGATGATGCTGGCCGACCGGATCGGCGTCATGGAAGGCGGTCGGCTCGCTCAGGTCGGACCGGCCTCCGAGCTGTATCGCCGCCCGGTCAACCGGTTCGTGGCTGGCCTGCTCGGTGATGTGAACCTCATCCCCGGCCGGCTCGGCCCTGCAGCGGCGGGCGACAGCCGCGCGGTGCAGACCCCGCACGGGCCTGTCCGTGCATCTGCGACCGCGCTGTCGGAGGGCGCTTCAGTGGTCGTCGCGGTGCGCCCCGAAAACCTGATCGTCGGCACCGAAGGTCTGCCGGTGACGATCGCCGACGCGACCTATTTGGGCGACCGCCTGCGCCGGACGCTGCGCCTTCCCGATGGAACGTTGCTGCGATCGAGCGGCCGGCCGGACGACGCTGGCGATCCGATAGGCACGGAAACCCGCGCCTGTTTCGCCAGCGCCGATGCCGTGATCCTGCCGGCATGACCCGGCCTCGGATCACGCTTGCCGGTACGGTCGGCCTCCGCGGATGGCGGCCATGAGAGCCGGAATTCCATGGCGCCTGTTCGACCGGCTGGTGCGCCTGCCGCCGCTTCTCTGGCTGGCGGCCTTCTTCCTGCTGCCCTTCGCGATCACTCTGAAGATCAGCCTGTCCGAGCCGGCCACGGCGATCCCGCCCTACCTACCGGTTCTCGATTGGCAGGGCGGCTTCGACGGCTGGTCGGCCTTTCTCGAAGCCCTGAACTTCGACAACTACGTGACGCTCGCCGCGGACGCGCTCTATCGCGACGCCGCCCTCGGCTCGCTGGCCTACGCGGCAGTCGCGAGCCTGATCCTCGTCGCGGTCGGTACGCCGCTCGCCTACGCGCTGGCCCGGGCGCCGTCGCATCGGCAGCCCCTCCTCGTCGCGCTGGTGGTGGTGCCGTTCTGGACGAGTTTCCTGATCCGGATCTACGCCTGGATCGCGATCCTCAAGCCCGAGGGCCTGCTGAATCTGATCCTGCTGCGGCTCGGCCTGGTCTCGCAGCCGCTGATCATCCTGAACACCGACGCCGCGGTGATCGTCGGGCTGGTCTACGCCTACCTGCCGTTCATGGTCCTCCCGCTTTACGCGGTGATGAACCGCCTTGACCCAGCCCTGCGCGAGGCTGCGGCGGATCTCGGCGCTTCGCCGACCCGCGTCTTTTGGACGGTGACCCTGCCGCTGAGCCTGCCCGGGATCGCGGCCGGCGCCGGTCTCTGCTTCATCCCGATGGTGGGCGAGTTCGTCATCCCGGACCTGCTCGGCGGGTCAGAGACCCTGATGCTCGGCCGGGTGCTGTGGAGCGAGTTCTTCTCGAACCGCGACTGGCCGCTCGCCTCGGCGGTGGCGGTGCTGATCCTCGCGATCATCATTGGCCCGGTGGTGCTGTTCCGCGACAGCTTGCGCTCCGGCGAGGAGGGCCGCCCGTGACCTGGGTGACCCGCACCGCCCTCGTGTTCGGGCTCGCCTTTCTCTACGCGCCGATCTTGGTGCTGATCGCCTACTCGTTCAACGCCTCATCCCTGGTGACCGTCTGGGGCGGCTTCTCCACGAAGTGGTACAGTGCGCTTCTGGCCGACGCCCCCTTGATGGCGGCGGCCTGGGTCTCGCTGCAGGTGGCGCTGCTCGCAAGCCTGATCGCCACGATTCTCGGAACCCTCGCAGCCCTCGCCCTGGAGCGCCACGGCCGCTTCCGCGGACGGGCGCTGTTCACCGGTTTGATCTTCGGGCCGATGGTGATGCCGGAGGTCATGATCGGCCTGTCGCTGTTGCTGATGTTCATCGGCATCGGCGTCGACCGGGGAATCGCGACCCTGGTGATCGCGCATGCAACCTTCTGCACCGGCTTCGTGGCCGTCGTGGTGGCGGCGCGCCTGCGCGGCCTGGATCAGGGTCTCGAGGAGGCGGCCGCCGATCTCGGCGCCGGGCCGTTGCGGGTGTTCCTCACCATCACGCTGCCGTTGCTCGCCCCCGCGGTTCTCGCCGGGGCCCTCCTCGCCTTCACGCTCTCGCTCGATGACCTCGTGATCGCGAGCTTCGTCTCGGGCCCGGGCTCGACCACCCTGCCGATGCGGCTTTACGGCCAGGTCCGGCTCGGGGTGAATCCGGAGATCAACGCCGCCTCGACGCTGCTCGTCGTGCTGGTCAGCGCTTTCGTGCTCCTGGCCTCGTGGCTCACCGTCCGGCGCTCGCAGGCCTGACGCGATCATCATCCGGCCGCGCGCCGAAGGCGTCGCGCGAGAGGTGCGCTCGCGCACGCAGCCAAGCTTTCAGCGACCATACTCTCGCGGTGAGCCCGCTGCGCCAAGCAGTGAATCCATGAGGGACCCTCGTCATGATTCGCGCTCTGACATTGCTACCCCTTGCTACGCTCCTCCTCGTTTCAGCGGCCGACGCCCGCTCGGCCCGCGTCCACCCGAAGTCGCTGCCCAATACCGCCGTCAAGGCCCGGGATACGGTGGTGAAGGATTTCGATGCCCGGATGAGCCGGCTCGATGCGTTGATGGGCCTGACGCCGAAGGCGTCGGCAAGATCGCGCTCGGCGGAGGCCGGTCGCTGAACTCGACGCCTTGAGGGGCGATCAGCGGCCGAGGCCACCGGCCTCCTCGACGAAGCGGGCGACATCATCGGCCCCGTCGCCGCCTCGCAAGGACGCGAAGACGTAGGGCCGCGTGCCACGCATGCGCTTGGTGTCGGCCTCCATCACCGAGAGGTCGGCCCCAACGAGCGGCGCCAGATCGGTCTTGTTGACGATCAGGAGATCGGAGCGGGTGATACCCGGGCCACCCTTGCGTGGGATCTTCTCGCCGCCGGCCACGTCGATGACGTAGAGTGTGATATCGGCGAGTTCCGGCGAGAACGTTGCCGCCAGGTTGTCACCGCCCGATTCGATCAGCACCAGATCGAGCTTCGGAAAGCGCCGGCTCATCTCGGCCACTGCGGCGAGGTTGATCGAGGCATCCTCGCGGATCGCCGTATGCGGACAGCCGCCGGTCTCGACGCCGAGAATACGGTCCTCCGGCAGGGCCCCGGCCACGGTCAGGATCCGGGCATCCTCCTTGGTGTAGATGTCGTTGGTGATCGCGCAGATCTCGTAGCGGTCGCGGAAACGCTTGCAGAGCTGCTCCATCAACGCCGTCTTGCCGGAGCCCACCGGGCCGCCGATACCGACGCGGAGAGGGCCGTTCGCGGATGTCATGCTGCGTCCTCAGGATCGGAAGATGCGGGAATATTGCGTCTCGTGCCGGAAGGAGCCGAGATCGAGGCGGAACGTGGCGGATCCGATCGCGTCGAGATCCGCCGTTCGGGCCGCCTCGGCGAGTCGGACGATGCGCGGTGTCAGGGCCGCGATCACCCGCGTGCCCGCGGCCTGCCCGACCGGGGCCGCCCGCAGCGCCGCCGAAACGAGATTCTGGATGAAGGCCAAGCCGTACGCGGCCAGCAGGGACGGCAGCGCCATTCCATGGGCGCCCGCCGCCGCACCGACCGCCACCGGATAGGCCACCGCGCCCGGGAGATGCCCAGCCAGAGCCGCCAGGGCTTCGCAGGGCCAGGCGCCCAGGGTGGCGTCGAGGAAGCTGCGGCCCTGCTGGCTGGTTTCCAGATGCAGCTCGCGCGACGGCGCAAGGGCCAAAGCAAGATCGTTGATCTCGACGATCCTCTCCGGTTCTGACGAGGATGCCGCCCGATGGGCATGGGCTGCCAGGATCAGGTCGTTGTGCAGGGTGCCGTGCTCGCAGACATCGGCCAGCCAGTCGGTAAGGCTTGCCTCATCACGCACGTCACCGGTCTCGGCCGCCCATTCCAGCCCGTGCGAATAGGCATAGGCGCCCACCGGATAGCCCGGTGACAACCACGCCATCAGGCGCAATGCGTCCAGGCCCTCAGCCATCGGCGTGGTGGTGGTGATGCCCACCATGCGGGTGATCATGGCCGTGGGCATGACCGCCGGAATAGGCGCCGCCCTCCGGCCGGAACGGACGGTCCACCGGTTCGGCGGTGCCGCCCAGGCCCCGGACCATGTCGGCCAGCACATGGTCGTAGGCAATCCAGACCGCCTCCATACCGATCTCGGCTGGAATATGCCGGTTGCCGATATGCCAGATCAGCCGTTTCAAGGCCTGATCGCTCGCGGCGCGTATCTCCAGGAGCCGCTCCGGTGCCGCCTCGACCCAGACGAGGCGGCCATCCTCCAGCACAAGCGCGTCGCCGTCCTCCAGCACGGCCGCCCCCGGCAGATCGAGCAGAAACGCCAATCCCCCGGCGCCGCGCATGGCGACGCGGCGGCGATGGCGCGCGCCAGAATCGAGCACGACCCGGTCGACGATCTCGCCGCCGGACAGATGCTCACGGCGGAGGATGCGAGTGGCGCGGATCATGATCTCACCGCCGATCCATCCAGGTGGACCCCCTCGGCGGAAATCCTTCGTCCAGTGCCGGCTCAATCATGAGCCGCCCGTGATTGGGGACGTTCACGTCAGACTGCCCAGTGATCGTTCAAAACAAAAAATAGCGCTGCGCCATCGGCAGCACCTCGGCGGGCTCGCAGACCAGGAGTTCGCCGTCGGCCCGCACGTCGTAGGTTTCGGGATCGACCTCGATCACCGGCGTCGCGTCGTTCAGCACCATGTCCTTCTTGGAGATACCGCCGCGGACGTTCTCCACCGGGACCAGCTGCTTCTGCACCCCGAGCCGCTCCCGCAACCCGTCCTCCACCGCCGCCCGGGAGACGAAGGTGAGGGCCGTCGCGTAGGGCACGCGGCCGTAGGCGCCGAACATCGGACGGTAATGGACCGGCTGCGGCGTCGGGATCGAGGCGTTCGGATCGCCCATCGGCGCGGCCGCGATGCAGCCGCCCTTCAGCACCAGATCCGGCTTCACACCGAAGAAGGCGGGAGTCCAGAGCACCAGATCGGCGAGCTTGCCCGGCTCCACCGAGCCGATATGCTTCGACACGCCGTGCGCGATGGCCGGGTTGATCGTGTACTTGGCGACGTAGCGCCGGGCGCGCAGGTTGTCGGTGCCGGAGGCGTCGCCCGCAAGCGCGCCACGCTGGCGCTTCATCTTGTCGGCGGTCTGCCACGTGCGGATCACCACCTCGCCGACCCGGCCCATGGCCTGGCTGTCCGACGACATCATGGAGAGCGCACCGATATCGTGCAGGATGTCCTCGGCCGCGATCGTCTCGCGCCGGATCCGGCTCTCCGCGAAGGCGAGGTCCTCGGGAATCGACGGATCGAGGTGGTGGCAGACCATGAGCATGTCGAGATGCTCGTCGATCGTGTTCTTCGTGTAGGGCCGGGTCGGGTTGGTCGACGACGGGAGGACGTTCGGCAGCCCGGCGACCTTGATGATGTCCGGCGCGTGACCGCCGCCCGCGCCCTCCGTATGGAAGGCATGGATGGTGCGCCCTTTGAAGGCCGCGATCGTGTCCTCGACGAAGCCCGACTCGTTCAATGTGTCGGTGTGGATCATGACCTGGATGTCGTGGGCGTCCGCCACCGACAGGCAGGTGTCGATCGCCGCGGGCGTCGTGCCCCAATCCTCGTGGAGCTTCAGCGCACAGGCCCCGGCCCGCACCATCTCGACGAGGCTTTCGGGGCGGGAGGCGTTGCCCTTGCCGGCAAAGGCGAGGTTCATCGGGAAGCTGTCGGCGGCCTCGATCATCCGGGCGATGTGCCAGGGGCCGGGGGTGCAGGTGGTCGCGAAGGTGCCATGCGCGGGCCCGGTGCCGCCGCCCAGCATGGTGGTGATGCCGGAGCACAAAGCCTCCTCGATCTGCTGCGGGCAGATGAAGTGGATGTGGCTGTCGAAGCCGCCGGCTGTGAGGATCTTGCCCTCACCGGCGATCACCTCGGTGCCGGGACCCACGATGATGTCGATCCCGGGCTGCACGTCGGGATTGCCGGCTTTGCCGAGCCTGAAGATCCGTCCGCGCACGATGCCGACATCGCATTTCACGATGCCCCAATGGTCGAGCACCACCGCGTTGGTGATCACCGTATCGACGGCGCCCGCCGCGTTCGTGACCTGGCTCTGGCCCATCCCGTCGCGGATGACCTTGCCACCACCAAACTTCACCTCCTCGCCGTAGGTGGTGAAGTCGCGCTCGACCGTGATCTCAAGGGACGTATCCGCGAGTCGGATACGGTCGCCGGTGGTCGGGCCGAACATGTCGGCATAGGCGGCGCGGGGGAGGGCGGCCGGCTTGGGCATGTTGGCCATCTCAGAGGCTGCCCATCACGTCACCGCGGAAACCATACACGGCGCGTCCGCCCGAGAGTGGCACCAGGACCACCTCCCGGGTCGAACCCGGCTCGAAGCGCACCGCCGTACCGGGCGCGATGTCCAGACGCTGCCCGCGCGCCTTTTCGCGCTCGAAGACGAGACCCGGATTGACCTCGAAGAAATGGTAATGAGAGCCGACCTGAACCGGCCGGTCGCCGGTATTGGCGACCTCGATCACGGTGCGGTCGGCGCCGGCATTGAAGACGATCTCGCCGGGCAGCGTCGAGACCCGGCCGGGCACGTCGGTGGAGGCTGCCCCCCGGATCGGGTGATGCACGGTGACAAGCTTCGTCCCGTCCGGAAAGGTCGCCTCGACCTGAATATCGGGGATCATCTCGGCGATGCCCGGCATCACCTGATCGGCGGTGAGGACGTTCGCCCCCGCTTGCATCAGTTCAGCGACGCTGCGCCCGTCGCGCGCACCCTCCACCACGAAGTCGGTGATCAGCGCGATCGCTTCGGGATGATTGAGCGTGACCCCGCGCGCCAGACGGTTGCGCGCCACCTGCGCCGCCATGGCGATGAGCAGCTTGTCCTTCTCGCGGGGCGTCAGCAGCACGGGATACCTCGTCGTCGCGGCGACAGGAGCAAGGATCATGCGCGCCGCGGGGTCAAGGCTTCCGCTGATCAGTCCGACATCGCCGTAAAGCCAGCAAAGAGGTCAGGAAGCGCCTCACCCCGGATCCGACTGGGCAGGTCGCGGGGATGGATGAACTCATCCCGGAACCACGGGTAGCGAGCGGGATCGAAGGACGCGCGCAGCCAATCGATCACGCGACGCACCCGGCCGATCCGCTCGGCATCCGGATGGTAGGTGAGCCAGATGTCGAGGCCGAAGAGGCCAAGATTGTCCACCGGCACGACCTGTGCCCCGATGGCGGTGGCATAGGTCGGCAACAGACCGATCCCAGCGCCTTTCGCGATGGCCCAGTAATAGGCACTGCTGACATTGATCTTCAGTGTCACCGGGATCTCGGCAGGGAAGCCGGGCAGGTCCCTTGCATAGTCTTCCAGACGGATCGTCTGGCTTGCGGCCTGCACGACGATGCGGTGACGCGTGAGGTCCGCAGGCTTATCCGGCAAGCCATAGAGCTGCTCGTAGCTGCGCGCGGCGTAAGGCATGACGTGCATGCGTCCGAGCTTGACCATCCGCAGGTCCGGGCTGGTCGGTCGCGTGAGCTGGATCGCGACGTCAGCTTCCAGACGCAGAACGTCTGCGGATTCCATGGCGCAGCGCAAGTCGACCGTCAGGCGCGGATTGGCCCGCTGAAACTCCACCAGACGCGGTGCCAGCCAGAATGCGCCGAGTCCTTCGGTGACCGCTATGCGCACCTCACCGATTTCGGCAAATGGCGCGGCTTCACCGGCCAGCATGAGGCCGAACGCGGCCGTTTCCATGCGGGTCGCTGCATCCAGGATTGAGCGCCCCTCTGCGGTGAGGCGGACTCCGTCGACGTGACGAGTGATGAGGGGCGCTCCGATCCGCGCCTCCAGGTCGCCGACCTGGCGTCGGACCGAGTTGATCGAGAGGCCCAGTTTCACCGCCGCCGAGCGGAAGCTCCCGCATCGGTGCAGGGTCAGGAACACCCGAACGCTTTGCCAATCAGGCATCGCGCCGTGGTCGATCTCGACCCGTTCCATCACCGGAACACCCCTGTTTCAATTCGTGCACATACAACCCGTGCGCTAGATGCGAAGTGCTGCAGCGTCAATCCGTTCCCGAATGACAGGTCATCCGATGACGGTGCACGTCGCCCATTCCCGATTTCAGGCACAGGACCCAACGGGGCTCGGTCTGACATCCCTGCTGCCGCAGCCGCGACACGGTCTCGAGTCGATGCGGGTCGAGCGTGTCGCTCGACACTTGGTCGTCTTCATGCCGACGCCAGACGACCTCGCCTGCCTCATGGAGGCGGCTCGCGTCGACCTGCCGGACCTCGCTCCCCTTGCTACCGTCCAACGGGTGCTGTCGACCAACCCCGACAGCATCGTGGCAATCGCTCAACGCCACCGCTTCGACGCGGCGGCGCCCCGCGGGGAGGGGTTCGTCGCCTGCCTGATGCTGAACGCGGACGGGCTTGCGGCCCTCAAGGCGGGAACCTTCGACGCGGCCGAGCCGCCAGCGACCATGCTGGCCGCCCAGCACGAGCGTCCGGCGGCGATCTACGTCTGGGCGGTCTATGCCCGCCGTCGCCTCGCCGGCGGAGTCGGCCTCGTCTTCGACCGCCTTTCGAGCCCCCTGTATCACGGCATCGACTTCTACGCCCGGGCAGCGACCCCGGAGGGGGCCGATCTACTCACTGCCCTCGGCTTCACGACGGGCGGCGGGACCAACGGCCGTCTCTATCACTTCGCTCGTGCATCCGTGCCGGAGGCAACGCCCCCCTATGACAGCCACCGCCCCGGCCTCGCCGGCGTCAGCGTAGCGGTCGCGCGCAGCTTCGAGGATCTGGCGCGCGTCATCTCCCTCCGCGCCGCGGTCTACATGGCCGAGCAGGCCTGCCCGTACGAAGAGGAGTTCGACGGCAACGACCTCTCGGCGACGCACCTGATCGGCTATGTCGGCGACGAGCCGGCGGGATGCCTGCGGATCCGGTTCTTCGCCGATTTCGCCAAGATCGAGCGTCTGGCCGTCAGAGCCGAGTACCGCAACACGCGGATGGCCTTCGCGCTGGTCCGTGCCGGGATCGAGCTGGCCCGGGTCAAGGGCTATCGCCGCCTCTACGGCCACGCGCAGAAGCGCCTCGTCGGATTCTGGAGCCGGTTCGGGTTCCGGGTGTTCGAGGGTGCGCAGGAGCTGGTGTTCTCGGATTTCGACTATGTCGAGATGCTGATGGAGGCGGAGCCGCATCCGGAAGCGATCGGGATCGGCATCGATCCCTACGTGATCATCCGTCCCGAGGGCCGGTGGCACAAGGCCGGCGCCCTCGACCGGTCCCGCGGGCGGGCCGTCACGCGGCCCTCCGTCGACGGGCAGGCCGCGCGGTGACCCGGCACGTGAACCCGGCGCTCTACCGCCGGCCGAGCAGCGTCCCCGTCCTGGTGCTGGTCGACATGCAGCAGGAATACGAGATCGCTGGCCGGCCACTGGCTCTCGCGGGTATCGCCCCGGCCCTGCAGAAATGTCGGCTCGCCCTGGATCACGCCCGGGAGAGCGGCATCCCGGTCGCATACGTGCGCTGGATCGGGGCACCACTGTTTCAGGCGGGCACGCGCTTCGCCCGCTGGATCGAAGGCTTCGAGCCGCATGGCTGCGACATGATCTTCGACCGGGATCGACCCTCTTGCTACGCCAGCCCCGCCTTCGCCGACGCGATGGAGCGCGGTGGCGCGCAACTGGTCATCGCGGGCTTCGCGGGCGAGGCCGCCTGCCTCGCCACGGCGATCGACGGCTTCCATCGGGGCCAGGAAGTGACGTTCCTGTCCGATGCTTCGGCCAGCCATGATCTCGAAGGCATCTCGGCTGACGACATCCATCGCTCGGTGAGCGCCGTCATGCGCGTCTTTGCGGATGTCATGGACACGCAATCCTGGGTTGCGGCGTCGGCGCCCTACAGGCCCACGCCGACCGTTTCCAATCCCGCGGCACGCCAATGACCGGTCCACGCCCGCACGAACGCGACGCGCGCAGACGTGACGAGAACGACATCGATGTAAGACTCGGCCAGCACGCAGTCGGGCTGCTGAAGGCTGCTCGGGACAGCGGCGACACCGCCCTGATCGTGCAGGCCGAAGCCATGGCGATGGCTGTGGGGTTCGCCCTGGCGTCACGTCTGCCCGGCTACGGCGAAAGCGGGGAAAGCTGACGACGCCCAGTCGTTAGACCGCCTCGTCGTCCCCGCCGATCAGGCGCATGGCCCGGAGCCGAGCGGTTCTCTCGTCGCCGGCGCGGCGATCCGCCTCCAAGGCGGTCCAAAGCGCGATCAGGTCTGGATTGCGCTGCGGCTCCGTCGGCGGATCAATCTCACGCGCCGTACCGGTGTGATCGAGGGCGTCCATGTCGTGGCATCCCGCGCCTTGAGCTGCGGTCCGGTATCAGCACAGCACTGATGCGGTCCAGCCTCGAAGACAGGCGTTGCCTGTACAACCGGAACGAATCGTCAGGCGGCCCGGGTGTTCAGCTCGCGCTCTACAATCGGATGTTTCCGCGCGGACCGGTGATGCGGTTCCCGTAGCGGTCTGAGCCGCCGGCCCGCTTGCGCAGAGGTGAGAAACATAACGGACACGGAGACGTGGCACCTGTTCGACCCGCCCGGCCGCAGGTCATCCACGCGGAGGGGCGCCCTCAAGCCTTCGTCAGCGTGGCGATGATGGATTCGACGACGTCGATCTGGTGCTGCACCGCCACCAATCGCGGCCCGGCGGCCGCGCCGTCCCCGAGCACGAAGGTGCCTTTCTGCCGGCGTGAATCGCGCAGCTTCCGCACCGAGGCGACGATGGTCTGCCGCTCCTCGAGGAGGGCGGCGCGTAGCTCGTTCAAGCCGTCCAGTTCCAGCGTCTCGGCCATACGGCGTCCCAATGTCCTGACTTCGTGGCCGGACGCGCCGGCGTTGGACGATGCGCCGACCCGCATCCCAGGGGGCGGGCGCGGCGGCGAACCGATATTCCGGCTCCTCTGCGACGGCTTTCCTTCAAGGGCAACCGCCGCCGCGCGAGGCGGGTCCAGCGCGGATTTCGAGCACCGCGGCGCCAGCTTTGGGCCAGGCGCCCTAATGTCGCCGCGTAGATTGTATGCTAGGGAATGCAATGTACTTCGCTGGCGCTCCATGCGGGGCCGCGATCCCGTCGGACGATGGCGTCGCGCATCGCGGCCTGTTCGCGCAAGGGTCACCCAGGCATGCTGAGCGAGGATGACAGGCAGCGCGACGCGACTCGACCGGACGAGGCTGTCGCGTTCCAAGGCGGAGGGGGCCCGCGGCCGATGAGGGTGAAGCAGAAGCCGCGGCGATCCCGCGGTCTGGTAACGGCGATCGTGGCCCTGGCCCTCGTCGGCGGTGGGGCCTACGGCTACGTGCGCACGACCCAACGGCCGGTCACCAAGGCGAAGGCCGCGGCGCCGGTTCCCGTGCCGGTGACGGTCGGGATGGTCGAGCAGGGGCCGTTCGCGCTGGTATCGAACGGGCTGGGCACGGTCCAGGCCTACAACACCGTTCAGGTGCGCACCCGGGTGGACGGCGAGATCCACCAGATCGCCTTCCGCGAGGGCCAGAACGTCCGCAAGGGCGATATCCTGGTCCAGATCGACCCACGCCCCTATCAGGCCACCCTCGACCAGGCGAAGGCCAAAAAGGATCAGGACACCGCCAACCTCAACAACGCCAAGGTGGATCTGGTCCGCTACACCGGTCTCGGCGCCTACGCGTCGCGCCAGCAGACCGAGACGCAGACGGCCTTGGTCGCCCAGCTGACTGCGCAGGTGGCCTCCGATCAGGCGTCCATCGACAATGCCACGACACAGCTGAGCTATGCGACGATCCGGGCGCCGATCGACGGCGTCACCGGCTTCCGGCAGGTCGATATCGGCAACATCGTCACCGCCGCGGGCCAGTCGGCGATCGTGACCATCACCCAGGTCGAGCCGATCTTCGTGGTGTTCACGGCGCCCGAGGACCAATTGCCCGCGATCGGCGCTGCCCTGCGGACGGGCGACGTGCCCGTCTCGGCCTGGACCACGGACGGGCTGACCAAATTGGCCGAGGGCAAGCTCGCCCTGTTCAACAATCAAGTCGATACAGCGACCGGGACGATCCGCCTCAAGGCGGTATTCCAGAATCAGAACCATGCCCTGTGGCCCGGCCTGTCGGTCTCGACCCGGATGCGGGTCGGTACGGTCGCGGCGGCCATGACAGTGCCGGACGATGCGGTTCAGCACGGGCCGGACGGACTGTTCGCCTTCGTGATTGACGATTCCGGCCACGCACATCAGCGGATGCTGAAGGCGGGACGCTCGGATTCCGGCCGAACGCAGGTTCTGGCCGGCGATCTCAAGCCGGGCGAGCGGGTGATCACCGCCGGGCAGTACAAGGTCCAGGACGGCAGTCTGGTGGCCGATCCGCACGCGGCCCATACGGCGCAGGCCGAGACGGCAGCCGCAAGTCCGTCGGCCCCCAGCCGGTCGGCAAAGGCCGATCCGTGATCGGAGTCCGCAGCGATAGGGCGGCCCCGATGCCCCGGGAGGGTTTGCGATGAAGGCTGGTATCTCGGCGCCGTTCATTCGCTTTCCGGTGGCGACCACCCTGATCATGGTCGGCATTCTGTTTCTCGGGATGGTGGCCTATCCGCTGCTCGGCGTCGCGCCGTTGCCGCAGGTCGATTTCCCGACGATCCAAGTCACGGCGCAATTGCCCGGTGCCAGCCCCGAGACCATGGCCTCCTCGGTGGCCCAGCCCCTGGAGCGGCAATTCTCGCAGATTCCCGGCGTCGCCCAGATGACCTCGACGAGTTCTCTCGGGATCTCGACGGTCACGGTCCAGTTCGACCTCAATCGCAACATCGACGGCGCGGCCAGCGACATCCAGGCGGCCATCAACGCGGCGAGCGGCCAGCTGCCGAAGAACCTGCCGACCCCGCCGACCTACCGCAAGGTGAACCCGGCCGATTCCCCGATCCTTCTGCTCTCGGCCACCTCCGACAGCATGCCGCTGATCGAGGTGGACGACGCGGTGGACGTGCAGCTCGCCCAGCGCATCAGCCAGATCTCGGGCGTCGCGCAGGTCTTCATCGGCGGCCAGCAGAAGCCCGCGGTCCGGATCCAAGTCGATCCGGCCAAGCTTGTGGCCAAGGGCCTGTCGCTGGAGGATATCCGCACGCCCCTGTCGCTCACCACGGTGAACAACCCGAAGGGCAGCATCGACGGCGCGAGCCACAGCTACACGATCTTCGCCAACGACCAGCTCACCACGGCGCAGAACTGGAACGACGTCATCGTCGCCTATCGCGACGGCGCGCCCCTGCGGGTGCGGGACATCGGCACTGCGGTGGCCGGCCCCGAGGACACCAAGCAGGCCGGCTGGACCAACGGCCAGCGCGGCGTGTTCCTGGTCGTCTTCAA
>Ga0182226_1000105_pt1 | contig 14508 bp, 17 predicted proteins | sample G6R1MG_27_FD_129658 | JGI IMG/M metagenome (GOLD analysis project Ga0182226, IMG submission 129658) | Miscanthus phyllosphere microbial communities from Michigan, USA - G6R1_MAIN_07NOV2016_LD1 MG | ecosystem: Host-associated > Plants > Phyllosphere > Phylloplane/Leaf | place: USA: Michigan...
ACCCTCGCCGCCCCGCGAGGGCAGGCAGGCGACGTGGTGGGCGGCGTAGGCCCCCGCGACATCGGTGGTGGCGCCGTGCCATGTCACACCGTCCTGCGACCAGTCGCGCAGGGTCGCCTCGGGGATCGCCCGGCGGTTCGAGGGGTCCGGCGCCCCGTAGAGGGAGAGTTCGACGGCCGCCCCATTGGCGCGGGCGCGGCGCACGGCCTCCACCGCCGTATCGACGCCCTTCGACCACAGCATCCGCGCCACCAGGGCGACCCGCAGGGGCGGCACCGGGGGCAGGGGGCGGGGCACGAAGACCGCCGGATCGACGCCCGCGCCGCCCACGACGGTCACCGCCGTCTCGGCCGGGTCGAGGCCGAGCGCCCGGGCATCGTCGGGATTCTCGAACACGAACCGGGTCTTTCGCGATGACAGCGGCCCGCGAATGAGGCTGCGCAGGGCCACGCGCGACACCCGCCCGGTGGCGTCGCCGCGGGCGCCGAGCAGCCCGAGACCCGTAACGGCATAGACACGGGACGGGATGCCCGCCATGGCGGCGGCCGTGCCGCCGACCAGGATGGCGCGCAGGGCGATGCAGTGGACGATGTCGGCCTTCAACGCCTTGAGGATGCCGGCGAGTTGCCCCGCCGCGTAGCCCGCCGCCATGGGGTTGAGGCTGGAACGCTCCGCTTCCAGATGCACCACCCGTGCGCCCGTGGCCTCGATGACGGCGCGGTGGGCGCGCACCCGCGTCACCACCGCCACGGCGAGATCCATGGCGACGGCGGCCCGGGCCAGGGGCAGGAAATGCGAGGCGAAGAACCAATCCTCGGTGACGACGAAGACCAGGGTTTTTCGCGGGGGCGAGGGGGGAGGCGACGTGTCCATGGTTTCGCCTGTAGCATGCCCGGCGACAGGGGAGGGGAGCGGATGACGCACGGCCTCACCATCCGGACCTACCGGCCCGGCGACCGCGCGGCGGTCACGGCCCTGTGGCGGGCCTGCGGTCTCGTGGTCCCGCACAACGATCCCGACGCGGACATCGCCCGCGCCGCCGGCCAACCGAATTCCGACATCCTCCTCGGCCTCCCGCCGGACGACGGCATCGTCGCGAGCGTGATGGTCGGTCACGACGGCCATCGCGGCTGGCTCTACTACGTCGCCGTCGCCCCCGAAGCGCGGGGGCGGGGCTACGGCCGAACCATGGTGGCGGCGGCGGAAGACTGGCTGCGGGTGCGCGGCATCCCCAAGGCCCAGCTCATGATCCGCGACACCAACACGGGCGTGCGCGACTTCTATGCGGATCTCGGGTGGAACGAGAGCCCGCGCATCGTGATGGAACGCTGGCTGTAACGGGATGACGCGCCGGGAACGCCGCCCGCCCGCCGGTTGTTTCCGCAGCGGACGAGATCCGGAGGGGCGGACCATGGCGGCAGTGGCCCGGGATGGGGATGAGGACGGCACGGTCGCCGACCCGCGCGATGCGGCGGAAGAGGCGGGCCTCGCCTATGTCGACGATGCGACGCCCGGTCTGACCCGGCGCAGGAGCGGCACCGGCTTCTCCTATCGCGATGCGAAGGGCGCGCCCGTCCGGGATGAAAAGACCCTGGCCCGGATCCGGGCGCTGGCGATCCCGCCCGCCTACACCGACGTGTGGATCTGCGCCCGCGCCAACGGCCATATCCAGGCGACGGGCCGCGACGCCAAGGGGCGCAAGCAGTACCGCTATCACGCCGATTTCCGGGCGGCCCGCGACCAGACCAAGTTCGAGCACATCATGACCTTCGCGGATGTGCTGCCGGCCCTGCGCGTGCGCGTCGACGCCGACATGGGCAAGCCCGGCCTGCCCCGCGAAAAGGTGCTGGCGACGGTGGTGCACCTCCTGGAGACGACGCTCATCCGGGTCGGCAACGACGATTACGCCCGCACCAACAAGAGCTTCGGCCTCACCACCCTGCGCGACCGGCACGCCACCATCGCGGGAAAGACCCTGACCTGCCGGTTCAAGGGCAAGAGCGGCAAGACCTGGGACCTCGGCGTCGAGGACCGGCGCGTGGCCCGGATCGTCAAGGCCTGCCAGGACCTGCCGGGCCAGGAGCTGTTCCAGTATCGCGATGCGGACGGCACCATTCGCGACGTCACCTCGGCCGACGTGAACGCCTATCTGCGCGAGATCACCGGCCAGCCCATCACCGCCAAGGATTTTCGCACCTGGGCCGGCACGGTGCTGGCCGCCCTGGCGCTTCAGGAATTCGAGACTTTCGACAGCCAAGCCGCCGCCAAGAAGAACCTGCGCACCGCCATCGAGAGCGTGGCCTCCCGTCTCGGCAACACCCCGACCATCTGCCGCAAATGCTACATCCACCCGCAGGTGCTCGATTGCTACCTCGAAGGCGACCTGCTGCTGCAGGTGAAGGATGCCGTCGAGGACGAGCTGCGCCACGATCTCACCCGCCTGAAACCGGAAGAGGCGGCGGTGCTCGGCCTGCTCCAGGCCCGCCTCGCCAAGGCCACCGGCAAGGAAAAGAGCCGTCGGACAGGCAAGAATGCGAAGACGGCCGCATCGGTGAGGGCCAAGGTCAAGGCGGACAGCAAGACCCGCGCGACGGCAGGGGAGGGGGCTTCGGAGGAGAGGCCGGCCGCCTGATCTCGTCTCCGGTCGATGGGTTCGGTCTCTCGCGAGCGCGGGTTCCCTTCACTGTTAGGGAGGAGTTCGTCGCCTGCAGCTAAGCCGAGGTCACCACCGCTTTCTTCCTGGAGGCGGACTTCCTCGGCATCATGCTGTTCGGCTGGGAGCGGGTGGGGACCGCCTGCATGTCCTCTCCACCTGCATGGTGGCGCTGGGCACCCTGATCTCGGCCTTCTGGATCCTGTCGGCCAACACGATCATCTTCGGCTTCGGCTCGGACGACCTCGCCAAGCGCCCGCGCTCGGCCGTAAACGAGACGCTGCGCTCGGCCTGAGGCTCAGGCGGACAGGGGCGAGGACGGGGCGAACGACCCGGCATAGGTCGAAGCGGGACGTCGGGCCGGGGTGGCGCTTCCGACCTCCGTCACCGGCGCGAGGCCGAGTTGGCGGGCGAGGGCGACGAGATCCTTGAGGCGGCCGGTCTGGGTCTTGCGCCGCAGGTTGAGCCGGTGGGTCTCCACGGTGCGAACGCTGAGGCCGAGGCGGCGCGCGACTTCCTTGTTGCTGAAGCCGGCACTGAGGAACCTCAGGATCTCGGCTTCGCGCGGCGTCAGCCCATCGGTCGAGGGAGCCGCCGGCGGTGCTTCCGCGGCGAGGCCCGCCAGGCCGAGAAGCGTGGCGCAGACCGTCCCGGCCAACGCCGTGCGTGCCACGAACACATCCACGCCCGCCGCCGCCAAGCGGCCGGCGGCCCCGGCCTCGAGAACCTCGAAGGCAACCGCGACCTTGAGGCTGGGATACCGGGTCCGCAGATCCGCGATCCGATGGGCACTCGCCTCCGCTCCGCCCGTGCCGACCGTCACCAGGGCGACGAGGGCCTCCGGCAGGGTCGCCCCCGCGCGCGACAGGTCGGCCTCGTTCAACGTGCGCAGCACCGACGCGTCGTCGAGGGCCGCCCGCAGGGTCGGATCGAGCCCGCACGGCTCGTCGACGATCAACACTCCCACGGCTCGATGCATACGACGTCCCCCCATGTGCCATCGCGGGACACCGCGACAGTACTGAGAGGTAGGATTACAAGAACTATTCCACCCGCCAGCGCACCAGATCGGTTGGCATCTTCGGATCGACTCCGGCGAGCCATCCGCACTCCACGAAGCGAGCACTTTTGCCTTTGCTCTTATGTCGCGTGGATGTGGTTAACCCGGCCCATACCTTCGATGGGTGGGGGCTGCCGGGTTCCCTTTCGGCCTCCCCCGTCGTCTCAACGCGGGACTGCGCCCCGAGACTTGATGCAGCATGTGTCCCTTGCAACGCTCACAGCACGCGCTCGTGCTTCGCGCGGCGCGCTCAGCCGGCGCGGCTGAGCATGAGGTCGGAGGTGGCGGCGACGATCCGGTTGCGCCCCGTCGCCTTGGCTTCGTACAGGGCGATGTCGGCGCGCTTGATCAGGCCCTCCACCGTGTCGCCTTCGATCCAATCGCTGACGCCGAAGCTGCAGGTGACGCGAATGGGGGCCCGTCCGCCCCGGAGGCGCAGGGCCTCGATGCCCCGGCGCAGGCGCCCGGCGAAGACTTCCGCATCCGCCCCCGGACGATGCGGCAGGACGACGCCGAACTCTTCACCGCCGAGGCGTCCGACGATGCCCTCCGTGCCGAGTTCGCGGGCGACGGCCTGGATCGTGGCATCGCCCACGTCGTGACCGTATTCGTCGTTGATGTGCTTGAAATGATCGATGTCGATGAGGATCGCCGACATCTTGCCGTGGTTGCCGACCCGCTCGGCCGCCTCGTGGGACCGGCTGAGGAAGGCGCGGCGGTTGAGGAGGCCGGTCAGGGGATCGGTCTGTGCCAGGCGAATCAATTCGCTCTGCATGTTGGTGAGCCGGTCGGCCGCGCGCAGGCGGGCATGCAGTTCCTCGGGGCTCGGCGGCTTCTCGATGAAGTCGTCGGCACCGCTGTCGAGGGCTTCGGCGAGATTGCGCTCGCTGCGGGCCGACGACATCGTGATGACGTAGAGCGGGCGATTGGATTCGGCGAGCAACCGGGCCGACCAGCACAGTTCCAGACCGCTCAAGGGCCGGACTTCGAGGCTGGTGATCAGGACGCGGACGGTCGGGGTGAGTTCGATGTAATCGAGGGCCTCGGTGGAATTCGTGAACGGCGTCACCGTGTGCCCGTTGGGTTCGAGCAGGGCGGCGATCATCTTGAGGACCACCCGACTGGTATCGACGAGAACAATATGCATGGCGTGACGGCCCCCGGTATTTTTAGAACCGTGACGCCAAAGGATTAAATTGTTGCCAAAGCGTCCCCCGTGGGCCGCGTGGATGCCGCAAATTCAGCCGAGGCCCGCGGAGGTCAGATCCCGTCTCGCCGTGAAACCTTCGCCGCGACCATGCGGGGAGCCGATCCGCCGGCACGAGGACTTCAGCCCCGCCACCGAATAGCGGGAGCAGCGATTCGGCGGGCGAGCCTCAGCGGAGGGATGCCTGCCGGGATGGAACGCGCACCGATATGATTCGCGGACCGTCCGGGGCGATGGCCGGAGTCTGGGAGAACGTGTTGGCGCGCGGGCGGGCGACGGCACTCGACCGCGCCACCTTCTTCCGTATGACAGGAGCCGGTGCCTCGATCACATAGACCGTCGGTGTTCCGACGGGAGCCGGAGCGATCCCCGAGACGGTGGGCACGCCGTACGTTCCGTAGCCCCAAGCGCTCGGAACGAGCTGGTCGGGACGGGGAAACCGCGTGAACGGCGCGCCGACATAATCGCCCCGGATGGCCGGCCCGGCATAGCCGTAGGTCGATCCCGCATCACCGTAGATCACCTGCGCCTGCGCCCCGCCGGACATCGTGGATGCGACGACGGCGCCCAGCAGGGACATCTTGAGGCATCGGATCATCGGCTGCGAACTCCCGGGTGAAACGTCATCCGACGCAATGGTCGATCCTACGCGGCAACATCGGGACAATCGACACGCCCACCCCGGCGTTCCCAGGATCTGGGTCTGGCAGACTACGTAGGGATATCAACGCAAAAACCCGCCTGACGGCGGGTTCGCAACACGATCCGGAACCCGACAGGTCCTTCGACCGATCGAGTCTACTGTCCGGGACATCGTCCTAGCGGCAGGTCGTCACCCGCCGAACGATCCAACCCTCGCCGTCGACCCAGAGCCGACGGCGGGTGCGGCTGCAATTGGTGAGGTCGTCGTCCCCTTCCGTCATGGCCGCGACGGCGCTGATGGCGCGGGGCGTGAGCTTCGAGACCTCCGACGATCCCTGGCTCGCCGCCGGGGCCGCCTGGGCGGCCGAGCCGACGAGGAACAGGACGCTCACCACGAGGGAGATGCGTGTAGGGGAGACCGACATGTCGCAATCCTGCCCGGTGCCGCCTCGGCACCTTCAACGACCACCTGAAAACGGCTTCGATGGACCGTTCCGTTGACGGAAGGTTAAGTCGCGGCGGGCCGGAAGGGTTGCAAGAATTCTGGCACCGGGATGGCGAAAACGTGTCGGCCGGCGCAGGGCGATCGGCGGATTCAGCGATCCGGCGCGGATCACCGATCCGCGGTGACGGTGATCATCGGCAGGGTCACGGCGAGGGTCGTCTCGCGCGGCGATTCGGTCAGGGGCGGAAGCAGGAAGGCGCCGAGACCGAGGAGAAGGGTGAGGCCGAGCAGGGACGTTTCGATGCCGCGATAGAACCCGTCCATGCCAAAGAACTCGTCCATGCCAAGCCTCCCCTCCATCGATGGAGGCCATGATCGGCCGCATTCCTTTCCGAATCGATTACCGTCCGACCCGCGTCAGGCGGAGCCGGCGACGGCCATGCGGAACAGGTCCGGCTGGGGCGGGGCAAGCAGGGCGGCGGCGAGATTGGCTTCGAGAACGATGAGGTCGCAATCCGGGTCCGGCTCCCAACCGCAGCCGCAACCGCCGGGCCCCTCATGCGCCTGGGCGATCTGGCGGTAGAGCGCCCCGAGGGTCCTGGCCGCCGTTTCGAGGGCCTGCATGGGCGGCATGGGCGCACGGTTGAGGCCCTGCCAGAAGGCCCGGCGCAGGGCTTCGCTCAAGGCGTCCTCGGCCGAAACCGTCTCGGGGCAGGGGGGAAACGAGGGGCGGGCGTTCATTCGGGCCTCCGGCCGTGGTGGGCGGCGACGGGTTCCGGGGCGGTGGCGACGAAGTCGAGGAAGTCCGTGAGCCGGTGCAGGCGCAGGTCGAGGCAGGATCCGTCCCACCACATCAGTTGCGTGTAGCCCCGGACCCAGTCCAATGCTCGTTCCATCATCGTCGTCTCCCTGCGTGTCGCCGAATCGACGATGAAAGCAATGCAGTGCAAAAAATTGGATTTCAATCGTATTGGAAAAGATTGGAATGCGTATAAATCGACCCTTCTCTCGTAAAATTCGCCACTTTGATCTGGAGTAATTCAAATGACCGGATAAAATCCGAGCGCGATCCGGGGCTTGGAATGCCGGGACGGGCAAGCTCGACGGCAGGACAGGGAACGCGGAGCCGCGCGAAGAAAAATCGGCCGTCGTTCGGAAATCGAGGCCGGCCCCCGGCTCTGCCCTCGAATCGCTCGCGGGACGAAACCCTAGAGGAGGGTTCGCATCGCCATGAGGCCGAGGAGAAGGCCGCCGAGGCCGAGGCCGATGGAGCCGAGGATGTAGGCCAGCGCCGCGCCGGTCTCGCCGCGTTCGAGGAGGACGATTCCGTCGAGGGCGTAGGTCGAGAAGGTGGTGAAGCCGCCGAGCACCCCGGTGGCGAGGAACAGGCGCAGGGGCGGGCTGCCGCTGCGCATGGCGTACCAGCCCACCAGCACGCCCATCAGGGTCGAACCGAGGACGTGGATGGCGAGGGTTCCGAACGGGAAGGCCGAGCCGAGGCGCACGGATGCGAGGCCGATGCCGTGGCGCACCATGCCCCCGAGCCCCGCCCCGACGAAGACGAGGAGGAACCCCATCGGACCGCTCACGGCCTCCGCGTCCTCAACCGCGCGTGCCCCAGCGGGTGCCCATCCGGCTCGGCTGGCTGGCATCGGGGCCCAGCGCCGGGCCGCTCGACTTCACCGGCGCATGGGGCACCGGGCTCAGGGTCTCGGGCACCTCGGATTCCACCGCGACGCGGGGCTTGGCGAACTGGCCGGCCTTGCGGAAGCGCCAGAGGTAGCCCGGCACCACGGCCTCCATGGTGGTGGGCTGCAGGCCGATGCCCTCCAGGGTGCGCCCCTCCGCCTTGGCGGCCTCGGAAACGACGTTGTCGGACTGGAGCAGGGTGACCTGGTCGCGCGTGAGCTTCAGGGCATCCGGCAGGAGGCCGAGGGACAGGGTGTCGACGATCTCCAGGGCCTTCGCCTGAAGGCGGGCCACGGGCAGGGGCAGATCGAGGACCTTGCGCCGGCGCATGATCACCGTGAGCATGTAGCGCACGATCTCCTCGAGGGTGGAGACCTCGGGTCCGCCGAGTTCGTAGATCCGCCCGGCCGGGACGCGGCCCTCGACGGCGCGGGTCACCGCCTCGGCGACGTCGCCGACATAGACCGGCTGGAACCGGCTTTGGGCGCCGGCGAGGGGCAGCACCGGCAGGACGCGGGCCAGGGCGGCGAAGCGGTTGAAGAAGCTGTCTCCGGGGCCGAACACCAGAGAGGGGCGCAGGATCACGTAGTCGCCGCCCGCGTCGCGGATACGGGCCTCGCCGAGCGCCTTGGTGCGGGCATAGGCGGAAGGGGAGGCGGCATCCGCCCCGATGGCCGAGACGTGCACGAGGGGGGCGCCGATGGCGGCGGCCGCGCGGGCGATCTCGCCGGCGCCCTCCGCCTGGAGCCGGGAGAAGCTCTGGCGTCCGGTCTCCTGCAGGATGCCGACGAGGTTCACCACCACGTCCGAGCCCTGGACCGCCGCCACGATGGAGTCGGGATAGCGCAGGTTCGCCTGCACGGCGACGATCTGGCCGACCTTGCCCAGGGGCTGGAGGAACAGGGCGAGGTCGGGCCTGCGCACGGCGACGCGGACGCGGTAGCCGCGCTTGGCCAGCGCCCGGACCACATGGCGGCCGAGGAAGCCGGAGCCGCCGAACACCGTGACGAGCTGGGCATCGGGGCGGGTGAGGGGAAGGGTCTCGAAGCCGGTCATCGCTCTCAAACGTCTCGAACAGCATCCCCGGCGCGCCCGGCCGCCCCGTTTGGGGCTTGTGGAGCCGGCCGGTCCTGGACGGGTGCCGAAACCGGCGGGCTTCGACGGGCACTATCTAGAACAGTTCCTGTCCCTGGGGGAGCCGTGGCCGCCATGAAAAGCGCCCGGCTGTTAGGCTCGAACGCGATCCGGGCCGATCACCGCAGGCGCGCCGGGGCTTCCGGCGGGGCGATGGGGGTTCGCCGGCTCAGGCCCTTGTGGACGTGGACCATGAGGGCGATGCCGAAGAGGGGCGTCAGCAGGTTGAGCACCGGCACCACCATGAGGCCGGCGAGGAGCGCCCCGGCCGACAGCGTGGTCAGCCCGAAATGGCGGCGCATGGCACCGGCTTCCTCCAGGGGGCGGAACCGCCCGGCGGCGAGTTCGAAGTACTCGCGCGAGAGCAGGTAGGCGTTGGCGCCGAAGAAGGCGACGAGGTTCACGCCCGGCACGAAGAACAGGATCAGGGCGACGAGGTTCACGAGCAAGGCGAGGCCGGCGAAGCGCACGGCGTAGAGCATCGCCTGTCCCAGCGGCAGGGCCACGCCCGGCGGATCGCTCGGAAAGTCCGTGCGCTCGACGATTTCGGCCGCATCGTCGAGGAAGAAGCCCGCCACCAGGATCGAGATGGCCGGCATCACGTAGGCGAGGCCGACGAACAGGCCGGCGCCCGCGAAGAACACCGCCAGGGTGTCGAGGAAGGGATAATCCACCGAGAGGTGGTGGTGCGACAGGAACCAGTTGATCGCCCGCGTCAGGCCGGCCCAGACCACCACGAGGAGGCCGACGGTGAGCCCGAGGGACTTCCACAGGATCGCCCGCAGGGGGGCTGAGAAGACCTGTCGGAGGGCGGCGAAGGCGGCCTTGAGCAGCATGACCGTTGCGAATCCCGTGATCGGACCGGAGGACCGTGCGTGCCCCCGCCGCCCGGTCGACGGGGTTTTGGCGATGCGGGCGGGCGGACGCAAGGCCCTCGTCCGAGGCGGGCCTCCCACGAAGGCGCGATCCCGGTGCAGCCTTCGAGCGGCCTCGGCGGTTGGCACCGCAGCGTCACCGGAGCGAGCGCCATGCGGATCCAGACTCTCATCCCGGCGATGATTGCCCTCGCGATCACCGCCTGCGCCGGTCTCGGGGGACCCGGTCCCGCCTGGGCCCACGAGACCGGCGGGGCGGGAACTTGGACCACGGCCCGAGCGGCGCCGGCCCCGCGTTCGGAGGTGGCCGTCGTCGAGGTGGCGGGCCGGGCCTACGTCATCGGCGACTACAACGGGGCCACGCAGCTCCTCATCCACGATCCGGCGACGGGGGTGTGGCGCACGGGCGCGTCGTTCCCGACGCCGATCCACCACGCCATGGCGGCCGGCTTCGGCGACACCCTGTACGTCTTCGGGGGGTACGGCCCCGGCTGGCGGGCGAGCGACCGGGTGTGGGCCTACGACCCGAAGGCCGATGCCTGGCAGCCCCGCGCGCCGATGCCCGCTGCGCGAGCGGCGGGTGGCGCGGCGGTGATCGGCGACCGCATCCACGTGGTCGGCGGCAGCGTCTCGGGCGGCGAGAACGCGGCGGGCCATGCGGTCTACGACCCCGTGCAGGATCGTTGGAGCGCGGCGGCAGCCCTGCCGACCCGGCGCGACCACCTCGCCGTCCAGGCCGTGGATGGACAGCTCCTCGCCATCGGCGGGCGGATCGACGGCGATCCGGGCCGGAACCTCGCCGTCACCGAACGCTACGACCCCGCCACCGACCGCTGGCGCACGGGCGCTCCGATGCCGACGGCCCGGAGCGGGTCCGCCTCCGCGGTGCTCGGCGGGCGAATGTTCGTCATGGGCGGCGAATCGGACACCCGGACCTTCGGCTCCGTCGAGGCCTACGATCCGGACCGGGATGCCTGGACCGCCCATCCGCCCCTGCCGACGCCGCGCCACGGCTTCGGCGCCATCGTGTGGAACGGGCGCATCCACACCCTGGTGGGCAGCCCGACACCGGGCGGCGACCGTTCGGCCCTCGTCGAAGTGTTCGATCCGGGCCCATCGGACCGTTAAGACATCCCACCTCCCAATTGCCCGAGCCCCGCATGCACCCGACGCGACCCGAGCACGAAAACCTGCCGCCCAGCGTCGCGCCGCGCCTCGCGCCCCTGCCGGACGCGCCGGAGGTGATCGTCATCGGGGCGGGGGCGGCGGGCATCGCGGCGGCGCGCGAACTCCGCGCGGCCGGGATTGCCGTCGCGGTGCTGGAGGCGCGGGGCCGCGTCGGGGGACGGGTGGCGACCACGCCCCTGCGCGGCCACGCGATCGACCTCGGCGCGCACTGGCTCCATGCGGGGCCGATCAACCCCCTCGTCCATCTCGCCGAGGCCCGGGGCGAGCCCCTGCGGATCGCCGCGCAGGAAAGCCACGTCCGGGTCGGGCGCCGGGCCGGCCGTCCGTCCGAGGTGGCCGCCCTCGGCCGGGCCTTCGCGATGGCGGACCGGGCCATGAGCGACGGCGCCGCGCGGGGCGGCCCCGACCGGCCCGCCGCCAGCGCCCTCCCGCCGGGGCTCGGCCCCTTCGGCCGGCGGGTGGAACGGGTCCACGGCCTCGTCTCGGGCCAGCCCCTGGAGCAGGTCTCCCTGCACGATTTTCCCAGCATGGAATACGGCGACAACCGCTTCATCGCAGGCGGCTACGGCGGCTACCTCGCCCGCCTCGCCCAGGGCCTGCCCATCGCCCTGAACGCCCCGGTGACGGGGATCGACTGGACCGGAGACGCGGTCCGGGTGACCCGTGCCGACGGCCCGGCCCTCACGGCGAAGGCCGTGATCGTCACGATCCCCGTGATGGTCCTGGCCGGGGCCGCCCTGTTCACCCCGGCGCTTCCGGCGGCGGTCGCGGCCGCCATCGGGGGGTTCACCGCCGGCCTCTACGAGCACGCGGTGCTGCACTGGCCGTCCTGTCCGTTCCGGGGGGCCGACCGCCTCGCCAGCTTTCTCGGCGGGCCCCATTCCGTGCCGGGGCTCCTCACCCGCATCGACGGCACGCCGTTCCACTACTTCGAACTCGACGCCCCCATGGCCGCAGCCGTCGACGCCCGTCGGGCCGGCCCCGACGGGGTGCGGCGCCTCGTCCGGCGGGCCCTGGCGCAGCATTTCGGGGGCCGCGCCCTGCACGACCTCTCCATTCCCGTCGTCAGCGAATGGCGGCACGATCCCTGGTCGCGCGGCTCCTGGGCCGTGGTGCCGCCCGGCCATGCGAAAGCCCGGCAGACCCTGCACGCCCCCGTGGGCGAGCGGATCTGGTTTGCCGGCGAGGCCCTGTCACGCCTGCAATGGGGCACGGCCGGGGGCGCTTACGCGGAGGGGATGCGAGCGGCCGCGGAGGTTGCCGCCCGCCTGCAGAGCCGTTCGTCCGCAGCGGCGTGAGACGGGGGTCGCTCCCGGCGCCGATGTGTCCCCGGGCGGGCAGGGATGCGTCCGAACCCTGCATCAGGCGATCGTGGGCCGAGCGGTCGGGTCATGGCCTTGCGCCTCGTGGGCTTGCAGGGCCCGTTCGAGGCGAAGGAGCGCCGCCTCGATCCGGCCCGGCAGTTCGGCGCCGGTCACGGGCGGGAACGCGTTGGCCAGGGCCCGGTCGACGCCGGTTTGGAACGGGCTCCGGTTGCAGATGTCGGATCGCGGCATCCAGACGCGCGAGTCGGACGTGATCATGTCGGCCCCTCCCTTCAGGTTCAGGACATTCCTCACGGGAAACGTCGCGCGCACGCCCCTGGTCGCGTCGGTGATCGCGAAGTCCTGACTGCTCACCGTCCGGCAGCCTCGCGGCGAGGATCGCGCGGGCCGCCGGGACGACCTCGTCCGCGGTGAGGCTCTCACCGTCACGGATGTTCAGGACGACGCGCGGCATGGGACGTCAACGCCGGCCGTGCGGCCCGTGTTGCCGTACGGTAACGTGCCCGTCTCCCGAATGTTTTCGCGGGCTCTTCGTCCCACCCCCCGGGGAAACGGCGCCTACGCCGCGGCGCAGGTTTCCGGGGCTTCGGAGAAGAGCTGGGCGAACCGGACGGGCAGGGTCGCGATCAGCCCCTCGACGTCCCGGCTCGGCCGGCCGGGGCTGAACAGGAAGCCCTGGATGTCGTCGCACCCGAGGGTCCGCAGCAGGGCGGCCTGCTCGATGGTCTCGACCCCCTCGGCCGTGACGGTGATGGACAGCTTGGCCGCGAGGGTCAGAATCGCCTCGATGATCGCCAGGCATTCGTGGCGGGTTTCCATGTCGTTGATGAACGAACGGTCGATCTTGATCTTATCGACGGGGAACCGGATGAGGTAACTCAGGGACGAGTACCCCGTGCCGAAATCGTCGAGGGCAATGCGCACACCGAGGGCTCGCAACTCCCGCAGGTTCGCGATGGTGGTGGCGTTCATCTCGAAGAACACCGATTCGGTGATCTCGAGTTCGAGGCGGTCGGGCGCGAGGCCGCTGGCCTCCAGGGCCTGGAACACGTCGAGGACGAGGTCGGTCTGACGGAACTGGATCGGCGAGAGATTGACGGCGATGCGGACGGATTTCGGCCAGAGCGCGGCCTGCGCGCAGGCCTGATTCAGCACCCACCGCCCGATCGCGGAGATGAGACCCGACGCCTCGGCGACGGGGATGAAATCGGCCGGCGAGACCGGGCCGCCCGGATCGCGGCTCCAGCGCAGCAGGGCTTCGAAACACCGGACCTCGCCGCGTTCGAGGCCGACGAGGGGCTGGTAGTGCAGGGTCAGCTCGCCCCGGGCGAGGGCGCGCTTGAGATCGACTTCGAGATCGCGGCGCTTGAGCACCGAGGCTTCGAGATCCGGCGTGAACGTCGAGACCTCCTGCCGGCCCGCGGCCTTGGCGCGGTAGAGGGCGAGATCCGCCCGACCGAGCAGAACCTCGGGCGTGGTGGCATCGCCCGGCGCGAGGGCGATGCCCACGCTGGCGCCGATCTCCACTTGCACGCCGTCGATGAGATAGGGCTGGCTCAACCGTTCGACGACCGTTCGGGCGAGGGCAACGGCATCGTCCGCATCACGGCAGGGATACAGAAAGGCGAATTCGTCGCCGCCGAGGCGGGCGACGAGGTCGTTCGTCCGTGCCAGCCCGCCGAGCCGGGCCGCCACGCGGGCCAGCAGCGCATCGCCCAGGGCATGGCCGAAGGTGTCGTTGACGACCTTGAAGCCGTCGAGATCGAGATAGAGCAGGGCGCAGGGCAGGCCGGTCCGCTCCGCCCGCTCGCATGCCATGGAGGCGAGATCCTGGAACAGGGCCCGGTTGGCGAGGCCCGTCAGGGGATCGTAGTTCGCCAGATGGGCGATCCGCGCCTCCGACTCGCGGGCTGCGGTGATGTCGACGCCGAGGCCGCGCATGCCGAGGAAATGCCCCGCGCCGTCATAGAGTGGCTTACCGTTCAGCCGCCACCACTGCATCGTCCCCGCCACGGTCACCGCGACCACCCGGTCTCGGAAAGTCTGACGCGCCGCCACGAGGGCGGCAACCTCGCGGGCGCCCTCGCTCGGGCCGGAACCGGTCTCGTCACCCCGCAACAAGGCCACGAACGGTGCCCCGAGAAGCTGCGGCGCCGGCGTTCCGGAAATCTGGACGAGGCGCAGGGACACGTTCTGAAGCCTGCCGTCCGGGTCGGTCTCCCACAGCCATTCGCTGGCATTCTCGGTAAAATCGTTGAGGAGGAGACTGATGGTTTCGTTCTGCTCGATG
>Ga0182226_1000106_pt1 | contig 14496 bp, 13 predicted proteins | sample G6R1MG_27_FD_129658 | JGI IMG/M metagenome (GOLD analysis project Ga0182226, IMG submission 129658) | Miscanthus phyllosphere microbial communities from Michigan, USA - G6R1_MAIN_07NOV2016_LD1 MG | ecosystem: Host-associated > Plants > Phyllosphere > Phylloplane/Leaf | place: USA: Michigan...
GCTCTCCGCCGTCGAGACGAGATGCGCGTCGTCCGGAATGATCAGGGTCTCGAAGGCCGTCGCCGGATGGCTCTCGCGCTCCGGCAAGCCGTAGAGGCGGCAGAATTCCGGTGTCGGGTAGAGGATGCCGTCCTCGATGCCGACGGAGAACACGCCGACGCCGCCGGCCTCCTGGGCACGGCGCAGGCGCGCCTCGGCGGACTCCTGGGCGCGGCGCAGATGCGCGTCTGCGGCCCCGGGGGCCTCGCTCAGCACCGTCACGGAGCCGAGGGAAACGCCGGACGCGTCGTGCAGGGGCGTCGTCTCGGCCCGCACCCGGACGCGGGACCCGTCCGCGTGCCGATACAGGCGCACGACCCGGTCCGGTTCGTGAGGCTCGCGCGGTCGCTCCTCCGACACCTCCAGCTCCGCGAGGCTGCGCCCCCGCATCGCGTCGGCGGACCAGCCGAGGAGCCGCTCGGCACCGGCGTTCCAGCCCGTGACGCGTCCGCCGGCATCGACGGCGACCATGGCGAAGCACGCCTCGCCGCCGGAGGCGCGGCCTTGCGCGGACGCGCCGGCGGGGGAAGGGGGAGACCGCTCCATGCCCGCCTTCTGCCCCAAGACGCGGCCGGGCTCCAGAGCGCGCCCGTCCGCATCGGGGCGCCCGGCTCATGGAATCGTTTGGGGTGGTGGTGGACACGCCGGTCCTTCGGGGTTGTCCCTCCGAATTCATAAACGTAATAACATTTCAATTGCCCACGCCGATGGCCCCTGTCCGCCCCGCCCGGCGGCGCCCATCCCGATCCGAGACCCGTAATGCTTTTCCACAACGGCCTGCGCCTCGGTGCCGCCCTCACGGTCCTGTCCCTCATGCCCGGCGCCCGCGCCGAGGAGGCGGCGGCGGTGACCCTCGAAACCCTCACGGTGGAGGGAACCGGCATCGGCCTCAACGTGCCGGAGGGAGCCATCGGGCTCATCGGCCCGACGCCGGGCTTCAGCGCGGCCCGCGCCGTGAGCAGCACCAAGACCGACGTGCCGCAGCGCGACGTGCCGCAGGTCGTCACCGTCGCCCCGCGCGAAGTGATCACCGACCTCGCGGCGACCCGCGTCGACCGGGTGCTGGCCTACACGCCGGGCGTCGCGCAGCAGAACAACTTCGGCGGCCTGACCCTGTTCAGCTACGCCATCCGCGGGGTGACCACCTCGGAGATCTACAAGAACGGCATCCCGCTCAACCGCGGCTTCCCGCCCCAGCCCGACACGCAGAACGTCGAGCGGGTCGAGGTGCTGAAAGGCCCCGGCGGCGGCCTGTTCGGGCGCAGCGACCCGGGCGGCCTCGTCAACATCATCACCAAGCAGCCAACGGCCGAGCGCTTCGTCGAGATGGGCGGCCTGTGGGGCTCGTTCGAGGAATTCCGCGGCACCGTCGATTCCGGCGGCGCGCTCAACGAGGACGGCACGCTCCTGTACCGCTTCAACTTCGCGGCCGGGCGCCAGAACAGCTTTCGCGATTTCGTCGATGGCGACCGGCTCTTCGTCGCCCCGGTCGTGAGCTGGCAGATCACGCCCGACACGCGGGTGACCGTCGAGACCGAGTTCCTGAGGAACCGCGCGGTGTTCGACCGCGGCGTCGTGGCGATCGATCGCCGGCTCGGTGCCGTGCCGATCTCGCGCTTCCTCGGCGAGCCCGGCCTGAGCATGAACCAGTCGAGCGATTCGATGCAGGTGCGCGTCGATCACCGCTTCGATGCCGACTGGCAGTTGCGGCTCGCCACCTATTTCACATCCAACGCCCTGGTCGGCGAGGCGGTGGAGGTGCGGCGCCTGGCGGCCGACAACCGCACGGCCATACGTGACCGCAACTTCCGCAACTACACCGCCGACGTGGCGATCGGCCAGGCCGAACTGGTCGGGCGCTTCGACACCGCCGGAATCGGCCACACCCTGCTGCTCGGCTTCGAGCGCGAGAGCACGGACGGCCGCTACCAGCAGATCCGCTCCAGCCTGCAGCGGAACCCGTATTCCCTCGACATCTACGCCCCGGTCTACGGCCGGGCACTGCCGCCCTACGCCTTCCAGACCAACGGCTTCGAGCAGGTGACCAACACCGCGCTCTACGCCCAGGACCAGATCGCCCTCTCGCCCGAATGGAAGGCGCTGCTCGGCACGCGGTTCGACTTCTTCGAACAATCGTTCCGGGAGCGCACCACCGCCGTCCGGTCCGATCAGACTTACTTCGCCGCGACGCCGCGGGCCGGCCTCGTCTACCAGCCGCTGCCGGAACTCTCGTTCTACACCAATGTCGGCACCAGCTTCCGGCCGAATATCGGCCCCGACGCCGCCGCCTCGTCGGCCGGACGACCGTTCGCGCCGGAGACCGGGCTCGGCTACGAGGTCGGCACCAAGCTCGACCTGTTCGGGGGCACCTTGAGCCTCACGGGAGCCGCCTTCCGCGTCGAGCGCCAGAACGTGCTCACCCCCGATCCGAACAACACGGCGCTCTCCATCGCCGCCGGCGCAGTGCGCAGCCAGGGCTTCGAGTTCACGGCGGCAGGCCAGCTCTCGCCGGACGTCAAGATCCTGGCCGGCTACGTCTTCGCCGACGCCGTCGTCACCAAGGACAACGTGCTGCCGGTCGGCGCCCCCCTCATCAACGTGCCGCGCCACTCGGGCAGCCTGCTCGCCGTCCACGAGGCGCAGGAGGGCCCTTGGAAGGGCTTCGGCCTCGGCGGCGGCGTGCGCGCCGTCGGCGAGCGGGCGGGCGACGCGAATGGCGGCGCCTTCCAGCTGCCGGGCTACATCGCCGTCGACGCGCTGGCCTATTACCGCTGGGACAACGTCCGCTTCGGCCTGAACGTCGAGAACGTGTTCGACACCACCTACTACGCCTCGTCCCTGAGCACCCTGCGGGTCTATCCCGGCTCGCCGCGCCGCTTCACCGGCACCGTCTCGGTGCGGTTCTGATGACGGCGACGAGCACTCCGATCCCGGCGATCCGGGCCGCCGGCGGGACCGGCATCGCGGCGCAGTCCCGCCCGCGCATCGCCTCCATCGACGCCCTGCGGGGCGTCGTGATGCTGCTCATGCTCGTCGACCACGTGCGCGACTTCTTCTACGTGCACGCCCAGGTCGCCGATCCCATGGATCTGGCGACGACGGAGCCGCGCCTGTTCTGGACCCGGACGGCGGCGCATCTCTGCGCGCCGATCTTCGTCCTGCTCACGGGCCTGTCGGCGAGCCTCTACGCCGCCCGCCACGGGGACCGGGCCCAGGCCTCCCTGTTCCTGCTGCAACGCGGCCTCATCCTGGTGCTGCTCGAACTTACCCTGGTCAACATCGCCTGGACGGCGAGTCCGCTGCCGCCGATCCTCTACCTCCAGGTGATCTGGGCCATCGGCCTCGGCATGATCGCCCTGGCGGGGCTCCTGTGGCTGCCGCGCCCGGTCCTCATCGGCGTCGCCCTGGCGATCATGCTCGGGCACAACGGGCTGACCCCCATCGTGCTCACGCCGGGGGAGGGCGGCTACACCCTCTGGGCGATCCTGCATCAGCGCGGCCTCATCGACCTGCCCTGGGGCGTGGCGCGCACCTCCTATCCGGTCCTGCCCTGGATCGGCGTCATGGCGGCCGGCTACGCCCTGGGGCCGTGGTTCGCCGACACGGTGTCGGCGCGGGTGCGGCGCCGCCGGCTCCTCGGCCTCGGCGCGGCGGCGCTGGCGGGGTTCCTGATCCTGCGCGGCCTCAACGGCTACGGCGATCCGGTGCCGTGGCAGGCCGGCGCCACGGGGGACGCGACGGTTCGAGCCTTCCTGAACCTCACGAAATATCCGCCCTCGGCCGATTTCCTGCTGGCGACCCTCGGGATCGGGATCGGGCTGCTGGCGGCCCTCGAGGCGGTGCCGCCCCGTGGGATCGGCTGGCTCCGCACCTACGGGGGCGTGCCGCTGTTCTTCTACGTCGCGCACCTCTACGTCCTGCGCCTCCTCGACGAGGGGCTGAAGGCGACGGGCTTCGCCGCACCGTCCGGGCGGATCGAGGCCCCCGGCCCGGTCCACCTCTGGCTCGTCGCCGTCGCCCTGGGGCTCGCGCCCTATCCCGCCTGCCGCTGGGCCGTCCGCTTCAAGCGCCGCAGCACCGCCCGCTGGGTCAGCTACTTCTGAGGCACCCGACCCGCCTCGGGGCCGGGCCGGATGCGTCATGCGCGGGCGGAAGGGTCAGGCCGCGACCTTCTTGCACTCGGCGGCGCAGGCGAGGCACGACTCCTGGCAGGTCCGACACGCGGCGATGGCCGGGAACTTGCCGCACTCCGCCGCGCAGGCCGTGCAGATCTCGCCCACCGCCTTCGCGAGGATGCGGGTCTGGGGCGAGTTGACGGCGGCGAGGGATTCCAGGGCGCCGCAGGCCGCGACGAGGTCGTGGATCGACCGCATGCACGCGACCATGCTCGTGTCGTTCATGGCAAGCATGCCGAAGCAGTGCCGCAGGCAATCGTTCCCGGTGGAGACGCAATGCGCGCTCGCCGCCGCCAGGGCCGCGAATTGCGGCGGGTGATCGTGCGCGCCGCCGGCCTGGTCGTGCCCATGCATGTGCGCGTGGTCCGCGTTCTGCGCCAGGGCCGGCGCCGCGGCCGTGAGCGCCGTGGTCACGAGCGCGGTGGCGCCCCCCAAGGCGGTGATGAAGTCCCGACGTTCCATTCCGAATCCCCCTGATCTCGCGCGGCACGGGCCGCGCCCCGCCGGAGCGCGTTTCATCGCGGCTCCGACGGGGCGATCCTTACGCGGAACCGGTTCGGTTTTCGATGGGACCCGCCGGATCGGAGCAGGCCCCCCCGCCCGGGCGCGTTAAGCGTTCCGTGAGGCGAGCGTGACAGGGTCCGGGGCACGAATGCCGCTGCGACGGCACCCCACCCCCCGAGCCCGGAGGCTTCGATGTCCGCCTTTGACGTCCGCGATCTTCTGCAAGCGGCGAGCAAGACGGATGGACAGACCGTCGCTCCGCCGACGCCGGCGCCCGGCTCCGTCCGCCGGGTCGACACGCTCTCCCCCGTGGTGCTCGCCGATTGCGTCCGAATCGGCGAATTCCTCCTCCTCCTCGTCCTCGGCGTAGCGGTCCGGCACCTGTCTCCGTCCTGCTCGGGGCCGTTCGCGTTCGCCCATCTCACCGCCGCCGCCGGCCTCGCGATCCTGGCCGCCATCCTGTTCCAGGCGGTGGGCGCCTACCGGATCGACGCCGTGCGCCGGTTCGCGCGGACGGGCCTGCGGGTGGCCGTGGCCTGGACGGCGACGGTCCTCGTGGCCGGCGCCTACCTCGCCCTGACCGAGGCCGTCGATCCGTGCACCCGATCCTGGCTCGTGACCCTGTACGGCCTCGGCCTCGCGCTCCTGCTCGCCGGTCGGTTCGCCCTGTCGCGGATCATCGGCGCCCAGATGCGCCGGGGCCGCTTCGACCGCCGAACCGCCATCGTGGGCGGCGGCAGCGTCGCCGAGGATCTCATCCGCGCCCTCGACGCCGAACCGGAATCCGGCATCCGCATCGTCGGCGTGTTCGACGACCGCGGCGACCAGCGCTCCGACGCCGTGGTCGCCGGATACCCCAAGCTCGGCACCGTCGACGACCTCGTCGCCTATGCCCGCACCACCCGCCTCGACCTCATCGTCTTCACGATTCCCGTCACCGCCGAGGATCGCATCCTCCAGATGCTCGCCAAGCTCTGGGTGCTGCCCATCGACATCCGCCTCTCGGCCCAGGCCTCGAAGCTGCGCCTGCGCCCGCGCGCCTATTCCTACCTCGGCTCCGTGCCGGTGCTCGACGTGTTCGACCGGCCCATGGCCGATTGGGACATCATCGCCAAAAGCCTTTTCGACCGCGTCGTCGGCCTCGCCATGCTGGTGGCCCTCAGCCCCGTGATGCTCGCGGTGGCGGCGGCCGTGGCCTTCACCTCGAAGGGCCCGATCCTGTTCCGGCAGAAGCGCTACGGCTTCAACAACGAGATGATCGAGGTCTACAAGTTCCGCTCGATGTACCATGACCAGACGGACTTCGCCGCCGCCCGACAGGTGACGCGGGGCGATCCGCGCGTGACGCCGGTGGGCCGCTTCATCCGCCGCACCTCGCTCGACGAACTGCCGCAGCTGTTCAACGTCATCAAGGGCGAACTGTCCCTCGTCGGACCGCGCCCGCACGCGGTGCAGGGCCACGTCTCGAACACCCTCTACGATCAGGTGGTGGACGGCTACTTCGCCCGACACAAGGTCAAGCCCGGCATCACCGGCTGGGCGCAGGTGAACGGCTGGCGCGGCGAGACCGACACCAGCGACAAGATCCAGCGCCGCGTCGAGCACGACCTCTACTACATCGAGAACTGGTCGATCCTGTTCGACATCCGCATCATGCTCGCCACCCCCGTCTCCATGGTCCAGACGAAGAACGCCTATTGAGAGCCCGGGCGATGGCCTCCCGGCCCGGACGTTAAGGACCTCTGAAGGATCCGGTGGCAATTTGTTAGCCATGACGCTCCTGTCCGATTCGCTCCTGCCCGCGACCACCGCCCTCGGAATCCCCCTCCTTCTGCTGGGGGTCCCCGAGACCGGTCGTCCGGTCCTCGTGGTCGCACCGCCCGGAACGGACCCCGCCCGACTCCTCGACATCGTCGGGCGGGCGGACGGGCGGATCCTGCGCGGGGCCGGCCCCGGCTGGATGGCCGTGGCCGTGTCCGACCACGCGGATTTTCCGCGACGCCTGCGCGAGGCCGGGGCCTGGATCGTCGTCAACGCCTATCGCGTCGCGGGCTGCCCGGCGACGGCGATACCCTAAGGAGTCCTCCATGGTGCCGCAGCGGGTTCCAGCCCGGGGATCGACCCTCGACCGGATCCGGACCACGTCCGGCAAGGCCATCCTCGCCCTCCTATGGGTCAACGTCGCCCTCATCGTGGGGCTGAACGCCTGGCAGGGCGCCCATGGCCACGCCGTGGCGATCGCCGCCGGCCTGGCGCTGGCCCTTCCGGCGACCTGGGCGAGCACGCGCAGCCTCATCGGACCGCGCACCCGCATCGCCTCCAGTATGGCGCTGGCCGGCCTCGTCGCGGTCCTGGTGGCGGTCCTGCAGCGCAACGGCGCCGGGCGCTCGCTCCAGCTCGACGCGCACATGTACTTCTTCGCCTGCCTCGCCATCGTCGCCGCCTGGCTCGACTGGAAGGCCCTGGTGGCCTACGCGGCCGTGGTCGCCGTCCACCATCTCGTGGTGTCCCTGGCGTTGCCCGGCCTGGTGTTTCCGGACGGCGCCGGCATCGACCGCGTCCTCCTCCATGCCGTCATCCTCGTCGCGCAGACGAGTGTCCTCGTCTGGCTGGTGGCGAGCCTCCAGGCCGGCGTGGCGGCGAGCGACGCCTTGCGCCAGAGCGAGACCGACCGGGACGCCGCCGAGACCCTGAAGGCCGAGGCCGTGTCCCGGAGCGAGGCCGAGCAGGCGCGGAGGCGGGCCGTCGAAGCCCGGATCCAGATGTTCCGGGCCTCGGTGGCCGAGGCGGTGGCAACCATCGAGCGGACCCTGGGGTCCCTGGAGGGCAGCGCCGGCCACCTCGTGCGGTTCGCCCAGGAGACGACCCGGACCACCGCCGGCGCCGCCGCGCGCGCGCAGCAGGCCAGCGCCAACGCCGACCGGATCGCCCGCACCAGCCTCGATCTCACGGCGGCGACGGACGAGATCGCCGGGCATCTGGCGGCCACCGGCGCCGTCACCCGTGCGGCGGCCGACGAGGCGCGCCAGACCGGCGAGACCGTCCATGCCCTGACGGCCTCCGTCGAGCGGATCGGCTCGGTGATCACGGCGATCCGCAAGGTGGCGGGTCAAACGAACCTGCTCGCCCTCAACGCCACCATCGAGGCGGCGCGGGCCGGAGAGGCCGGGCGGGGCTTCGCCGTGGTGGCGACGGAAGTGAAGGCCCTGGCCAGCCAGACCGCCCGGGCGACGGAGGAGATCGCGGCGCAGATCCGTGACGTCGAGGCGGCGACGCAGACCTCCATCGCCTTCATGCACGGCTTTGCCGCCCGCATCGCCGATGTCGAGCGCACCACCGCGGCGATGTTCGAGGCCATCGCGCGCCAGCGGCAGGCGACGCAGGCCATGGGCACCGATGTGGATGCCGCCGTGCAGGACGCACAGGCGACCACCACGCAGGTGACGGCCGTGGCGGACGCCGTCGGGACGACCACGGGTGTCGCCGACGCGGTTCGGGCCTCGACGCAGGCCGTGCGCGATCAGGTCGGCCAGCTCGGCACCGTCACCGCCGCGTTCCTGCGGGATCTCCCCTCGGACACGGCACGGGTGGCCTGACGGGGACTCGCGGCCGGCGCTTCAGAAACTGCGCGTCGGCCGGTCGAGGACCCGCCGGCCCATGAGACTGGCGGCCAGATCCGTCATCAGGAGGGCCGTGCGCCCGCGCTCGTCCAGGAACGGGTTGAGTTCGACGAGGTCGAGGCTGCGCACGAGGCCGCTGTCGTGCAGCATTTCCATGGCGAGATGGGCCTCCCGGAAGGTCGCCCCGCCCGGCACCGTGGTGCCCACCCCCGGGGCGATGCCGGGGTCGAGGAAATCGACGTCGAGGCTCACGTGCAGGAGGCCGTTCGCCGCCGCCACCCCGTCGAGGAAGGCCCCGAGCAGGCGTCCGATGCCGCTCTCGTCGATGGCGCGCATGTCGTGGCCCCGGATGCCCGCGTCGCGCAGGACCGTCCGCTCGGCCGGATCGACGCTGCGCAGGCCGATCATGCAGACATGCTCCGGCACCACCGGTACGGCGAGGGGCGGCAGGTAACCGGCGAAGCCCGGCGCGCCCGTGGCATAGGCCATGGGCACCCCGTGGAGATGGCCGCTCGTGGTGGTGTCGAGGGTGTGCAGGTCCGGATGGGCATCGAGCCACAGGACGAAGAGCGGGCGCCCTTCGCGGGCCGCCCGCCGGGCCATGCCCGAGACGGTGCCGGCCGACAGGCTGTGGTCGCCCCCGAGGAAGATCGGCACGCCCGCGCCCCCGGCCGCGTCGGCGGCCTCCGCCAGGGCGGCGGTCCAGGCGGCGACCTCCGGCAGGCCGTGGAGAACCGGATTGGGGTGGGGCGGAACCGAGACCGGTTCGGGGGCGAGGTTGCCCCGATCCTCCACCGTGAGGCCGAGGCCGGCCAGCGCCGGGCCGAGGCCGGCGGCCCGGTAGGCGCTCGGCCCCATGTCGCAGCCGAGGCGCCGGGTGCCCGCCTGCACGGGCGCGCCGATGAGGATGCAGCGTCGGGGATCCATCGGTTTCCTGTCTCTCGTTGCCCGGCCCTCGGTAACGGCCCCGCACGGCGATCCGAAGACAGGGACCGCCACCCGCGCGAACCCGCCCTGGCAATCCTTCGCCGGACGGCGCAAACGACGTGACCGACCCCGGCCCCGATCGAATCCCGCCGACCGAGACCCAGATGACCGAACCCCAGCTCGCCGAGACCCGGCCCAGCGACAGCAAGAGCCGCACCATCCTGGTCCTCAACGGACCCAACCTGAACCTGCTCGGCCAGCGCCAGCCGGAGATCTACGGCGCCGAGACCCTGGCCGACGTCGAGGTCCGGTGCCGGGCGGAGGCCGAGAGCCACGGCCTCGCCCTCGCGTTCCACCAGAGCAACGCCGAGCACGCCCTCATCGACTGGATCCACGCCTACCGCGTCGGGTCGGCCGGCATCGTCCTCAATGCGGGCGCCTACACCCACACCTCCATCGCCATCCTGGACGCCCTCAACACCTGCGAGGTGCCGGTCGTCGAGTGCCACATCTCCAACGTCCACCGGCGCGAAGCCTTCCGGCACCATTCCTACGTGTCGCTGGCCGCCACCGCCGTGATGGCGGGGTTCGGCACCCACGGCTACGTCCTGGCCGTGCGCCACCTCGCCCACCTGCGCGAGGCCCGGCCATAGCCCGGGTGCGGCAAGATCTCATCTTCGGCAGGACCTGATATGAGAGCAGGGCCGATCTCCGGGGCAGCGGAGCCCACCATGCATCTCCTCATCGTCGACGATCACCCGCTGTTCCGCGAGGCCCTGGCCAGCACCCTCGCCCTGGCCTACCCGGCGGCGGTGCTGCACGAGGCGGACGGGATCGCCGAAGCCTGCGCCGTCCTGGCGCGCGAGCGAGCCATCGAGCTCGTCCTGCTCGATCTGACGATGCAGGGCGTGCAGGGGTTCGACGGCCTCGTCACCATCCGGGCGCAGTTTGCCCGCGTCCCGATCCTCGTGGTCTCGGGGCTCGACGATCCGCGCATCATGCGCGAGGCCATCCATCACGGCGCCGCCGGCTTCGTGCCCAAGGCCGTGGACAAGGCGACCCTGACGCGGGCCATCGCGGACGTGCTCGCCGGAGGGCTCTCCCTGCCCCCCGCCCTGGCGGGCGCCGCCGATCCGCCCGACCGGGCGACGCAGCTCGCCGAGCGGATCGCCCGGCTCACCCCCCAGCAGATGCGGGTGCTGGGCATGATCCGCCAGGGCAAGCTCAACAAGCAGATCGCCCACGCCCTTCAGGTCGGCGATTCCACCGTGAAGGCGCACGTCACCGAGATCCTGCGCAAGCTCGAGGTCGGCAGCCGGACCCAGATCGTGATCCAGACGGCCGGCCTCGACTTCGATCACATCCAGGCCCGGTCCTGAGGGCCGGCGACCGCGCTATTCGTCCTCCCGGCGCGCGAGGTGACGACCGAGTTCGAACAGCAGCATGTCCGTCAGGCTGAGGAGGAACGGATCGGCGATCCGGACCATGGTTTCCCGCAGGTGGATCGTCTGATCGACGACGCCGTCGATGAGGCCGCGCGCGGGATCGGGCAGGGGTCGGTCGGGCGCGGCCCGGCAGGAGATTTCGGAGGAACCGGTCGGCATCGCGTCACTCTGGAAACGGGTGGGAGAGGGGGCTCGGAGCGATCCGCTCACGACAGGGGATGGCGGACCGCATCGGCGGCGGGGCGCGGGCCGTCGGGGGCGGGGAGACGCAGCACCGGGCCGGGCAGGCCGAACACGCGCCGGCACGTGGTCACGGTCTCGGAGGTCAGGCGCGCGTAGATCGGCAGGAGGAGCGAACCGTCGTAGGCGCAGGGCAGGGCGAGGGGTTCGACGTCCCAGCCCATATCCATGAGGCGGGTGACGAGGACCGGGTGCGTCTGGACCAGGAGACCGTCGAGGCCGAAATGCTCGGCGGCCTCCGCCACGGCGGTGAAGGAGGCGCCCGAGACGGCGTCGATGCCCCGGGCGCTCTCGCGCTTGCCCGGGGCCACGGCGCAGCGCGTCCATTCGTAGATGCGCGGGCCCGCGGGCGCGGACGCCCCCTTCAGGAGTTCGGGATAGAGGTGCGTCTGCAGGTGCGGCCCGGTCGTCGGCAGCAGGCGCGAATAGGAGACGATGGTCCCGGCCGCGGGTCCGGCGATCTCCTGCCCGACGACGTGCAGACAGTCGGGGCCGTCGAACTGGTCCCGCTCGCGTCCGTCCGGCTTGCGGCAGGCCTCCCACTTCAGATGATCGACGAAGAAGTCGTGCCGGAACCGGTAGATCCGGTCCATGAGGCCGGGATCCCGCGCCTCGACGTCTCCGCTCAGAACCCTCAGCATGCCCGCTCTCCCCGTCACGGGGAGAGTTCTGGCCAAGCCCGGGCGGCTCAGGCATCCGTAGATTTACGGGGCAGCGCGGCCCCCCGGCGTCAGTCTATGATCCCCCGCCGCAGGGCCTCGGCGACGCTCTGGACGCGGCTCATCGCCCCGAGCTTGCGCGCCGCGCAGGCGAGGTAATGCTCCACCGTGCGGGCGGAAATGGAGAGGATCACGGAGGTTTCCCACGCGGTCTTGCCGGCGGCGGCCCATTTCAGGCACTCGACCTCCCGGTCCGTCAGTCCCCCGGCGGTCTCGTCCGGCGGCTCCCCCGCCTGCATCCGGCGGGCGATCGCCTTAGCCCGGGACATGGCGTAGATCGCCACGAGGTGGAGAGCGGCCCGGGCATCCTCCGACAGGCGCACCTCGGCGCCGCCGAAGCTGACCCCGGCCTCCGTGCCGTCGAGTTCGTGGAAGGGCACGCAGAAGCCTTCCCTGAGTCCGTAGTCCCGCGCCTCGTTCATCACGAGGGCGCCGCGCGCATCCCCGAGGGCCGATGCCTCGTGCCACAGGAACGGCTCCGTCGTCGCCCGGATGTAGCGGATGACCGGGTCCCGATGCAGGTGGTTGCGCTCCTCGTAGCGCTGGGTCCAACCGGGGGGCCAACCGGAGATCAGCGAACAATCGGACAGGCTCTCGCTCGGCGAATGGGGAAGGCCGCCGATGAGGAAGGCGTCGTAGCCGAAGATCGCGCCCGTGCGGCGCAACTCCGCGTAGACGGCGCGCCGGGTTCCTGCGGACCGCAGCCGGTGAATGATGTCGAACGCGGTCTGACGAACGTCGGGCAAAAGCGTGACTCGAAATTTGCTCAAGGATTATAACGGGATCGACGATTTGCGAAAGGCCGAGGCGGCCTTCGTTCCTCGGGGTTCGCGAACCGCGCCCACCGGGCACGGACAACGACCATGCGCCCCCCGGACCCTACGCCGCCGGACGGCACGAGACCAAGTACGGTCTCTGTCGCACGGCGCGATTCGTCGCCTGGATTCGCGGGTGGGAGACCTCGGCGCAGGAAATCGATCGCGTGGCCGAACGTCCGGAGGGGAGAACGCCGTTTTCCAAACCCGCTTCAAAAAGCCATTCGCTTCCTTTGACGCAAGACGGACTTCCAACGATACTTGATCTCGATCGACGAAGCGGACCGATCTTCGTAACTGGACTTGATCATCGGTCGCGTTTGTCGCTGCGCCTGCTGCATTCGCACGGGTCGACCCCTCGTTTCCGGCGTCCGGCACCGGGCGCCTCTCCTCCCGAACACGGATCCTCCCATGAGCTTTCGCGCGCCCGCCGGGCAAGACCCGATTCGCTTCGCCTACTGGGTACCCAACGTCTCGGGCGGCCTCGTGGTGAGCAGGATTCCCCAACGCACGGGGTGGGACGGGCCCTACAACCGCCGTCTCGCGCAGATCGCCGAGGCGGCCGGGTTCGACTACGCCCTGACGCAGATCCGGTTCACCGCCGGCTACGGCGCCGAGTACCAGCACGAATCCGTGGCGTTCAGCCAGGATCTGCTCTCCGCGACCTCGAAGCTCAAGGTCATCGCCGCCCTGCTGCCGGGGCCGTGGAACCCGACGCTCGCCGCCAAGCAGATCGCCACCATCTCGCAGCTCTCGGAGGGACGCATCGCCGTCAACATCGTCTCGGGCTGGTTCTCGGGCGAGTTCCGCGCCATCGGCGAGCCCTGGCTCGACCATGACGAGCGCTACCGGCGTTCGGAGGAATTCATCACGGCCCTGCGGGGGATCTGGACCCAGGACAGCTTCACCTTCCGGGGCGATTTCTATCGCTACACGAACTACACCCTGAAGCCGAAGCCCGCCGACCCGCAGCCGGAGATCTTCCAGGGCGGCTCATCGCGGGCGGCGCGGGACATGGCCGCGCGGGTGTCCGATTGGTATCTCACCAATGGCGGCACGCCCGGGGACATCCGGGCGCAGGTGGACGACATCCGGGCCAAGGCCCGGGCGAACGGCCATTCCGTCAAGGTCGGCGTCAACGCCTTCGTCATCGCCCGCGACACGGAGGAGGAGGCCCGCGCCGTCCTCCAGGAGATCATCGACCAGGCCGATCCGGACGCCGTGAAGGCCTTTGGCCACGAGGTGAAGAACGCCGGCAAGTCCTCTCCGGAAGGGGAGGGCAACTGGGCAAAATCCACCTTCGCGGATCTCGTCCAGTACAACGACGGCTTCAAGACGGATCTCATCGGCACGCCCGACCAGATCGCCGAGCGCATCGTCGCCCTGAAGGAAGCCGGCGTCGACCTCGCCCTCCTCGCCTTCCTGCACTTCCAGGAAGAGGTCGCGTATTTCGGCGAACACATCATCCCACGGGTGCGGGCCCTCGAAGCGCAGCGCGGGCAGCGGGCGCAAGCCGCCTGAGCCCGATCACGCCCCCTTTCGGAGATTGCCCATGAACATCGCCGTCAACGCGAGCGCCTTCGAGGCCCATCGCAGTCCGCAGGGCTCCCCCGGCCCCGCGAAACCCTCGGAGCCGGCCCATATCCTCCGCGACGACGCCGAAGCGATCCGCGTCGCGAAAGGGTTGGCCGAGCGGTTCCGCGAAGGCGCGGCCGAGCGCGACCGCACGGGACGCCGGCCGTTGCCCGAACTCGATGCCTTCTCGCAGAGCGGCCTGTGGTCCATCAACGTGCCCGAAGCGTATGGCGGGCCGGGCCTGTCCTACCGCACCCTGGCGCAGGTCATCGCCATCGTGTCGGCGGCCGATCCCTCCATCGGGCAGATTGCCCAGAACCATCTCGGCATCGTCGCCGCCATCGACACGGTGTCGGACGACGCGCAGAAACGCCTGCTGTTCGGCCTCGTGCTCGCCGGCACCCGCTTCGGCAACGCCTTCTCGGAGAGCGGCACCA
>Ga0182226_1000107_pt1 | contig 14495 bp, 14 predicted proteins | sample G6R1MG_27_FD_129658 | JGI IMG/M metagenome (GOLD analysis project Ga0182226, IMG submission 129658) | Miscanthus phyllosphere microbial communities from Michigan, USA - G6R1_MAIN_07NOV2016_LD1 MG | ecosystem: Host-associated > Plants > Phyllosphere > Phylloplane/Leaf | place: USA: Michigan...
CCATGTGGGTCAGGGGGTCCTTGATGACCTCGAGCACCTGACGGTCGAGTTCGGTCTCGGCGCCGCTCATCACGAGCTCGATCTGCTTGCCGAGTTCCGACGAGAGGTCGCGCACCACGCGCGGCAGCTTCTGCCAGGCGTTGCCGATGGGCTGCATGCGCGTCTTCATGACGCCTTCCTGCAGCTCGGCCGTCACGTGGGAGAGGCGCTGCAGCGGCACCTTGTAGGTGGAATCGTCGTGCCGACGGGCGATCTCGAGGAGCTGGTTGCGGGTCAGCACCAGCTCGGACACCATCGTCATGAGGTGCTCGAGGGTATCGACGTTGACGCGGATCGTCTGAACCTTGGCGACGCCGCCTTCTCCGCCCTCGGCGGCGGCGGGCGCCTCCTTGGCCGGGGCCTTGGGCTCTTCGTGCACGACGGCCTTGGGAACCGGCACCGGCGCCGGGGCGGGTGCCGCGACGGCGGCCGGGACGGCGGGCAGGGGCGGCAGCGGGGGGAGTGCGTCGAACGAGTCGGGGCCTTCCGCTTCGAGGAAGGCGCGCTCCAGGTCGTCGAGGCTGACCTCACCGGGCTTCAGCTCGCGCGAGACCGGCTCGGGGAGCTTGATCTCCGGGACGGGGGCGGCGACCGGAGCCGGCGCCTCCATCGGACCGGCGGACATCACGTCGAGGGCGTCGATGAGGTCGCTGTCGCTGCCCGCCGGTTCGGAGCCGGTGTTCTCGAGGTCGGCGAGGATCGACTTCAGGCGATCGAGGGTGACGAGGATGAGGCTCACGGCGGCACCGGTCACCGGCATGCCGTCGCGGAACTGCCCCATCAGGGTCTCGGCGGCGTGCGCCAGGGCTTCCAGGCGCGGAAGGCCGAGGAACCCGCAGGTGCCCTTGATGGTGTGGACGAGGCGGAAGATGTTCCGGAGGATCGTCTGGTTGTTCGGATCCTGCTCGAAACGCACGAGTTCGGCATCGACCGTGTCGAGATGCTCGGCGCTCTCGGTCAGGAACTCACGCAACAAGTCGTCCATGACGGGCACTCAGTCCAGAAACGCACTACGGTTTGTGCAGTCCGACCATGTGCCCGAATGGGTTAGTGAAGGGTTTCCTTGTGCGAGTTCCGTCCAGGGAAACTGAGCAATATTGATTGCCGAGCCCTGCGGTAGATATTCATGGTTAATGAGACCTTCCGCCGGTCCGGCGCGTCGAGACGCGTAAGATCCGACGACCGCTCGATGCCGTCGACGCCCGGGACCTGCGCGCTTGGGACCTGCGCGCTCGGGCCGGATCAGGCGAGGGCGGTTTCCGGCGGCTCGCCGTCGGAGACCGAGGGCTCGGCCATCGGCTCGACGTCTCGCTTCGGCGTCGGCACGGCCTCGATGGTCACGGTGTCGCCGGAGATCGAGAAGCGGACATCCATCTCGGCGGCCCGCGCCACGAGGCCGGCATAGAACGGCAGGATCGCGTGGGCGTCCACGGTACCGTTCTCGGGCGTGCCGGCGATGAGGGCCTCGACATGGGGCGGAATGCGCGCGTGCGAGCCTTTGGCGGTGAGGACGATGGCGGGCGCCTCGCCGTCGCCCGTCACCTTCACGTCGATGAGGCCGCCGCGGGGAATCGCGCTCTGGGCGATCACCACGAGGTTGAGGATCAGCTTGACCTTGTTCTTGGGGTAGAGGGCCTGGGGGGCGGACCAGGCGAGTTGGGTCTTGTCGTCGGCGAACATGCCGCGCGACACCTTCTCGGCGTCGGCGAGGTCGATGGAGGCGCCGGCCGATCCCGCCGCCCCGAAGGCGATGCGGGCGAACTGGAGCCGGGCCGAGGCTTGGCGCGCGCTCTTGGCGATGAGTTCGAGGGCGAACTCGCGCATGGAGGTGTCGGATTCGTCCTCGAGTACCTCGAGGCCGTTCACGATGGCGCCCACCGGGCTGATCACGTCGTGGCAGACCCGGGAGCACAGCAGTGCCGACAGGTCGAGGGCATCGAGTTGGACGAGGGTCATCTTGCGCTCCGCGCGAGGCACTTTAAGGGGCCGCGGGCGATACGGCCGGATGGGCGCGGCCGATCGCCAACGGCACCGATAGACGGCGCCCGTTGCTTTGAAAAGCCGGAGACCAGGCGAACCGCGGGCCCGGAATCGGCGGAAGGCCCACCGGTCCGCCGACGCGGAAAAGCATCCGGCGTCCTCCGGCCCGGGTCGACAACCCGACCGTGCCGGGGCATGAGGAGAAAATCATGCATCTCGACGCGCCGACGCGCGACCGTATCGCGGCAACACTGACCGAGATCGCCTGCGAGGCGGGCGAGATCCTCCGGAGCTATCACGGCGGCGACTGTCCGCACGTGCTCAAGCGCGACGGCTCACCGGCGAGTCTGGCCGACACCGCTTCGGAAGCGATGATTCTCGCCGCCCTCGCGCGCCATTGGCCCGACATCCCCGTGGTCGCCGAGGAAACCGCCTACGACCGCCCACCCTCCGAGCTGTTCTTCCTCGTGGATCCCCTCGACGGAACCAAGGATTTCCTCGCGGGCAATCACGAATACAGCGTCAATATCGGCCTCGTGCAGGGCGACCGCCCCGTGGCGTCGGCGCTCGCCGCCCCCGGCCTCGGCCGGGTCTGGGGCGGCGGCGGCGGCGCCTTCGAGGCTGCCATCGTGTCGGGCCGTCCGGGCGCGCACCGGGCCATCGCCGTCCGTCCCGTTCCCGCCGACGGCCTCGTCGCCCTCGTGAGCAACCGCCATGGCGATGCCGAGACGGAGGCCTGTCTGTCGGCCCTGCCCCTGGGCGGCCGGCGCCGCGCCGCCTCCGCCCTCAAGTTCTGTCTTATCGCCTCGGGCGAGGCCGACATCTACGTCCGCTGCGGCCCGACCATGGAGTGGGATACGGCGGCGGGCGACCACGTGCTCACGAGTGCCGGCGGCTGCGTCGTGGCGTCGTCGGGCCAGCCCATCACCTACGGCCACCACGCCCGCCACTACCGCAACGGCCCCTTCGCGGCCCTGGGCGACCGCACCTATGCGAGCCGCCTCGCCCTGCCGGCCCGCAGCCCCTCGCCGCGCCGCTCCGTGGGCGCCACGGCCGGATCGCACGGCCCGCCCGCCGCCGCGCGTTAACCATATCTTGACCGTCTTTCGCGTCATGATCGACGCGGGCCGGGCAGGCACGAGGTTTCGGAGCGCTGGTCCGGGGCCTTGCCGGGATGCGGCCCGGCACCGCACGCGATGAGGCTGCATGCTGAAATCCCCCTCTCCTCCCCGGGCCTGCCTCGGTGCCGGTCTCGCCCTGGCCGCGTCGCTGTCGAGTGGTCTCGTGTCGGTCTGGCCCGCCCCGGCCCTCGCACTCCCGGCGCGGACGGCGCCCCCTGCCCCGGACTCGTCCGGGCCCGGCACCTTCCGCCCCACCGAGATCATCGACAACGGCCACCGCTTCTTCGGCTCGATGTCGCGGGGGCTCGCCCTCACCGTGGAGGAGGCGACGCGGCGCTGGGGCGAGCCCAACGGCTACATCCTCGGCCAGGAGGCGTCCGGCGCCATCGTGGGCGGCGTGCGCTACGGCGAGGGCACGCTCTACACCCGCAATGCCGGCAAGCGCCGCATCTACTGGCAGGGACCGTCCATCGGGTTCGACGTCGGCGGCGACGGCGACCGGACGATGATGCTCGTCTACAACCTGCCGGCGGTGAAGGGCCTCTATCGCCGCTTCGTCGGCCTCGACGGCTCGGCCTATTTCATCGGCGGCTTCGGCATGACCGCGGTGACGGCGGACGAGATCGTCGTGGTGCCGATCCGCACGGGCGTCGGGGCGCGTCTCGGCATCAACATCGGCTACCTCAAGTTCACCGACCAGCCGACCTGGAATCCCTTCTGAGGCGGGGTGTGGCCTGCCGACCCTCGCCCGACGCGACACGGGTGGGGTAAGCCCCTCCGAAGGGCGGCCGGCGGCGGCCGATCCCAGCCCTCCGACCCGGTCCAACCCACGAGCATGCCCGCTTGATCGAAACCGTCATGATCTTCGCCCTCGGCTTCCTCACGGCGGCCCTGTGCGCCCTGCTGCTGCTGCCGGCGGTGAACGCCCGGGCCCTGCGCCTGTCCCAGCGCCGGATCGAGGCACGCCTGCCCTTCTCGGTGGCCGAGGTCGCCGCCGAGAAGGATCATCTGCGTGCCGAATTCGCCGTGGCGCGCCGTCGCCTGGAGCGGCGGGTCGAGGCGGCACAGGCCGCGCGCCACGCCGATCTCGCGGCCATCGGCGCCCGGACCCTGGAGGCGGCGACCCTGTCCCGGCAGGTCGAGGCCGGGACCGCGAGCCTTCAGGCGCGCGAGGCCGAGATCGCCGAGACCCGGACCGCCCTGGCGGGCGTGGAGCGCGACCTCGCCGCCGCACGGGCCGACGGCGCCGTCGGCCTCGCCACCCTGCAGGTGCTGGAGGATGCGCACCGGGACCTCCTCGACCACCTCGCCGACCACCACCACGCCGCTCCCGATCCGGATGCGACGGGCATCGACCTCACGGCGCGGTGCGCCGCCCTCGCCGCCGAGCGCGAGACCCTGCGGGCAAGCCTCGCCGCCGCCGAGGACGCCCTGGCGCAGGCCATGGCCCGCACGGCCCCCCCGGACGACGACACCGCCGCCCTGCGTCTCCGGATCACCGAGGTCGCCGACAGCCTCATGCGGCGCGACCGCCTGCCCGCCGTCGGGGCCTTTCCCCTCGCGCGGTCCTGAAAAGAAGCGCCTGAACGCATGCCCCGGTCCGCCGTTGCGTCCCGTTCAGGCTGCGGCGTAGATAAAACAACTTTCCCATCCACCGCCGCGCCTGTGCCTTGTTTCGACCATGCAAGCGCATCATCCGGTCGCGCATTCCCTCCTGATCTGAACACGGACCGCGCCCCTATGGCCAAGACACTGACATCGCTCGCCCTCGCCCTGGTCGCGACGGCCTCCCTGGTCGGCGCTGCCACGGCGCAGACGCCGCCGCAGACCAAGCGCGGCAACGAAACCCTGAAGAAGTACTGCACCGGCGATTACCTGACCTATTGCGGCAACCTCTCGCCCGACGATCCGGCCATGGACAAGTGCTTCCAGACCAACTGGACCAAGCTGTCCGAGAACTGCCGCCGCGCCATCGACGCCTACGAGAAGACCCCCGGCAACAAGAAATAAGTGCCGCATGGGCCCGCGCCCGTCGGCGCGGGCCCGGATCGCCCACGGGATAAGCGGAGCCGTTTCCCTCGCGTCGCGGGCCGGCACCCGCTATGGTGCCGGGCAACCGCGTGCCGGACCCCCAAAGCCCCGATGCCCCTTCGCCTGCGTTCCCTCACGACCCTCGCGGCCCTCGGCCTCGTCGCCCTCGCGGCTTCCGGCTGCGGTCGCCGGGGCGGCCTGGAGCCGCCGCCCGGCAGCGCCGCGCCGACGCGCCCCGTGGCGGGTGGCTCCAGCACCCTCGGTGCCCCGGCGAGCCCCCGTGCCCTGCCCCAGAGCGTCGGCCTCGGCGGCGGCACCGCGACGCCCGATCCCGATGCCGTGCGGGCCGGGGACGAACTCGATGCGGCCGCCGTGGCGAGCGGCGGCACGGAATCGCCGATCCTGACCACGCGCGGGGCCAAGCGCGGCTACGTCGTTCCCAAGCAGCCCTTCTTCCTCGATCCGATTCTCTAGAAGCCGCGCGCACCGACCCCTCCGGGGCCGGTGATTCGCGGCTCGCTGTCCAAGGCCGGCGCCCGGAGCCGGCGTCCAAGGCACCCCGATGCACCACTTCCATTATCGCGACGGTCGCCTCGCCGCCGAGGATGTCGATCTGACGACGCTCGCGGCCGAGGTCGCGACGCCGTTCTACTGCTATTCCACCGCCACCCTGGAGCGGCACTACCGGGTGTTCGCCGACGCGTTCGCGGGCGACGATGCCCTCGTCTGCTACGCCATGAAGGCGAATTCGAACCAGGCGGTGCTCACCACCCTCGCCCGCCAGGGCGCCGGGATGGACATCGTCTCGGAGGGCGAGTTGCGCCGGGCCCTCGCCGCCGGGGTCGATCCGCAGAGAATCGTGTTCTCGGGCGTCGGCAAGACCCCGGACGAGATGGCCGCTGCGTTGAGAGCCGGCATCTACTGCTTCAACGTCGAGAGCGAACCCGAACTCGAAGTGCTGTCGGGGGTGGCAGCGAGCCTCGGTCTCACGGCGCCGGTCTCGATCCGGGTGAACCCCGACGTCGATGCCGGCACGCACGCGAAGATCTCCACGGGCAAGTCCGAGAACAAGTTCGGCATCCCCATCACCCGGGCGCGGGCGGTCTATGCCCATGCGGCAGGGCTTCCCGGCCTCGCCGTGTCCGGCGTCGACATGCATATCGGCAGCCAGATCACCGATCTCGCGCCATTCGACCATGCCGCTCGCCTGCTCGCCGGCCTCGCCCGCGACCTCCTGGCCGACGGGCATGCCCTGCACCACATCGATTTCGGCGGCGGACTCGGCATCCCGTACCGCGACGACAACGCACCCCCGCCCGATCCCGCCGCCCTGGCGGCGATCCTGCGTCCCCATTTTTCGGGCCTCGGCCTGCGCCCGGTCTTCGAGATCGGCCGGATGATCGCCGGCAATGCCGGCATCCTCGTCACCCGCGTGATCTACGTGAAGCGCACGGAGGGGCGAACCTTCGTCATCGTCGACGCGGCCATGAACGACCTCATCCGTCCGACCCTGTACGATGCATTCCACGGCTTGCGCCCGGTGGTCGAGGCGGAGCCGGAGATGCCCCGGCTCGTCGCCGACGTCGTCGGCCCCGTCTGCGAGAGCGGCGACTACATCGCCCTCGGCCGGGAGATGCCCGACGTGGCGCCGGGCGACCTCCTCGCCGTCATGAGCGCGGGGGCCTACGGCGCCGTCCAGGCCGGCACCTACAACACCCGGCGCCTCGTGCCCGAGGTGCTGGTGCGCGGCGCCGACTGGGCTGTGGTGCGCCCGCGCCAGAGCTACGAGGAACTCATCGGCCTCGATCGCGTCCCGGTCTGGCTGTCCGACAACGCCTGACCCGAGGCTCGCCCGTTCTTAGGAGATCGGACGAGCTTCCGGAGCCAAGTGATTGATTGCCCTGCGGTCACGCGGCCAGGTCCGCCTCCAGCCGGCGGGTTGCTTCATCCGGTAGATCAAGGGCATCGGCCAAGTCCTTCAGAAACGTGCGTTCCTGCAGGGTGTCGGGATCGATGGCGAGACGGGCCGCCGCATAGATGCGCGCCGCCTGCTCGGGATTCGTCACCCGCTCGGCGATGTCGTCGGCGTCGGCCGGATCGGCGAGTTCCGCCTCGAGCCAGCGGCGGCCGTCATCCCCGATCCCCGCCGCTGCCAGAGCGTCGTCGAGGCGCTTGCGTTCGCCCGCGTCCACCAACCCGTCCGCCAGGGTCGCCGCCACCATGGCGCGCAGCATGGTTCGGGCTTCGTCCTCGTTCACCGTGACGTGGTCGAACGGCGTGAGGCCGGCCGGTTCGACCGGGGCGGACGATGCGGCCGGCGCCTCGTTGCCCTTCGGCTCGGGCGTTCGCCGGAGGGCCCTGGCGGCGAGCCCCGCTACCAGGGCGAGGCCACCGAGGGCCGCCGTCGCGGCGAGGCCCGGACGGCGGGTCCGCACCAGGGCATCGACCATGTTCTGGGCCTCGGAATGCTGTGCCTCGGACATCGGATCGGGTCTCCCGTTCGTGATCGTGAATCGATTCCCAACCCCGAACGGGCACGTCGGTTCAGATCGCGGCCCGGTTCCGCCTCGGCCTGGGCTGATTTGACCCGATCGCCCCCGCCCGCCACCATGGTAACGTCTTCATCCGGCGCCTCTCGGTGCCCCAGGAGCCAGACACGATGGCCGAGGCCGACCCGGTGGCGTCCGGTGCGACGCGTAACCCCGAGATGAGCGGGGCCTCCACCCTGCGCGGGCGCCTCGACCGCCTCGTGGCCCGGTCGCAATCCGCCCTCCTGTGGGAGGGGGCGTGGCCGATCCTGTGGCGTGGCCTCGGCGTCGTCCTCGTCTTTCTCGTGGCGTCCTGGCTCGGCCTGTGGCTCGATCTCCCGCCCCTGTGGCGCCAGGTCGGCCTCGCGGCCTTCGGCCTCGCCCTGGTCGCGGCCCTGCTGCCCCTCGTGCGCCTGCGCCGTCCGAGCCGGCGTGATGCCCTGGCGCGGATCGACCGCGAGGCCGAAGGCCGGGACAGTGCCCTCGCGCATGGCCCGGCCTCCGCCCTCGAGGACACCCTGGCCGTGGGAACGGCCGATCCGGCGACCCGCATGCTCTGGGCCCTGCACCAGCGCCGGTCGGCCGAGGCCGTTTCGCGCCTGAAGGCGGTCGCCCCCCGGCCCGATATGCCCCGGCGCGACCCCTTCGCCCTCCGGGCCGCCCTGGTGGTGGCCGCCGTGGCGAGCGTGTTCGTCGCCGGGGCCGAGTGGCGCCAGCGCCTCGCCGGCGCCTTCGACTGGACCCTGCCGCCCCCGCCCGGCCCGACCTTCCGGGTCGACGGCTGGATCGATCCGCCCCTTTACACCCGGTTGCCGCCCCTGGTGGTGACCCTGGACGGCCCCGAGCAGCGCCTGCGTGCGCCGGTGAATTCGACCCTGGTGGTTCGGATCGCCGGTCACGGCGAGGCGACCGTCGAGGCCCGTGCCGGGCTGAAGCCCCTCCCCGGCAAGGAGACCGGCGCGAAGCCGCCGCACGCGGATCTCCGCGAGGATCGGTTCCAGCTTACGGGCGGCCCCGCCGACCTCACCGTCACGGCGGGTGGCCCGCCCCGCCATCTCGTGATCGAGACGATCCCCGACACGCCGCCGGAGGTTCGTCGCGTCGGCGCCCTGGAGGTCAACGGCCGCGGCACGTTCAACCTGACCTACCGCGCCAAGGACGATTACGGCATCGCCTCGGCCGAAGGGATCGTCGATCCCCTGGCCGGCACCCGAGCCCTGGTTCCGCCGCCCCGCATCGCCCTGGCCCTGCCGGCGGACGCGACGGGCGAGGCCGATACGAAGACGCTCGTCGACCTCACCGACAATCCGTGGTCCGGCGCCCGCGTACGCCTCACCCTCGTGGTGAAGGACGAGGCCGGCCAGGAGGGGCGCACGGAGCCCGCCGAGATCACCCTGCCGGCCCGGATCTTCACGCAAGCTCTCGCCCGGGCCCTGGCCGAGGAACGCCGCCGCCTCGTCACCGCCCCCGACGAGAGCCGGGGCCGGGTGCAGACGGCGCTGGACGCCCTCCTCATCGCGCCCGAGCGGTTCACGCCGCAGCCCGGCGTCTTCCTCGGCCTGAAGACCGCCTCGCGGCGCCTGCGCGCCGCCCACAACGACGCGGCCCTGCTCGAAGTCGCCGATCTCCTGTGGGAGATGGCCCTGAAGATCGAGGACGGCGACCTGTCGGACGCCGAGAAGAGCCTGCGGGCGGCGCAGGACAACCTGAAGCAGGCCATCGAACGCAATGCGCCCGACGAGGAGATCCAGAAGCTCACCCAGGACCTGAAGAAGGCCCTCGACGCCTTCATGAAGAACATGGCCGAGCGCCAGAAGGACAAGAACGCCAAGCCGAAGGCGGACGGACAGCGGCAGAACCAGGGGGGCAAGACCGTCACCCCCGACGACCTCGACAAGATGCTGAAGGACATGGCGGACGCCATGAAGCGCGGCGACACGGCCGAGGCCCAGCGCCTCCTCGAGCAGCTGCGCGAGATCCTCGAGAACCTCCAGACCGCCGAGCCTGGCGCCAAGGGCGACCAGAACGGCCGCGAGATGGCCAAGCAGGCCGACGAACTCGACAAGCTCTCCCGCGAGCAGCAGGAGCTGCGCGACCAGACCTTCAAGGAAGGCCAGGAGAAGGAGGGCCAGTCCGGTCAGCCGCGCCCCGGCCAGCGTCCGCAGCGCGGGCAGCCGCAGCGGGGGCAGAAGGGCCAGCCGGGACAAGGCCAGCAGGGCCAGGATCAACAAGGTCAGCAGGGCCAAGGCCAACAGGGTCAGCAGGGTCAGAATGGCGAGGGGCAGGCGGGGCAGGGCGAGCGTCAGCAGGCCCTGCGCGAGCGCCTGCAGGATCTCCAGCGCCGGATGAAGGATCTCGGCATGGAGGGCGAAGAGGGCCTGTCCGAAGCCGAGGAGGCCATGCGGGAGGCCGAGGGCGCCCTCGGTCAGGGCCGCGAGGGCGATGCCGTCGATGCCCAGGGCCGCGCCCTCGACGGGCTGAAGCGCGGCGCCGAGGGCATGCAGAAGCAGATGCAGGAGATGGCGGACGCCCAGGGCGAGGGGGAGGGCCAGCAGGAGGGCGGGCAGAACCCGAGCCAGCAGGGCCAGGCCGGCAACTCCGAGAACGATCCCCTCGGGCGCCCCAACAAGGGGCGCAACATGACGAGCGGCAATGCCCGCGTGCCGATGGCCGACGAATCCGCCGTCCAGCGCACCCGCCGGATCATGGAGGAGTTGCGGCGCAAGCTCGGTGACCCGAGCCGTCCGCGCGAGGAACTCGACTATTTCGAGCGGCTGCTGCGCCGGAACTGACGTCGGCCCCGCCGCCCCTGGGCGGGGCGGCCCCAAGCCACATATGAGACAAGCTCCCCGAGCCGCGAGACCCTGACGCCGTGATCTCTTCCAACGCCCTCGTCCTCCTCGCCTGCGTGGCGGTGGCGGTCGTTCTCCTCCTCGGCCTCGTCAACATGATGCGGGGCGGCAGCGCCAACGTCTCGCAGAAGCTCATGCGCCTGCGCGTCCTCCTGCAGTTCCTCGCCATCCTGCTCATCATGGGGGTGGTGTGGTGGCGCTCGGCCTGAGGGGTCGGCCGGTGTGGCGGGGAGGTCTCACCACCGATCTATCGCGGGCCGGGGCGTGGATTACGCAGCCCGCGGTCTGACGTGCCTCGGGTACCCCATGCTAGACCTGACCGGAACAACCGGATCGGTCCTCGATGTTTTCCAACGCGTCTCGCCTGCTCGCCGGTACCCTCGCCCTCGCGGCCGTCGCCCCGGTGCAGGTCAATCCGGCCCTGGCTGCCGATCTGCGCGGCCCCGGCCTGCCCGCCGCCTACGCGGCCCCGGCCCAGCCCCTGAGCATCGTCTCGGAGGTCCGCATCGGCGGTGCGGTTCAGGACCCCGGCAGCGCCGAGCGCGACACCAACAACATCAACGGCGAGATCCTGTTCGCCAAGCCCCTGGTGAGCCTCGATCCGTTCTGGCAGGCCTTCGTGCCCCGTCCCACCGTGGGCGGCAGCTACAATTTCGGTGGTCGCACGAGCTACGCCTATATCGGCGGAACCTGGAGCGTGGATCTCTTCCCCAAGACCCTCAACAACATCGTCTTTCTCGAAGGCTTCTTCGGCGCCGGCTTCCACGACGGCCATACGGGTCTGAAGTCCACCACGCCGCCCGGCTTCAACTCGCTCGGCTGCAATCCCCTGTTCCGCGAGGCGGCGGCCCTGGGCTTCCGCATCACCGAGCATTGGAGCATCATGGCCACCGTCGAGCACATGTCGAATGCCGGTCTCTGCGTGAACAACCGCGGCCTGACCAATTTCGGCGGCAAGATCGGCTACACCTTCTGATCTGACGGTCCGCTGATCGGACGTCATCGGCACATCGGACGCGCGCCTTGGTCACGCTCAACCGCATCTACACCCGTACGGGCGACAAGGGGACGACGGCCCTGGCCAGCGGCGAGCGCCGCTCCAAGGCCGATCTGCGCATCGAGACCTACGGCACGGTGGACGAAACCAACGCCTGCCTCGGCCTCGTCCGGCTGCATGCCGACCCGGCGCTGGATGCCATGCTGGGCCTGATCCAGAACGATCTGTTCGACCTCGGTGCCGATCTGGCGACCCCCGAGACCGGCGAGCCCCTGCCCTACGAGCCCCTGCGGATGGTGGACGCCCAGGTGAAGCGCCTGGAAGCCGACATCGACGCCCTGAACGCGAACCTCTCGCCGCTCAAATCCTTCGTGCTGCCGGGCGGTTCGCCGGCGGCGGCGGCCCTGCACCTCGCCCGCACGGTCTGCCGCCGGGCCGAACGCCTCGCCGTGGCGCTCGCCGCCACCGAGGGCGAGGTCGTGTCGGCGCCGGCCCTGCAATATCTCAACCGCCTGTCGGACTTCCTGTTCGTGGCCAGCCGCGCGGCCAACGCCAACGGCGCCGACGACGTGCTCTGGGTGCCCGGAAAGAACCGCTGATCGGAGGTTCGATCCGCCGCGCGAGCTGACCCCGGAGCAGGGCTCCGCGCGATCGGGCCGGGGTGCGTCTGCGCACCCGCGTTGACAAGGCGGAAAGCTCGTCGTTACGGTCCGCCGCCTCAATCGTGAGGGTTCTGGATCGCCGGGCGTGCCGGGGGTCCTCCGCGCGCCGCGCCGGCCCTCCCCCAAGAATATCCCGCGCGGAGGATAGTGACCGCCATGAAGGTTCTGGTGCCCGTCAAGCGGGTCGTCGATTACAACGTCAAGATCCGCGTCAAGGCCGACGGCTCGGGGGTCGATCTCGCCAACGTCAAGATGTCGATGAATCCCTTCGACGAGATCGCCGTCGAAGAGGCGATCCGCCTGAAGGAGAAGGGCAAGGTCACGGAGATCGTCGCCGTTTCCATCGGCCCGCAGCAGGCCCAGGAGACCCTGCGCACGGCCCTGGCCATGGGCGCCGACCGTGCGATCCTGGTGAAGACCGACGGCCTCGTGGAGCCGCTGGCGGTGGCCAAGATCCTCAAGGCCCTCGTGGCCAAGGAGAACCCGGAACTCGTCATCCTCGGCAAGCAGGCCATCGACGACGATTCCAACCAGACCGGCCAGATGCTGGCGGCCCTGCTCGACTGGCCTCAGGGCACCTTCGCGTTCAAAGTCGAATTCGGCGAGGGCGCCATCGACGTGACCCGCGAGGTCGATGGCGGCCTCCAGACCGTGAGCCTGAAGCTCCCGGCCATCGTCACGACGGATCTGCGCCTCAACGAGCCGCGCTACGCCTCGCTGCCGAACATCATGAAGGCGAAGAAGAAGCCCCTCGAGGAACTCGCCCCCGATGCGCTGGGCGTCGACGTTACGCCCCGGATCAAGGTGCTGAAGACCGTGGAGCCGGCCGGCCGCAAGGCGGGCGTCAAGGTCGAGTCGGCCAAGGCCCTCGTCGAGAAGCTGAAGGTGGAAGCCGGGGTCATCTGACGCCGCTTCCACCTCTTCGCCTTATCCCCCGTGCGCGACCCGGCGCCGCCCTGGCGACGGGTCCCCGGTCCATAGATTCCGAGGATTTTCTCCCGCATGGCCACCCTCCTCTATCTCGAGCATGACAACGGCACGATTCGCGACGCGAGCCTGAAGGCCCTCACCGCCGCCGTGCAGCTCGGCGCGCCCGTCCACGCCCTGGTCCTCGGCTCGGGCAGCCGCCCGGCCGCCGACGCCGCCGCCAAGCTCGACGGCGTCGAGAAGGTGCTCGTGAGCGAGGAGGCCGTCTACGATCACGCCCTCGCCGAGCCCACCGCCGCCGGGATCGCGGCCATCGCGGGCGCCTATGACGTGGTGATCGCCGCCGCCTCCACGACGGGCAAGAACGTGCTGCCGCGCGTTGCCGCCCTGCTCGACGTGGCCCAGATCTCCGACATCATCACGGTGGTCTCGCCCGACACGTTCGAGCGCCCGATCTACGCCGGAAACGCCATCCAGACCGTCCAGGCCACGGAGGCCAAGACGATCATCACCGTGCGCACGGCCGCCTTCAAGGCCGCCGTCGAGGGCGGTGCCCCCGCCCCCGTCGAGCCCGTCTCGGCGGCCGCCCCGGCCGCCGGCGCCTCGACCTTCAAGGGCGAGGAGATCGCGAAATCCGATCGTCCCGAACTCGCCGCCGCACGCATCATCGTCTCGGGCGGCCGGTCGCTGGGCTCGGCCGACAAGTTCAAGGAACTCATCGAGCCCCTCGCCGACAGCCTCGGCGCGGCGGTGGGGGCCTCGCGCGCCGCCGTGGATGCGGGCTACGCTCCCAACGACTGGCAGGTCGGCCAGACCGGCAAGGTGGTGGCCCCCGATCTCTACGTGGCGGTCGGCATCTCCGGCGCGATCCAGCATCTGGCCGGCATGAAGGACTCGAAGGTCATCGTCGCCATCAACAAGGACGAGGACGCGCCGATCTTCCAAGTGGCGGATTACGGCCTCGTCGGTGACCTGTTCCAGGTCGTTCCCGAGTTCCAGGCCGAGGTTGCCAAGGCCAAGGGTCAGTGAGCGTCAGGGTTCGGGGTGCCCTGCGGGAGAATCTCCCCCGATGGGCTGCCCCGGGCCTGGAAATGGTCTAAGATTCTGGTGCGACGCGCGTTTTCATAGCCGCAGACCCATTCGCCCCGGATCGCTCCGGCGGCGGGCGGGCGGCGCTTCGGGGGTTTGGATTCACCGCAATGGGCATCGATATCAGGACCGTCGGGATCGTCGGCGCCGGGCAGATGGGCAGCGGCATCGCCCATGTCTGCGCCATGGCGGGCCTCGACGTCCGGCTGAACGACCGCGACCCCGCCCGCATCCGCAGCGGGCTCGCCACCATCGACGGCAACCTCGCC
>Ga0182226_1000108_pt1 | contig 14363 bp, 14 predicted proteins | sample G6R1MG_27_FD_129658 | JGI IMG/M metagenome (GOLD analysis project Ga0182226, IMG submission 129658) | Miscanthus phyllosphere microbial communities from Michigan, USA - G6R1_MAIN_07NOV2016_LD1 MG | ecosystem: Host-associated > Plants > Phyllosphere > Phylloplane/Leaf | place: USA: Michigan...
ACCTCCGCCGGCAGGTCGGCGCGCAGGGGGTCGAGGAGGGCGAGTTCGGCGGCGTCGGGCGTGCCCGTGGCCTTGAGGTCGGAATTCTCGAAGAACGAGGCGGTGCGGAGGTAGCTGCCGTAGAAGAGGTTCTTGTTCGACCACGCGAAGTCGAAGCACAGGCCGATGGCCTCCCGCACCTTGGGATCGCGGAACGCCTCGCGCCGGGTGTTGAGGAACCAGCCCTGCGTGCCGGAGGGGCGCGCATCGGGCAGCACCTCCTTGCGCACCCGGCCTTCGGTGACGGCGGGAAAATCGTAGAGCGTCGCCCAGACCCGGGCGGTGAATTCCTCGCGGAACGTGAAGGCGCCGCTCTTGAACGCCTCGAACCCCACCTGCCGGTCGCGGAAATACTCGTACCGGATGGCGTCGAAATTGTTCTGGCCGACATTCACCGGCAGGTCGGCGGCCCAGTAATCGGCCACCCGCTGCAACTCGATGAAGCGGCCGGGCTCCAGGCGCCCGACCTGGTACGGGCCGGAGCCCAGGGGCGCCTCCAGGGTCGAGGCCTCGAAGTCGCGCTTTTCGTAGTAGACAGCCGAGAACACCGGCAGGGTCGCGACGAACAGGGGCAGGTCGCGGCTGCGACCGGGCGCGAAGCGGACCACCACCGTCTCGTCGCCCTCCGCGACCGCCTCGCTCATGTCCCGGATCACCTGGGAAATCTCGGGGTGGCCCTTCGCCTTCAGGAGCATGAGGGAGAAGGCGACATCCCGCGCCGTCAGTCGCGAGCCGTCGTGGAACCGGGCTTGGGGCCGCAGGGCGAAACGGTAGGTCAGGCCGTCGTCGGACACCTCCACCGCGCGGGCGACGAGGCCGTAGAGGGCATCGGGTTCGTCGAGCGCCCGCACCATCAGGGAATCGAAGGTGAGGTTCATGCCCGCCGCGCCGTCGCCGCGCAGGACGTAGACGTTGAGGGTGTTGAAGGTGTCGCTCGCCTGGTTGCCGAAGGTGGAGGTCAGCTGCGCCGAGAACCGGCCGCCGCGCGGGGCCTCCGGGTTCACGTAGTCGAAGTTGCGGAAATCGGTCGGGTACTTCAGGTCGCCGAAGCTCGACAGGCCGTGGCGGGCTCGGGGCTCGGTCTGCGCCCGCGCCGGCAGGGCGGCGGCGGCGGCGATCGCCCCGGCGCCGAGCACGAGGGTGCGCCGTGTGGCGCCGCTCAACGAGGTGCTCCCGTCTTGGCCGCCAGGGTCTCGTCGTACCACCACGTGGTCGGGAAACCGGAGCTGCCGTAGGTCGGCAGGAGTTTCGGGTGGGCGAACCGGTTCCACCGGATCGTCCGCGAGACGTTGGAGGCCCATTGCGGCACCACGTAATCGTGGGCGAGGAGCACCCGGTCCAGGGCATGGGTGGCGGCGATGACGGTGGGCCGGTCCTTGGCGAAGATCACCCGGTCGACGAGGGCGTCGATGCCGGCATCCCGGATGCCGATGAGGTTGCGCGAGCCCTCCTTGCCGGCGGCGGCGGAGCCCCAATACTCGCGCTGCTCGTTGCCGGGCGAGAGGGATTCGGGCCAGGACGCCGTGGTGACGTCGAAGTCGAAGGCCCGGATCCGGTTCTGGTACTGCGCCTGGTCGATGACCCGCAGGCTGCTCTGGATGCCGATGAGCTTGAGCTGGGCGGCGTAGGGCAGGATCACCCGCTCGAACACGTTCTGGAATTCGAGGAACTCGACGGTGAGGGGTTCGCCGGTCTTGGCGTTGACCATCTGGCCGCCGCGCAGCTCGTAGCCGGCCTCCTTGAAGAGGCGCACGGCCTCGCGCAGGTTGGCCCGCACGGCATCGGGCGTGCCCGCGACGGGGTTGGTGTAGGGCGTGGTGAACACCGAGGCCGGGACCTTGTCGCGCACGCTCTCGAGGATCGCCAGCTCCTCGCCCTGGGGCAGGCCGGAGGAGGCGAGTTCCGAGCCGTAGAAATACGAGTCGATGCGCTTGTAGAGGCCGTAGAACAGGGAGCGGTTCATCTCCTCGAAGTTCATGGCGAGGTTGAAGGCCCGGCGCACGCGCGGATCGGCGAACTTCGCCCGGCGGGTGTTGAAGGCGAAGGCCTGCATGTTGCCGTTGCCCCGGTCGGGGAACTCCTCCTTGACGAGGCGGCCCTCCTTCACGGCGGGGAAATCGTCGTAGGCGGTGGCCCAGTTGCGGGCGATGTTCTCGAGGCGGAAATCATAGAGATCGCCCTTCAGGGCCTCGATCTGCACGGTGGCGTCGCGAAAATACTCGAACCGCATCGTGCCGAAATTGTAGCGGCCGAGATTGACGGCCAAATCCTTGCCCCAGTAATCGGCCACGCGCTCGTAGGTGGCGCTGCGGCCGGGCTCGAACTTGGCGAGGCGGTAGGGGCCGGAGCCGAGGGGAATCTCCAGGGTGGTCTGCGTCACGTCGCGGGGGCGCCCCTGCGCGTCCGTGCCGGTCCACCAGTGCTTGGGCAGCACCCGCAATTGGCCGATGACCTGGGGCAACTCGCGGTTGCCGGCCTCCGCGAAGGTGAAGGTCACCTCGCGCGGCCCCGTCACCTCGGCTTTCGTCACCGTCTGGTAGTAGGCGGCGAGCGAGGGGCTGTTCTCCTTCTGCACGGTGAAGGACCACACCTCGTCCTCGGGCGTGATCGGCTGGCCGTCATGCCAGCGCGCCCCCTCGCGCAGGCGGTAGGTGACGGCGGAGAGATCGTCGGAGAGGCGCAAGCCCTCGGCGATGAGGCCGTAGGAGGAGAATGGCTCGTCGGCCGACTCGGTCATCAGGGTATCGTAGATCTGCGCGATGCCGTTCTCGAGGTCGCCCTTGCGCCCCGCCACGACGATGTTGAAGTTGTCGAAGCCCCCCTGCGCCCCGAGGCGCACGAGGCCGCCCTTGGGCGCGGCCGGGTCGGCGTAGTCGAAATGCTTGAAATCCGCCCCGTATTTCGGTTCGCCCATGAGGGTGACGGCGTGGCGCCAATCCCCGGACGGGACCTTCTCGGGAGACGTCTGACCGGCCGGGTCGGGAGCGGCGTGGGCCGCCGGCGCCACCCCGCACAGGGCCAGGGACAGGGCGAAGTATCGTCCGATCAGGGCGTGTCGCATCACGATGGGGCGGTCTTTCCGGTTGGTCCAGGGCCTCCCGCGTGCCGTCCGCGCGACGAGAGCAGGGGGCCGTTCTAGGACGGACGGAGGGGGGGCGCCAAGGGCGCGCATCCGCGCAAGGGAATGGGCGCGCATCCGCGCAAGGAGATGCGTGCGCATCCGCGCAAGGGAATGGGCGCGCATCCGCGCAAGGGAATGGGCGCATCGGGGCGGATGTCCGCCAACGGAAAAAGGCCGGGCTCGCGCCCGGCCTTCGTGAGGGACTTCGATCGATCCTCTCGGATCGCGCGTTCGCGGCAGGCGCCCTCCGCCGGCAGGAGAGGGGACTGGCGCGTCAAGGCCGCATGGATCGGCCGGAGACACGCTTATTTGGCCTTCTTCTCCGCATCCGCAGGCTTGGTCTCGGCCTTCTCGGCAGCCGGCAGGGGGGCGGGGCTGTCGGAGAGGGTGCGCAGGTAGGCGATGACGTCGGCGCGCTCCGTGGGCGAGGCGATGCCGGCGAAGGCCATCTTGGTGCCGGCAACGTAGGCCTTCGGGTTGGTCAGGAAGTGGTCGAGGTCGTCGTAGGTCCAGGCGCCGCCCTTCTCCTTGAGGGCGGCCGAATACTCGAACCCGCTCTCATGCGCCTTCTGGCGGTCGACGACGCCCCAGAGATGCGGACCGACCTTGTTCGGCCCGCCCTTCTCGAAGCTGTGGCACGAGGTGCACTTCTTGGCGGCCGACTGGCCCTTGTCGGCGCTGGCGCTGGCGAGCCGGATCGGCAGAGGCTCGGCCTTCGCCTCGGGGGCGGCGCCGGCGGCCTTGGCCTGCGGCTCGGGCAGGGCGTAGCCCGCGGCTCCGGCGGGCTTCGGGTGGTAGATCAGTTCGGCGACGAATCCGGACCCCAAGGCGAACAGGAGCGCCCCCAGTGCAGCGCCCGCGACCTTGTTCAGCTCGAAAGAGTCCATTCTCGACAACTCCGGTGCGTCCGTTTGGGCGCGCTTGGGGCGGGTCCGGACGCGGCGTGCATCGGACTTTGGAAACGGTCGAGAGTGCTTAGCCGCTGCGGCCCGATCTTGACAATGGCGCGGGGGGACGCCGCGTAGTCGCAGAGGCCGTTCCGTAACTCGTCCGCGCCGGACCACGCCCCCGCCGCCCCCCCGCGAAGCCGGACGGCCCCCGATCGACCCCGCCATGACAAGCCCCGGCGCCGCTGCTAAGCGCAGGCCCTCAAGATTCGCTCGACCGCCGCAGGCTCCCCGGAGCCCGGGGTGGCCGGCCCGCCGGAGAGTGTCGAGACATGTCCGATCCCCTCATCCTCATCCCCGCGCGCCTCGCCGCGACCCGCCTGCCGGACAAGCCGCTCCTCGACCTGTGCGGCGCCCCGATGATCGTCCATGTCTGGCGCCGGGCCGTCGAGGCCGGCATCGGCCCCGTGGTGGTAGCCACCGACGCCACCGCCATCCGGGACGTCATCGAAGCGCAAGGCGGCATCGCCGTGATGACGCGGGCCGACCACCCGTCCGGCTCCGACCGCCTCGCCGAGGCCCTGGAGATCGTCGATCCGCAGGGCAATCACGACGTCGTCGTCAACGTGCAGGGCGACCTGCCGACCATCGATCCGGCGATCATCGGGGCGGCGATCCTGCCGCTGTCCGACAAGGCCGTGGACATCGCCACCCTGTGCGCAGTGATCACCGACGAGGCGGAGCGCGACAACCCCAACGTGGTCAAGCTCGTCGGGCATCCCCTGAGCCCGCACCGCCTGCGGGCGCTCTACTTCACCCGCGCGCGGGCGCCGTGGGGGGAGGGGCCGCATTACCACCATATCGGCCTCTACGCCTATCGCCGCCGGGCGCTCGCCAGGTTCATGGCCCTGCCGCCCGGCACCCTGGAGACCCGCGAGAAGCTCGAACAGCTGCGGGCGCTGGAGGCGGGGATGCGCATCGACGCCATCATCGTCGACGATCTGCCGCTCGGCGTCGATACGCCGGCCGACCTCGAACGCGCCCGGGCCGTGCTGTCCGCCCGGCGCCTGAACTGACCCTCGACACCCGGACCCTTCGATGCCCCACCGCACCATTTCCTACCAGGGCGAGCCCGGCGCCAACTCGCACATCCTCTGCGCCCAGGCCTATCCGGACTGGACGCCGCTGCCGTGCGCGACCTTCGAGGACGCCTTCGCGGCGGTGAACGAGGGCCGGGCCGCCCGGGCGATGATCCCCATCGAGAACTCCATCGCCGGCCGCGTCGCCGACATCCACCACCTCATCCCGACGGCGCGCCTGCACATCGTCGCCGAGCACTTCCTGCCGATCCATTTTCAACTGATGGTGCTGCCGGGGACGAAGGCGGAGGCGCTCAAAACCGTGCACAGCCATGTCCACGCGCTCGGCCAGTGCCGCAAGATCATCCGGCGCTTAGGGCTCCGTGCCGTGGTGGCGGGCGACACGGCGGGCGCCGCGCGCGAGGTGGCCGAGGCCCGCGACCCGAGCCGGGGCGCCCTGGCGCCGGCCCTGGCGGCCGAGGTCTACGGCCTGGAGATCGTGGCGCGGGACGTCGAGGACGAGAGCCACAACACCACCCGCTTCGTGGTGTTCGCCCCCGAACCCGAGACGCCGGAGCCGAACGCGGCGCCCTGCGTCACGAGCTTCGTCTTCCGGGTCCGCAACATCCCGGCGGCCCTCTACAAGGCCCTCGGGGGCTTCGCCACCAACGGCGTCAACATGTCGAAGCTCGAGAGCTACATGGTCGAGGGCCAGTTCTCCGCGACCCAGTTCTATGCCGAGGTCGACGGCCATCCCGAGGAGCCGGGCCTCGCCCGGGCGCTGGAGGAACTCGCGTACTTCTCACGCGAAGTGCGGATCATCGGCACCTATCCGGCCGATCCCTATCGCGAGGTCAGCCGGCTCGCGGCGGAATAGGACCGCGCGCGATGTCCGACCCCTCGGACCCGACACCCGCCCTGTTCGAGGTGCATCACGGCTCGACCGTGGTGCGCATCGCCGACGATTGGAGCGGACACGTTCTGATCGAACGCCTCTACACCGGCTTGCGCGCGGCGCGGGCCGCGCGCGACAGCGGATCGGCACCGCTGCCGGCGGCCGCCCCGGGCAGCGGCGCCGAAAGCGAGACGATCGAAGCCGCCCTGTTCCACGGCTTTCGCCGGGTCGACGACACGCCGACGTATCAGGCCACCGCGGAGCAGATCGCGGCCCTGATCCGCGCGGCCCGCGAGGAAGGCCGGATCGAGGGAGCGCGGGGCGCCGATCCAAAGGGGTAGATCCGTCGCGTCGGGCGGCCGCGACGGGCCCTTCCCGCCGACAGGTGTCGGTCTTCGGCCCTCTCGCGGGTGGCGCGGGTTCCCTCGCCCGGACGGAGAGGGAGCACGCCGTGGCCGACGCCGAGCCGTCGGGGCTCGGGCGCAGGGCCGGGAACCATCCGGATTCCGTCGCCGAATCGGGACAGATCAGCCGCCCCGGCTCGTCTGGGCCAAGGCGGCCGTCCGACAGATGTCCTTGGCGGGCTCGTTGAGGATGGTCTGGGCCGCCGGCACGTCGCGCTCGGCCATGCGGCTCTGGATCGGGGAGGGGGCCGGTGCCGACGCGTACGCCATGGCGGTGCTGGGCTGGCTCGGCATCATGAGCTCGTGGGAACCGGGCTTGCGCTTCTCGTAGAAGACGTTGCCGCCCGCCGCCGCCACGTAGTGCATGTTGTTGTAGGGGAAGCGCAGACCGGCCGTGTGGAAGTGCATAGCCCGGCCGACCTTCGGATGGCGTTGTCCGTCGAGAATCGCGTCGGCCACCTCGGCGACCTTCGGGAGATCCCGCGCCGTCATGGCCTTGGTCAGCACGCCGGGGGCGAACTGCCGGGGCTGGCCGACCACGGAGCAGATGCTGCTTCCGGGCGGGGCCGCCTGCACCCGGTTCATCACCACGGTGCCCACGGCGAGCAGGCCGTCGCGGTCGCTGCGGTTCGATTCGAAGTACATGGCGCGCCCGAGGCAGTCGCGCTCCTCGTCGGTGACGGCGATGGGCCGGGCGGCGAGGGACCCCGTGGTCTGGACGGCATTCGTGGAGGATTGGCAGGCGCCGAGGACCGGGAGCGTCAGGATCAGGCCGAGGGCCGTCCGCGCCGTCTTCGTCCAGGATCTCTGCGCCCGGAATTCCTGCATGCCGTCTCGCTCCACGTGAGGGGGGTTCGCCCGGACGTTGGCCCGAACCGATCGGTCACGGCCAGCTTGGCCGCAATCATGGTCATTTTCGGGCAAGGCCCGGTTCAGGCGGCCTTCGCCGGACCGAGCAGGGCGGCGAGGGGCATCGCCTCCGCCGCGGGGACCGCCGGGGTGAATTCGAGGACGCGCAGGGCCGGGGCGGCGGGCTCGGCCGGAACCGGCGCGACGGACACGGACTCGACCGCGACCGCCTCGGCGGCGACGGGAACCGGCTCGGGCGCGGCGTCGACGACCGGCGCGGGGCGCGACTGTTCGAACAGGGCGGCGCCCGCCTTGGCGCCGGCCGCCTTCATGAGGGTCGCCTCGCCGCAGGTGCCGGCCATGCGCAGGCCGAGGTCGAGGAGACGCTCACGCTCGACGCAATAGGCCGCGACCCGGGCACGGGCATATTCGGTCATGCCGGCGATGAGGGCGTCGAGTTCGGCACCTTCCGCCCGGTAGAGCGTGGTGATGAGTTCGACGGGGATCGGGTATTTCGCCAGGGTCGGCGTGGTGGGCCGGAGGGGGGAGGATGCCATCGCGGGTCCAGTCACTGTGCGGAAGCACAGGTTCGGCCCGGCTTGGTTAACAAACCTTTACCGCCCGGCGAACGGGCTATTCCCGCTTGATCAGCCGGTCGACCACGAGGTCGGACCAGAAGCCCGGCCGGAAGTCGCGCTTGAGCGCCTCCGGATCGTAGACGGTCTCGACCCAGGTGAGGAAATCGAGGCCGCGCGCCTCGCCCTCCCGCAGATACCGCTCGAAGAACGCATCGAGGATGCCGGTCTTGGCGAAGCGGAAATGGCCGTAGCGGGCCGAGAGCTGGCCCAGGGCCTCCGACACGGGCCGGCCCTCGTGCAGGACGAGGTAGAGCACCGCCCCCATGCCGGCCCGGTCGGCGCCCGACTTGCAGTGCATCATCGCCGGATACTCGACGCTGGCGAAGAAGTCTTTCGCCGCCAGGATCGTCTCGCGGGACGGGGCCTCGCGCGAGCGCAGGACGAACTCCACCAGGGTGAGGCCCTGCCGGGCGCAGGCTTCGCGCTGGAGCGGCCAGGAGCCGTGCTCGCGCCCGCCCCGCAGGGAAATCACCGTGCGCACGCCCTGGCGCTTGAACCACGCGAGCTGGTGCGGCGTCGGCTGGGCCGAGCGCCACAGCTTGCCCTGTCCCACCCGGTGGCGGTTGAGATAGGCCAGCCGAAACACGCCGTGATCGACGAGGAGCATGTTCGCCCAGGCCTTCGCCCGCGAGACCGGGCCGGCGATGGGCCGCTCGAACCGGGCGATGCGGGCCATGCGGCGCGCGTAGCGGGTCTCGGGCTTCAGGAAGCGCTTGAACACGGGGCGGGGCGGTCGCGGCTCTGCGGGGGGACCCCGGCATCTAACAGGCGCGCCCCGGCCGGGCAAACCGCCACGGCATCGACCTTGCCTCGTCCCGCCTTGCCCAATCCCGCCTTGCCTTGGCCCGGATCACAGTCTCCGATGCCGCGTCCGGGGGGCAGGACGGCACGCGCGGAGACCCGTCATGAGCACGAGCACCACCAGCATTCGCCGCGCCCGCCCCACGGATGCCGACGCCCTGTCGTCAGTGTTCGACGAGACCTGGCGCGAGGCCTATCGCGGCCTCATCCCGGGCGTCTCCCTAGAACGGATGATCGCCCGGCGCGGCGCGCCGTGGTGGATCGGGGCGGCCCAGCGCCGGCGCCCCCTCGTGGTGGTGGAGACGGGGGAGGGCGTCGTCGGCTACGCCGTCTACGGCCCGGCCCGGGGCCCCGGCCTCGGCACGGCGGCGGAGATCGACGAACTCTACATCCTGCCCACCCACCAAGGCCTCGGCCTCGGCCGCCGCCTGTTCCGCGCCGTGCGCAACGACCTGCACGACCAGGGCCTCGACAGCCTCGGCCTCTGGGCGCTCGCGGGCAACGACCGGGCGGAGGCGTTCTATCTCGGCCTCGGCGCCACCATCGTCGGACACGCGCGCGACAGCATCGCGGGCGCGGTGCTGCCCAAGGTCGCCTACCGCTTCGCCTGATCCCCGCCTCGCCAAAGCGGCGGGGCGCCCCATCTCCCGAGGCGGAAGACGGCCGGAGGAGAGCCAATGACCAATGCGGGGCAACGGACCGTCACGGCGCAGGACTGGGACGCCCGCGTCGCCCGCCTCACGCACACGCTGCCGGAGAGCCTCGCCCGCGCCCTCGACTGGCTGCGCGAGCCCTCGCGGCGGGTGGTGCGGATCGCGGCGGCGCTCCTGTTCATCCTCGGCGGGATCTTCGCGATCCTGCCGGTGCTCGGCCTGTGGATGCTGCCCGTCGGCCTCGCCCTCCTCAGCGAGGACATTCCCGGCCTCAAGGTGCCCCTGGAGCGCAGCGCCCGCTGGATCGCGGCGACGTGGGAGCGGGTGAAGGCGCGGTTCCGACGTTAGGGCCGGGATGATAATCCCCGCCAAACGTAGCCGTATGGCCGAACCGCCGATTTCCTTGGTGGACCGACGGCCTTAAGAGACGACTGGAGAGGCCCTTGAGCCCGGAACGCGGGAGAAACAGCCCATGATCATCGACAATGTCTCGATCGGCAAGAACGCCCCCGACGACGTGAACGTCATCATCGAGGTTCCCATCGGCGGCGACCCGATCAAGTACGAGATGGACAAGGAATCCGGCGCCCTCGTGGTCGATCGGTTCCTCTATACGGCGATGCATTACCCGGGCAATTACGGTTTCATCCCCCACACCCTCTCGGGTGACGGCGACCCCTGCGATGTCCTCGTCGCCAACACCCGCGCCATCGCGCCGGGCGCCGTGATGAGCGTGCGCCCCGTCGGCGTGCTGGTGATGGAGGACAATGCCGGCGAGGACGAGAAGATCATCGCCGTGCCGTCGCGCCACCTCACCATGCGGTACGACCGCGTCGAGAACTACACCGACCTGCCCGACATCACGATCCACCAGATCCAGCACTTCTTCGAGCACTACAAGGATCTCGAACCCGGCAAGTGGGTGAAGATCGTGCGCTGGGGCGACAAGGCCGAGGCCCACCGCCTCATCCAGGAGGGCATCGACCGCGCCAAGGCCCGCAAGGACTGAATCCGGGTCTCGGAGGGCTTAAGGCCCTTCGCGGGTCCGGGGCAGAGCCCTGGACGACGCCCGATCGAGAACAGCGCGGGCGGCTAAAGGGCCTGCCCGCGCAGCAAGCGCGGCCCGTCGCCGCGCAGGGCGGCGGCCTGCCCGATGAACAGGCGCTTGAGGCCCGGCAGGCGATCGACGAGGCCGAGGCCGAGATCGCGGGCGAGGCGCACCGGCAGGGCGTCCGTGGAGAACAGGCGGTTGAGGCCGTCGGTCATCGCCCCCATGGCGAGGGTGTCGAACCGGCGATCCCGCTCGTAGGCCCTGAGCACGTCGGGTGCGCCCGGATCGAGGCCGAGGCGCAGGGCATCGGTGACGGCCTCCGCAAGGGAGGCCGCCCCCGCGAGGCCGAGATTCAACCCCTGGCCGGCGATGGGGTGGATGACGTGGGCGGCGTCGCCCAGGAGGGCTAGCCGCTCGGCCCGGAACCGGCGGGCGATCCCGAAGGCGAGGGGATGGGCGCTCGGCCCCGCTTCCAGCGCGAGGCGGCCGAGGCCGTGGCCGAACCGGCGCTCGATCTCCGCCAGGGTCTCGTCCGGTCCGCCCCCCAGCAAGGCCGGAACGTCCGCCGTCCGTTCGGTCCAGACGATGGACGAGCGATGGCCCAGTTCGCCCCCGTCGACGAGGGGCAGGATCGCGAAGGGGCCGCTCGGCAGGAAATGCTCGTAGGCGCGGCCGCCATGGGGGTGCTCGTGCCCGATGGTCGCCACGATGCCGCTCTGCGGATAGTTCCAGCCGACCCAGCCGATGCCGGCGGCTTCGCGCAGGCGCGAGCGCGCCCCGTCCGCCGCCACGAGGAGGCTCGCGGTCTCTTCGGTGCCGTCGCTCCGCGTGAGGGCGATGGCCTCGCCCGCCGGATCGGCCGCGGCGATCCCCACGGGATCGAGGACGACGCCCGCCGCCGCGCAGGCGGCGAGCAGGGCCTCGACCAGGGGTTCGGCCTCGACCATGTGGGCGAAGGGTTCGCCGGGGGCGACATCCGCATCCTGCGCGAAGGTGAGGAAGACCGGGCGGACGGGGTCGGTCAGCCGGCTGTCGCTCACCGCCATGTCGCGGATCGGCTCGGCCGCCGCCGAAACGGCTTCCCAGACCCCGAGGCGTTCGAACATCCGCCGGCCGCCGGCCGCCACGGCGTAGGCCCGGCCGCGATGGCGCGCCGTGCCGGCGGCCAGCCCCGGATCGCAGACGGCGACGGCGAGCGCCGGGCCGTGGGCCTGCTTCAGGGCGAGGGCGAGGCTGAGCCCTGGAATCCCGGCGCCCGCCACCACCACCCTGCGCTGCCCCGATCCGCCCATCTCAGGTCCCCGTGTCGATTCGTTTCGGAGTGCCACTCCCGGCGCCCGAGGGCAACGCCGGGCGGCGCGGCATCGTCGGCCGTTCGGGACGCGTGAGCCGTCGCCGCGCATGGATCGGGGCGCCGAGGCTTGCTAAAGCCGGCACCTCCCGACCCTTCGCGACCGAGGCCGCCGCATGACAGGCATCGTCACCGAACTCCTCGACATCCTCGATCTGGCGCCCCTCGGGCCCGACCGGTTCCGGGGCAATAGCCTGCAGACGGGGTGGTTCCGGGTCTTCGGCGGCCAGGTGGTGGCCCAGGCACTCGTGGCCGCCTCCCGCACGGTGCCGGAGACGCGCCCGCCCCATTCCCTGCACGCCTACTTCCTCCTCGGCGGCGACCCGGCGGCGCCCATCGACTACGCCGTCGAGCGCATCCGCGACGGCGGCAGCTTCGCCACCCGCCGGGTGGTGGCGCACCAGCACGACCGGCCGATCTTCGCCATGTCGGTGTCCTATCACGACGCCCAGGCGGGCGTGTCGCATCAGGCGGCGATGCCCGACGTCCCGCCGCCGGAAGCCGTGGCCGAGGCGCCCGCCGCCGCCGCACAGGCGGCCCGCGACGGCGCCGCGATCCCGGCGCCGATCCTCTCCTATTTCGGTCGCAAGCGTCCCATCGAGCTGCGCCCCGTCGAGATCGAGCGCTATCTCCGCCGCGCCCCGCGCGATCCGCGTTTCCACGTCTGGATACGGGCCGTCGACCGCCTGCCCGACGATCCCGCCATCCACCGGGCGGTCCTCGCCTACGCCTCCGACATGACCCTGCTCGACGCCACCCTGATCCCGCACGGGCAGACGGTGTTCGATGGCGAGATCCAGTCGGCGAGCCTCGACCACGCCCTGTGGCTGCACCGCCCGTTCCGGGCCGACGAGTGGCTGCTCTACGCCCAGGACAGCCCGAGCGCCGACGGCGCCCGGGGTTTCGCCCGGGGTCAGATCTTCACGCGGGACGGCACCCTGGTGGCCTCCGTCGCCCAGGAGGGCATGATCCGGCCGCGCCGCGCCGCGCCGTGAAGCGAAGGCTCCCTCGTGGGCAGAAGGGGCCGGACGGCGCGCCTTCTGCCCAACGACGCGCCACTGCGCCCGCTTTGCAGGCAAGCTTGGCCGAAGTTTCGCCTGGATCGGGGTCAAACCCCGGACAGTTTCTATGCATCCAGGCCACCCGGCAAAAAGTTCCCAGCTGGCATAGTCCTTGAATGATGGCGGCCAAGCGTCTGGATCATTCCGGTCCGCGCGAACAGCCTGACCGAACGGATCGCGACGCGAGAGCGCGCCGGGCGGACACCAACTCGGGACAAGGGGGCGCCGCCCATGAAAATCGTGATGGCTATCATCAAGCCGTTCAAGCTCGAGGAGGTCCGGGACGCCCTGACCGGCATCGGCGTGCACGGCCTCACCGTCACCGAGGTGAAGGGCTACGGGCGTCAGAAGGGTCATACCGAGATCTATCGCGGCGCCGAATACGCCGTGAGCTTCCTGCCCAAGCTGAAAATCGAAGTGGCGGTGGCCTCCGAACTCGTCGGCAGCGTCATCGACGCCATCGCGGCCGCCGCCCGCACGGGCCAGATCGGCGACGGCAAGATCTTCGTGCTGCCCCTCGAGAAGGCCGTGCGCATCCGTACCGGTGAGACCGACGTCGACGCCCTCTAGGCCGACGACACCGCGTCCGGCCCGTTCCCGGGCCCGGGGAGAGCTGGGCCTTCGCCCCCGCCCCTGAACGTTCCCATTCCAAGCCTTGCACAGCGACCGGGAGTCCTGTTTCCATGAAACTTCGCAATGCCCTGGCCCTCGGGATGGGAGGCGCCGCCCTGGCCCTCCTGTTCGCCGAGCCATCCCTCGCGCAGTCGCCAACCCCGGAGGCCGTCACGGCCGCCGCGAGCGCCGCGCCGGTTCCGAACAAGGGCGACACCGCCTGGATGCTCGTCTCCAGCGCCCTCGTGCTGATGATGACCGTGCCCGGCCTCGCCCTGTTCTACGGCGGCCTCGTGCGCACCAAGAACATGCTCTCGGTGCTGACGCAGGTCTTCGCCATCGCCTGCATCTCGGCGCTGCTGTTCGTGATCTTCGGCTACAGCCTCGCCTTCACCAACGGCGGCGGCCTCAACGACTTCGTCGGCGGCTTCTCCAAGGCCTTCCTCAAGGGCATCGACGCGAACTCCACCGTCGCCACCTTCTCGAACGGCGTCGTGATCCCCGAATATGCCTACATCTGCTTCCAGATGACGTTCGCGATGATCACCCCCGGCCTCATCGTCGGCGCCTTCGCCGAGCGGATGAAGTTCTCGGCCCTCGTGGTATTCTCGATCCTCTGGACCACGCTCATCTATTTCCCGATGGCCCACATGGTCTGGTACTGGGGCGGCCCGGATGCCGTGGGCAACGCCGCCAAGGCGCTGGCCGCCGCCACCGACGACGCCTCGAAGGCGACCGCCCAGGCGGCCCTCGACGCCGTGAACGCCGATGCCGGCCTGCTGTTCAAGTGGGGCGCCCTCGACTTCGCCGGCGGCACCGTGGTGCACATTAACGCGGGCATCGCGGGCTTCATCGGCTGCCTCATGCTCGGCAAGCGCATCGGCTACGGCCGTGACCTGCTGGCCCCGCACTCCCTGACCAT
>Ga0182226_1000109_pt1 | contig 14355 bp, 11 predicted proteins | sample G6R1MG_27_FD_129658 | JGI IMG/M metagenome (GOLD analysis project Ga0182226, IMG submission 129658) | Miscanthus phyllosphere microbial communities from Michigan, USA - G6R1_MAIN_07NOV2016_LD1 MG | ecosystem: Host-associated > Plants > Phyllosphere > Phylloplane/Leaf | place: USA: Michigan...
ATTCACTCGCGAACTTATCCTGTAAGCAACCGCGGGGGCGGCGAATGCCTCGGCCTTCTGATTTGCATCCTCTCGGCTGCCCAGGAGCGGACCCTCCGGCCTTCTGCAATGGGTCGCAAGCAGCCCCTTGCGATGAGTGCCGAGCGCTGGATTTCGACGACCACTAGGTCCGGCGCCGGCACTTTGCAGCCTCCAACGGCCGGGCTGCGCGCTCAAACCCGGCCCAGGGATCGCGATGCAAGGCGGAGAGGCGACCTGGTAGGCTGGCGACGTCGAAGCGCGCGCCGGACCCGAGCAACGGGAGCTCGTCCCAATCGACCGGGACAGATACGGGCGCCCCGGGGCGGGCCCGGGTCGAGTAGGCCGCGACGGCAGTCGCTCCCCGTTGGTTGCGCAGGTAGTCCACGTAGATCCGTCCGTCCCTGGCCTTCTTCGATACGGTCGCGATGAAGCTGCCGGGGGCGTCCTTCGCCATCTCGGACGCGATGCGCTTCACGAAGGCCTTCGCCTCGTCCCATCCGGCCTTCGGTTCGATCGGCACGACGACATGCAGCCCCTTGCCGCCGGTGGTCTTCACGAAGCTGGAGAGGCCGGCCGTCGACATCCGCTCGCGCACATCCAGGGCGCCGGCGACGATATCGGCCCACGCGACGCCGTCGCCCGGGTCGAGGTCGAAGACCAGACGGTCCGGCCGATCCGGATCCGAGGCCCGCGCGCCCCAGGGATGGATCTCAAGGACGCTCGCCTGGACCAGGGCACGGAGGCCTTCCCGATCCTGGATCACGACCGCTTTCTCTCCGTCCACGAGCCGGATGTACCGCTCCTCGAGCCCCGCCCAGGCGTGCTTCTGGTAGAAGCAGGAGCCAAGACCGTCCGGGCACCGGAGGAGCGACAGCGGGCGGTCGATCACATGCGGCAGCATGCGGTCGGCGATCTCCGCGTAGTACGCGGCGAGCCCCTCCTTAGTCAGGCCGACATCGGGCCAGAGCACGCGATCCGGATGCGTCAGCTTCGCGACCGCCTCCGCGGGCTTCCGCGTCCTTGCCTTCGGCAGCTTCGGCTTCGCCTCCCGGACGACCTCGTCCGGACGCACGTCGGTGCGGAGTGTCTTGAAGGACACGTGCCGGAGCTGGCCGTCGCCCGTCCAACCGCGGAACGTGACCTCGCAGACGAGCCTGGGCTCGACCCAGCGGGCGTTCCGGCGCGCCAGCGGCGGCAGCTCGGCTTCGAAGGACGGCACCGGGATGCGCAGCGGCTCCAGCTGCATCCAGAGATCCTGCGCGACCGCGTCGCGGAAGCCGGTGCCGACCCGCCCGACATGGACGAGAGTGCCGTCCTCGTGCGTCCCGAGGATCAACGACCCCACGGATCGGTTCGCCGTGGTCGACGGCATGAAGCCGGCGACCACGAACTCCTCCGACGAACTGCACTTGATCTTGCGCCAGGCATCGGTCCGGCCCGACCGGTAGGGCGCGTCCGCCCGTTTGGCGACGATGCCTTCCAGGCCGAGCCTGCAGGCGTGGCGCGCCATGGCCTTGCCGTCGGCGGCGAGGTGCTCGCTGAACCGGATGGGGCCGCCCGGCTGGGCGTCGTCGAGGCTTTGCAGCAGCAGATCCTTGCGTTCCATCAGGGGCAGCGCGCGCAGATCCCTGCCATCGAGGTAGAGCAGATCGAAGGCGTAGAAGACCGCCGATCCGGTATCGCCAGCGGCGAGCGCCTGCTGCAGGGCGGAGAAGCTGGAGACGCCGGCCGCCGTCTCGACGACGATCTCCCCATCGACCAGGGCCGAGGGCAGCTTCATGGCCTTCAGGGCCTGGGCCGTAGGTTCGAACTTCGCGGTCCAATCCAGTCCCGAGCGCGTCAGGAGCTTCACCGAGCTGTCCTCGATGCGGGCCTGCATGCGGTAGCCGTCGTGCTTGATCTCGTACAACCACCCGTCGCCGGTGGGCACGTCGTCGACGAGTGTCGCCAGCGCGGGCTCGACGAAGGGCGGCAGGATCGCCTTGCGGGCGCTCTTGGACCGGCTCGCCGGCGGCTTCGTCTTTCGTTCCGCCACCACATCGGCGCGGGCAGCGTTATCGGCTCTCACGGCCCCGCCGTCCGCGAGATCCTGGTTGGTCCGCCCAGACAGGACCGAGGCCTCTTGCTCGACCAGGATGTCGCCGTCGCGGCGGGCGTGCTCGTCGTCGACCTTCATGAGAAGCCACGGCTGCTTCTTCTCGCCGCCGCGGCCCTTCATCCGCACGAGGTGCCAGCGGCCCGCGAGCCGCTCGCCGTACAGGGCGAACTCGAGGTGGCCCTTCGCTAGCGCGGCGGCCGGATCGCCGACCGGCTCCCAGGCCCCGGTGTCCCAGACGATCATGGTCCCGCCGCCGTACTGGCCCTTCGGGATCGATCCTTCCCAGGCCAGGTAATCGACCGGGTGATCCTCGGTCATGACGGCGAGCCGCTTCTCGGCGGGCGACAGGCTCGGTCCGCGCGTCACGGCCCAGCTCTTCAGCACGCCGTCCATCTCCAGACGCAGGTCGTAGTGCAGGCGCCTCGCATCGTGCTTCTGGACGACGAATCGCGCCTTCGCCGCCTTGCGGCCGCGCTTCCCCTTGGGCTCGGGGGACGCCTCGAAATCCCGCTTTTCCCGGTACGGTTTGAGAAGCTCGGTCATCGCTTGGAGGAAACGGGACCGGTCGGATCGGGTTCCTGGGCGCGCAGGGGCGGAGGCGGGATGGACGAGGGGACTACAATAGTGGCCAAGTTATCCACAGGCGTGCCTGTGGAGGAACGAGTCGAGTTGGACTCCCGTTGAACCGTCAAGCTCCCGATACGCCGCATTACGGCTGCATCGAGGGGCGGCAATACTTCGACGGACACAGGAGAGCGACGTGGCAGCCCGCGCCAACTGGAAAGGTCATCTTCGACTTTCACTCGTCTCCTGCGCGGTCGGACTATATCCGGCTGTCAGCTCGTCGAGGGAGCTGAAGTGCCATACGATCAACCGCGAGACCGGAAACCGCCTCAAGCAGCTGATGGTCGACTCCGTCACCGGCGACACCGTCGATCGCGACGATCAGGTGAAGGGCTGCGAGATCGCCAAGGACGAACTCGTGCCGGTCGAGGACGACGAGCTCAGCGAGATCGCCCTGGAAAGCACGCACACGATCAACATCGAGGCGTTCTGCAAGCGCGAGGAGGTCGACGAGCGCTACCTCGACAAGCCGTACTATCTCGCGGCCGAGGACAAGGTTTCGCGTGAGGCCTTCGCCGTCATCCGGGATGCGATGAAGAAGAAGGGAATGGCCGGGCTCGGGCGCATCGTCATCTACAAGCGCGAGCGAGTGGTCCTGCTCGAACCCTACGGCAAGGGCCTGCTCGCGACGCTGCTGCGCTACCAGGACGAGGTTCGCTCGCCGACGGCGTACTTCGAGGAGATGCCCGACGGCGATCCGACGGCCGAGATGCGGGCGCTCGCCGAGGAGCTGATCGCGCGCTCCACCCGGAAGTTCGATCCCTCGAAGTTCGAGGACCGCTACGAGGAGGCGCTGATCGCCCTGGTGAAGGGCAAGGCGCCGAAGCTGGCGAAGGGCAAGGGCAAGGCAAAGGCTGGCACGCCGAGTTCCGGCAACGTCGTGAACCTGATGGAGGCCTTGAAGCGCAGCATCGACTCCGAGAAGGGCGGTTCGCCGACGAAGGCGCGGCCGCGCAAGACGGAGACGAAGCCCTCGACGCCCGCGAGGAAGCACGTTTCGGGCAAAACTACCGCCGGCAGGACCCGAAAGGCTGCTTGACCGGCCGTCTGTCCGGCCGGCGAACCGCCGAGGTTGTTGCGTGCTAGTCTAGATGGACCGTGACGGTTCCAAGGTAACGGCTGCCAGCCTGTCCATCATCGACCCAACTCGGCCGTACGAGACGACGTCGTTGTTTCCGGAAAGCGGACGTAAGCCCCTGCTCTCGCGGACGGAAGGAAATGGCCGAAAGCCGCTAGCCCGCTTCGGAGAGGATCGACCAGAAAAGCGGATACGCCGTTTGCCCCACCCCGCCGACGTAGACCTACTACGCATCGCGGTTGAGCAGTCGGCGAGCCCTTTTGCGTCCTCAACCGGCCCGGGGAGAGATACTATCTGTCAGCTAATTTCGGGCACCGATGGCAGCCTCCCATCGACCACCCCGCAAGGAAGGGCTGACGCCACGATGCGCACGATCGTTTATGCCGATGGAGGCTGCGACCCTAATCCAGGGCCAGGCGGTTGGGGGGTCGTCGTTGCGGCTCCGGAAGGTACGGTCGAGTTGTGCGGCGGAGAGCCCGGCACCACGACCAACAACCGCATGGAGCTGATGGCAGCGATCAAGGGCCTCGAGCATTTCCCGGCCGGGGCCGCGATCGAGATGCGGTGCGACAGCCAGTACGTCGTCAAATCCGTGACTGAGTGGATGCGCGGTTGGAAAGCGAAAGGCTGGCGCACGACGACGGGGGACGTGAAGAACGTCGACCTCATGACGCGCCTCGACGAACTCAACGCGGCGCGCGACGTGAAATGGACCTGGGTCCGGGGGCATGCCGGCGACCGTCTCAATGAGCGCGCTGACGCTCTCGTCCACCAGGGTCGTCGCGAAGCCAAGCTTGGCAAGCTCGAGTCGCGAAACAGTGCTGCACCCATACCTGCCCCGACCGTCGCACCAGCTTCGCCGAGCCAGGGTGCCGCCTTGCGCATCGATCTTGCGCTTGGCCTCCAAGTTACTCGGGCCGCGAAGGCAGCGGGTGTCACGCCCGACGCTCTGGTCGACGATGCGATCCGCTTCTACCTCGCGATTGGGCCCAGCGAGGTCGCACGCATGCGATCGAGGTAAGCATAGTCATCCCGTCCCCGGAATCCGCTCATCCCAAGCACAAGATCGGTTCGTTCGATGCCCCGTCGCCGATGCCTGGGCTCCCGGTCGGGATGGATCCTGAACAGGGCCAGGCCGACGCCCGACGGGTTCGCTTACTTCGCAAGCTGGATGTTCGGCGGAGCGAGGTGCTGGAGAAAGTCCGGCTTGCCGAGGGGCACCCCGGCACTGCGCAGGATCCCGTAGGCGGTGGTCACGTGGAAGAAGAAGTTCGGAAGTGCGAATCCGGTGAGATAGGCCTGCCCCGTGAAACGGTATCCCGTGCCGTTCGGGAACTTCAACTCGACTTCGTGCTCCGCGCCCGAGGCAGCAGCATCGACGCTTTCAACGAAGGCGATGGTCCTCCCGCAACGCTCCTTCAGTTCGGCGAAACTGGCCTCGACATCTGGCATCGTGGGCGCCTCGATCCCGGCGATCTGCGCCACGGCGTTCTTCGCACTGTCGGAGGCCATTTGATGCTGGGCCGGCAAGGGCCGCATGTCGGGGGCGAGTCGGCAGGGGAGTAAGTCGGCCTCGGGCTTTTCCGATGCCGCCTTGTCGAGCCAAGCGCTCATGTTGCGAAGCGCGTTCACGAAGACCGGGACGCTGACGTCGTGGATGCTGATGCTCATCAGGAATGGCTAAGGCACCTGCACTTTCGGCTCGGTGAGAAGGCGCACACGGCGTGAGGCCCCCGTCGCGGAGTTCGTGGCGTTGAAGTCGGTCAGTGAAGGTCCGCTGAGAGAGCGTGTCATTGCAACCCATGCCAACTCTCCGGACCGCCGTCGGTGCTTCCCAGACGTAGCCGTTCATCGACCGTGCGGTAACTTCGACTCCAAGTTGGAAGCGGCTCCTGAGGGCTCGCCCGCGAGCGGGCGTTCCATTTCGTGGCTGAGGGATCTGCGCAGATTGCCGAACATGACGGCAGCCCACCATCTCGCCTCGGCCCGGGGACGACCCATTCTCAGCCGCCTTAGCCGCGCGCCCCTCATCGCGCATACCGCGTGAAGACGAAATCGTGGTTCCTCACCCGCGCCTCGTGGCAGGCGAAGCAGGTTTGATGCTGCACCTCGTCCACCGGTTGGCCGTCGATGAAGCGGCCGAATCCCCAGCCGCCGGTCGCGGCGTAACGCTTCGCGTCCTTGACCATGACCTGCACGGTCGTGGCCCGGCCCGGCACCGTCGCCGACTCGAACTCCGCCGACGGCATCCGCTCCCAGGCCAGCTTCACCAAGACCGTCCCGTCCGGGAAGGGCAGCGTGCCGTCCCGGTAGGCCGCCACGGCGCGGTCGTTGCCGACGACCGCGCGCAACTCGTTCAGCGGGGCGTCTTCGAGCGCCGGAGCGATCAAGCGCCAGTCACGGTAGCCATCCGGAATGGTGACGCCGTAGATCGGCGCGGCGGGCTTTCCGCTCTCGTCCACCGCCCGGGCGGCCGCGACCAGAAGGCCTGACGCGGCGCAGGCCAGGAGAAGGGCGCCGTGTCTGCGGAGACGACGGTCAGGAGGCATCGACGTCCACCACGGCCTGCGCGAAGGCTTGTGGGGCCTCCTGCGGAAGGTTGTGCCCGATGCCGCCGGTGATCGTCCGGTGCGCGTAACGCCCGGAGAATTTTCCGGCATAGGTAGCGGGGTCGGGGTGCGGGGCTCCGTTCGCGTCGCCTTCCAGCGTGATCGTCGGCACGCCGATCTTTGGCGCCTCCGCCAAGCGTGCCTCGAGCGGATCGTAGCGCCGCTCGCCGTCGGCGAGGCCCAAGCGCCAGCGGTAGTTGTGGATGACAATGCTGACGTGGTCCGGATTGTCGAAGGCCGCCGCACTCCGCGCGAAGCTGGCATCGTCGAATTGCCAGCGCGGCGACGCCGTCCGCCAGATCAGCCGGGCGAATTCCGTGCGGTTGGCCTCGTAGCCCGCACGGCCGCGGCTGGTCGCGAAGTAGAATTGATACCACCAGGAGAGCTCCGCCTTGGGCGGCAGTGGCTTCTTGCCCGCCTCCTGATTGCCGATCAGGTAGCCGCTGACCGACACCAGGGCCCGGCAACGTTCCGGCCAGAGCGCGGCGACGATGCAGGCGGTCCGGGCGCCCCAGTCGAAGCCGGCGAGAACGGCCTGACGGATGTCGAGGGCGTCCATCAGGGCGATGACGTCGACCGCGAGCGCCGCCTGCTGGCCGTTGCGCACGGCGTCAGAGGCCAGGAAGCGCGTCGTGCCGTAGCCGCGCAGGTAGGGCACGATCACCCGGTATCCCGCCGCAGCGAGGACCGGCACGACTTCCCTGAAGCTGTGAATGTCGTAGGGCCAGCCGTGGAGCAGGATCGCCGCCGGGCCGGAGGGATTTCCGGCTTCGAGATAGCCGACGCGCAGGAGGCCGGCCTCGACCGCCTTGAGCGGCCCGAACGCGGCGCCGGCGCCCGATCCCGCCTGCGCGCGCGCTGAATTGACGAGGCCGCATTCGGCGACCGCGAGGGTGGCAGCCGCGCCGCCGAGAAGGCGGCGGCGGTTCTGGTTGATGGTTTCGGACGGCATGGGCACATCCCGCAGCTGGCGTATCGATGCGCTGGACACTACTCTAACCGGCCGCGAGCCGCTTTCAGATGCCGTGGAGTTACCCTTCAGGACCTCTTGATTTTCGGCGCTGCACGGCCCTGCTGAGCCGGCCTGATCGCTGAGGCGGCCGCGTGATCTACCAGTTCGAGCCCTTCACCCTCGACACCGCCCGGCGCGAGCTCAGGGAGAGGGGCAACCTCGTCGCCCTCGAACCGCAGGTCTTCGATATCCTCGCCCATCTCATCGCGGCCCGCGATCGCGTGGTCAGCCGCGACGATCTGCTGGAGGCGGTCTGGCACGGCCGCCTCGTGTCGGAAGCGACGATCAGCAGCCGGCTGAACGCCGCGCGCGCGGCGGTCGGTGACACGGGCCTCGACCAGCGCCTGATCCGCACGCTCCCGCGCAAGGGCGTGCGCTTCGTCGCCGCGGTGCAGGAGTTGGCGGAGCTCCCGCCCGAGCCGATGGCGGAGACGGGACCCGACGCCGGCTCCGCCTGGCGCGCGGGATCGCGATTGCCGGCCGTCGCGGTCCTGCCCTTCACGAACATGAGCGGTGAGCCCGAGCAGGACTATTTCGCGGACGGGATCTGCGAGGAGATCATCACGGCTCTGTCGCGCATGAGCGGCCTGTTCGTGATCGCCCGCAACTCCTCCTTTGCCTACAAGGGTAAGGCGATCGACGTGCGCCGGGTCGGCGAGGAGCTCGGCGTCGGCTACGTGCTCGAGGGAAGCGTGCGCCGCAGCCGCGACCGGCTGCGCATTGCGGGACAGCTCGTCGATGCTGCCTCGGGCGCCCACCTCTGGTCGGACCGGTTCGACGGTGACCTGCAGGACGTTTTCGAGCTGCAGGAGCGGGTCGCCGACAGCGTCGCTGCTGCGATCGAGCCGACCCTGCAGCAGGCCGAGATCGGTCGCCTCGGCCGCACGGCCCCCTCTCGGCTCGATGCCTACGAGCTTCTGCTGCGGGCCAACGCCCACATGTCCGAGTTCACCGGCGCCGGGATGGGCGAGGCCCTGACCTGCCTGGGCGAGGCCCTGATCGTCGAACCGGGTTATGCCCCCGCGATGGCCGCGACAGCCTATTGCCGCGCGCAGTGCCACTTCCAGGGCTGGGCCGAACAGGACGACCAGGCCCGCACCGAGGCCGTCGACCTGGCTTGGCGGGCGGTCGAGCTCGCGCCTGGCGACGCGCAGGTGCTGTGGATGGCAGCCTTCGCGATCTGGAACATGTCCGTGAGCGGGCGTGGGCGGGCGCGGGACCTCTTCCGGCGCTCGCTGCTCCTCAACCCGAACTCCGCGATGGCGTTGACGCTCGCGGGCTGGATCGAGGCGATGTGCGGCAATGGCAGCGAGGGCCGTAGCATGGTGGTCCGCGCGCAGCAGCTCAACCCGCGTGATCCGCGCGGCTGGCTGATGTCCGGCGTGATGGCAGTCGCCGACTTGATCGACGAGAACGACACCGGTGCGATCGGTTGGGCCGAATTGGCCCTCGGGCAGAACCGCCGTTTCGCCGTGGCCCTGCGCGTGCTCGCGGTCGCCAATGTTAGGCTCGGGCGGGTGGATCGCGCACGGGCGGCTGTCGACGACCTGCTCGCCATCGAGCCGACCTTGACGATTTCGGGCTTCTTCGCCCGCATCCCCTTTCCGCTAGAGAGGACAGCGAAGATCTACGCCGAAGCTTTGGCGATCGCGGGCCTACCGGCCTGATCGCCAAACGAGCCTGAGCCGACATGCAATGGTCTACAAAGGGCGTCCAACATTGGTCGGCTCGCACCCGAATCGAAAACGCCCGAACGGATCGATCCAACGTTCGACAATCGGATCATCCGGCCATCTGAAATGGGTCGACACCGGACGGTCAGCCCCCCTGAACTGAACGTCCGCTTCTGGGCCTAGAGCCTACTTCCGATACTGGCGCGATCCAAAGACGCAATCCAACCGTTGCTACGTCTGCTTCGGAGCATTCCTAGAAACGGGCGAAATGACCGAGATGGGCCCAGAGCCGAACGACTGGTTTTGCGCTCATTGGCGATCCGGCATGACGTAGTCTGGCCGTAAGCGGAATGGCTGGTTCGGAGCAGGGCCGCTGGAAAAGCGGACGAGCTCCTACCGACCCGACCCGGCCACCCGAACCGCCGTCGCTGCTTCTCCGAAGCGGTCATTCGTGAGCCGTTCAGCGACTTCGGCTTCGGATGACAAGCGAACACGGCTTTCAGTGCCAATGCGGATGTTCTTATTCTGGAGGGAGTCGGCTTTAGCTAACGATCGGATTAGCGGCAGCTTCTTCGAGGCCGGCCCGAGCTTGGATGGCAAGTCCTCGTTCCGCGGCCTGCGAACCGAAATATTCCTCAATCGAAACGACCTTGCCCCACCGCAAACCGAAAACATGAACGCCCTTGTTCACGTAAGAGCTTTGACCATCAAGAAGACTGGCCTTGGCGCGCCACTTGGCGAACACTGTGGTATTCCACGGCCAGCCCTTTACTTCGACCTGATCGACGTCGATGCGGAGATTCGGGAACACGCGTCCCATTCGCTCGAACCACTGCTTGATCGATGACTTTCCGTGTCGCTCGCCCCCCAGCGCATGATCTCCGGCAACCCAGTGGTACGCGTCTGGTGTCAGGCCCTTCACGGCATCATCCCAGCGATGGTTGTTGACATCATCGAAGCTCTTGCGGATCGCCTTTTCCACAATGTAGCCGTAGATCATCCTTGTCTCCTGACGCCCGGTCATAGCCCGTCGGCCGCATGCGGGACATGCTACATATATAGATTATTTCTATAATTTATAATGTCAAGGCATCCGCACGTGCGCCGAGGGTGGACCATTCGAGGATCGTTTGAGGTCGCAAGCAAATGGCGCGATTCCGATACAGAGACGTAAGGGCGGTCGCGACAGTTCCGGTGTATCGTCCTCCGCCCGGCACACATCGTCGAGACCGAAATCCCGATGGTGAGGCATTCCGCCCACGACCGTGACCCGGCGCATCGTTTGCCGTGGGACGTTATGGTGCGCCTGGGTCTGGAATCCGGGAGCGCCCACGCGGAGGCGGGCTCCGACGGTCATCGCGTCGTCGGCCCCGGCGACCTCTCCGGGGCGTGGTCCTGCGAAGCGGTTCCCTCGATGTCGGGGTAAGCGATCATCGCCCCTTGAACAGCGGCGTCTGCCACTCGGCCTCGGCCTTCCACCCTTCGAGGAAATTCTTGGTTCCGTAGAGGGCGCGGTACTGCTGGGCGAGGTTGGAGAAAGCCGCGCCCTCCGCCTGGCCGACCGTGACGTGGGCCGAGGCCAAGGTCGCCTTGATCCCCAGCGGACCGCAGCGGGCGATCCTGGCCGCCTTGTCCAGCCCGAGGTCCAGGGCGGCGCGTGGGTCCGGGGCGATCTCCTGCACCAGTCCCATGCGTCGCGCCTCCTCGGCCCCCCAGTGGTCGCCGGTGAGCATGTTACACATAGCATTGCCCCAACCGGCCTCGCGCGGGAACCGTACCGTGGAGCCTCCCCCCGGAAAGCATCTGTGCGTGTTCTCGTCCTGGGCAAAGCGCGTGTCGGCCGACGCGACGCGGATGCCGGCGACCAGGAACAGCTCGTGGCCCATGTTCCAGGTGTCCCCATGCACGACCGCGACAAGCGGTTTGCTGAGGGGTGCGCGTCGTCCCAGAGGGTCGATCCCATCGGCATCGGGTGCCCGGGCCTTTCCGGTCCTGAGCACCTCGGTGAAGGCGTCGACGTCGATCCCGCGTGAGAAGCTCTCGCCGTGCCCGAACAGCACCGCGGCGCGAAGTCCGTCGTCGGCATCGTACGCCGCGTAGGCCCGCGCCAAGGCGCCGAACGCCTCGGGATCGACCCGGTTGTGAACGTGGGGCCTGTTCAGGCCGATCAGGCAGACCTCGCCGCGTCGCTCGACCGTGACCTTGCTGTCGGGCGGTGGGAGACTCGGGCCGTCGAGCCTCCGCTCCGAGGCTTGCACGCTCTCGACTGGCCTACCAGGGGCAAGCAGGCCCGACGTCCCCCGACCAGGGAGGACATGACGACCGCACGTCGCGACGGTCGGGACACTGGCACTGACATCGGCAACACCCTGCGTTTCGAGGACATTTTATCGCCCGGGGCTTCGCTGGCTTGCCCGTTCGAGGTCCGAAACCGCATCCCGGTCGAATTCCCGCCAGGCAAGCACGGAGGCCATTGACGATAGATTGAGATCATAATAGATGATGATCGTAATATCAAACGGCCGATCTGCGGTAGGGGCACGGGCTATGGATACGAGAGTGGTGATCGGTTTAACCGCCTTGGCCCTTTCCGCCTGCTCACAATCCGAGACGGCCGTGCCGCCGGAGCCGCCGTTGGTTCAGATCGCCGAGGTCGCTCCGGGCGTCGGCGGCGTCTCGCGCTACACGGGCGTCATCCGGGCGCGCACCGAGAGCAACCTCGGCTTCCGGGTCGGCGGCAAGATCTTCGAGCGGCTCGTCGATCCGGGCGACCACGTCAAGCTCGGCCAGCCCCTGATGCGCCTCGACCGGACCGACTTCACCCTGGCGCTCAATGCCGCCCGCTCCTCCGTCGAGTCGGCCCGCGCCCAGATGATCAAGGCCAGAGCCGACGAGGAGCGTAGCCGCAAGCTCGTCTCCGATGGCTGGACCTCCAAGCAGACCTACGACCAGAACAAGGGCGCGGCCGACTCCGCCATCGCCCAGTTCGCCAATGCCGAGGCGCAGGCGAGCCAGATCGAGAACCAGGCCGGCTATTCCGAGCTGAAGGCCGATGCCGACGGCGTGGTCATGGACGTCCCTTCCTATCCCGGGGAGGTGGTCGCCGCCGGCCAGACCGTGGTGAAGCTCGCTCGCGACGGCGCGCGCGAGGCGGAAATCTTCCTGCCCGAAGCCAACCGGAACCTCGCCAAGGGCGAGGCCACGGCGACGCTCTACGCCGAGGGCGAGGCGATCTACCCGGCTCGACTGCGCGAGTTGTCGGCCATCGCCGACCAGGCAACGCGGACCTACCGGGGGCGCTTCATCCTCGCGGGGGGCGGTGAGGACGCGCCGCTCGGCGCCACCGTGACCCTGCAACTCAGGGACCGTGGGGCGGCCCGCGCCGCAACCGTCGAGGTTCCGCTGAGCGCCTTGTTCGACCAGGGGCGCGGCCCCGCGGTCTGGCGCTACGACGTCGCCAGCGGGACCGTGAAGCCGCAGGCCGTGAAGGTCTCCCGCATGGGCGAGGAGCGCGCCGACGTCGTCGCCGGCCTGAACCCCGGCGACCGGATCGTGGCGCTCGGCGCCCATCTCCTCAAGGCCGACCAGAAGGTCCGCCAAGCGCCCGCCAGCATGACCGGGGTGGTACGATGAGCGGCTTCAACCTCTCGGCGCTAGCCGTCCGCGAGCGGGCCGTCACACTGTTCCTGCTGATCACGCTCATCGGCGCCGGCTTCTTTGCCTTCGAGAAGCTCGGCCGCGGCGAGGACCCGAGCTTCGCGGTTAAGACGATGGTCGTCTCGGCCGCCTGGCCTGGGGCCACGACGGACGAGATGCAGCGCCAGGTCGCCGACCCCCTGGAGAAGCGCCTGCAGGAACTCTTCTACTACGACCGCGCCGAGACCACCGTGCGCCCCGGCCTGCTACTCATGAAGGTGTTCTTCAAGGACAGCATGCCGCCGGCCAGGCTGCCGTCGGAGTTCTACCAGACCCGCAAGAAGCTCTCCGACCAGGCCTCCAGCCTGCCGCGCGGGGTGATGGGGCCGCTGTTCAACGACGAGTTCTCGGACGTCTACTTCTCGCTCTATGCGCTCCAGGCCAAGGGCATGCCGCACCGCCAGCTGGTCCTGCGCGCCGAGGACCTGCGCCAGCGCCTCCTTCGGGTGACGGGAGTCGAGAAGATCAACATCCTGGGCGAGCAGGCTCAGAAGATCTTCGTCGAGATCTCCTACCAGCGGCTCGCGACGCTCGGCATCTCAGGCCAGCAGCTCCTCGCCGCGCTGGCCAACCAGAACGACGTGACCCCGGCCGGCTTCGTCGAGGCGGCGGGCCCGCGCGTGTACCTGCGCTTGGACGGCGCCATCGACGGGATCGACGCCATCCGCAACCTGCCCGTGGCGGCCGGCGACCGCAGCCTCAAGCTCGGCGACATCGCCGAGGTGAAGCGCGGCTACGAGGACCCCAAGACCTTCGAGATCCGCAACGACGGCGAGGCCGCCCTGATCCTCGGCCTCGTGATGAAGCCCGGCTACAACGGCCTCACCCTGGGTGCGGCGCTCAACGCCGAGGAGGTGGCGATCCACCACGAGACGCCGGCCGGCATCGAATTCACCAAGATCACCGATCAGGCCAAGGTCATCGACGACGCCATCCACGAGTTCATGGTCAAGTTCTTCACGGCGCTGGGCGTGGTGATCTTCGTGTCCCTGGTGGCGCTCGGATTCCGGGTCGGCATCGTCGTGGCCCTGGCCGTGCCGCTCACCCTCTCGGCGGTGTTCGTGGTGATGATGCTCACGGGGCGCGACTTCGACCGCATCACGCTGGGCGCCCTCATCATCTCGCTGGGGCTCCTCGTCGACGACGCCATCATCGCCATCGAGATCATGGTGGTGCGCATGGAGGAGGGCTACGACCGCATCGAGGCGGCGACCTATGCTTGGAGCTCGACCGCCGCGCCGATGCTCACCGGCACCATCGTCACCATCGCGGGCTTCCTGCCGGTGGGCTTCGCCGCCTCCACGGCGGGCGAATACGCCGGCAACATCTTCTGGGTGGTGGCCTTCTCGCTGATCATCTCCTGGATCGTGGCGGTGACCTTCACGCCCTATCTCGGCGTCAAGCTCCTGCCGAACATCAAGAAGGTGGAAGGCGGGCACGGGGCGATCTACGCCACGAAGAACTACGAGCGCCTGCGCCGCGTCGTGCGGATGTCCGTCGACCACAAGTGGATCGCCGCCGGCATCACCGTGGGCCTGTTCGCG
>Ga0182226_1000110_pt1 | contig 14301 bp, 14 predicted proteins | sample G6R1MG_27_FD_129658 | JGI IMG/M metagenome (GOLD analysis project Ga0182226, IMG submission 129658) | Miscanthus phyllosphere microbial communities from Michigan, USA - G6R1_MAIN_07NOV2016_LD1 MG | ecosystem: Host-associated > Plants > Phyllosphere > Phylloplane/Leaf | place: USA: Michigan...
TCGCCGCCGGTCGAGGCCGCCATACCTGCAGAGCTCGGGGTCGTACTCGCTGCGCCGCTCGTGCTCGCCCCCGCGGTCAACGTGTTGTCCGTGCTGACGGCGGACGTGGTCGAGGGGGTGGCGCTCGCAAAGTTGGCGGATGAATGCGTCGCCGCGTTGGAAGCGACCGTATTTGATGTGCTGGTCGCGCTTACGGGAACGCTGGACGAAGTGGCCGAGCTCGAAGTCGTGATTGTCGTTCGCCCAGACGCCGCTTGCTGATTTACCGCCGAGGGCAGCGCCCCAGCCGTGGCCGAAGGTGTGCTCCCCGTCGAACCGCTGTTCACCGGGCTGGTCGAACCCACCGACGCATTGGCCGGAGCAAGCGAGGCAGGAACGCTCGCGGGCGGAGTCGTGGTGGTGCCCGTGGAATTCGTGGATGACGCTGTGGCGGAGGGCGTCGAACCGGCTCCGTTCGAAGCAGCATTGGCCGGAACCGGAGAAGCGGTGCCACGCGCAGCCAGGCTGGTCGTACCGGCAGCGCCCGTTGTCGAAGCTGAAGCCGGAGATGTGATGCCCGCATCAGCCAGTCGCGAACCTCCCGTTGCGCCGCCACTTGCCGCGTTCCGCGCGTCGGTAGCGCTGGGAGCGGTGCTGACTGAAGCCTTCGCGACGGTGGAGCTCGGCGTCGCGGTCGTCGTCCCCCCGGAGCCCGTTGTCGAAGCTTGTGTACCGCCAGCCGAATTCGTTGTCCCTGGGACGGTGCCCGTTGCCGACCCGGTCGCGGGTTTGGGCGCCGTCGTGCCGGTCGTTGTCGCGGGGGCGGTCTGGCTGCCCGCGCTCTGCGTGGCACTGGCAGGTATCGCAGTCACTCCAGCGCTCGTGCTGCTGGAAGGAGCGGCGCTTGTGGCGGCTGCAGTTGGCGTGGCCGAGCCAGCCGTGGTCGTCGGGTTGGTCGCGCTGACCGAACCTTTCACAGCACTTGCGGTGGTCGCGGCTGGGGTATTCGTCGTCACCGCCGCGGACGTAGCACCGTACAGTCCTGGATCCGCTCCCGCCGGGCTGGAGACAGTATCCAGCCTGACGGCGACGGCCGCAGGATCTTTCGAATAGGCGCGGACGTAATCGATCTTCGATGTGATCGGCACGCCGGCGAGGTCGGCGTTGTTGCTGCCGCCGCCCTGCGTGGCCAGATTGACCAGCATGTACATCGGGCTGTGCAGGTCCGAGGGGGTGGCCTGCGAGCCGGTGAGCTGACCATCGACGTAGAAGCGGAGCCGGTCGGCCTGCCAGTCCAAGCCGTAGGTGTGATAGCCGGTCTCGTTCGGCATCACGCTGGTGACCTGGCGGTTCTGCTGCCAGGGAATGTTCGGCGTCTGGTCCGTGGTGTGGATCGTGCTGTAGACGGTCTTCGGCCCATCGCCGTACCGCTCGACGACGTCGAGTTCCTGGTGCTGGCCGGCATTGTTTGGATCCGGCTTCTGCTGGTTTGGTAGCAACCAGAATGCATCCCAGGCGCCGACCTGCTCGGAGAAGTCGGCCCGGACCTCGAAATACCCGTAAGTCTGCGAGAAATTGCCCTGGGTGGTCAGCAGGCCGGATTCCCAGCTACCGGGAACGCCCGACGAGGTCCTGTCCGGTACCGCCGTGATCGAGAGTGCGCCATTCTGGACCTGGAACGGGTCGTAACCCGAGCCTTTGTCCACGAAGGACGAGTGGCCGAAGCCGACATCGGCGTTCGCGTCGCCGCGATCCTGAGCGCGGATATCTGCCCAGGTTGTGCCGGCCCCTGTCTGCGAAATGCTGCGCGTGTTGAATTCGTCGTCGAAGGTCAGCTTGTAGCCGGTCAGATCGACCATAAATATTCCCCCAGACTTGCAGCAAGGCGCGATTCTTCGATCGCAGCACAAGAACGCTTGCCTACGTAGATCAGGACCGTCGGTTGCCAGACGGGCCGATCAGTAATGTTTTCCTATTTTTAACCCTGTGGAAACATTACTTACGTGGTTGCGATGCTGTCAAGATTTGTATCTGAGCAGATTTCAGGATTCGATTTTTGATGTATGCAGATTAGGCACAATCGACGCCGTGTCGGGGATTGACAGTGGCAGGTATGCGTCAATCGCCAATATGCATATCATCCTACCATCGAGCCTGGCGGAGCCGTTGGGATGCCTGCCACGAGAGATGTCGGGAGAGGCGGCGCCCGATGGGCATTCGATATTTCGCGGACGGAACGCTAGCCGGTCGCGGCTTACGCAACAGGACCGTCGCACTGCATGAACGCCGCGAGGATCCGCTTCACCATTGTGCGGCTTGGACTCGTACGGGACGGGGTAGGCTCGGCAGGTCGGGGAGAGCGCCTAAATTTTGGGCCAGGAGTTTCCGTAGGCCTGTCAGCTGATCAGGGCTGGCCGCGGACTCTCGATACGTCTCCGCAAGACGCGGGCTCCGTTCAGGCTTCCGCCAGGAGGCGTTCGTACTCAGCCTCGGCCGGCCCGTAGGTGTCGCCAGCCAGATCCTTAAGCTTGTCGCGATTGAGCACAGTGATGCGCCCCTCGCTCGCCCGGACCATGCCGGCACCCGTCAGGACATATAGGGCAGCGGTCACACCGGTTCGGCGCACGCCCAACATCATGGCCATGAACTCGTGGGTGAGAGGCATCGCCCCGTCGTTGAGCCGGTCATGGGTCATCAGGATCCAGCGGGCGAGACGCGCCTCGACGTTCAACTCGGCGTTGGCGTAGACGGTACACCCCATCTGGATCATCAGGCTCAAAACGTAGCGGCTCAAAACGTTTCGAAGGGCGGGACTCGCGTCGATCGCCTCGCGCAAGGCACCTGCCGGAACGCGCAGCGCCTCGCCCCCGCCCTGCACGATCCCCAGGAAGGGACCGCGATCGGTCCCGAGGACCAGCGGTACGCCAGCCAGTCCCTCGCAGCCGATAAGGCCGATCTCGATCCGCCCCCCCTCGGTAGCCGCCACGAGCGAGACTAAGCCGGTCTCGACGAAATAGGCGTGTGACAGCGGTTCGTGAGCATGAATCAGCGTTTCGTGCAGGTGGAGTGGCAGCCGTTCCAGAGCCGGGGCCAGGCGGGCGAAATCCTCCGGGGCCAGGGCGCCGAGCAGCCGATTGCGACTATCGGATTGCCGAAGCTGAAACATGGCTCTGCTCCCAATCAGGGCAAGAGCACACGGTCTCCCAGTCGTCCGCGCCCAAAAATTCCGGCGGACAATCACACAATGATAGTACTATTTCACACAGAAAAATAGGTTTCTGATTAGGGTACGATTTCGGACACAGGGATATCCCAGCCATCGAAATCTGATCTAAATTCATTCAGCGGCTTTGTATATATGAGACGAACGACATTTGTTGACCCGATACTTGACGCTTGAATCATAGATAGACTGGACCGCACGAATGCTCACCGCTCGCCCGGCCGACCTGACGGCCTACGCGACCCATCCCAAGAGCCTCACGAACGAACTCGGATTTTCGCTGCGGGAGCGCGCGGTTCCGAAGCAGAACGAAATCCTGGTTCCGGGGTCTACGCCGAACGTCGCTCACCTGTTGCTGGCCGGCCATACATGCCGCTACCGTATGCTGCAGGACGGTCGACGCCAGATCACCGCCATCCTGGTTCCGGGTGATATCTGCGATTTGGAAGCGATCTTGGCGGGGCGCTCCAGCTATGCCGTCAGCACGCTCACCCGCTGCACGCTCGGCGAGATCCCGCTGTCGCGGTTCGCAACAACCAACGATCCCGCTCTCACGACATCTCTGCAACGCCGCTTGCGCCGCGACGAGGCCATAGCCCGCGAATGGATCGTCAGCCTGGGTCGCCGGGATGGGATCGAGCGTACGGCGCATCTGATCTGCGAATTACGCTGGCGGCTTGCTGAAGTCGGACAGGCGACGGAAGACAGCTACGAACTGCGCATCACCCAGCACGATCTGGCGGATGCGCTGGGCCTGACCTCCGTGCACGTGAACCGCGTGCTGATGAATCTGCGTGCCGAAGGGCTCATCCACCTCAAGGCCGGCCGACTGACGATCATGGACCGCACACGCCTAAAGCACTTGGCACAGTTCGATCCAGCTTATCTAATTCAGTGATTGCAGTCCTGACGGGCTGCATCGGCCTCGATCCTCCGGTGCATCCCGGCGCAAGTTCCGGGACGCACCGTCGATATCGGCCGGCTCGCATCAGCGGGTCGGCATCGCGGTCGCGGTGACGACCCGAGTCGCGGCCAGAGCGGTTGGAACCAGCCGCGGCGTGGTCGCCAGTTCGGTCGCAGGACGCACCACCGAGGTCGCGCGGGCCTGTTCGCGGTAGAGCGGTGGCGTCAGGGCAATGGCCTCATCCGCCAGGGCGGAGCCGATCATCGGCAGGAAGGCCAGGGTGGCGATCAGGAAGGGTCGCAGGGTCATCGTGTGAAAGCCTTTCGCTGTCCGGGTCCGAAGCCCGGTGTCGAGGCACTATTTACGTTGCAGCGCACCATGGTTCAAACAGATCCGATCGATATCAGAAATCGATTTGATCAATGATGCGCTGAACCATGACGGTCGGCTCATGCGGCCCGCGTTCCGCCTTGAGGCTGATGCGGTTCTTGGACCATCATGGTAGGCGTCTCCGCTCCATCGAATTCGCACGGATACTGGTCCTCGAACCGAGACGTCGCATGCTGGGCTGGTTTCGTGCGCTGATGCCGAGGGAAGATCGTTTCTTCGACCTGTTCGAGCGCCATGCCGCAACGATCGTGGGCGGCGCAGCCGCTCTCCGGGCTTTGCTTGACGGCACCGAGGACGTGCCGGTGGCCTGCCAGGCGCTCGCCGATCACGAGGACCAGGCCGACACTATTGCCCGAGAGACCCTACTGGCCGTTCGTCGGACCTTCATCACCCCGTTTGACCGGGGCGACATCCAGGCGCTGGTCGGCTCCCTGGACGATGCCATCGACCAGATGCTCAAGACCGCCAAGACGGTCCAGCTGTTTGAGGTCACCGCCTTCGAACCGTCGATGCGCGAGATGGGCGCGGTGATCCAGGAGGCGGCTGCCGCGACCGCCGAGGCGCTCCCGAAACTGAGGGCCCTGGGCGAGAACGCCACCGTGCTGAACACCCTGACCGAGCGGGTCATCCAGCTCGAAGGCCGGGCCGACGATCTGCACAATGTCGGGCTGAAGGCGCTGTTCAAGGCGTCCCGGCAGGATCCCATGGCCTTCGTGGTCGGGTCCGAACTCTACGATCACCTGGAGAAGGTCATGGACAGGTTCGAAGATGTCGCGAACCAGATCAGCAGCATCGTGGTCGAGCATGTTTGAGCCGATCGCGTGACGCTCCTGATCGTCCTCATCGCCGTTGCCCTGTTCTTCGACTTCTTGAACGGCCTGCACGACGCGGCCAATTCGATCGCCACCATCGTGTCGACCCGGGTGCTGGCCCCCCGCTACGCCGTCATCTGGGCGGCGTTCTTCAACTTCGTTGCGTTCCTGATCTTCGGTCTGCACGTTGCCGGTACGGTCGGATCCGGCATCGTCGATGTGACCGTCGTGACCGACCGGGTCATTCTGGGTGCGCTCGGCGGTGCGATAAGCTGGAATCTGATCACGTGGTACGCGGGAATCCCATCCTCGAGCTCGCACGCGCTGATCGGGGGCCTGTTGGGGGCCGGCATCGCGAAGGCAGGTCTCGGCGCGATCGTCTGGCCCGGCGTGATCGCCACCAGCGCCGCCATCGTGCTCTCGCCGGCGCTGGGCTTCGGCCTCGGGCTTCTGCTGATGCTGGCCGTGTCGTGGATCTTCGTGCGCTCGACACCCCACGCCGTGGATCGGCTGTTCCGGGGGATGCAGTTCATCTCGGCCTCGCTGTACTCGCTTGGGCACGGGGGCAACGACGCGCAGAAGACCATGGGGATCATCGCTGTGCTGCTCTATGCGCACGGGGAGGGGGGCGGAGCGTTCCACGTCCCGCTCTGGGTGGTGCTTTCCTGCCAGACCGCCATGGCGCTCGGTACCCTGCTGGGCGGTTGGCGCATCGTCCACACGATGGGCTCAAAGATCACCCGGCTCACACCCATGCAGGGCTTCTGCGCCGAGTCCGGCGGGGCCGTGACCCTCTTTGCCGCCACCGCGTTCGGGATCCCGGTCTCGACCACCCACACGATCACCGGGGCGATCATCGGAGTCGGCGCGGCCAAGCGTGTATCGGCGGTGCGCTGGAACGTCGCCCAAGGGATCGTGGTCGCCTGGGTGATCACCATGCCGGCCGCGGCCCTGGTGGCGGCCCTGGTCTACGGCGCCTCGGGCTTCGTGCTGCCCTGACTATTTCAGCCCTCGGAGGGCTGAGGGTCCCGCTGAACCGGCAGCGCCGACGCTGCGGCCGAAAATATTTGCCCTATCAAATTCACTAAATTTGCACCTGCAAATATGGCGGATTGCAAAGGATTGCGGTATAAATTTTACTGTTCTATCGTATAGGGGCCAGCTTGTTGCTTATCGCGGCCCTCTTATTCGTGGCTGGCGTTCTGAAAGGCTTGCACTACCGAGCCCAGATCGTTGTGGCGAGCTCGATACTCATCGCCCTGGTCTGCCTATCGCTCTGGGCGCTCACATCCGCGATTGACCTCGAGAAGGTCCTAATGCTGTTCGCCTATCTGACGGCGCATCAGTCCGGCTATCTCGTGGGCGCCTATGCCGGGGCCGCCACCCATCACGACCCGTGACGCGGCTCACCAAGTCCAGACGATCCGGCCGGTATAGCGATAGATTACCACCCAGATCCCAATCGACACGAACAGCGATGCGACGACAACCGGGAAGGGCGGTTTCCAGCCCTCCACGCGGCGCAGCCTCCCGAATGCGTCCTTCACCATCAGCCTCCCGGGCGCACCCTACGCATCGAGCCCGAACGGAGGGGAACCGGAGAAAGTTTCAGGTTGCGGCTCTCGCGGCTCAGCGGCCGAACTGCACCGGGACGCTGAGGTCGGCGACTCCGGTTTCCGCCAAAAGCTCGGCCGGAGGAGCCGTGAACGGGCTCGCTCCCTGCACCGCCCGGAGCGCACGTTGGTCCAGACCGCGCGAGCCCGAGCTATGCTCGATCTCGACCTGACGCACCGAACCGTCGGCGGCGATCTCGACTCGTACTAGCACCGTGCCGGACGCCCCACGCGTGTTCCCGTGGCGGTCGGTGCGATCGACCGCGTCGATCCGCGTGACGAGGGCGGACAGCCAGTTGCGCACCGCGGGGGAGACACCCGTCCGGGCCTCCGCCAGCCAGGGCACCAGCAGGAGACCGAGGATGACGGTTCCGTAAGTCCACACGCGTGACGACATGCAGGAACAACGACCCTATGGCTGGTTGGTGGCCCGGTTATCCTTACCCTGAAGGGTTTACCGGTCGTCACCTCCGAGCCCAGGCCGCTGGCGTGCGAAATTCTCGCCCTGGCCCGGTTCGTCAGTTCGGCAGACGGGTACCTTGATCCATGATGGGAAACCCGCCAAGCGTGACGCTTATGATGGTTGATCGTCCAGCTTCAACACAGGCCGTCGCCGCGGACTCCGGACCGGACGCGGGCCGCATGCGCGGTAGCGTTTGAAGCAACCTCGCCCAAGGGCATTCAGGCCCCCGGCGAGGCCGCCAACATCCCACCTTGATTGAGGAGTGAGCCTACATGACCCGATTGGCGGAGTTGCAGAGCGACCCGGCATTCCAGCAGGCCGTGCTCGCGGTCCGCGGCGCGGCCAGCACGCTGAGCGGCCGGGCCGTCACCGCGGAGGAAGCCAGCTTCTTGGTCGGTATCGCGCTAGCCACCTACGCCAATGCCGGCGGCCTGACCGAGCCGAGCGTTAGTCGCCTCGCCCGGTTCTCCGACACGCTGGGTCAGGATGAAACCCTCGACAGCCTGACCAAGCACTGAGAGCGGCGCAAGCCCCGAGCGTCGAATCGCGTTCGCAGCTACCGCAGCGCAAGGGCGGACCGGCTACAGAAAGCCCGTCCGCCGTGCCAGCATCACGCCAAAGGCGAGACAAGCGGCGAGGCTGACGACCAGCATGGCGAAATTCGTCCAGAACCGGACCGGCCGGCTGGAGCCCTCGATCCCGCTGGCACGCAGCCTGACCCAGGGCACATAGAGGAACAGCGCCACCACCGTCAGGATCATGAACGCGAAACTGGGGATTCGACCGGAAAACAGCGCGATCCCGGCCAGGACGACCCAGCCGAGCACGATACCCGCCATCGTGAGAAGGGCCGTCATATTCACGTCCGCCTCATCCTCCCATCGGAAGTATCAGCGCGCAGCCGCCTGCAGGACGGAAGGCGGACCGGGCGTCTCGAATTGTCTTTCGCGGGGTCAAAGATCAGCGCAGGCGTTCAGACAAGAACGCCTGCAGAATGTGACCCAAATAGGCTGCTATCAGAATATCTGGTGCTGCGAGAGAGGATTGAACTCTCGACCTCTTCATTACCAATGAAGTGCTCTACCACTGAGCTACCGCAGCAAGCGCCGTGGCGACCCCGCTTGGGGGCGTGTCCGTCCGGCTGAGAGGGGCCATAAAGGATCGGCGGCGGCTTGGCAACGGTGGGTTACGCGTCTGGCACGTTTACTTGCTGGCAGGTGGCCCGAATGATCGCAGCGAGGCCGGGCTCGGACACGGCCTCGGCAGCTTCAGCAGGGGTGAACCAGCGCAGCTCGCGCTGATTCATTTCGGGGAACGTCTTGAGCTGCTTGCGCACCTTAAGCGGAAACACCTTGACCTGGCAGAGGACGGCGTCGAGGTTCTTCAGGCGCTTCTGGTAAAAATAGTAGCCGAGCGGGCGCTTGCCGACATCGCCGCGCAGGCCAGCCTCTTCGTAGGCTTCGCGGGCCGCCGCTTCGAACGGCTTACGGCCCTTCATCGGCCAGCCCTTCGGGATGACCCAGCGTCGGCTTTCCCGAGACGTCACCAGAAGAATTCGGTTCTCGCCATCACGGCCCAGCTGGAACGGCAGGACGCCCACCTGCCGCCGGGGCTCGGCTTCGTCTTCGACCGCGCTCGTCACGGCTGCACCGGGCGGGCCGGAGCCCCTGTCGAACCCTGCCGGATCAGCGAAACGGCTGGGAGATAGAACGGAGAACAGATGATCGGACCCTCTGACGGCGGCTGGCCGTATCAGCAACAAAATACGCGGTATCAGCAACTTCCGTCAACATAACCGCGCGATGCGGGGAAACGTTCAGCCAAGACTGATATCTCCCTGCATCCTCTTCCATTGCTGGCTAACGCCACATCCGTCGTCTGATCATGCGGTCCGCCGCACTCCACCCGAGCTGGCGGCTGGAACCGCAGCGGCGGCCATGCCGGCAGAGACCGAGTCGGCAGCCGGCGTCGCGGTCGTGTTCGTTGCCGGCATGATGGTGGGAAGCGGGACAGCCGTTGTCGGACCGGCCGGAACCAGCGCGGACTGCACCGCCTCAGGTTCCTCCGGCTCTACCACGGGGGCGGGTGCAGCGAGCGTGTTCGGCGGCTCGCGCCAAGCGAAAGCGTCGAGGCGACCGGTGACCGGCGAGACGGGCGCCCAAGTGTCGGAGGCGATCCCGTCGGCGATCCAGACCGGATCGCGTGGCGCCCGGGCCGCGCGGGACAGCCACTCGCGGGCCTGCCCCGACGCCGCACCGTGCTCAGCCTCTTCGATCGCTGCCATCATCAGGCTGGTGCGCACGGTGGGGCGGTCGGGAAGCAGCGGCTTCACCGCTTCCCGGGCGCGGCCGTAATCGCGCGCATCGAGCGCTGCCTGCGCCACGGCTATGCGTGCCTCTGGGTCCCAGGAGGACAATTTGGCCAGGGTCTCAGCACGGGCCAGGCGGTCGCGGACCGAGTCGCCGGTGCGTAGGCCGAGATAGACCATGGCCAGGTCCGGATGGGGGTTGGCCTTCCAGGCCGTCTCGACGATTTTCGCGGCCTTTCGGAGATCGCCGCGGCGGGACAGCAGCCGCCCTGCGATGCAAGCCGCCGGAACCAGATCTGGGGCGAGCTTGACCGCCTGCAGAACGCGCTCCGTGGCGAGTTCGGGTTCGCCGGCCTCGCGCTCGCCGGCGATCGCCGTCAGGAGCACGGCCCGTTGGCGCCGGGCGGTCGGCTTGTCGATCAGGCCGAGCGAGGAGCGTCGCTCGACCGTCTCCAGGGCCGAGGCCCAATCGCCATCGGCCGAGTGCGCCTCCAGCACCGCTTCGTTGGCCCAGGTGACGCTCGGAGCAAGGCGGGCCGCTTCCACCGCGTAGGCACGTGCGGCGGTCTCGTCCTCGCGGCGGCGCGCTTCCACAAACAGGCCGCGCAGGCCGAGCACCCGGGTCTCGGGATCGTCGACCATGCGTTGGAAGGCGCTCTCCGCGGCATCCCGGTCGCCGGAGATCTGTGCGGCCTGCGCCTTGAGCAGCAGGGTCAGCGGCTCGGGCCCGAGCAGCCGCTCGGCGTCCCCGGCGTAGCGCCGGGCCGCGAGCGGATCGCCCGAACCCACCGCCACCATCCCGCGCGAGAGGGCGGAGAAGCCCTTGGCCCGACGGCGCTCGGCCGAGCCCCGGACCAACGCCTCGGGCAGGCCGATCACGCCGCGCACGATCGCCCAGAGCAGTCCCAAGACGATCGCGGCTGCGATGACGCCCACAAGGGCGACCGCGAGGCTGGTGCCGATCTGGTAGCCGTTCCAGACGACGGTGACAGTGCCGGGCCGGTCGGCGATCCAGACCGCCCCGAAGGCGGCAAGTGCGAGCAGGGCCAGGAAGGCGAGGGCGCGCCACATGAGGTCAGTGTCTCCTGTCGATGGCCGTCGGGCGGCCGCCGCTGGGTGCGGAAGGGGCGGAACAGCTATGTGCCCGCCCGGCGTTGATGCAGCCGCGCGGCGCGCGGATCGGCGCCGTCACGCCTAGCGGCCGGGTGCCGCCACCGGAGCGGCACTGGCGGCCTGATCCGTCGGCAGAGCCTTGAACGCGCCAGCGAGCAGCGTCCGGACGGCCTCCTCGGCGGCAGCCCGGGCCTTCAGCTTGGCCGCGAAGTCGCCCGTCTGGTCCCGCGCCTCCGTCGGCAGCGCGGCGAAAGCCGCGGACGCCGCCGGCAGGTCGCCACGGTTGAGGGCCGCTTGGACCTTGGTCTCGGGCTCGTCCGACGCGTCCGGCGTGGAGGCGGGCGCGTCGACCTTGCGCACCTGCACGAGACCGTCGGCCATACTCAGGAGCTTGGTGCGGAAATCGCCGGTTTCGGCCGCACTTTTGGCCCGCTGCGACCGGCGCTTGGCGGCGATCTGCTCAGCGATCGGCCGGAAGTCGTTGGCGAGTTGGGCCGTGGTCGGCGCGCCGGTCTCGGCGTAGGGCGCGAGCGCCGCCACCTGAGCCTCCACACCCGGATCGAGCTTGCGCAGGGTCGCCAGCGGCTCGGCGTAGGGCATGCCGGCCGCCAGGGCGGACGCCACCCGGTCGGCGACCACGACCCGAAGGGCTGCCTGAACGGTGGCGACCTCGGCGCGCTGGGCCAGCCCCTTGTCCAGGGCGGCGATCTTGTCCGCCTGGTCCTGCAGGCGGCGATCGACCGCCTTGGTGGCTTCGGCGGCCTGGGCCTGCCCGGCCTCGGCGGCGGTGCGGCTCGCCTGTGTCGCCGCCTGGACCGCCTCGGTCGCCGCCTTCACGCGGGCATCGAGGGCCTGCTGCAGACTGTCGAGACGCTGACCAAGGGCGGCATCGGCGTCCGCATTGGCCTTGGTCCGCTGCTCGACCTCGCCCTGCAGGGCAGCGATCTTTTTCGATGCCCCGGCGAGTTCGCCCTTGCCGGGCTGATCGGCTTCGAGCGCCTTCACACGCGCATCGAGATCGGCGACCTGCTTGGGATCGGCCGCCTGGGCAACGCCAAGTTTCGAATCGGCCTGTTGATCCCGGCCGGGCTCCTCCTGAAGCGCCGCAACACGCTGATCGAGGCTATCGAGGCGCGCAGCGAGATCAGCCGGCAGAGCAGACGCAGGGGCAGCTGCTGCCCCGTCCGTCGCGGCGGCGCCCGGCGCCGGAGCCTTCTCCAGCGCCAGCCGGGCCGCGGCTTCGGCGGCGGCGACGCGCTTGTCGAGATCGGCAACGGCAGCGCGTGGCGCGAGAGCGTCGACGCGCTTGTCGAGCGTCGCGACCTGCCCGGACAGGTTCGGATCGGTACCGTTCGGTCGCACGAAGCCGCCGAGTCCGGCGCGCTCGACACCGAACAGGGCGCTGGCCCCGATCAGGCCACCGAGCAGGCTGGCCGCCGCCAGGGAGCCGAACCCGGCCCGGGCGCGCCCGGGCGGCGCAATCGCCGCCGGGGAGGCGACGCCGGGAACCGGTCCTTTCGAAAGGCCCTTGGCAACGTCTTTCGGAGCGTCCTTGGGGGTTTCCTTGGAAGGCTCCTTTCCGGGTGTCGGCGGATCTGGAATGCGCTTGGCCTTCAAATCAAGGATCGGGCCGGCTGTCACCGCGGCGGCCGCGGCACCGTCCGCCGTCGCGCCGGGACGGGGACCGCTGCCCGGCTGCGGTCCTGTTCCCGGCTGGCCGGGCTTTGCGGGATCCGGTTTGGCACCCTCAGGCTTTACCGGTTCGGGCTTGCCGGGGTCGGATTTCACGCCGGCGGCCATCGAAGCCGCCCTGGCGGATTCCGGACCGGACGAGGCCGTGGCGCCGGTCGGGGAGGCCTCAGTCTTGCCGAGACCCGAACCCCCGGGTGCTCCCCCAGCCGGCTTCGGGCCGCCCGCGGCGCCGACGCCGAAAGCGGGTTTGCCGGCTTCAGGCTTAGCATCGGGGACACCGAGCCCACCCGGCTTGGCCGTCACAACCGGGTCGGTTGCCGGCTTGGGCGGCGTGGTCGGCTGGGTCCCGGAGGCAGGATTCGAAGCCTGATTCGAGGGCGTCTGCGCGGGCTTGGCGCCACCGACCGCGGGAGCCGGCGACTTCGCCTCGGGCTTGGCATCGCCTAGCTTGGCATTCGTCCGCGCGGGATCGGGCTGCGCGGGCGATGACGGGGCGGCGCCCGGCTTCGGGCTGCCGGCTCCAGGCTTGTCGGCGTCGCTGGGTGGTGGCGTCACGGGCAAGTCCTCCAACTCTTCGGCGTCGCCGCGCCCCCGTAGCACCACGGCGGCACCGGGCGCGAGGGCGAGATACGGCGGCTCTGTCTCGCTGTCACCGCGCGCCGTCACCATGGTATGACGCGAGGGCATCGAGCAGATCCGTTTCCCGCGGTCGTGCCGCGACGAAATGGACCGGGACACCGGCGGCTTCCAGGGGGAACGCGACATCAGCCGACAGGCAGTAATGCCTCAGGCGGCGGAAAGCTCCGCCGTGATTTGATCCGTCGGCCAGCGCGAGCGCGACGGCTGCGCTGCGGCGGGAATAGTGCAGGACGGCATCGAGCGCTCCGGCCGCGAGGGCATCCTGCGCCGAATTCGGCAGGGCGGGCAGCGCATCCGCCGCATAGGCGACGAAGAGAGCGACGGAAAACCCGGCGGCGGCCAGACTCGCCGCAGGCTCGGGTTTGCGCGCGGTCCCGGTGGCGTGAAGCAGGCGCGAACCCGCGGGCAGCACCTGCGCCACGAGAGCGGCGAGCCCGGAAGCGTCGCCCGGTCCCTCCCGGACCGGGCCGAGCCCGGCCTCGATCGCTAGCGCGGCGGTTCGGGCGCCGACCGCGAAGACTGGCAGGCCGCGTAAGGCGGCGACGTCCCGCAGCGCCGGCACCGCGTTGGCGCTGGTGAGCAGCAGGCCGTCGAAGGGCCCGTCCGGGGGCGGCGCATCGGTCGAACGAACCACCAGCACTGGTGCGACGAGGGGGATATGCCCGCGTGCCGCGAGAGCCGCGCCGGTTCGGGCGGCGCCGGGCTCGGGCCGGGCGACCCAGACGCGCAAGCGCTAGCTTTCCAGGCTCAGGCGGACGCCGTGGCGCGCCTGCGCCCCCGGCGGCAGCAGGCGTTGCGAATCGCGCGCTTGGAGCGGGCCGGAGAAATCCGCCCAGTCGGCGTAGCCGGTCCAGCATTCCAGCGACAGGAACGGCGCGGTCGGCTTGGTCCAGACGGCGAGATGCGGGAAATCCTCCATCTCCATGCGGATCGCCGTCTCGGGTCCGGTAAACCGCATCCACCGGCTCGTCGCGTTCCGGAGCACGAAGGCTTCGGTGAAGATCGCCGGGTCGAGCGGCAGGGTGTCGCCGTCGAGCGGGATCGGCTGCTCGTCGCGCAGCAGCAACCCGCCGGGGCCGACCTGAGGGGCAAACGGGCGCTCGGCCTGCTCGAATTCCACCGCGTAGCCGCCATCCCTGGCGCGCGTGCCGCCCGCGAAGGGCCA
>Ga0182226_1000111_pt1 | contig 14289 bp, 7 predicted proteins | sample G6R1MG_27_FD_129658 | JGI IMG/M metagenome (GOLD analysis project Ga0182226, IMG submission 129658) | Miscanthus phyllosphere microbial communities from Michigan, USA - G6R1_MAIN_07NOV2016_LD1 MG | ecosystem: Host-associated > Plants > Phyllosphere > Phylloplane/Leaf | place: USA: Michigan...
AGCCGGAACGCCTTGGCGAAGCGTTCCTCGCTCTGGCGCAGGGCCGTCTCGGCCTTGCGGCGCAGTTCGAGGTCCGCGAAGGTGAACAGCATGCAGGGCTCGTCGCCGAGGGCCATCGGCTGGCCGGCGACGATGACGAAGCGGGTGTCGCCGCTGGGCAGGTCGAGGCAGGCCTCCATCTGCGGAATGGTCTCGCCCGCGTTGAGCCGGGCGATGGCGAGATCCCGGCTGCGGGCGCCCGCCAGCACGTCGACCTCGTAGACGCTGCGGCCGATCACGGCGTCGCGGGTGTAGCCGGTCATCTCCAGGAAGCCGAGATTGACCTTGACGTGGCGCAGGTCGGTCAGCCGGCTGATCACGGCCGGGGCCGGATTGGCGTTGAAGGTCTTCTCGAACCGCTCCTCGGCCTCGAACTGCTCCGAGACGTCCTTGAGGATGAGGGCGAGGCAACTCGGGCTGCCGTCCCGGTCCGTGGCGACGAGGCTGCGCAGGGAATGCACGAAGGCGACGTCCGGCCTGTCGGTGCGGGTGACCTCGACGATGACGTCGTGAAAGCGCTCGCCGGAGACCACGCGTTCGATGGGATACTGGTTGGGCGTGCGGTTGTTGCGGTAGCGCAGGGCGAAGCGCTCGCGATAGGCGTCGACGGTCTGCCCGAGTTCGTCGAGATCCTCGGCGCCGTGCATGGCAAGCGCCGCCGCGTTGGCATAGGCGATGGTCTGATCGGGCTCGACGAGGATCACGCCCTCGCTGAGGCCGGCGATGATCTGCCGAAGTTCATGCCTGTCGACGCGCGCCGTCACTGTCGGATCACCTCCCAATCCCCCTCGGGGGCGGGGCGGTAACCGGAGCGCCGGGGCGCGGTTCCGGTCGAATTTGCACGCGACCTGGTATATTTGGATTAATGACGTGAACGTGATCGACTATGCAGCGGTCACGTACGCCGCGCCACGCGTCGCCCGAGCCGACTGGCCCGCCGCCCTCAGACGGCGAGGAATTGCGACTTGATCTCGACGTCGACGTCGTCCCGAGGCGTCGCCGATGCCAGGAGAGCGCCGAAGGCCCCCTCGGTGAGGGGCCGCGACAGGTAGAAGCCCTGGACTTCGTCGCAGCCGAAATCCCGCAGGATCGCCAGCTGCTCCGGGTTCTCGATGCCCTCCGCGGTCACGCTCATGCCCAGCGCCGATCCGAGGGCGAGGATGGCCTGGATCACGCCGCGCCCCTCCGCGCTCTCGACGATATCCGAGACGAACTGCCGGTCGATCTTGATCACGTCGAACGGAAAGCTCTTGAGCAGACCGAGGGAGGAATACCCGGTCCCGAAATCGTCCATGGCGAGGTTGACGCCGAGCTGCTTCAGGCCCCGGAGCGTCGCCTGCGCCTGGGACACGTCCTCCATCAGGGCGCCCTCGGTCAGTTCCAGTTCCAGCCGGTGCGGTGCGAGGCCCGTGTCGGCGAGAACGGCCGCGACGACACCGACGAAGTTGCCGGCCCGGATCTGGATCGGCGAGACGTTGACGGAAATACCGATCTCCGGCCAACGCGCGGCCGTGCGGCAGGCGGCGCGCAGGGTCCACTCGCCCATGGGCACAATGAGGCCGCTCTTTTCCGCCGCCGGAATGAAGTCGAGGGGAGGAACCCGGCCCCGCGTCGGATGCGCCCAGCGGATCAGGGCTTCGACGCTGCGGATGGTTTGTGTCCGCGTCTCGAAGCGCGGTTGGAATTCGAGGAAGAATTCCTCGGCGTCGAGGGCGCGGCGGATGTCGGCGATGACGGTGCGATAGGCGAGCGCCTTCTCGTTCATCGAGGCGGAGTAGAAGTGGAAGGTCCCCCGTCCGCGCTGCTTGGATCGATAGAGGGCCTCGTCGGCGGCGCACAGCAGCGCGTCCGGCGTGCTGCCGTCGCCCGGCGCGACGGCGACGCCGATGGAGACGCCGACGGTGAGGTTGCCCGCCTCGTCGTGGATCGGTTCGGCGATGGACTCGATGATCCGCTGGCACAGGGCCTCGATGTCCTCGTCCCGCAGGTCGCCGGCGACGACGACGAATTCGTCCCCCCCGAGGCGCGCCGCGAGCTGGTCGGGGGCCAGGGCGCGCTGCAGCCGCTCGGCGACTTCGCCGAGGACGCGGTCCCCCGCCTGATGGCCGAACGTGTCGTTGATCGGCTTGAACCGGTCGAGATCGAGATACAGCACGACGAGGCGGCCGTTCGGACCGTCGAGGGCCGCCGCCATATGCGAGAGCAGCCGCACGCGGTTGGGCAGGCTCGTGACGGTGTCGTAATGCGCCTGCTGCTGCGCGTCGTGGAAGGCATCGGCCATGGCGACGTCCTTGGTGACGTCCGTCGAGAGGCTGACGATGCGCGAGGGCTGTCCATCGAGGTCGAGGATCGGATTGTAGGTCGCCTGAAGCCAGATCTCGCGGCCTTGCTTGCCGGCCAGCCGGTAGCGGCTCGAGAGAAAGCCGCCTCCGCTCAGGGTCTTCCAGAAGGCGGCGTAGTCCTGCGAGGCGGCGTAGGCCGGCTCCACGAGAAGGCTGTGATGCTGCCCCACCACCTCCTCGCGCGCATAACCGAGGATCGTCAGCAGGGTTTGATTGATGTCGAGGATGGTGCCGTCGAGCCCGAGGAACAGAACCCCCTGGGACTGATGGATGGCGCTGAGCTGCACGTCGATCGCCGCCTGACGGTGCTTCTCGCTGGTGACGTCGCTCGCATATTGCACGACCTTGAACGGACGACCCTCCAGATCGAAGATCGGGTTGTAGGTCGCCTGGAGCCAGATTTCCTCTCCGTTGCGGCTCAGGTGCTTGAACTCGCCGCTCCGGTATTGGCCGGCGGCGAGGCTGGTCCAGAATGCGCAATCGGCCAGGTCGCCGGAGCCGACCAGCATCGCGTGGGGGCGACCGCGCAGCTCGGACAGGCGATAGCCGAGGATGTCCAGGAAGCGCCGGTTGGCATCGAGGATCGTGCCGTCGAGGTCGAACGAGGCGACGGCCTGGGCCCGGTGGATCGCCGCGATCTGCCCCTGATGCTCGGCCTGCCGCAGCCGTTCGTCGGTCACGATGGTCGCGTGGGTCACGACCTTGAACGGACGGCCGTCCATGTCGAAGATCGGGTTGTGCGTCGCGTGGAGCCAGACCTTGCGCCCCGCCCGATCGATCCGGGTGTACAGGCCGGACTGGTGCAGCCCCTTGCCCAGGGCGCGCCAGAACTCCGCATACTCGGCCCCGTAGGCGTGGCTTTCCTCGACGAACATGCGGTGATGATGGCCGACGACCTCGTCGCGCGCGTAGCCGAAGGCGGTGAGGAAATTCGCGTTCGCGTCAAGGATCACCCCGCCCATGTCGAAGGTGAGCACCGCGTTCGACTTGTCGATGGCGGCGATCTGCCACTCGTAATCCGCGCGCTGCAGCTTCGCCGCGGTGACGTCGGTGGCGTATTTCACGATCTTGAACGGCCGTCCGGCCATGTCGAGGATCGGATTGTAGGTCGCCTGCAGCCAGACGGGTCGCCCGTCCTTGGCGACGCGGCGATACTCGCCGGCCTGGAACTGTCCGCGCGCCAGGTCGCTCCAGAACGCGGCATAGGCCGGCGCGTCCGCCTCCGAGGGGGGGACGAAGACGCGATGATGCCAACCGATGACTTCGTCCCTCCGGTAGCCCATCACGGAGAGAAACAGGTCGTTGACCTCCGTGATGATGCCGTCGAGGTCGAAGTGGATGATCGCCTGCGACCGGTTGATCGCCGTGATCTGGCCGCGCTCGTCGAGCTGGCGCCGCTTCTCCCGCGTGATGTCGATGGAGATCTCCGTGACGTCGCGCAGCTGCCGGGTGGGAGCGAGGCGCGGCTTGTAGGTGCTGCGCAGCCAGATCTCGCTGCCGTCCCGGCGCCGGGCACGGCGATCGACCCGCACGGTTTCGCCCTGCCGCATGGCGCGCCAGAGGCGCCCGAGGTGATCCTCGTCCGTGACGCACAGGGTCGTGGCGTAGGGCCTGCCCGCGAGGTCCGCCGGCTCGTAGCCGAGGAGGGCGGCAAAGTGGGCGTTCACGCGCAGGCAGATCCTGTCGTCGGACAGGACCGCGACGCCGAAGGTGGCGTCCAGCGCTTCGGATTCGGCGTCCGCTGCGGAAGGGAGGCGCGGATCCTCCGCCATGGGCCGCGCCGCTGCCGGAGCGCCGGGCTCCGCGTCGCCGGGGGCGACCTCGGCCACGGGCCCGGGGCGCATGCGATGCTCCGCGGCTTGCGCCAGAACCTCGAGGATCATCGAAGCCTCATTGTCTTGATCCCCAAGGACCGGACTTTCAAGGAGTTGCGACAGCATGCGTTGCGCGCGGGGATCACCGCTCACGAACAGCATCGGAACCTTCGGCAGACGCCGGTTGGACGCTTCCCCCTGCCAGAGGATGCTCGACTTCAGATGCAGAAAGGCGCCCCCGATCTGGTCCCAGGCCGCCTCGACCTCGCCGCGCGGTCCCTCCAGGGCGAGATGCAGCCGGCCCTTCGAGAGGGCGATGACGCCGGCGATCTCCGGGCCCTTGCGCTGCGTGCTGGTGATGATGGCCGCGAGATCGGCGCAGCGATCGTCCAGGCCGTCACGCAGTCCGCACGTGCTCGACGCGATCAACCGATAGACCGGCGAAGGGGCGATTGTTTCCTGAGCTTTGAGATCCAACGACATAACACTTCGTTCCCAGAACAAGTTCGCTCAATCACCCTGCGCGCAGTCGAAAGTCTTGAATGAGACTCTCATGTATTCGATGATGATGGGCTGTCCGTTCGGTTGACGTCTTGGAAGGGTTGATGGCCCGCGGCGCCCGATGATGATTCTTCCGGCGGGCGGCGCCGCGAACGCGGTCCGTGCGGTCGGGGCCGCGCGGATCGCCGTGAGTGCCTTCGATCCGACGGCCGTGGCTACAGCCGGACCCGCTCGTCGAAGCTGTCGGGGGCGAAGGGTTCGACGAACTGGACGCCGATCCCGCCATCGATCACCCGCACGACCGTCGCGAAGCGCGATCCCGCCCGGACGAGGCTGCCGACGAAAACACCGGGGTCGGAGTCCAAGGCGATGGCCGCCCCGGAGATGGAGATGTTGAGAATCCGGCCGGCCACGACGAAGCTCTCCGCGAGCCGGACTTCGACGGAACGGTGAAGGGGGGTCAGGCGCGGCGCGCGCCGGAGCTGGGCGGAGCGATGGGCCTGGGCGGTGTGCCAGTCCAGGCGGGCGACGACCTTCTCGCGCCGATGATCCTTGACGTTGAAGGCGACGCGAAGGCCCGTCTGGTGCAGCTCGGTGACCTTCCCGACGAGGATCCCGACGTTGTCGAGATAGCAGATGACGAATTCGCCGAGCGCGGCTTCGGCCTTGACGGTGATGATGCCGTGGAGCTGCGGGAAAAGCGTTGCCGTGCACGGCAGTTCGTCGCCGCTCGCAAGGAGGATGCGGCCGGAAACCGGCTCCGACGGCGTCGATACGTGTATGATGTCTCCAACAGGCTTGGGCTTTGAATCGGGTGAGCCCTGTTCAACCAATTGACTGCTGGCGGCCATGGCTAAAATCTCACCGAAATCATAGCAGCGACACGAGGTGTGCTCGTATATCCCCTACATCAGTAGGCGATGTGTCTCTCTCCAATAACGGCCCGCGAATGAAGAAACAATTTCTTGGTTGACGCAGTTTGCGTTCACATGTGTGTTATCACCGGGAACGTGTAGTGCTGGCCTTCGACGTTGGTATTTTTATACTGCGACCGATTTGTATCGATTGGGGGGGGCTCCTGGTGCACGGGGCGCGACCGATGACCTTGCCGCCCTGGATTGCCCTCGTTCCGAATTCCTCTCTCGAAACGCCCGCGTCGGCCGCCCTGCCTCCGTGCGGGAACGCCCCGGGCAGGGGATCGTCGGTCCACAGGGCCGGCGTGAGTCCTTCGAATCGGCCATGGACCAAGGCAACGCCTGACCAGTCTTCGGTGTCGTTTACTATTTAAACGAGCAGAATAAACTGCCTACGTAGTTTGACTAAGAGACTCCAACCCCTTGTTGCGGCTTGATTTTCCAGAACTCATAAGTAAATTTGCGCTCGATGTCCACAAGGTCCGCCTCGACAATAATCGAGAGGTGAGGCAATTCAGAAGCGCGGGCGGAACACAACTGTTCTACCCGAACATGAGGATCCGATCATGAAGAAGCTCGACATCAAGACCCTCGCCCAGGTCGCCGGCGGCACCAGCCACTGCTCCCCCTGCTGCCCGCCCCCGGCTCCGGTGTGCCCGCCCCCGGCCCCGAGCTGCGGTTCCGTCAAGTCGAAGAAGTGCTGAGAGCACTTTGAGGAAATCCGGAGGTGGGTGTTCTGCCCGCTTCCGGAGCCGACCGCGCCGGTGGCGGGGTCGAGCGGTTCGGCACCAGCCCGGGAGGATTCTCACGTGACGGACGATGCGCCACGGATTCCCGCGATCTACCGGCTGCTGGCGAATCTGCCCCTCGGCTCACGTCGCCGCCTCCTGCGCGCCGCCCTGATCGGACGCGGTCTTCTCGACCGGATCGGCGGACGACCGCAGGGCCTCGGACTGGCCGAGATGTTCCAGGCCGTCCTGCGACTGCCGCGCCGCGAGGCCCTCCGCCTCGACCGGGAGGCGCTCCGGCACGATCTGGCCTCGGAGCTCGAGTGGTGCGCGCTCTACGGGCGCAGCCTGCCGGCCATCCTGCGTGACGTCGCCCGCGTGCGGATCGAAGAGCCGGACATGTTCGAGCGGATCGCCGCGACCGGGCGACCGGTCATCCTGGCGCCCCTCCACATGGGCAGCTACGTCCTTGGCCTCGCCGCCACGATGGTGCGCTACTTCCCCGGCCGGCCCATGCTCATCCTGCGCCAGCGCGACGACATGGCGATGGAGACGCACGTCATCCAGCGGCTGCGCGAGATCGATATCGATGTCCGCTTCCTCAACGTCAGCGAACGGGCCGATTTCCTGTCCGCCGTGCGCTTCGCCCAGAAGGGCGCGGTGATCGTGGTCTTCTGCGATCTGCCGCCCGATTACGGCGCCCCGGCCGCGATGCCGATGTTCGGCCAGCCGCTGAGTTTCGCCTTCGGTACCGATACCCTGGCCCGGCTCACGGGGGCGACGGTGGTGCCCTGGGCCACCCGGATGGAGACCGGCGGCGATCTCGTCAGGATCGGTCGTCCGTTCGAGGTTCGCGGTTCCTCACCGGAGGAGCGGGCCGACGCGGCGGCGATCATGCGTCGCCATATCCAGTCCTCGATCACCGCCGCGCCCGAACAGTGGCACCTCTGGCCGACGCTGGCCAATTATTTACCGTCCGATGCCAAGGTCACGGAGACAACTCCGACGAATGAAGAGAGGCCGCACGACCTCGCGGCCTGATGCGGCGAGGACTAGGCCCGGATGACCGAACCCGCGGTGCCTCTCCCCCAGGAGGCGAGCTTCCAGCGCCGGCGGATCGGCGGCGCGATCCACCTGCAGCAGGACCGTGGCAGCACGTGGCTGGCATGGTTCTTCGGCGCGATCATCGTCGTGATCGTCGGCGGCCTCTTCGTCGGCCGCCTCGCGCGGTCGGAAGCCGTGCGCGGCTACGTCTCGGCCGCCTCCGGGTTGACCCGCCTCGACGCTCAGGTCGCCGGCATCGTCCGCACCATCGACGTGAAGCAGGGCGAGTCCGTGGTTCGCGGCCAGCGCCTGATGCAGATCCAGCTGCGCGAGCAGACCACGGGCGGCGTCTCCACCGTCGGTGCCACCCTCCGCAGCCTGCAGGAACGGCGCACCAGCCTCCAGGGCGAACAGGCGCGGCTCGCCGCCTATCTCGAGTCGACCCGGGGCGACCGCGGCGAGACCGAACGCAACGTGGCGGCGGTGATCAAGGCCCTCGACGAGCAGGAGAAGACCCTGCGGGAGGGCCTGCGCCAGCAGGACGAGATGACGGCTCGCGTCGAGGCCTACCTCAAGCAGGGTTACGCGACGCGCGAGGCCCTCAACACCCAGCGGCGCCTCGCCCTCGACTATGCGCGCCAGATCGCCGAGTTGCGGGCCCGGCGGGCCGAGCTGAAGCAAGGCACGTCCGAGCGGCTGCGCGCCCAGCGCACGGGCGACACGGAGAAGGCGGCGCAGCTCGCCGCGACGCAGAACGAGCTGAGCACCATCGAGGCGCAGCTCACCGCCCTGGGCGCCCAGTCGCGGATCGACGTGGTGGCACCGACGGACGGCGAGGTCGCGGGCATCTACGTGGAGCCCGGTGCCTCCGTGAGCGCCGACCAGGTGGTGGCGATCCTCGGCGACACCCGGGCCGACCCCGTCGTCGTCCTCGAAGTGCCGGCCCGCGCCATCGGCCTCGCCAAGATCGGGCAGGAGGTCGTGCTCAAGTACGATGCCTTCCCGTTCAAGACCTTCGGCATCGCCCACGGCACCATCGCGGTGATCTCGGGGACGCCCCTGCGCAATCCGATCCTGGGGGCGGCCGAGGAGGGCGGCGAGGCGGCGGGCGCCACGCGCCAGTCGGTCTACCGGGTGGAGGTGAAGCCCGAGGCCCGCACCGTGCGGGCCTACGGCGTCGACGAACCGATCCGGATCGGCTCCACCCTCTCGGCCGATATCGTGGTGGAGCGCCGGCGCCTCATCGACTGGATGCTCGATCCGATTCGGGCCATGCGTGGGCGAGGATAGCGCCATGAACGATTGGCTGACGCGTCCCTTCACCCGTGGGCGGCGGGTGAAATCGATCCTGCAGCACGAGGCGAACGAGTGCGGGCTCGCCGCCCTGGCGATGGTGGCCAACTACCACCGTCACGACATCGACCTCGCCTATCTGCGGGCGCTGTTCCCCCTCTCGCGCAACGGCATGACCCTCGGCGCCATCGTCGAACTCGCCGACAGCCTCGACCTCGACGCCAACGGCTACGCCCTCGACGGCGTCGCCGAGCTCGCCAACGTCGCCCTGCCGGCGATCCTGCACTGGCGCGGCAACCATTTCGTGGTCCTCGAGAAGATCGTTCGGGGCCGTTACCACATCCACGATCCGGAATTCGGCCTGCGGATCTACGATTCCGGCGACATGGAGCGGATGTTCTCAAGCATCGTGCTCGAATTCGCCCCCCGGATGGATTTCCGCCGCCTGAAAGCGGGGCGCAAGCTCAACCTCCTGGAGATCCTGCGCACCACGCGCGGGCTCGGCAACACCGTCTGGCAGATCACCCTGGTGTCGGTGGCGATCTCGCTCCTCGCCCTCACCACCCCGGTGCTGCTCCAGATCGCCCTCGACGTCGTGATCCCGCAGGTCGACCTCGACCTCATGCAGATGCTCGCCGTGGGGCTCGTCCTCATGATGGTGTTCGAGGCGTTCGGGCAGTGGCTGCGCGGCTACATCGCCCTGCGCGCCTCGACGCTGCTCCAGCTCCAGTTCACCCGCAACGTCGTCGGCTACGCGTTCCGCCTGCCGCTGAGCTATTTCGAACTGCGCCACCCGGGCGACTTCGTCAGCCGCATCCAGTCCATCGACGCCATCCGGGGCTTCCTCGTCGGCGGGCTGGTGACCTCGTTCGCCGACATCGCCACCTCGGTCCTCCTCGTCGGGCTGATGTACTACTACTCGCCCGTGATGGCCTCGATCACCCTGGCGACGCTCGCCGCCGTTCTGCTCATGCGGTTCGTCACCTTCCCGACCCTCAACCGGGCCACGGCGGGCTCCCTGGAGGCGCGCTCCCAGGAGCAGGCGCGGCTCATCGACGGGCTCCAGCGCGTCGGCAGCCTGAAGGCGCACAACAGCGCCGAGCTGTTCACCATGCACTGGTTCGAGAGCTTTTCGCGCTTCGCCAACCTGGACTTCCGGGCGAAGAAGGCCGGTCTCGACGCGGAGCTGATGATGCACGTCGTCATCGCGATCAGCACCGTGACGACGCTGTATCTCGGCATCGCCGGCGTCATCAAGAACACCCTCACGGTCGGCACCCTCTACGCCTTCATCGCCCTGCGATCCGACTTCTTCGAGCGCGTCAACCACCTCACCTCGAGCCTGCTGCAGCTCGCGGCCCTGCGGGTGCATGTCGGCCGCCTCGACGACGTGATCGGACAGGAGCCCGAGAGCGGGCTGCACGAGGCGAGCTTCCAGCGGGCGATCCGCAAGGAGGTCCGGGTCGAGGATCTCACCATCCGGTTCGGCCGCGGCGAGGAGCCGATCCTCAGCGGGGCGAGCTTCTCCATCGACATCGCCCGCTGCGAGACCATCGCCATCGTGGGCGCCTCGGGCTCGGGCAAGTCGTCGCTCATGCGGGTCCTGGCGAGCCTGACCGAGCCGGCCGGCGGCGCCCTCACGGTCGACGGGGCGGCCCTGAGCCAGTTCGGCAAGCGCGAGTACCGCTCCAACCTCGGGGTGGTCTTCGCCGATGACGGCCTGTTCGCCGGGACCGTGGCCGACAACCTGTCGCTGTTCGATTCCGCCGTGTCCCAGGCGCAGATGGAGGCGGCCCTCGTCCGCGTCGGATTGCGCGACGAGATCGAGCGATTGCCGCAGGGCTATGCCACCCACGTGTCGGAGGAGAGCAGCGTGCTCTCGACGGGCCAGCGCCGCCGCCTGCTCCTCGCCCGCGCCCTGTGCCGCCGGCCGAGGCTCATGCTCCTCGACGAGGTGACGGCCAACCTCGATCCGGCCACCGAGATCGCCCTGGTCGCCAGCCTCAAGGAGGTGAAGGCCGCCAAGGTGTTCATCACCCACAGCGAGCGGCTGCTCGACCACGTCGACCGGGTGCTCCGGATCGAGAACGGTCGGCTTACCGAGGAGTCGCGCCCGCCTGCGAAACCCGGCGTACCGGCGCCCGAGGCGGCCTGACCGCCGCGGCATCGGTCGCCCCAGGGGGCGGGCCGGCATCGCTGCCGCGCAGGGCCGGCGCGAAGACCTCCGCGATCGCCTCGGCCGGAAGACCCGGCTTGGCCGCGACGGTTCTTCCGGTGAGGACCGGCGTGCCAGCCGTCGCGACATCCCGCGACAGGCGCAGCCGAGGCGGTGGCGGCGGGGTCAGGCTGTCGAACCGCCGGCTCGCCGGCCCGCCCTTCCCGACATCGAGGAGGTTGGCGGCGGCGGCGAGCTGGAGCGATTGCCCGTCCCGCTCGTTCAGCACGAGTTCGGCCGCGACCTCGGCATTGGCGAGTTCGGCCCGGATGTTCAGCTCGTCGAGGACCGTGCGGAAGCCGGCACCGCGCTCGATCTCGAAACCCTGCATCGTCGCCTGCAACTGACCGACCCGGGCGACGAGCTGCCGGTGCTGCTCCGCCGTGGCGTTGCGGCGGGCGAAGGCGATCCTGGCCGCCGTGACGGTGGCGAGTTCGTTGTCCTGGGCCTCGTAGCCGCGCTGGCGGGCCAGCGCCGACGCCTCCCCGATCCGCGGCAGGGTGCCGGGTTCGTAGATCGGCACCGTCGCGACGACCCGCGTGGTGGTGTCGGTGATCCGGTCGAGGACCGGGCTGTAGCCGAGCTGGGACAGCTTGGAGAACTGGAGGTTGACCTTGGGCAGAAGCTCCGAGGTCGCGGCCTCGGCGAGGTGGCCGGCGGCCTCGGCTTCGAGATGCGTCGCCGCGATGCCGGGATTGGCCCGCCGCACGAGTTCGGCGAAGGCGTCGGCGTCCCGCGGCAGCAGATCGGGCAGGCGCGGGGGCAGCATCCGCTCGGGCTCCATCCGGGTCAGCCGGGTGAATTCGAGGCGCGCGGCTGCGAGGTCGGCGAGGGCCCGGACGCGCAGGGCTTCCGCCTCCATCACCCGCGACTGCGTCAGGGCGACATCGGTGCGCGTCGCATCGTTGAAATCGAACTGCTTGGCGGTAAGGTCCCGGATGCGCCTGGTCGCGGCGAGCTGCGCGTCGCGGGCGGCGAGGATGCGGGTGTCGCGCAGCACCGCGATGTAGGCGACGGCCGTATCGAGCAGCACCTGCTGGCGCCGGCCGATGAGGAGCAGACGCCCGGATTCGACGAGGGTCCGGGCCGATTGCAGGGAATGCCAACGCCGGAATCCATCGAAGATCGGCAGGCTCGCGGTGATTCCCACGGCCGCGGGCGCCTTGCGCGGCGTGGAATCGAGGCCGATCGTGGTGGGGCTCGGATCGGGAGAATAGGTGATCCGGCTGCGGATCGGCCGGTCGGCCGTGAACGCCACTGTGGGCATGAAGGCGTCGAAGGCCCCCCGCAGCCGCGCCTCGGCACCGTCCTGCCGCGCCCGCTCGGCCCGGAGCGTGAAGCTCTCTTCCAGCGCCCTGGCCGACGCTTCGTCGAGACTCTGCGCCAGGACCGGTCCGGGCACGGTGGAGGCGAGAGTCAGGGCGAGAAGAATACCCCCCTTCCTCAAGTATGCCTCCCGTCTCGGCATCCCGTTTCCTGTGGAGGTTTCGCGCTCGCCGCGACCTCGGTTTGTCGCTGCCCAAATTCTCCAATTATGCTAAATAAATGCTTAATCCTCATCGACGCCGCGGGGGGACTCACGGGGTTCGTTGTGGAGGCGGACCCGGTTCGATGAAGCGACCCGGGCGGGTTTGCCATGTCTGCCGCGATGGCGGGCGCGGACCGGGCTCGCCTCGGTCAAGGACACGCTCCCCGGCGCCGGGCCGCCACCGTTCCGGTGGTCGCGACAACGGCGGCCTCGCGGATCGCCGTGGCGATGCTCACCCCGAAACGAACGGCAGCCTGACGTCGTGAGGTTGCTGCGGCTGCGTCCACGACCCCTTTGCGCAGGTCCAGGCTGTCGGGGCACCCATGGCGCGCTCTTCATCCAGAGCGAGCAATCAATCACCCTGCCAGAGCCGCGTGAGCCTCACCAAACCGACAACGCCCCCGCGTATCATGCCGTCTTGTGGCTCCCGGAGATCAAACAAAAAGCCTGCTAAGTCATTGACCTAGCAGGCTGAAACTTTGGTAGCGAGGGAGAGATTTGAACTCCCGACACAAGGATTATGATTCCTCTGCTCTAACCAACTGAGCTACCCCGCCATGTCGCCGCCGCCGCGAGAAGTCCGCTGCGCCAGCGAGAACGGCGGAATAGAAAATCCGCCTTCCGGTGTCAACGGGATTTTCGCGGGCGGCGTTCGAAGCCGCCCCGAATTCCCCCGCTCAGAGCCGCGTGCCGAGGATCTCGGCCACCTGTGGGATGTCCTTGTCGCCCCGGCCCGAGAGGTTGAGGACCATCAGGTGGTCGGCCGGCTTCTGGGGGGCGAGTTCCAGCACCTTGGAGAGGGCGTGGGCGGGCTCCAGGGCCGGGATGATGCCCTCCAGCAGGGAGCACAGCTTGAACGCCTCCAGGGTCTCGGAATCCGTCGCCGATAGGTAGGTGACGCGCTTGGCCTCGTGCAGCCAGGCGTGCTCGGGCCCGATGCCGGGATAGTCGAGGCCCGCCGAGATCGAGTGGGCGTCGGCGATCTGGCCGTCGGCGTCCTGCAGCAGATAGGTGCGGTTGCCGTGGAGCACGCCGGGCTTGCCGCCCGACAGGGAGGCGGCGTGCAGGCCCGAGGCGATGCCGTGGCCGGCGGCCTCGACGCCGTAGATCTCGACGCTGGAATCGTCGAGGAACGGGTGGAACAGGCCCATGGCGTTGGAGCCGCCGCCGATGCAGGCGATGAGGGAATCGGGCAGGCGCCCTTCCATCGCCAGCATCTGCTCCTTGGTCTCGCGGCCGATGATCGACTGGAAGTCGCGCACCATGGCCGGGTACGGGTGCGGCCCCGCCACGGTGCCGATGCAGTAGAACGTGTCGGCGACGTTGGTGACCCAGTCGCGCAGGGCCTCGTTCATGGCGTCCTTGAGGGTCTTGGTGCCGGATTCCACCGGGATCACGTCGGCGCCGAGCATCTTCATGCGGAACACGTTGGGCGCCTGACGCGCCACGTCGACGGCGCCCATGTAGACCACGCATTTGAGGCCGAAGCGGGCGCAGAGGGTGGCGGTCGCGACACCGTGCTGGCCGGCGCCGGTCTCGGCGATGATGCGCGGCTTGCCCATGCGGCGGGCGAGCATGATCTGGCCGAGCACGTTGTTCACCTTGTGCGAGCCGGTGTGGTTCAGTTCCTCGCGCTTGAAGAACACCCGGGCGCCGTGGCCCGGCGCCGCCTTGGCGCGCAGGTATTCGGTGAGGCGCTCGGCCTCGTAGAGCGGGCTCGGCCGGCCGACATAATGGGTCAGGTGGCTGTCCATCTCGGCCTGGAAGGCCGGATCGGCCTTGGCCGCCTCGTAGGCCGCCTCGAGGTCGAGGATCAGCGGCATCAGGGTCTCGGCCACGAAGCGTCCGCCGAAGATGCCGAAGCGGCCGCG
>Ga0182226_1000113_pt1 | contig 14279 bp, 10 predicted proteins | sample G6R1MG_27_FD_129658 | JGI IMG/M metagenome (GOLD analysis project Ga0182226, IMG submission 129658) | Miscanthus phyllosphere microbial communities from Michigan, USA - G6R1_MAIN_07NOV2016_LD1 MG | ecosystem: Host-associated > Plants > Phyllosphere > Phylloplane/Leaf | place: USA: Michigan...
CCGCCTGCCGCAGCTTGGCGACCACATCCTCAGGCTTGTGCCGCTTCGTTCCCATCTGTCCGTCCTCGTCCTGGCCCGCAGGCCATACCTCAGAGCGGACCACTCCAGTGGGGGCGGATCAGCTGGCCGCGCTGACAGCGCCCGTGGGTGCGGGCCATATTGGTGGCGGTCGAGGTCTCGTCGATGAAGATCAGGCGGGCCGGGTCGAGGTCGGGCTGACCTTCGAACTAGGCTTCCCGGGCCGTCTTCACATCCGGCGGTTCCTGCTTGGCGCCATGGGCTGTCTTTTTTGTACGTGAGGTCGCGGGCGTCGAGGAAGGCCCACAGCGTTCTCAGTCCGACCTTGAGGTGATGCTCGGCCAGCAGCCGGGCGCGCATCGCTTCCAGGGTGAGATCGGGCTTTTCCGCGATCAGCCCCCGCAGGAACGCCGCGTGCGGATCGAGCTTCGACGTGCGCGGACGCCCCTGGGGACGGGCCGACACCGTACCGGTGACCTCGACGGCGGCAGCCCAGCGGATCGCCGTAGCGATTCCAATCCCAAAACGGGCGGCGGCTCGACGCCGAGAGGTTGCAGCCGCTGCGTCCACGACCCACTCACGCAGGTCCAGGCTATAGGGTCGCCCCATGCCACGCTCCTCATGCGAAGCGTGCAGGGAATCAGGTCGTGCAAGCCTTGTGAACCCCACAACCCAGACTCAGCCAAAACCAAAAACGCTCTAACTCATCATGGCAATCGGACTGCGTCCGTGGCGCCTACCGGTTACAATCAATGCCGGCCGACATATAATGCCTAATATACACAGAGGCAGACGGATTATGATTCCTATATAATTATACTAAAAATAAGAATTAAGACGGCCGCCATAGTGGCCCCGAGAATTCTACAATATAATATACCCATAAATTCGCTATCTGCAGCGAATCCTCGCTGAACAAGTTTTTCAGCAATAAAATTGTGAGCTTTCGCTATGTATTCCATTTTTTATTTTATGTGTTAAAAATTACGCAGATCATAATTATAGGATTGCACGATCATCAAAATATCCAATTTAAAGGCAGAGATTCTGTGCTTGATTCAAGTCCTGGCATAATTTCAGAATTACGCTGGGTCTTTGCATGTCTCTATTGTAACGGAGCCTACGACGAAGAGCCGTCCTGCGATGCTCCGGACTTCCTTACATCCCGAGACAAGCAGGAATTACATCCAAATCTAGAGACTGCATTACTCTTCAGGTTGGCTTTTACGCTGACTCCTCTTGAAAGGGATGGATCGGCGGGATCATGGCTGCCACAAGTTCGAGGCGGCCCGAAATGACGCCCCGCTCGGTTATCATCGAGTCTGCGATGGTCTGGAGTTTATCCGCCGGCCCCTGCACCAGCACGACCTCAAGGGTCTGGTTGTGCATCAGGTGCACGTGCAGAGAGGAGATCACCTCCGCGATGTAACGATGCTGTAGGTCGACCAAGCGCTGCTGCAGTCCGTTGGCAAGGTGGTCGTAGCAAAGCGTGATGGTGCCCACCATCACCCGGTCACCAACCTGATGACGGTGCTCGACGAGGGACCGGTGAAGGATCGTCGCCACCGCCTGCGAGCGACTGGCGAATCCGCGCTCGCCCACCATGGTGTCGAGTTCATACAAGAGATCCTCGGGGAGCGATAGGCTGATCCGGCTGACCGGCCGCTTACGCGCGCATTCCATTCCCCCGGGTACACCCGAAGCCGTCGCCCCCTCAGCCATCACACCCTCCATTTGTTTCATTGAATTTGGCACGGTTTTTGTTTCCATGAAACCCTGTCGGTAATACGATTTTCTCTGATCGTAATACTCGGCCGGAGATTACAGATGCGCATGTCCTCGGTCCTCGCCGCTACCCGCAGGAACGTCGCCGGCGGGCTCCTGGCCCTCGGTATCGGCATCCTCGGCCTCCCTTTCGTCGCCCCCGTCTCTGTCGGCCCCGCCTACGCCGCCGAGCCTCTGCGCATCGGCTACAGCGACTGGCCCGGCTGGGTCGCTTGGCAGGTCGCCATCGAGAAGGGCTGGCTCATGCAGGCCGGCATCGACGCGACGTTCGAGTGGTTCGACTACTCGGCCTCCATGGATGCCTTCTCTGCAGGAAAGCTCGATGCGGTGACCTGTACCAACGGCGATGCCCTCGTCATGGGCGGCAATGGCGCGAAAAACGTCATGATCATGCTGACCGACTACTCGAACGGCAACGACATGATCGTTGGCAAGCCAGGTGTGAAGGCGCTGGCCGAACTGAAGGGCAAAAAGGTCGGGCTCGAAGTCGGGCTGGTCGAACAGCTCCTCCTCATCAACGGCCTGAACAAGCTCGGACTGAAAGAGACCGACGTCACCTTCGTCAACGTCAAGACCAACGAGACGCCCCAGGTGCTCGCCTCCGGTGACGTCTCGGCGATCGGCGCCTGGCAGCCCATCGCCGGCCAGGCGATGAAGGGCGCTGCCGGGGCGCGGCCGCTTTACACCTCCGCCGACGAGCCGGGGCTCATCTACGACGTGGTGACGGTGACGCCCGCAAGCCTCGCCGCCCGTCGCGCAGACTGGATCAAGTTCGTGGCGGTCTGGGACAAGGTGGTGGCCTACATCCAGGACCCTAAGACGCAAGGTGACGCCGTCGCCATCATGGCGGCCAAGGTCGGCATCGAGCCCCCGGTCTTCGCCCGTTTCCTCAAGGGAACGAAGCTCCTGACCTTGGCCGAGGGCCGTAAGGTGATGGCAGATGCCGAAGGCTTCGGATCCCTCTACGGGTCGAGTCGCTACGCCGACGCCTTCAACGTCAAGTACGAGGTCTACAAGGCCGCGCAGGACGTGAAGACCTATATCGACCCGGCCCTGACGGACGGCAAATGAGCGCCGAGCCGCGCACCGATGCAGGGCGACGCCCCTTGCCCAAGGGCGGCGCGACGGGGGAGCCGGCGCTCGCCGGCCCCCTCCCGATGCCGCCCGCGGCCACGCCGGTGAAGGTCGGTGCGCGGCGGCGCTCCTGGGTGGGCGTCGCCCGGCCGCTTTCGTCGCGCCGCCGGACCGTGCTGGCAGTCCTCTCCTTCTTGCTACCGGTTCTGGCCTGGGCGGCAGTGTCCTACGTACCCTTCCTCTGGCACCCCCTGGTGGAGGTGACGGAGCCTGGCGACGTGGCCTGGATGGAACCCGGCATGCGAGTGCCGAAGGCCGCTTTTGCCAAAGAGGTTGCGGGCGTACAGGCGGCTAAGGGTGCTGTGCCCGTCGGCATCCCCGCCAATCCCGTCTACCTGCCCGCGCCGCACGCGGTCGCGGCGGCGCTCTGGACGTCGCTCACCGCGACGCCGACCCAGCGCGACGCGATCCGCCTGCCGTTGAGCCTGTGGCACTCGATCCAGATCATCGCCTGGGGCTTCCTGCTCTCGTCGGTGGTCGGCGTGCCGCTGGGCATCCTCTGCGGGGCGCAGCCGACCCTGGCACGGCTGACCGAGCCGGTCATCGAGTTCGTGCGCTACATGCCGGCGCCCGCCTTCGGGGCTCTGATGGTGGCGATCTTGGGGATCTACGACGGACCCAAGATCGCGATCATCGTGATCGGGACCTTCTTCCAGCAGGTTCTGGTCATCGCCAACACCACGCGGCGGATCGAGCCGCTGCTGATCGAGGCTGCCCTCACCCTCGGGGCGCGCAATCTCCGCCTGATCCGCCGGGTCATCGTGCCGGCGATGCTGCCGCAACTCTACCGCGACCAGCGCATCCTCCTCGGATGGGCCTGGACCTACCTCATCGTCGCTGAACTTATCGGTACCTCCTCGGGCATCACCTTCTTCATCACCCAACAGGCCCGCTACCAACACTTCGAGAATGTCTACGCGGCGATCCTCATCATCGGCCTCGTCGGCTCGGCCACCGACCTCGCCCTGGCCTGGCTCGGGCGTCGGCTCTTCCCCTACGACCGGAGCGAGGCATGACGCGCGCAGATGCCCTCCTTCCACCCGTGCCCATCCCCCTGCCGGTGGTACCCTGCGACTACCGCACGCTCTCCGACCCGGTCCGGGCGCGATTCGCCAAGCTGAAGGACCGCGAGATCGCGCTGAGCGTCGAGAGCCTCGGCAAGGTCTTCCGGTCCGGCGGCGGCGAAACGACGGCCCTGCGCGACATCGACCTCGTCACGCACCGGCGCGAATTCCTCTGCGTCGTCGGTCCCTCCGGCTGCGGCAAGTCCACCTTCGTGCGCATCCTCGCCGGGCTGGAGACCGCGAGTTCCGGTGTGGTCCGGGTCGGCGGCGTGCCGGTCTCGGGGCCGGGCGCCGATCGCGGCATGGTCTTCCAAGGCTATACGTTGTTCCCGTGGCTCAGCGTCCTGCGCAACGTCGCCTTCGGCCTGGAGGAGAACGGCACGCCCCGCCGCGAGGCCGAGCGCGAGGCCCGACAGTGGCTGGCGCTGATCGGGCTCGAAGCGTTCGCCGAAGCCTACCCGCACCAATTGTCGGGGGGCATGAAGCAGCGCGTCGCCATCGCGCGGGCGCTCGCGACGCGCCCACGGATCCTGCTCATGGACGAGCCGTTCTCGGCCCTAGACACCCAGTCGCGCGCCCGGATGCAGGCCTACCTCATCGAGATCTGGCGCAAGATCGACATCACGATCGTGTTCATCACCCACGACCTCGACGAGGCCGTCTACCTCGCCGACCGCATCCTGGTGCTGAAAGCGCATCCGGGCGAAGTGGCCGAACTGATCGAGGTGCCGGTGCCGCGCCCGCGTAGCCCGGACCAGATGTTGGGACCGGAATTCCGTGCCACCCGCGCGCGGCTCGACGCACTGATCCATCCGCCTAAGGAGGAGGCCGACGAGCCCGCCGCCACGGCACTGGTGACCCGGATGGCGCCGGCCGGCGACGAGGTCGAGTGATGGGACGCCCCCCTCTGCTCTGGGCCGAGCGCACCTGGGAGGAGATTCCCGGCGATCTCGCCGCTGTCGCGCACGCGGCCATCCTGCCCGTGGGTGCCACCGAGCAGCATGGACCGCATCTCGGCTGCGGCATGGATTTCGTGCTGGCCGAGCGCCTCGCCCACGCAGTCTCCGCCGAGACCCGCGTTCCCGTGCTGCCGACGCTGCCCTACGGCTGCTCGCTCGGCCATAGCCGACGCTGGCCCGGGACGATCACCCTCGATCCCGTGGTGATGACCCAGGTCGTCATGCAGATCGGCACGTCGGCCTATCGTTCGGGCGTGCGGCGGCTGTTCCTCGTCAACGCCCACGTCACCAACGCCGCTCCCCTGCGCTGCGCCCTTGAGATGCTGCGCGCCACCCACGACGACCTCATGGTGGCGCTGATGAACTCGGCGACCCTGAGCGAGCGCGTGCGTGCCGCACACTTTGCCGATGCCGCCGACTGGCACGCCAACGCCGCCGAGACCGCCCTGATGATGGCGACGGCGCCGGAACTGGTCCGTCCGGACCGGATCGCCGCGGCGGACGATCCCGATCGGACCGAGGGCCTGGTCTTCGCCCATCCGGTCAACCGCACGAGCCGGAACGGCGTCACCGGTCGGCCCTCGCAGGCGAGCCGGGCCGAGGGCGAACGCCTGTTCGGCTGGATGGTCGCGGATCTGTCCGCCCTTGTCCGGCGCGGCCTCGCCGAGACCCCACCCCTTCCCCATGCCTACGACGTTTCCAGTCCAGAGGAGCGAGCCCATGGCTCACACGACTGACATCGATCCGAAGATTCGCGCGCTGCAGGACGACCTGCGTGGAAAGGGCGTGAAGTACGTCATAGGCGCCTATGTCGACATCCACGGCGCCCAGAAGGCCAAGGTGGTGCCCATCGACCACCTGCCTCAGATGGCAGGCGGCTCCGAGCGCTACACCGGCTACGCCCTTGACGGCCTGGGCCAGGCCCCGAACGAGGACGAACTCGCCTCGGTGCCGGACCTCTCCCAGGTGATCCAGTTGCCTTGGGAGCCGAAGCTCGCCTGGACCCCGGCCGACCTGACCTTCCAGGGCCGACCCTACCCGCTCTCCACTCGCGTGGCGCTGAAGTCGGTGCTCGCCCAGGCCGAGGCGATGGGCTTCGGCTTCAACCTCGGCATCGAGTGCGAGATCTTTCTCCTCCGCCAAGCGGCGGACGGCTCGCTCCACACGCCGGCGCCGGACGATAAGCTGGTGAAGCCGTGTTACGACGTGCGCGGATTTACTGACAACTTCTCCTGGCTCGATAAGGTCGCGACCACGATCAACGACCTCGGCTGGGACCTGTATTCCTTCGACCACGAGGATGCGTGCGGCCAGTTCGAGTTCGACTTCAACTACGCCGACGCCCTGACCATGTGCGACCGGCTGACCTTCTTCCGCATGATGGCGAAGCACTACGCCAAGGAGGAAGGGCTGGTCGCCACGATGATGCCCAAGCCCTTCGCCGACCGCACCGGCAACGGCGCGCATTTCAACATGTCGCTGTTCGACCGCGAGACCGGACGCAACGTCTTCGCCTGCCACCCCTCGGACGACCCGCGCGGCCTCGGCCTCACCGAGACCGGCTACCACTTCATCGGCGGTGTGCTGAAGCACGGCCGCGCCCTCTGCGCCGCCTTCGCCCCCACGGTGAACAGCTACAAGCGCCTCGTGCGCCAGGGCGCGATGGCGGGCTTCTCCTGGGCGCCGGTCTTCAACTCCTACGGTTCGAACAACCGCACCAACTCGGTGCGGGTGCCGGCCGGCGGCGGGCGCTGCGAGAGCCGCAACGCGGACGGGGCGGTGAACCCCTACCTCGCCGCCGCCCTGGTGCTCGCCGCCGGCCTGGAGGGCGTGCGCGAGCGGATCGACCCCGGCGCGCCGAACGAGGACAACCTGTACGATCTGAGCGATGCCGAGCGCGAGGCCCGGGGCATCGCCTTCCTGCCGCAGACCCTGATGGAGGCGGTGGACGCCTTCGCGGCCGACCCCCTGGTGGAGCACACCCTCGGCAGGGCCCTGCGCGACGAGTTCATCCGCTACAAGACCGCCGAGTGGCAGGATTATCATCTCACCGTCAGCGCGTGGGAGATCGAGCGCTACAGCCACCTGTTCTAGGCGGCCCTCCGACCCCCTCATCTGCCCGGCCGGGACGACCCGGCCTCGTGAAAAGGGCTCACCATCGGCCGGGACGACCCGGCGGACGATTGAGGAACGGGCATGACCACGGCGTCACCGAACACCGCCGAAGAGACCATCGCCGAGAACCGACGGCGCTACGAGGCGCTGAAGCGCGCCGGGCAGGACCAGGCGCCCCGCGCCCTGCCACCGCCCTCGCCCCACGGCCTGCCACTCCCCGGCGCGGTCCTGCACGCCGAGACCCTCCCGGGCGGCTGGTACTGGACGACGCATCTCGCCCGCGGCGAGGGCCTGCGCATCGCCCTCGACCACGGCCCCGCGAGCGTCGCCCTGGTCGCCTGGAGCGCGGCCGATCCCTCCGAGCGGCTGAACACCGCCGACACCGTGAAGGTGCAGTGGACCACCGCCCTGCAGAAGGGTCGGGTGCTGTTCTCCGACATGGGCCGGGTGATGCTGTCGCTGACCGAGGATTCCTGCGGCGCGCACGATTCCCTGGCCGGCGGTTCCAACGCCGCCGCGAACGCCGCGCGCTATCCGGGCGGCCCCCACCGCAATACCCGGGACAACCTTGTCCTCGCCGCCCTGAAGGCCGGGCTCGACCGGCGCGACATCCCCGCCCTCGTCAGCTTCTTCGCCCCCGTCAGCGTCGGCCCGGAAGGGCGCCTGGCCTGGAACGAGGCCGGCCGGCGCAGCGGCGACTTCGTCGATCTGCGCGCCGAGATGGACCTCACCGTCACCCTCTCGAACTGTCCCCATCCCCTCGACCCGGCGCCCGACTATGCGCCGAACCCCGTGGCGGTCACCCGCTTCCGCGCGCCGCCCTCGGCCGCGGACGACCTCTGCCGCACGGCGACGCCCGAGGCGTCGCGCGGCTTCGAGAACAACGCCCTGGCCGGGCAGTGACGGAGGACGCAGCATGACCGACGCGAACCCGATCCTCGACGTCACCGTCCCGGCCCAGGCCCCCTGGTCCGGCCTCGTGCGCCGGGGCCAGACCCTGCGCATCACCGACACGGAAGGCTGCCAGGCGGTCGACACCCTGTTCTACCGCGCCGACGACCTCGGCGAGCGCTACTCCTCGCAGGACACCGTGCGGATGCAGGGGGCGGCCTACGTCACCGTCGGCACGCCCCTCGTCTCCAGCGAGGGCCGGGTGATGGCCCGGGTCACGGCCGATTCCTGCGGACGCCACGACACCTCGGCCGGGGCCTGCTCCTGCGAGAGCAACACCGTCCGCTTCGGGCACGCCACCAGGTACCTGCATGCCTGCCGCGAGAACTTCGCCCTGGAGGTGGCCAAGTACGGCCTCACGAAGCGCGACATCCCGCCGAACATCAACTTCTTCATGAACGTGCCGATCGAGCAGAACGGCGATCTCGCCATCGTCGACGGCGTCTCGGCGCCGGGCGACTACATCGAGATCACGGCGGAGATGGACGTGATCTGCGTGATCTCGAACTGCCCGCAGATCAACAATCCCTGCAACGGCTTCAACCCGACGCCGGTCCGCGTCACGATCCGGGACGCGGACTGATGTTCGAGAAGATCCTCATCGCCAACCGGGGCGAGATCGCGCGCCGCATCGGGCGCACCTGCCGGCGCATGGGCATCGCCTCGGTGGCGGTCTATTCCGATGCCGACCGCTTCACCCGTGGCGTGCTGGAGGCCGACGAGGCCGTGCGCCTCGGCCCTGCCCCCGCCGCAGAGAGCTATCTCGACGTCGAGGCGGTGATCGCCGCCTGCCGGGCGACCGGAGCGCAGGCCGTGCATCCGGGCTACGGCTTTCTCTCCGAGAACGTCGCCTTCGCCGAGCGGCTGACGGCCGAGGGCCTCGTCTTCATCGGGCCGAAACCGGAACATCTCTCCGCCTTCGGGCTGAAGCACACCGCCCGCGAACTCGCCCGGGCGAGCGGGGTCCCGCTCCTGCCCGGGACCGACCTCCTGCCCGATCGCGCGACGGCCCTCGCGGCGGCCGAGGCCATCGGCTACCCGGTGATGCTCAAGAGCACGGCCGGCGGCGGCGGTATCGGCATGCGCCTCTGCGCGTCCGCCGAGGACCTAGCCGAGCACTACGCCTCAGTGGAGAGGACGGCGCGGGCGAGCTTCGGCGACGCCCGGGTCTATCTCGAGCGCTTCGTCGGTGAAGCGCGGCACGTGGAGGTGCAGATCTTCGGCGACGGACGGGGCCGCGTCGTGGCCCTGGGCGAGCGCGACTGCTCGTTCCAGCGCCGGAACCAGAAGGTCATTGAGGAGACCCCGGCGCCGAACCTTCCGGATGCGGTCCGCGCGCACCTGCACGCGGCGGCCGTGGCGCTCGGGACCAGCGTCGCCTACGCCTCGGCCGGCACCGTGGAGTTCATCTACGATCCGGAGCGCGAGGATTTCGCCTTCCTCGAGGTCAACACCCGGCTCCAGGTGGAGCATCCGGTCACCGAGGCGGTCTTCGGCATCGACCTCGTCGAATGGATGATCCGCCAAGCCGCCGGCGAGGACGTCATTGGCGCCGCGGGCCCCCTCGTTCCGAAGGGCGCCGCCATGGAGGCGCGGCTCTACGCCGAGATCCCGCATGCCAACTTCGCCCCGAGTGCGGGTCTCCTCACCGAGGTGCGCTTTCCCGAAGGAGCCCGGATCGACGGCTGGATCGAGACCGGCATCGAAGTGACGCCGTTTTACGATCCGATGCTGGCCAAGATCATCGTCACCGGAATCGACCGCCCGGCCGCCCTGGCGGCCCTCCGTACGGCCCTCGACGGGACGGCGGTCTCGGGCATCGAGACCAACCGCGACTACCTGCGCGCCATCGCGGGGTCCGATGTCTTCGCGGAGGGGCGGGTCGCCACCACGGCTCTGCGAGACTTCGCCTTCCAGCCCCGCAGCGTGGCGGTGCTCACCCCCGGCGCCCAATCGAGCCTGCAGGAACTGCCCGGTCGCATCGGCCTCTGGCACGTGGGCGTGCCCCCGAGCGGCCCGATGGATGCGCGCAGCTTCCGCGAGGCGAATGCCCGGGTCGGCAACCCGCCCGACACCTGCGCCCTCGAACTCACGGTCTCCGGTCCGAGCTTACGCTTCCACACCGATACCACCGTGGCGGTCTGCGGCGCGCGGATGCCCGCGAGGCTCGATGGCGCCGAGCAGCCGCACGGCGCGGCCTTCCCGGTGCGGGCCGGCCAGACCCTGAGTCTCGGGGCGATTACCGGTCCCGGTCAGCGCAGTTACCTCGCCGTCAGCGGCGGCTTCGCGGCTCCCCTCGTCCTCGGCTCACGCGCCACCTTCGCGTTGGGCGCCTTCGGCGGCCACGCCACCGGCGTGCTGAAAGCCGGCGATGTCCTGCATCTCGGCGATGCCGCCAGGGTCGCGCCGGACGAGCCGGCACCGGCGCCGCTCACCCACGACTGGACCCTCGGCGTGGTCTACGGCCCGCACGGCGCGCCGGACTTCTTCCAGCACGCGGATATCGCCGACCTGTTCTCGGCCACCTACGAGGTGCACTTCAACTCCGCCCGCACCGGCGTGCGCCTGATGGGGCCGACGCCGCGCTGGGCGCGGGCGGATGGCGGCGAGGCCGGCCTTCATCCCTCCAACCTGCACGACAACGCCTACGCCATCGGCGCCATCGACTTCACCGGCGACATGCCGATCCTCCTCGGGCCGGACGGCCCGAGCCTTGGCGGCTTTGTCTGCCCGGCGGTGATCGCCCGCGACGAGCTCTGGAAGATGGGCCAGCTGCGCCCCGGCGACCGGGTGCGGTTCATCTCCGTCGCCCGCCCGGAAGACGACGCGCCGATCTCCGCACCGGTATCGGCTGCCCTGCAGGCGTCTGCGATCCATGGGGGCTCGCCCATCCTGGCCCGCGAGGAATCCGGTCCCGTCCCGGTCACCTATCGCCGCCAGGGCGACGACAACCTCCTCGTCGAATACGGCGCCATGGCCCTCGACATCGGCATCCGGATGCGTGTCCACCTCCTCGCCCAGGCGGTAGCAGAGGCGCGGCTGACCGGGCTCATCGACCTCACGCCCGGCATCCGCTCGCTCCAGATCCACTACGACGGCACCGCCCTGCCGCGGCGGCGCCTCGTCGGCACCCTGCGCGAGATCGAGACCGGCCTGCCCCGGGTCGAGGACGTGACGGTGCCGAGCCGAACGGTCCACCTGCCCCTGTCCTGGAACGATCCGCAGGCGGCCCTCGCCATGCGCAAGTACCAGGAGCTGGTCCGCCCGAACGCGCCGTGGTGTCCCTCGAACATCGAGTTCATCCGCCGCATCAACGGTCTTCCCGACGAGCAGGCGGTCAAGGACATCATCTTCGACGCGCAGTACCTCGTGATGGGTCTCGGCGACGTCTATCTCGGGGCGCCGGTGGCGACGCCGGTGGACCCGCGCCATCGCCTCGTGACGACGAAGTACAACCCGGCCCGCACCTGGACGCCGGAGAACGCCGTCGGCATCGGCGGCGCCTACATGTGCATCTACGGTATGGAGGGCCCGGGCGGGTATCAGCTCTTCGGGCGCACCATCCAGATGTGGAACACCTGGCGCACCACGGGCGAATTCGTGCCCGGGCATCCCTGGCTCCTGCGGCCGTTCGACCGGATCCGATTCTTTCCCGTCGATCCGGCCGAGCTCACCGAGGCTCGCGCCGCCTTCCCGCACGGCGCCTATCCGGTGCGGATCGAAGAGGGCACGTTCTCCTACGCCGCCCACCGCGCCGAGCTGGCGGCGCACGCCCCCGAGATCCACGCGGCCAAGGCGCGCCAGCAATCGGCCTACGAGGCCGAGCGTCAGCGCTGGAAGGCGGAAGGGCTCGACAGCTTCGTGGCCGAGGAGGCCATGTCGGACGGGACAGAGGATGTCGTGCCGGCCGGCTGCATCGGCGTGCCGACCACGGTGCCGGGCAATGTCTGGAAGCTGATGGTCGCCCCGGGCGACCGGGTCACGGCGGGGGAGACCGTGGCGATCCTGGAATCGATGAAGATGGAAATCGCCGTCGCCTCCCCGGCGGCGGGCCGCGTGCGGGAGATCCGTGCCCAACCCGGCCGGACCCTGCGCGGCGGCGACCTTGTCGCCGTGATCGAGGAGACCTGAACCCATGCTGCCCACGATCCTCGACATCGCGAGCCTGCGCGCCGCCTTCGCCTCCGGCCGCCTCGACCCCGTCGGCCTCGCCGAGATCGTCGCCGAGCGGATGGCGGCCTCGCCGGACCCGGCGATCTTCATCACGGCCGTGTCGCGGGCCGACCTGATTGCTGCAGCCCACGCCCTGATGGCGGCGAACCCGGAGCCGAACTCCCTGCCGCTTTGGGGCCTGCCCTTCGCCGTCAAGGACAACATCGACGTGGCGGGCCTGCCCACCACTGCCGCCTGTCCGGCCTTCGCCTATACGCCGGAGCGGGATGCCGTGGTTGTCGCACGCCTGAAGGCGGCGGGCGCCCTGGTGACAGGCAAAACCAACCTCGATCAATTCGCCACCGGCCTCAACGGCACGCGCTCGCCCTACGGCGCGCCGCGCAGCGTCTTCAATGCCGACTACGTCTCCGGCGGCTCGAGTTCCGGCTCGGCGGTCGCCGTGGCGGCCGGGCTTGCTTGCTTCAGCCTCGGCACCGACACCGCCGGCTCGGGCCGGGTGCCGGCGGCCTTCAACAACATCGTGGGCATCAAGCCGACGCCGGGTTTGCTCAGCACCACCGGCCTCGTCCCAGCCTGCCGCAGCCTCGACTGCATCACGGTCTTTTCCGCCACCGTCGGCGACGGCATCGCCGTGCGCCGGATCGCCGAGGGCTTCGATTCGGCCGATCCCTATTCGCGGCCGGCGGTTCCGCATCCGCTTCCGGCGGCCGGCTTACGCTTCGGCGTCCTCACGCCGGACGAGCGCGAGTTCTACGGCGACGCCGAGACGGCGGCCCTCTACAACGCCGCCATCGCCCGGCTCGAAGGCCTCGGCGGCGTCGCGGTGCCGTTCGACTACGCGCCGTTCCGCGAGATCGCCGCCCTCCTCTACGATGGCCCCTGGGTCGCCGAACGGCTGGCCGCCATCGAGACGTTCCATGCCGAGCACGCCGCCGCCATGGATCCGAGCGTGCGCGCCATCATTGAATCGGCGCGCGGCTACAGCGCCGTCGACGCCTTCCGAGGCCGCTATGCCTTCGAGGCGTGCAAGCGCCGCACCGACGCGATCCTGGCCGAAATCGATGTGCTGCTGCTGCCGACCTCCCCGACCACCTACTCCGTGGCCGAGATGGAGGCCGAGCCCATCGTCCGGAACAGTCATTTCGGCCGCTACACCAACTTCGCCAACCTGCTCGGAATGGCCACCATCGCGGTGCCGACCGGGTTCCGCCGGGACGGCCTGCCCGCGGGGGTGATGCTGGTCGGCCCCGGCTTCAGCGACGAGGCCCTGGCGCCGTGGGCCGATGCCCTGCATCGCGCGCTCGATGGGGGCCTGGGCATCGAGCGCGGTCGCCCCCTGCCGGAAGAGAGCCGGGTCTTCCCCGCCGCCTCCGATCGGATCCCTCTGGTGGTGGTCGGAGCCCATCTCACGGGCCTTCCCCTCAACCACCAACTCCAGGAACTCGGCGCGACCTGCCTGCGCGCAACCCGGACCGCGCCCGACTACCGGCTCTATGCCCTGCCCGGCACGGTCCCGCCGAAACCCGGCCTCGTGCGGGAGCCCGGATTCAATGGTCCAGGACTGGAAGTCGAGGTCTGGGCGCTGGATAAGAATGCGTTCGGGCGATTCGTAGCCGATATTCCGGCTCCCCTCGGGATCGGCAAGATTACCCTGGAAGATGGATCATCCCATTCGGGCTTCCTGTGCGAAGCCTATGCCGTCATCGGGGCCGATGAGGTGACTTCTCACCGCGGCTGGCGCGCCTATGTGACGGCGGCAAAGACAGAAACATCCCCTGAGGCCGCTCCCGAGGCTTCGTAGGAGAAGCCACACATTATGTGATTAAAAAATATTACTATAAATTTTAGTAGCGGCCCACCGCCAATCCATACCCTTGATTGGGCACGTATGGCGCTTTTCCGCATGATAGTATGTATATTTTGGAGGTTGAGGGATCGCTTTATCTGAGCGGGGCGGTGATCGGCCCCCACGGGGTGGTCCAAGTTCAAAGTTAGTGCAGGGTCGGCCTCTGCACCACGGGTAGCTTGGCCGGCGGAGCCGGTCGGGTAAGCGCAGCCGGCCAAGCGGATGAGGCCGGCA
>Ga0182226_1000114_pt1 | contig 14234 bp, 8 predicted proteins | sample G6R1MG_27_FD_129658 | JGI IMG/M metagenome (GOLD analysis project Ga0182226, IMG submission 129658) | Miscanthus phyllosphere microbial communities from Michigan, USA - G6R1_MAIN_07NOV2016_LD1 MG | ecosystem: Host-associated > Plants > Phyllosphere > Phylloplane/Leaf | place: USA: Michigan...
GCCAGGGTGGTGGGGCGGTCGGCCCAGGTCATCACGCTGAACGGGCGCGGCTCCCATCCGGCCCGGTAGGCGCTGGAGAGCAGTTGCGAGGCGGTGAACCAGTGCCGGTCGAACACCACCGGCCCCGGCGGCGCTTCCGAAAGGCTCAAGGCGACGGCATCGTGCGCCACGGCGTCGGCGCGGTCGTACTGGCCGAGGCGCGCGAGATGCACCATCAGGGCGCCGATCCGGCCCGCGAACGGATCGAGCACCGTGGCGCCGAGCGCCGCCGCCACGTGCCGGGCCACCGCCGACTTGCCCGACCCGTCGAGGCCGTCGACGGCCAGCACGATGCGGCCGGCCTGCGCGCCCTTCTCTTCGGTCCGCGTCCGGTTCGAGGGATAGATCCGGCCCTCGCGCCGACCGTGTTCGAGGTAGTGCAGGCAACCCTGCCACGGGGCGGTGAACAGGGCGGCGAGGTCGGGATGCAGGCGGAGATAACCGGCCGCGTCGAAATCCGGGGGCAGCGGCCCGTCGAGGGCGACGAGATCCGCCATCCGGTCGGCCTCGGCGGCGGGCACGCCGTCGCCGTGTGCCCGGAAGACGCGCGCGAGGGTGTCGTCGTATCCGAGAATGCCCTCGGCCAGGGCCGTCGCGCGCTCCTCGGGGCTCAGCACGATGGCGTCGTATTCGGCCCGAAGGTCGCCTGCCCGCCAGGTCGCGTACCAGCGGCGCCAGTGGCCGCCGACGCTGGGGTCGAACTCGGTGTTGCGGGCGTAGGCCGCCCCGCCCTGGATCACCTTGGCCTCGAACTGGGCGTAGGTCCGCACCGGGTAATGGTAGATGGTGAGGCGCGGCTCGTCGGCTCGGATCACCGGGCGGTCGTAGGTCGCTTCGTGGTTGCCCTGGCCGATGGCGACGAAGCCCGGCCCCCGGCAGACCGCCTTGGCGCTGACCGCGCGGATGAGCTTCGAGCGGCTGCGGTCGGCCACCGGCTCGATCACCGCGAGGGTGCCGTCGGCGAGGAACGGGCGACCGTCCTCCGGCGGGATCATGTTGCGGCGGCGGACCATGAGGACGTCGGCGGCGGCCGTCTCCAGCACCGCCTTCAGGCTGCCGCCCTCGGCGTGCCAGAACTCGTCGGCGTCGCTGTTGATGATCCAGTCGGCCTTGAACAGGTCGCGGGCGAGGCGGGCCATGCGGGTGACCCAGGCATATTGCCGGTAGTCCTGATTCTCCTCGACGAGGAGGCAGACCCGCCCCGTGGGTACGAAGCGCGCGACGGCGTCGAGGGTCCCGTCGGTCGAGCCGTTGTCGGTGACGATGATGAAGTCGGCGCCCTGGGCGAGGTGGTAGGTGAGCCAATCCGCGATGATGTCGATCTCGTTGCGGATGAGCAGCGTCATCACCAGACGCATGGGCGCCGTTCTCCCCGGATTTTTCACGTGAAATGGTTAGCGATGCGGTCGCGCATCAGGGCGCCGTAGGCGGCGTTGGCATGGGTGGCATCCTCAGCCCAGTAATCCGGATGGAGGCAGCCGGACCCGTCGAGGCAAGCTTGCGGCGGCGTCACCATCGCCGAGCCGAAGCGTTCCGCCACGGTGCGCAGCACGGTCTGTTCCACCTGCCAGAGCTTCAGCCGCACGGAGGCCGGCGTGAGGGTCAGCCGGTCCGGGTCGAGGCCGTTCGCGGCGGCGAGCTTGGCATCGTAGGCGCCGATGCCCAGGAGGGCGGTGAGGCGGGCCGTGTTGGCTTTCGGCGGCGGCGCGCCGACGAGGACGAGGTCGGCGGGCCCCCGCACATGGAGCCGTTCGAGGAAGGCCGCGAGGCCGGTCGCCGTCTCGGCGAAGCGTTCGCGCACGGCGCGTTCGGGCACGATCACCCGGTCGGGCAGCACCGGCAGATGCGGTAGTTCGGCCACGAAGAGGTCGAAGGCCGGTTCGCCCTGGAGCAGGAACGCATCGTTGTAGCGGTTGCCCTCCCAGGCCAGGGCGATGCGCCGGCCGGGGGCGAGGGCGCAGAGGCGATCCCAATAGACCGCCTGCTTCGGGCCGCCCGAGAGGCCGAGGAAGCGCTGGTCCGCCGGCTCCAGGGGCAGAAGGTCCGGCGCCTGACTGCGGTCGCCCCGTGCGACGCCGAGCGCCTTGCGGTGCGAGTGGCCGGCCAGAACGATGGGGGTCACGCCGCCCCCCGCCACGGCAGGATGCCACGCGCGGTCATCAGGGCGAGGACGCGCTCCGTCGCCTCCTCCGGGGTGGTGCGCGAGGTGTCGAGGAGCGGCACATCGAGTTCGGCGGCGAGCCGCCGGTAGGTTTCGACCCGGTCCTGCGTCATCTCCTGGGCGTCGCGGTCCTCCCCCCGGGCGATCATCCGCGCGACGGTGGTCTCGCGGTCGGCCCAGCACAGGAGGGTGAAGGGCCGGGGCTCCCAGCCGGGGCGATAGAGGGAGGACAGGAGCTGGGAGGCGGTGAACCAATGCCGGTCGAACACGATGGGCACGCCGTGCGGCACCGCGTCCATGGCCATGGCGACGGCCGCGTGGGCGATGGAATCGGCCAGCGCGTGCTGGCCGGTCCGCGCGAGCCAGACCAGGAGGGGGCCGTTGCCGTCATAGGGGTGGAGCACGCGGCCGCCGATGGCCTCGGCGACGCGACGGGCGATGGAGGATTTTCCGGCGCCGTCGAGGCCGTCGAGCACGAGGGCGATGCGCCGGGCCTGCGCCGCCTTGGTCGCGGCCCGCGTGACGTTCGACGGGTAGATCCGGCCCTCGCGCTGTCCGTGCTCGAGATAGTGCAGGTCGCCCTGCCAGGCGTTCGTGAACAGGGCGGCGAGGTCGGGATGCAGGCCGATATAGGTGGCGCCGTCGAAATCCGCCGGCAGGGGGCCGTGCGCGGCGGCGAGCGCCGCGATCCGGGCGGCGGTCTCGGGATCGGGGGCGTCGTGCTGCATGGGATCGGCCTCGTGGGACGGCAGAGGGAGCGCGACGGCCGGGCGCCCGGCCATCTCCTCCTCGCATTCGGCTTGCGTGATGGCGTGGGACAGGCGGGCGGCGTCGGGCATCGGCGCGGCGGGGGGCGCCTCCGCCTTCTCTGGGAGGTCCCGGCCGCAGGCGGCGAGGAAGACCCGCATCACCGCGCGGACACCCTCCGGGCTGACGCTGCGTCGATCGGGAGCGAAGAACCCGTCCGGGGCCTGCGGCCCGGTGACGATCTCGTAGGCGGGAAAGTAGATCACCCCGGCGAAGGTGCGGGCGGCTTCCCCGGCGGCCACCCGCAGCACCGCCTTGGCGTGCGTGGTGGCCTCCAGCACATGGCGCCCGCCCGCCGTGGCGACGAGGGGCACGGGCGAGACCGTGAGGATGACGCGGACCCCCGGATTGAGGGTGCGCAGCTCCGTGACGAAGGCGGCGAGGTCCGCCGTCACCTCCGCGCAGGTGAAGTCGACGAAGCGGTGACGCTCGGGCTCGAACCGCCCCGCGACGGTGCCGGGGCAGGCGGGAAACACCGCCCCGTCGCGCGCCGACCAGGCTTCGTTGAGCCCGAGGGTGACGATGACGACGCCGGCTCGGGCGAAGGCGTCCCGGGTCAGCCGCAGGTGCTGGGCGGTGAGCGCCGAGAACTCCGTGTCCGTCCGCGCGGCGTACCGGAGGCCCGGCCGGAACGGATCGATGACGCGGTCGGGCTCGTGCCAGCGATCCTCGGCGGGCACGAAGGTGCCGCAGGCCCGGCGCAGGAGCTGGAGCAGCTGCCGGGCGGTGTAGACGTGGCCGTAGGCGGCGCTGTAGCGACTATACCCGAAGGCTTCGGGTGCGATCCGCAGCCAGTCGGCCAGGGGCTCGGTGCGGAGGTAGTGCAGCCCGGCGCGCTCGAGGAACGGCACGAGGTTGCCGGCAAAGCAACTGCCCACCGACATGACGGCGGCCCCCTCCGGGATCAGCGGCCCGTGTCCCGGATCGACGAGATCCCGCGGGGCGCGACCGTCGAAGGCGCGCGACCAGAACGCGCGATCGGATAGGGCGCCGTACGGGTGGGCACCAGGGGACGACGTCATGAGAGGCGGCCGTCCCGCTTGGCCGTCCGGCGCAGGCCGCTGGACAGCCAGGTGCCGACCGGTCCGGTGAACAGGCGCGGCCGGCTGCGGACGGGCGGTATCCGGGCCGCCTCCAGGCCGTCGATGCGGCGCTCGGCCTCGCCCAAGGCCAGGGTCAGGCGGCCGCGCTCCCGGTCGAGCGCCGCCGCGTAGCGGATGACCCGGTCGGTCCGTCGGCGGGACTCTTCGAGCTCCCCGGCGGCGGCGGCGCCCCGGCGCTCCGCCTCCGTCCGCAGGGCCGCGACCTCTTCCTCAAGGCGGGCGATGGTAGCGTCGCGCTCCGCGAGCGGATCGGGGCCGGCGGCCCGCACGGGCAGGCGGGCGGCGGCGAGCCACGCGCGGTCGCGGCGCGTCGGGCTTCCGCTCACGATGGTCTGGAACCGGCCCTCGCGGGCCAGCACCGCGTCCAGGGTCGCACCGTCGAGGGGCAGGCCCAAGCCTTTGGCGACGGCGCGGACGAGGGGCAGCAGCGACGGCCCGAGGCCGGGACCCGGCGCGCCGCAGACCTCGATATCGGTGAGCGCGTTGACGAGGCCGCGCACGAGGAGATGCCCGGCGTCGAGGGCGTCGATCTCCCATTCGGCGTCGATGAAGATCGGCTGCCCGTCCCGGATCAGGAGGTTGCGCGGAATCGCGTCGACGGCGCCGCCGGGCAGGGGCGTTTCGAGGGTGAGTTCGTCCCCTCCGGCGTGGAGCGTCCGCACGGCGTCCCACCACACGCAGGCCCAGGCGACGAGGTCCGCGAGGCTCCAGCCGTCCTCGGCGAGTTGCGCCCGCAAGGCCGCCTGCCACGGGACGCCAGGAAGGTAGGCCTCGTCCGGGAACCGGTTGGTGACGCCCTCCACGGTGCGCGGCAAGCCGGGCTGGAGCGGGGTGCGGCTCACCCGGATCGTGTCGCCACACGGCGCGAAGCTCACGACCTTGTCGAAGGCCGGGCGGCGGCGATGGCCGAAATGCAGGGCGAGGCGGTCGTCGAACGGCAAAGCCTCCGCCGACGCCGCCACGACGAAGGCGGGGGCGACATCGCTCAGGAGACCCGCGCGGGCGGCGCCGGCCCAGGCCCGCCGGAGGGCCGGCCGCTCGACCGGCGTGACCGAAACATCGAACGCCGCGCTGTCGGCGGCGAGCAAGCCGGCACCGAAGCCCGCCCCATCCGCCGCCAGTCCACGCGCGGAGACGAGGCTGAGGGCGAGGCGGTGGCTGGGAAACGGAAACCACCAGTCCTGATGTGTCAGGCCGAATGCGACCAGGCGGTCCCGCAAATCCCGGCGCGTCGGCGACTCCGGCTCGTCCGCCGGCCGGCGGTTTTCCGGGGCGAACAGGCCGAGCGGTCCGGACGTTCCGCGCGCGGCGCGCGACAGGCTCAAGCCGTTCTCGACCACGACGACGAGGCGGCCGCCGGGCCGCAGGGCGTCAAGGGCTACGGACAAATCCCCTTCCCGCGGGGTGATCAGCACCACGGCGTCGTAGCCCTGCCCGTCCGCCGGGACATCGCCCGTCACCACCGAGAGCGCCGTCTCCCGCAAGGTGGCGACCGTTTCGGGCGTGGCTCCGGCGATGCGGATCGATCCGGTGAGAGACGCGCGGAACGGATGGAGCACACGGATGTCGAACGGTGGCGCTTCGAAGCCCTCCCTCGCAGTCTGCTGATTTGCCGAATGATCCCGGTTCATTTTCTTATTGTCATATTTATTATTGCCGAATTGTCCTTAAGGCTACTTTTTAAGAGACGCATAGACAATGAGAGAGCTCGGATTTATTGTTCTGGGGTTCGCAAAGTCAAATCAACATGTTTTGGTATTCGGTCCGAGCCACGGAATGAATTTTCACAGCGGTCGATGTTTCGGACGGCAAAAAGTGCTCGTGACGAGTACATTCCAGGATGGGCTGAACACCAATGCGGTGATCCGTCCGAATGTCGCCGAAGGTTTCATCGAAATTCTCGGCGCGGACGCCGTGAAGGCGGTGCCCCTCGATCTCGCGCCCACCGCGATCCGTCAGTTTCGTCCCGATCTCGTGGTCGCCGTCGGCAGCATCGTGCCGGATGCGTCCGATCTGCGCGGGTTGCGTCGCGCGTCCGACGGGGTCGGGGCCGAACTGGCCTTCTGGCTGACCGACGATCCCTACGAGTTCGACTATGCGTTCAAGGCCGAACTCATGGCCGACATCATCTTCTCCAACGATTCCTGGGCCGTGCACCATTACCGGCACGGCAACGTCCACCACCTGCCGCTGGCCGCCTCGCGGTCCCGCCACTTTCGCGACATCGTGCCGGTGTCGGAGCGGGAGCACGTGGTGTTCTTCTGCGGCGTCGCCTATCCGAACCGCGTCGCCCTGATCCGCCGGGCCGATGCCCTGCTGTCGCGCCATCCCGTGGCGATCCTCGGCACCGACTGGCCGTCCGACATCCGCTGCGCGGTGAACCGGCGCCTCAGCCCGACCGAGATGGCGGAGCATGCCGCCGACGCCCGCCTGACCCTGAACATCGGCCGCGACCTCGACATCGCCAACCGCCGCTTCGCCCTGCCGCCCGCCACCCCCGGCCCCCGGACCTTCGAGGTGGCCCTCGCCGGCTCGGCACAGCTGTTTTTCGCCACGGGCCTCGAGATCTGCGAGATGTTCGAACCGGGGCGGGAGATCCTGCTCGTGGACGGGGTCGCCGACATCGCCCGTGCCATCGAACAGGCCCTGGACGATCCGGCCTCGATCCAGGCCATCGCGGTCCGCGCCCAGGCCCGGGCCTTGAGCCAGCACACCTACGCGCAGCGCGCGGCCCGCATCCTCGCCCTGTGCCGCAGCACAGCCGCGATGGGCCGGATGCCGGAGCGGCCGCGCCTCGCCGTGGCCGGGCGCTGACGGGACCGCACACGCCATGGCGGGTTTCTCGATCCTGCTCCTCGATACGGAGCCGGGCACGCACAACCATTACATCGTGTTGGCCATCGCGGATGCCCTGAGGCGACACCCGAAGGTGGCGCGGGTCCGCCTCGCCGGGCATGCCGACGCCCTCGCGGCCCTGGTGGACGAGGGGCACGACACGCTCCTCGCCTTCGGGGGCGCGCGCAAGCACGCGCCGATCCTCGGCCGCCTCGCGGCGCTCGCCCCCTTGAGCATCCTCTGGACCACGGAAGATCCCTACGAGCGCGCCGACAACGTGCGCTGCTCGACGGGGTTCGATCTCGTCTTCACCAACGACCGGGCGAGCGTGCCGGACTATGGCGGGCGGGCGCGGCACCTGCCGCTGGCGGCCGCGAGCCTGTTCCAGGACCTGCCCGTGCTCGGCCACGACCGGGACTATCTCTACGACCTGCTGTTCATCGGCACCGCCTGGCCGAACCGGGTGGAGAGCCTCAACGCGATCCTGGCGAAGCTGCCGCCGGACCTGAAGGTGAAGCTCGCCCTGCCGTGGAATCCCTATATCGGTCCGCCGGCCCTCGACGATCCGGGCCTCGTCACCGATTGGCGCTGCGGCAACCGTGATTTCGCCCGGCTGGCCAACCGCAGCCGCGTCGTTCTCACCCTGCCGCGGGTGTTCTCGGCCTCCGACGCCAGCCAGGCCCAGGGCTCGACGCCGCCGCCCCGGCTGTTCGAGACGGCATTGGCCGGCGGGTTTCAGGTGGTCATCTCGCCCGAACCCGAGATCCGCGACTATTACGAGCCCGGGGCCGAGATCGCCCTGTGCGCCGACGACGCGGCCGGCGCGGCGGTCATCGCCGCGATGCTGGAGCGCCCGGAGGCGCGAATCGCGGCGGCGCGGGCGGCCCGCGCCCGCACCCGGGCCGAGCACCTCTACGACCACCGCGTCGCGGCGATCCTCGACGCGGCCTCGGCCCCGTCGCGCCGCCCGCGTCCCCGGACGCGGTCCGCCGCCCGCACGGTGCTCATGCTCAGCCACAACCGCGCGGGCTATCGGGGCGGGGGCGGCGTCGAGATCTATCAGGAGGCCCTGACCGGGCTCGGGCCGGATTACGAGGTGCTGTTCCTGTTCCCCCTCCTGCACGACGGGCGCTGGTCCCTGCGCCTCGAAGGGCGCGGGGTGAGCGAGACCGTGGAGTGCGGTGCGATCGGCCTGCCGAAGCTCACCGACCCCCATGTGGAGGGCGTGTTCGAGCGCATCCTGTTCGAGCACCGGGTGGACCTCGTCCACATCCACCACCTGCTGCATCTGCCGCTCAGCCTGCCTCTGGTGGCGAAGGCCTGCGGCGTGCCGGTGGTCTACCACCTGCACGATCATTACCTGATCTGCGAGCGCTGGCTGCTCCTCGACCATGCCGGCCGCTACTGCGACGTGGTCAAACGGGGGCGCGACCCGTGCGACGCCTGCCTCATCGCCGCGAGCAACTTTCCACCCGGGGCCAAAGCGCGGCGTGACGGATTCGTCTCCCTCGTGGTGCGCGCCCTCGATGCTTTCATCGCCAGCACCCCGGGGACGGGCGCCTACCTGCGGGCGTTCTATCCCGAGATCGAGGCCGACCGCATCGTCACCCTGCCGATGCTGGCCCCGTTCGAGCCCGCCCCCGTTGCGCGGAGGCCGCCATCGGCGCGGGAGGACGCGTCCCGGCTCACCGTGGCGGTGGTCGGCAACTTCGCCCGGCACAAGGGCGGCGACGACATCATCGAACTCATGCGGATCTGCGAGGATTACCCGATCCATTTCAAGGTGTTCGGTCGCATCGACGAGCACCATGCCGGGCGGCTGCGGGGTCTTCCGCCCGGCCGCGTCACCCTCTCGGGGCCTTACGAGCCGCACGCCATCCACGCCCTGCTCACCGGCTGCGACGTCTCGCTCCACCTCTCCACCTGGCCCGAAACCTACGTCATCGCCCTGACGGAGGCGTGGCAGGCGGGCCTCGTGCCCGTGGTCACGGCTCTCGGGGCGCTGGCCGAGCGGGTGACGGACGGGATCGACGGGTTCCTCGTGCCCCCCCACGATCCGGGCGCCGTGCGGGCGCGGCTCCTCGACCTCCATCACGATCCGGAACGCCTCGACCGGATGCGGTCGGCGGTGCGGGCGAAACGCTTCCCCACCGTGGCGACGCATCTCGACGGGGTGCGGAGCGTCTACGAACGGCTCATCGCCGCCCATCCGTGCCCGCACGACCGGGTGCCGGACCGGGTGCGCGTCACCTTCGACCTGTCGCTCGCCGAGATGGGCCTGCGGGTGAACGCCCCCTCCTGGGTGCCGCGCGACATCCTGTGGGACAACGCCGTCGCCCCGGCCGGGGCGGCCGCCCGGCCCGCCGCGCCCCTCCTCGACACCCTGCCCGAGTCGGATGGGAGCCCGCCCGGCGCCGTGCTCCCCCTGACGCACGCGTCCCTGGCCTTCGCCCGCGACGGCCTGCGTCTCGACGACCGGGAGATCGCGAGTCCGAGCGGCCACGACCTCGTCCTGCGCCATCTTTCGGTGAAGGGGTGGCTGCGCCGGCTCGATGCGCCGCCGCCGTCGCGGACCTACCTGCGGTTCACCGGCCCGTCGCGCACGGTCTACGCGCTGCTGCATCCCGACGACCGGCCGGACGTGGCCGAGAGCCTCGGCGACCCGGACGCGGCGCGGGCCGGGTTCACCGGAACCGTCGATGTCGCCGGCCTCGGGTTCGGCCCCCACGATCTCGACCTCGTGCAGGTCGACCGCGCGGGCGGGCTGGTGGCCCTGGGCCTGGGACGGGTCTTCGCCGCTGGTGCACTGGAGGGGGCGCTCACCCGATTCACCCGTGGCGACCCGGCCGCACCCCCTTGCGTCCTGCGCGACATCCGCCAGAACCTCCCGGAAGCCGGGGGCGTCCTCCTGGCCGCGCCGGGGGATCTGTGGGCCGTCGCGGGTCGGCTCGAAGGCGCGACCGAGGCCGGGCCGAGCCTGCGGTTGCGGGGGCCGGACGGCGCCGGCTGGCATGCCCGGATCACCCCCGGGGCGGCGGGCGACGGCACCTTCCGCCTCGTCGCGGCCCTCACCGGCCTGGAGCCGGGCCGCTACGAGATCGTTCGCGACGGCGACCGCTCGGGATGGGGCGACGTGCCGCCCTACCTCGAGATCGGCGCGGGGCCGGGTCGCCATCGCCTCGACCGGACGATGCCGGGGGCCTTCCGCCGGCGTTTCATCAAGCGGTTGAAGCGGGCCCCGGCCATCGAGGGGGCGGCGCGCTCGCAGACATCCGGACTCGTCGAGTGCCGGGGCTGGGCCTTCGCGCGGGGCCTCGGCCCGGTGCTGTGCACCGTCGCCCTGTGGGACGACGCCACCGGACGGCCGCAGGCCTGCATCGCCGCCCGCCTCGCCCGGCCGGACATCGCGGCCCATCTCGGGACGCCACAGGCCCTCGGCGGCGGGTTCGAACTCGGGATTCCCCGCGCGTCCCTGCTTTCCGGGGGCGTGCGGTTCTTCCAGTGCTACCGGCGCCGGACCGTGGAGTTCACCGGCTTCGCCACGGCCCTGCAGCGGGCCCTCGCCTGAGGGGGGCGGCTTCGGGCGACCGGCCTCCTCCTTTCGCGGGCGTGCCCTAGGTGAACGGATGCCCATCCGGTGAGGAGCCCCGCCCGATGCATCCGTCCCGACGCGCCGTCCTGGCCGGCACCGGCCTCCTTCCCTTCGCGCTGCCCCTCCTCGGGGGGGCAGCCTCCCCCGCGCGGGCGGAGCCGGAGGACCTCATCCGCCGGCCGATTCCATCCTCCGGCGAGACCCTGCCGGCCATCGGCATCGGCACCTCGCGCCGCTACGAGGTCGAGCCGACGCCGGACAAGATTGCCCCTCTGCGCGAGGCCGTGCGGCGCTTCGTGGCCCTCGGCGGATCGGTCATCGACACCGCCCCGAGCTACGGCACGGCCGAGGACGTCCTCGGCCTGATCCTGGCCGAACCGGGCCTGCGGGAGAAGGTGTTCCTGTGCAGCAAGGTCGGCACGCCCGGACGCGAGGCGGGCCTGGCCGAGATCGAACGCTCGTTCAAGCGCATGAACACGCCGGTGATCGACCTCGTCGCCGTGCACAATCTCATCGACCCGGCCGCGAACCTCGCGACCTTGCGCGAACTCAAGGCGCAGAAGCGCATCCGCACCCTCGGCGTCACCGTGTGGCGGGACAGCCAGTTTCCGGACCTCGAAGCCCTGATGCGGCGCGAGACCCTGGATTTCATTCAGGTGAACTACGCCCTCGACGACCGTCTGGCGGCGCAGCGCATCCTGCCGCTCGCCGCCGAGCGCGGCATGGCCGTGATGGTCAACGTGCCGTTCGGGCGCGACCGCCTGTTCAAGGCGGTGCAGGGGCGCGAACTTCCGCCCTGGACCGCCGAGTTCGACTGCGCCAGCTGGCCGCAATTCTTCCTGAAATACGTCCTCGCCCATCCGGCCGTGACCTGTCCGATCCCCGGCATGGCCAAGGTGGCGTATGTCGAGGACAACCTCGGGGCCGCGCGGGGCCGCTTGCCCGACGCCGCCCAGCGTGCCCGGATGGAGGCCTATGTCGATGCGCTCTAACTCAGACCCTCGCCGGAAGGCGCCGTCCCGCCGCGCGGCCCTCGCCTTCGGCGCCGGTCTCGCCCTGTTCGCGGGCGCCCCCGCCTGGGCGCAGGGCGCGGCCCAGCCGGCCCGCATCGGCATCGTCGGCGCCGGCAACATCGGCGGCACCCTCGGCGGCCTGTGGACGAAGGCCGGCCACGCGGTGATGCTGTCCTCCCGCCACCCCGAGGAACTGAAGGGGCTGGTCGAAAGTCTCGGCCCGGAGGCCCGCGCCGGCACGCCGGCCGAGGCCATCGCCTTCGGCGACGTCGTGCTCATCGCGGTGCCCTACAAGGCCTATCCGCAGATCGCGCAGGATTACGGCACCGCTCTCCAGGGCAAGACCGTGATCGATGCCGGCAACGCCACCCAGGCCCGCGACGGCGCGGTCTACGGTGAGGTGAAGGATCAGGGCATCGCGGCGGTTTCGGCGAAATACCTGCACGGCGCCCGGATCGTGCGCGGCTTCGGCGCGGCGAATTACAAGCTCTTCGTCAAGAACGCCCATCGCGACGGCGGGCGCATGGCGATCCCCCTCGCGGGCGACGATCCGCAGGCCCTCGCGACTGTGGCGAAACTCGTGAGCGATGCGGGCTTCGACCCCGTCGTGGTCGGCCCGCTGTCGAAGGCCGACGGCTTCGCCATGGGCTCGCCGGGCTTCGGCCACGACCTCACGGCGCCGGAGCTGAAAGCCCGCCTCGGGGTGGCACCTTGAGCCAGACCGGCGGGACCGTCGATCCGGGTCCCGCCGGCAAGCGGCCGGGGTCGTGGTTCGGGCGCCTCGTCGATGTCCGGCCCGGGGAGGGGCGGGCCCTCGCCTGGTCCTGGGCCTACATCTTCTCGATTCTCGCCGCCTACTACGTCCTGCGCCCGATCCGCGATCAGATGGGCGTGGCCGGGGGCCTCGAAAATCTGCCCTGGCTGTTCACCGCCACCCTCGTGGGGATGCTGGCCCTCAACGTACCGTTCGCCTGGCTGGTGAAGACCCTGCCGCGGGCCCGGTTCGTGCCCCTGACCTACCGGTTCTTTGCCGCCAACATCCTGCTGTTCGCTGGGGGGCTCGCCTTCGCGCGCCCGGAGAACGACGTCTGGATCGGCCGGGCCTTCTTCGTCTGGCTGTCGGTCTTCAACCTGTTCGTGGTCTCGGTGTTCTGGGCCACCATCGTGGACGTGTTCTCGACGGAGCAGGGCAAGCGCTTGTTCGGCTTCATCGCGGCGGGGGCCACCCTCGGGGCCATCGCGGGCTCGGCCACCACCGCGATCCTCGCCCGCGATGTGCCGACCTGGGCGCTCCTCGTCGGCGCCGCCGCGCTGCTCGAGGTGGCGGTGTTCAGCATGCGGGGGCTCGCGCGGATCTCGGACACCCTGCACCGGCGCCCCGCCGCCGCCTCGGAGGCCATCGGCGGCAGCGCGTTCGCCGGCATCACCCGCACCCTGCGCTCGCCCTACCTCCTCAACATCGGACTGTTCCTGCTGCTGTTCTCGGTGACCTCGACGTTCCTGTATTTCGAGCAGGCCGGGATCGCCAAGACGAGCTTTCCGGATCGCGGCGCCCAGACGGCGTTCTTCGCCACCGTCGATCTCCTAGTGAACGCCCTGACCCTGGGGGTTCAGTTCTTCCTCACGGGGCGCATCGTCCGACGCCTCGGCGTCGGCCCGAGCCTCGCCCTGCTGCCGGCGGCGAGCGTGCTGGGCTTCGCGGCGCTCGCCGTCTCCCCCACCATCACCGCCATCGTGGTGTTTCAGGTCCTGCGCCGGGCCGGCAACTTCGCCATCGCCCGGCCGATCCGCGAGGTGCTGTTCACCGTGGTGCCCCGGGAGGACCGCTACAAGGCCAAGACCTTCCTCGACACCGTCGTCTACCGCACGGGCGACCAGATCGGCGCGTGGTCGTTTGCCGGAATCGGAGCCCTCGGCCTCGGTTCGACGGCGGTGGCCGTCGCGGCGGTGCCGCTGTCACTGGCGTGGCTGTTCAACAGCCTCTGGCTCGGACGCCAGCAGGCGAAGCGCCAAGCCGGGCGACCGACGAGCGAGGCGGATCTGGATTGAGAGACGATGTTGCTCGGATATCGGCACCACGGCTTCTCGGGAAGCCGCTTGCTCGTCTCAAGTCTTCGAAGTTTCGGAGAGCAATGGTGCTGCTGGACAGGATTGAACTGTCGACCTCTTCATTACCAATGAAGTGCTCTACCACTGAGCTACAGCAGCGTATCGTCCGTTCGGTTCGCCGTGTCGGCGTCGCCGTCTGGACGAGCGGGGGATTAGCCCATCGGTTCGGGCTTGGCAATCACCTGAACCGCCTCAATCGCACGGAAAGCGCGAAGTTTCGTGTCGGCTTCCGATCTCAGCGCAACACGTCCGCATCGCGCTTGCACGCGGAGCGGATGATGGCGGCCAGACCCGGCTCGGCCACGGCATCGGCGGCCTCCGCGGGGGAGAACCAGCGGTCCTCCCGCTCATCCTTCTCGGGCCAGGTCTTCAGCTGCTTGCGCACCTCCAGGGGGTAGACCTTCACCTGGCACAGCACGGCGTCGCGGCTCTTCAGGCGCTTTTCGTAGAGGTAGAAGCCCAGGGGGCGCTTGCCGATGGTACCGAGGAGCCCGGCTTCCTCGTAGGCCTCGCGGGCAGCGGCATCGAAGGGCTTGCGCCCCTTCATCGGCCAACCTTTGGGAATCACCCAGCGC